>OLND01000937.1_pt1 | contig 33057 bp, 29 predicted proteins | sample 1672031 | NCBI WGS metagenome assembly OLND01 (sample SAMEA3136638, study PRJEB25190) | human gut metagenome | biome: human gut; feature: human-associated habitat; material: faeces | place: Austria | collected 2013 | reverse complement strand
CCAGGCTGCCGTGGCCGTGGGCGCGGACGGCCTGATGATTGAGACGCACAACGACCCGGCCAAGGCCAAGAGCGACGGCGCCCAGAGCCTGACGCCCGACCAGTTCGACGCCCTGATGAAGGTCATCAAGCCGGAGCTGGAATTCTTTGGGAAGAAGTTGAACTGATTATAGGTAAAAAGGCTCCCTCTGCGAGGGAGCTGGCTGCGCAAAGCGCAGACTGAGGGAGAGACAAGCAAATTAACTGCTACCAAATCTCAGGTTCTCTCCCCCACCCGCTTCGCGGGAGCCCCCTCCCAGAGGGGGCCATCCAGGAGGTGTCCCAGCGAGTGGGATGCCAGCTTATTTATAAAGTATATAAGGTCAGCAGCAGCAGGGTCGGGAAAGCCCTGCTGCTTTTTTGCTGCCGATAGGGGTGCCGCAGCGCATGGATTTTGCGGCAGTCAAAGAACTACTTCCGGGTATTTCCGCCCGGTATATATACTGCGGAACTCCGGAAGTACCCTGGTGTTTCCAACTACTTCCGGAGTTATGGAAGTACTTATAATTAACATATCTATGTAATTTATATAAGTACTTCCGTAGTTCCGCAGTTTTGATAAAGGGGTGGCTGTTTTTGCCAGAAACCACCGTCGCAAAAAAGATGCGCCCCGCCGGGCGTGGCGAAGCGCATGCTTATTGGCTTTATTGGCCCGGTTCGTCTTTGGCGGGCCTGGTGCTTTGGGGCGTGCTGATGCCGGTCTCCCGGGCCGTTTGGATCGCCGAGGCGGCAGCCTCTTTGGCGGTCTGGGCCGCAGACTGCGCGGCATTGGCAGCCGTTTCTTTTGCCGTCTGGGCGGCGGCGGCAGCTGTACCCACGGCGGTCTGCGCGGTCTCTTTAGCGGTCTGGGCCATCTCTTTGGCAGCGGTCCTGGCGGCAGCGGCCAGCTCGTTCAGGCGGCGGACGCCGGCGCGGGTGGAGGCCAGCGTCTCGGCGTAGGTAAGGCTCTTCATATCCGGGAAGGCCCGCAGCAAGCGGCGGGTGCCCATCTTATCCACGCTGATGTCACGCAGCCTGGCGCGCATTTCGTTGGCACGCAGCAGCATTTCCAGCTTCAACTCGGCGGCGTTCTCGCGGCCTTCCAGCTTGGCCAGGGCCAGCTGCAGCTTTTGCTCGTCCAAAATGGTATCGGCGGTCATGGCGCTGACGCCCAGCACGGTGGTCAGCTTGTCGCTGGTCACACGCAGGCGGGCGCGCACCTCGTCGATTTCCTTCAGCTTTTTGTTCAGGCCGGTGGCGGCTGCTGCGGAGACGATGAGGTCGACCACAAACAGCGCCAGCACGGCGGCTTCGGCAGGCACCAGCACCTTCATGGGCAGCGGGCTGCTGGCCTTGGCCAGCGCCGGGTGCACCACCTTGACCATGATGACACTGCCCAGGCCCCACAGCAGCGAGAACTGCGGGCAGATGTAGCCGCCGATGTTGAACTTCATGTTGGAGTAGTCCCACCAACGGATGTGGTAAATTTTGAACAGCGTCCAGCCGCCCACCAGCTCGATGGCGGTGGTGAGCACCATGCCCACAAAGAACACCGCCACGGTGCTGACGCTTTTCCCCTCGCCGGAGGGGGCCAGCGCGGCCACCGTCCAGTTCAGCACCACCATGCCGCAGCCGTAAATGGGGCAGATGGGGCCACAGAGGAACCCGCGGTTGACGAGCCGCCGCTCCTTGATGGCGGCGTAGACGACCTCGATGCCCCAGCCGATACAGCCGTAGAGGAAGAACCAATACAGCGTTTGTACGACAAATGAAAAGATTTCTGTCTGGGTCATTCGGCGTCCTCCTGCGGGGCGGGTGCTTCGGCGGCTTCCTCCTCTTCCTCGGCTTCCAGCTCTTTGGCCAGGGTCTTGGGCTCCACCCAGGTCACGGTGCTGTCGGGGCCTTTGCGGGCGATCAGCGCCTTGATGGGGATGCCCATCTCGGTAAACATACCCTCGTGTTCGGTGCGCAGGTTCCAATCCGGCTCGTTGGCGTGCAGGTCAAAGGTCTGCCAGGTGATCTCAAAGCCTGCCGCCGGGAAGTAATGCAAACTGTCCCGGAACAGGTCATCGTCGTCGGTCTTGAACCAGATCTCCGCGCCCTCATCCATCAGCTGGCGGTATTGCAGCAATTGGCGGGGATGAGTCAGGCGGTGCTTGTTGCTGCCCGCGTTTTTGCTCCACGGATTGCAGAAGTTGATGTAGATGCGGTCCACCCGATCGGCAGGGGTGAAGGCATTGCCCAGGCGCTCGATGTCGATGCTGGCGATCTTGACGTTATCAGGGGTCATGCCGCGCTCGGCATAGGCGGCCTCGACCTTGCGCTTGGCCAGGATCAGCACCTTGTCGGTGATGTCGATGCCCAGGTAGTTGATGTCCGGGTGCTGGGGGGCCAGCTGCGCCAGGAAACCGCCCTTGCCGCAGCCCAGTTCCAGGTGCCAGGGCTGGTCGGGGCGGGCGTAGGTCTCGTGCCAGTGGCCGCCGTGAGTCAGCGGCTCGTGCACATGGAAGTCGCAGGCCAGCAGTTCGGGGCGGGCGTAGGGTTTAAAACGCATTCTCATGGGAGTGTCTCCTGTTATAATAATGTAGAAAGTTTCTCGCGGACGACATCGGGCGTAAGGCCGGGCTGAGCCAGGCTGCCCTGGCAGAAGGCAGGCTTGCCGCCGCCCCGGCCTGCAAAGGCTTCGTTCAGTGCCCTGCCCAGGGCGCGGGCATCGGTGCCATCGGGAGCGGCCAGCGCGTAGGATAGGCCCTGCCCGCCGGGGGCGAGGGCGCAGGCGACCTGATTTGTGCCCGCGCAGACCGCCATGGCAATGCGGCGCAGACCGTCGCCGTCGGCTCCCTCGGCCCACAGCACGGCGGGCCGGTCGGGCGCTGCAGCCTGCACGTAGGCATCCGCCAGGGCGTTTTGCAGCGCGGCAATGCGCTGCTTTAGGGCAGCTTCGCCGTTCTGGCGGTTCTCTACCGCCGGGGTCAGGCTGCCCGCCGGGGCAGAGAGCACGCGCCCTGCGGCTTCGGCGTCGGCACAGATGGCGGCCACCGCGTCATAGGCGCGCCGCCCGCAGGCCACAGCCAGCCGCATACCGGTCTTGTAATGCTGGGCAGAGATGATTTTGATCAGCCCGACCTCGCCGGTGCGGGCCAGATGGGTGCCGCAGCAGGCGCAGCAGTCGCCGCCGGCTTCCACCAGCCGCACGGGGCCGTCCAGCTCCTTTTTGCTGCGGTACTCGGTGGCGGCCAGGGTGGCGGCGTCGGGGATGTAGCAGTGCACGGGGGTGTCGGCCCGCACGGCGGCGTTGGCTTCGGCTTCGGCCCGGGCCAGCTGGGCGGCGGAAAGCGGGATGCTGGTGTCCATCCGCACGTAGGGGGTGCCGATGTGGAAGCCCACATTCTCGGCCCCGAACAGGCGGTGGAAGGTGCCGCTGAGGATATGCTCGCCGGTGTGCTGCTGCATGGCATCCAGGCGGCGGGGCCAATCGATGCGGCCGGTCACGGCGGTGCCCGGCTCCAGCGGAGCGTCCGTGGTATGGGTGATGGTGGTGCCGTCGGTATGCACGTCGGTCACCTTCGCAGTGCCCAGCGTGCCCAGGTCACAGGGCTGGCCGCCGCCCTCAGGAAAGAAGGCAGTCCTGTCCAGCACGACCGCATAGCCGCCCTTGGCCGGGGTGCAGGAGAGCACGGCTGCAGCGAATTCCTGCACATAAGCGTCTGTTTCGTATACCTTTTGCGTCACAGAAAGGAGACTCCTTTCAAAAAAATCAGATTTTTCTTATTATAACACAAAACAGGTGTGGAAAAAACCTTTCATTTCCTATATAATAAGAAATATATGGGCTGAAATTTAGGAGGGCTTGTCCCCTACAAGTAGGTCACTTCCCTGTTGTGCCCATCATTTCCTACCAGGAGAACTTCAAACCTATGCAAAAACAAATCACCCCGGCGGCGCTGGCGTTATCGGCGCTGCTGCTTACCGCCTGCGCGGCGGCCCCGGTGGAAAGCGTTGCCACGGTGGAGACGGCCCCCGAGCCTGCTCCCCAGGTGCTTACCGCCTATGCCGCTGACGGGCTGGCCCCCGCCCTGCAGGCTTATGCCGATGCCCAGGGCGTGGCCCTGAACTGGACGGACGATGCCAGCACCGCCAGCCTGCTGGCGCTGGACCACCAGCCGGACGGTGCCACCCTGGATGTAACCAGCGATCCCCTGCTGGCCGCAGCCGCCGCCCGCGCCAATATTACCGAGAGTGCCACCGCCCTGCCCGCAGGCCGCAGCCTGTACGGTTACTGGGTCAGCGGCAGTCTGCTGAACAGCCTGCTGGGTGATGGCGCTGCCGAAGCCCTGCAGAATGCCAACTGGGACGAGTGGAGCGACTTTGTGGAGACCCTGCAGGACTGGCTGGCCGAGCCGAAAGCCGCCACCGTCACCTTAAACGGCGCCGACCGCACCCTGCCGGAGGCCCGGCCCGAAGCCCTGACCGCCACCGGCGTATTTGCCCCGCCGCTGGACCGCACCAGCGGCTACACTGTGGCCGTGCTGGCGGCGGACGGCCAGTATACGGCCGACGCCCTGACCGGCCCGCTGAACGGCATCTACAGCGCCGTCTCGCTGGAATGGGACGCCATGGCCGACAGCACTGAGGGCGGGTTGTTCCGCCGGGCCAGGCTGACCGACCTGCTGGCCGCCTACGGGGCCGACGCCTGCCAGGATTTGGTTTTGATCCCCTTCAAAACCAACCTGGAGGACAGCGATCTGACCACCGAGGAGTATAACCTCACCGGCCTGCTGGACTACCCCATCCTGGCCAATGCGGGCTGCTTCGCCATTCAGGACACCGGCGATGCCGCTGCACTGAAATCCGCCGAGAGCGCCGTGCTTTGGCTGTACTCCAGCGGCGATGGTGAAAAAGCCCTGACCGACACGCTGGGCGTCATCACCCCGTGGAACACCGCGTCCGACACCACCACGCTGGGCGCGATGCAGGTGAAGCAGGTCAACACCGCCATCCTGCCGGGCATCGACCTGCCCACGGCGGCAGCGGCCCAGGCCCTTACGGCCAACGAGGAAGCCCTGCAGGGCGGCACACGCGGCAAGGCCGAGCGCACCGCCTTTACTCAGGCCGCTTTGGCAGCCCTGGGTGCCGAATAAAGAGGACATTAAAAATACCAGCGAAAGAAAAGAAGGATAGTAAATGAGTTTCGCACGTTGCAGCGGTATTCTTATGCCGCTTTCCAGCCTGCCGGGCGGTTATGGCATCGGCAGCATGGGCGCACCCGCCCGTAAGTTTGTGGATTTTCTGGCTGCCGCCGGGCAGACGATCTGGCAGATCCTGCCGGTCGGCCCCACCGGCTATGCCGACAGTCCCTACCAGAGCTGCTCCGCCTTTGCGGGCAACCCCTATTTCATCGACCTCGATGCCCTCAAGGCCGAAGGGCTGCTGACGGCGGCCCAGCTCAAGGCCGAGCCTTGGGGCAAAGACCCGCTGGCAGTGGATTATGGCACGCTGTACACCAGCCGCTACAAGATCCTGCGGGCCGCTTACGCCGCATGGTGCAAGCAGTGCGAAGGGCTGCACGGCTGTGCCCGCTACTACCCGGATGCTTACTACGCCTTCACCCTCGAAAATGAGGACTGGCTGGAGGATTACGCCCTGTACATGGCGCTCAAGACCGCCAACGGGATGAAGAGCTGGACCGAGTGGCCCCGCGAGTACCGTCTGCGGGACGGCGGTGCGCTGGAGCACTTCCGCGCCGAAAACGAGGATGAGATCGGCTTCTGGAAGTTCTTGCAGTACGAGTTCGCGGCCCAGTGGAAAAAGGTCAAAGCCTACGCCAACGAAAAGGGCATCCAGATCCTCGGCGATATCCCCATCTACGTCTCGGCGGACTCCGTGGACGCTTGGGTGGGCGGCCCGCTGTTCGAGCTGGACGCCAACGGCGGCTTTGCCCGCGTGGCCGGCTGCCCGCCGGATTACTTTGCCGCCGACGGCCAGCTCTGGGGCAATCCGCTGTACAACTGGCCCTACCACCGCGAGACCGGCTATGCTTGGTGGATCAAGCGGGTGCGGCACGCGCTGGGCATCTACGATCTGCTCCGCATCGACCACTTCCGCGGCTTCGACACCTACTGGGCCATCCCGGCGGGCAGCACGACGGCCCGCGGCGGCAAGTGGGAGATCGGCCCCCGGATGGAGCTGTTCCACGCCCTCGAAGGGGCGCTGGGCAAGCTGCCCATCATCGCGGAGGACCTCGGCGACATTGTGGACAGCGTCCGTGAGCTGCTGGCTGAGAGCGGCTTCCCCGGCATGAAGGTGCTGCAGTTCGCCTTCGGCGGCGGCGACAACGAGTACCTGCCCCATAACCACATCAAGAACAGCGTGGTCTACCCCGGTACCCACGACAACACCACCCTGAACGACTGGTGGGAAAACAGCGCCACCGAGAAGGAAAAGACCATGGCGGCTGCCTACCTGCACTTGGTGCCCTGCCGCCCCACTGCCAAGGAAGTGGCCGCGGTCAAGGCAGACACCGCCCGCGTGGCCCTGCTGCGGGCGGCGCTGGGTTCGGCTTCGGATCGTGCCATCATCCCCATGGGCGACTGGCTGGGGCTGGGCGAGGAAGCCCACCTGAACACCCCCGGCCGCTTGGGCGGCAACTGGACATGGCGCGCCGCCGCCGGGTTCGACACCGCCGCGCTGGCCAAGGAGATCCGGGGCGAGTGCGAAGTGGTCTGCCGTGCATAAAAATCGGAAAAACCGGGGTATCTTTGGCAGATTGACGAAGTTGTGAAAAAATCAGCTAAAATTTGTGCGTTTTGCTGGCAAGTCGCCCGCCGGAGTGGTATAATCGATTGTAAATCGAGGATCGTAAAAAGGCGGTCCCGTGGAAAAGGGTGCCGGGAGGGAGAATCCGGCACCACGATGATGGGGAAAAATGCATGAAAAAAGAATGGACCGAGCAGGACCTGCGCGTATTTGTACGCAGCGCACAGGCAGCTTTCGAGGACGTGACCCTGACCGAGGCGGACGAGGAGTCGGCCCGCAGCTGGCAGGATGACGGCCTGATGGTGGACTATGAGCTGCGCAACGGGCAAGTGGACTGCGTGCTGCGCCGTCAGATTGTGGCAGACGGCAAGGTATGGCAGCTGCAGATGACGGCACCGCTGGCGGGCAACGACCTGCCGGAGGACCGGATGACCCCGCGGGAGCGGGAACTCTGCCGCGACGACATGAACCACGATTTTCTGTCGGGTGTGTTCAACCGCCGCTATTTTGAGATCGAGTTCTGCACCCGGCTGGACGACTGGACCGACGCCCACCGCTGCGCCTCGCTGGCGCTGGTGGAGCTGGACAAGGCCGACGAGCTGCTGGCCCAGCAGGGTGACGCCGTGATGAACCAGTTGGTCTGCTTTGTGGCGAACCAGTGGAAAAAGCACTACGACCGCCCGGACGAGCGGGTGGTCTGCCGCCTGACCGATACGCTGTTTGCCATCGGCTGCGCGGACAAGACCTGCGCGGAACTGGCCGAGGAGCTGCGGGGCATCTACGCGGAAATGCCCCGCGAGTGCGTGGCCTCGGTGGGCCTGATGCGCCGGGTGGCGTTCACCCAGTCCATCGGCTGTGCCTGTACCGGCGAAGTCCGGGGCAAAAACTGGGATGCGCTGTACAAGCTCTGTGAAGAGCGGCTGGCCGCAGCCAAAACGGCGGGCGGCGATCAGGTCTGCGCCGGGTAATCCCCATGGATAAACGATCCCCCTTCTGGGTACGCTAAGTGCCAGAAGGGGGATTTTTGTTATGGAAAACCAGAAAAACGACAACCTCAACTTACTGGAAGCCGTGGTGCAGAATACCGAGATGGGCAAAAATACGCTGGAGCAGATCGTACCCATGACGGAGGATGCTCCGTTCAAGGCCGAGCTGCTGCGGGAGCGGAACATCTATCGGCAGCTGAATCAGGAGGCTCACACCGCCATCGAGGCCTGCGGCGGCACCGCCCAAGGCCAGAGCGCCATGGCGAAGCTGAACACCAAGATGGGCATCGGCATGAAGACCCTGACCGACAAATCGACCCGGAATCTGGCCGAAATGCTCTCCGAAGGCAGCAGTCAGGGCGTGATGGACTGCATCAAATCCCAAAAGGACTACCCCGACGCGGCCCCCGGCTCCAAGCGGCTGATGCAGCGGCTGCAGGATTTCGAGGAGGACAACCGCATCAAGCTGGAACAGTTCCTGTAAGCAAAAAAGAAGCCGGGCGGCAAGCCCGGCTTCTTTTACGCATGGGGGTAAAATCAGAGCGATTCGACCATGGCGGCGACGATCTTGGTCGCAGTGGCGACGTACTCGGCGATGCTGAACTTCTTGACGACCAGCACCTCGTGGCCGTCTTCGTCAGCGTTGTCGCTCATAGCGCGCAGAATGACGCAGGGAACGCCATTCTTGGCCGCGATCTGGCTGACGGCGGCACCTTCCATCTCCACGCAGTCGGGGGCGCACTTGGCCTCAATGGCGGCCTTGGTCTCGCTGTCGCCTACGAAGAGGTCGCCGGTGGCGATCTTGCCGGTCAGCGCCTTGACGCCAGCCGCCTTGCAGGCGGCCTCGGCGGCGGCGATCATCTCCGGGTCGCCGGTGTATTCCTTCAGGAACGGCGGGTTCTGGCAGATCATGTCCAACTGGGCGTCGTGGTAGAGCACCGTCTTGCCGATGACCACATCGCCGATGCCGATCTTCGAGGTCATGTTGCCCGCGATGCCGGAGAAGATGATCTTCTCGGCCCCGAACTTGGTGATGAGCACCTGCGTGGTGGCGGCGGCGTTGGCCTTGCCCATGCCGGCGCAGCAGACCACGACCTCCTTGCCCGCGAGGGTGCCCTTGTGATATTCCACGCCGCCATAGGGCGCCACGGTGACGTTCTCCAGCTTGGCACAGAGCTGATCGACTTCATCGGGCATTGCGCCCATAATTCCGATAATCATAGTTGAAATCCTTTTCCTTGTAAGCTGGCCCCTTGGGAGAGCCGGCGAGCGAAGTGAGCCTGAGAGGGCAATCAAACGTTGAACAGGAACTCAATGACGTCGCCGTCCTTGACGACGTATTCCTTGCCCTCGGTGCGCTGCAGACCTTTGGCCTTGACGGCGGCGTAGTCGAAGTTGTTGGCTTCGAGGTCGCTGTAGCCGATGACGCTGGCGCGGATGAAGCCGCGCTCGAAGTCGCTGTGGATCTTACCGGCGGCCTGAGGAGCCTTGGTGCCCTTGCGGATGGTCCAAGCGCGGCACTCCTTCTTGCCGTCGGTCAGGAAGGAGATCAGGCCCAGCAGGTCGTAGCTGGCGGTGATGAGGTTGTCCAGACCGCTGGCCTCGATGCCCATCTCGGCGAGGAAGGCCTTTTTCTCTTCGGGGGAGTAATCGGCGATGTCCTCCTCGGTCTTGGCGCAGATGGGAATGTAGCGGGCACCCTCTTCCTTGGCGCGGGCAGCCACCAGCGGGACATACTTGTTGTTCTCGATGCCCTCCATCAGGTCGTCCTCGCCCACATTGCAGGCATACAGGACCGGCTTTGCGCTCAGCAGACCCATCTCGTGCAGCACGGTCTGCTGTTCGGTGTCGCTCTCGTCGAAGTCGAAGCTACGGGCGGGCTTGCCGGCACTCAGGTGGTCGGCCAGCTGTTGCAGCCAAGCGGCCTCGGCGGCAGCGCCCTTGTTGTTGCCGCTCTTGGCGGCCTTGGCCATCCGGCCCGCGCGGTTCTGGACCACTTCGAGGTCGGAGAGGATCAGCTCATAGTCGATGGCGTCGATGTCGGCGATGGGGTCCACGGCTTCGGCCTTGGTCACGTCCTCGACGACATGGATGATGTTGTCGTCGTCGAAGCAGCGCACGACATGCACGATGGCGTCGCACTCGCGGATGTGGCCGAGGAACTTGTTGCCAAGGCCTGCACCCTGACTGGCACCCTTAACGAGGCCCGCGATATCGACGAACTCCACGATGGCGGGGGTCTTCTTGTTGGTCTGCCAGATCTCGGCCAGTTTGTCCAGCCGCTTGTCGGGCACGGCCACGATGCCGCTGTTGGGCTCGATGGTGCAGAACGGATAGTTCGCCGCCTCCGCGTTCTTGGTGGAGGTGATGGCGTTGAACAGAGTGGACTTGCCGACGTTCGGCAGACCGACGATACCTAATTTCATATCAAATACGCTCCTTACACGTTCTCGATCTATAAAACCACTCAGACCTCGCCCTTCGGGAGAGGCGGCACGGCAGGGCCGTGCCGGAGAGGGTCCAGAACATAACAATACATCTATCATTATACGCAAAGCGGGAAGGGAGCGCAAGAGGTAGAAAAAGCTTCGGTGGGTTCGTTTTGCAAAAGTGTCAGTAGGGGATCCGGAAATAATCCATGACCGCTTTGAACTGATCCTGCGCGGTCAGGCAGGTATCCAGCAGATATCCTTGCTCCGACTTCCACTCATGGAGCCCCCGATAGTAGAACATTTTGAGGTCGTCCGTAATAATGAACGGCACGATGTTGTTCCGCAGACACTCCTTGAAGAGCAATAGCCGCCCGACACGGCCATTTCCATCTTGGAACGGATGGATGGATTCAAAGGCATCGTGGAATTCCAGCAGGTCTTCCAGCGACTTGGCGGAATTTTGATTGTACGCAGATAAAAGCTCTTTCATCTGTGGGGCAACCAGTTCGGGAGCGGTGGTGCTTCTGCCACCGACTTCGTTCGGAATTTTTTTGTATTCGCCGACCGCAAACCAGTCTTTGCGGGAATCGCTGGTGCCGCTTTTCAGGGTAAAGTGGAGCTTTTTGATAAACGACTCGCTGAGGGGCTTCTTGGCATCTCGGATGACCATATCGATGCACTTGAAGTGATTGGCTGTTTCGACTACATCATCTACATTGATAACACCGTTCTCCATACCAATGGTGTTGGTTTCGTAGATATACCGTGTCTGGTCGTGGGTCAGGCGGCTGCCCTCAATGTGATTGGAGTTATAGGTAAGGTCGATCTGGATTTTGTGATAGATGCCACCTTTGACATGTCCGGCCATTTCATCCTGTAAAACAGTAAGCAGAGTACGAGGCGCTTGCTGCTTTTTGTTGATACGCTCTGGGCGTTCTGCATCCTGCGGAATGTTCCATGTCTTGCCGATAAGAACGGCACCCGGAATCTTGCCGGTAGCACAGTAGTTGCGGACCGTGCGCTCTGAAACATTCCATGATTTTGCCGTATCAGCGACGGATTGATAGTTCATTTGAACACCTCCTGTAAGATGATTATATCATTTCATCGGCAAGAAATCAAACGGATGAATGCGGTGATGATGAAATTTTGCCGATAAAAATATTGAATGTGAAAGACCGATGAATGATGTCTCAAATGCGAATAATCTAAAAAAGAACGGCTGCCTATGGAATGAGAACGATTCTCTTGATCCATGAGCGGCCATAATTTTGAGGAAGAAGACGGGACAAAACCATGTTGGTGCCGCTTTTTTGGCACCAGAAATGTGAAAAATCATACAAAACCTTCTTTATTTTGTCATAACTGTTCCGTATAATAGAAGATAGGCATTCATTGAAAACAGCCGTCCCGGTGCGTGGGACGCTTTTTAAGAGACGATCACAACCGACGAACGAGTCGAGATACAGGAGGAACACTCATGGCAAACGAAAAGATCCTTGTCGTGGATGACGACGTGAATATCTGCGAGCTGCTGCGGCTCTATCTGACCAAGGAGGGCTATCAGGTCACCATCGCCAACGACGGCGAAGAGGGGCTGGACAAGTTCAATCAGGTCAAGCCCGACATGGTGCTGCTGGATGTGATGATGCCCAAGATGGACGGTCTGGAAGTCTGCCGCCGTATCCGCAAGCTGGGCAACACCCCCGTCATGATGCTGACGGCCAAGGGCGAGACCTTCGATAAGGTGCTGGGCCTTGAACTGGGCGCCGACGATTATATGGTCAAGCCCTTCGATGCAAAAGAGGTCGTGGCCCGCATCAAGGCGGTGCTGCGCCGCTGCACCGCTTCCACCCAGACCGAGACGAAGGAGGGCGTCATCGAATTCGACAACCTCCGGCTGGATATGAACAGCTACGAGCTGCGGGTCAAAGGCAAAGTGGTGGAGGCTCCCCCCAAGGAGCTGGAGCTGCTCAACTGTCTGGCATCTCACCCCAACCGGGTCTACACCCGCGATCAGCTTCTGGACGAGGTCTGGGGCTTCGAGTATTACGGCGACAGCCGCACCATCGATGTCCACGTCAAGCGTCTGCGCGAGAAGCTGTCCGGCGCTTCCGACAAGTGGGAGCTGAAGACTGTCTGGGGCGTGGGCTATAAGTTCGAGGTGCGTCAGTAATGCGCAAAAGTATTTCCGTCACCTTCTTTTCGATGGTGGCGACCCTTCTGGTGCTGGGCACGGCGGTGATGGGATTCTCGGAATGGGTCCTGTTCAACCGATATTTCGCGCAGGAGCGCTACGAGACGCTGGACAGCGTGGCTGAGGTCACCCAGCGGGCGGCGGACTACGTGGTGCAGCAGGCGGCGCTGCCCGGCGGCGACGAGCTGGATGCGCTGAGCGACAAGCTGGTGATCATCGGCGAGAGCGCGGAGGCCTACCTCTTTTTCACCGATGAGGACGGCAGCGTTCTCATCACGTCCAATCCGGAGCTGCTGGCCAAGGAGACGGTGCCCGAAGAGCTGATAGCCAAGGTGGGGGAGGATAAGCCCTACCATGTGCTGAGCACGCTGGACGGCGTGCTGACCGAAAAGAGCTACGTCTCCGTCCGGCAGACACGGGATGCGCAGGGCGTGTGCAGCGGGTATCTGTTCCTCTGCTCCTCCGGCGCACGGCTGACGGCCTTCAAGGAAGAGTTCGGGTCGAACTTCTTCTTCTCGGCCTGCATCATGCTGCTCTGCGCCAGCGTGGTGACCTCCTTCCTGATGCGGCGGCTCACCGACCCGCTTCAGAAGATCACCGATGCGGCCCAGCGGTTCGGCGGGGGCGATTTCTCCGTCCGGGTTGAGGGCGTGGAGGGCGAAGGCGAGGTGGCCGATCTGGCCAACACCTTCAACCGGATGGCTGAGAACATCCAGTCCAACGACAACTCCCGTGGGCAGTTCATGGGCAACATCGCCCACGAGCTGCGCACCCCGATGACCACCATCAAGGGCTTCATCGACGGCATTCTGGACGGGACCATCCCGCCCGATATGCAGAACCACTATTTGCAGCTCGTCTCGGAGGAGACGGGCCGCCTTGCCCGGCTGATCCAGAATATGCTGGATCTGTCCAAGCTGGAGAGCGGCGAGTATCAGGTCAACGCCCGGATGTTCAACATCTGGGAGACCCTGACCGGCGTGGCTCTTTCGGCCGAACAGCGGATCAACGACGGCATGATCGAGCTGGAGGGCCTGACCATGGGCGAGAAAGTCCTCGTCTACGCCGACCCGGATCTGATCCATCAGGTCGCGTACAACCTGCTGGATAACGCCATCAAGTTTACCCCGGCGGGCGGGACCATCAAGTTCAAGGTCGAGAAGCTGGGCCCGGAGGTGGAAGTTTCCATCTGGAACTCCGGGCAGGGCATCAGCCCGGAGGCGCTGCCCCATGTGTTCCAGCGCTTCTATAAGGAAGACAAGTCCCGCGGGCTTCATGCGCGGGGCGCGGGCCTCGGCCTGAATATCTGCAAGGTGCTGGTCAACCTGTCCGGCGGCCAGATCCGGGTCGAGAGCCAGCAGGGCGAGTGGTGCCAGTTCGTTTTCACCCTGCCCACCTGCCCGCCCAACCCCGGCGAGATCAAGCGTCTGCCGGACGAATCGGGCCGCCCGGTGCCGGTGGAAGACCCCGCCAGCATGAAACCGGTCGATTAAAATCTGTGCAGTCAGGCTGCTCCGCATCCGGGAGCGGCTTGGCTGCTTTTTGCATTGCCGGGGCCGCGAAATGGATTTTTGCGTCTTTTCCGTGAAAAACACGGCTGTGGGTTTGATTTTTTGCGTGTTTTCATGTAAAATAAAAATAGCTATGTCTACCCTGAATTCTGTCTGCACAGGAGCGACAGAACCGGGCCAAATAGCAAAATTTTTCGTAAAAATAACGGAGAGTACAAACGACATGACGATTGTAAGTCCTTCGATCCTTTCGGCTGATTTTACCAAGCTGGGTGCCGACTGCCAGATGGTTCTGGACGCCGGAGCGCAGATGCTGCACTACGACGTGATGGACGGCAACTTTGTGCCGAACATCAGCTTCGGCGTGCCGGTGCTGAAAAGCCTCCACAAGGGGATGCCCGCCGCCTTCTACGATGTCCATCTGATGATCAGTCATCCGCTGGCCTATGCGGAACCCTTCGCCAAGGCCGGTGCCACCTTGCAGAACTTCCACCTCGAATGCGAGGACGACGTCCAAGCCACCATCGACGCCATCAAGGCGCAGGGCTGCAAGGTGGGCCTGACCATCAAGCCGGGCACCGCCCCGGAGGCGCTCAGCCCCTACCTCGACCAGCTGGATCTTGTGCTGGTGATGAGCGTGGAGCCGGGCTTTGGCGGGCAGAAGTTCATGCCCTCGGCGCTGGAAAAGCTGCGCTGGCTGCGGGAAGAGCGGGCCAAGCGCAGCGCTCACTTCCTGCTGGAAGTGGACGGCGGTGTGGACGACACCACCGCGCCCCTCTGCGTGGAAGCGGGGGCCGATATCCTCGTGGCGGGCAGCGCCGTCTTCGGCGCAGCCGACCCGGCGGCCGCTGTGCGCCGTCTGGCCGCTCTGTGAGAGGAGCCGCACCATGGATGAAACTTTGATCCGTGCGCAGGAGCGGGAGCTGGCCAAGACCGGCCATTACTACAAGCACCTCTGCTGGATGGTGGTGCCGCTGCTGTGCGTGTCCTGCTTCCTGTACGGGCTGCGGCCGCTGCTGCTCTGCGGCGCGGCCCTGCTGACCGGCAACCTCTGCGACCGTCTGGTCTCGCTGCTCCGCCGCCGTGTCTACCAACCCAAGGACTGCTCCAACGAGAGCTTTGCCCTCCTCATCGCGCTGCTGATGCCGGTGACGGTGGACTGGTACGTCCTCATCGCCGCCGTGCTGGCCGGTGTCCTCATCGGCAAGGAGGTCTTCGGCGGCTATGGCAGCTATCCCTTCAATCCGGCTGCTGTCGGCTACACGGTGGCGGCGGTGTCGTGGCCGGAACAGGTGTTCCGCTACCCGCAGCCCTACACGAACATCCCGCTGTGGGACGCTTCCGGCGTGCCGGTGTCCGACACCGTCTCCCAGACTCTGCGCAGCGGCGGCATCCTGAACATCGGCTCCCTGTCGCTGGGGCTGGGCGAGTACGCCGCCCCCATGGGCACCGGTGCTGCGCTGGTGATCTTGGCGTGCGGGTTCTTCCTCTGGCTGCAGAAGGATACTCGCCTGAGCGCGACCGTCAGTTTCTTGGTGACGAGCGCCCTCATTGCCTTCTTCTTCCCCCGTCAGGTGGGTTTGATGGACGCCTCTTTCGCGGCAGGTCTGCTCTCCCGTTTGCAGTGTGTGCGGGACGAGCTGCTGACCGGCGCGATGCTCTTCAGCGCGGTGTTCCTGCTCAATGAGCCCTACACCTGCGCCCACCACCGCATCGGCCGCATCCTGTACGGCGTGCTGGTGGGTGCCGCAACCATGGGGTTCCGCTATTTCGGCGTCTATGATACGGGCGTCTGCTTTGCGCTGCTCACGGTCAACAGCATTTCCGGCTGGCTGGACCGCACCGAGACCCGCCTCTATCGGCTGCTGAACCGGAAGGAGGATGCGGAATGAGACGTCATATTGCCGAAGCGATCGCGCGCGACCCCGAAAAGTTCGCGCACCATGACCGCATTTTCAAAAACAACCCTGTCGTGATGCAGGGCATGGGTCTGGCTCCGCTGGTGGTCCTTGCCACTTCGGGCAAAAACGCCGCGATGCTGGCGGTGGCCGTGGCCCTGCTGCTGACGCCTTCCCGGATGCTGGCGTGCCTTCTGAGCCGCCTGTGCCCGCTGCGGGACGAGCGCCCGGAGCCGGAGGAGCTGGAAAAGAAGCTGCTGCCCCGTGCCTTTGTGTACAGCGGCAGTGCGGCGGTGGTCTACCTCGCCGCCTACCCCATCCTGAACATGCTGTTTGGCACCGACTTGCTGACGATGGGCGTCTACCTGCCCATGCTGGTGGTGGAGCCGCTGCTGACCTACCGATTTGGCCGGGTGCAGGAGTCCATGCACAAGGCTGTTTCGAAAGGTCTGCGCATCACGCTGGGCTACGCGCTGCTCCTGCTGATCCTTGGCTGCGTCCGCGAGTGGCTGGCCTTCGGCACCGTGTTCGGCGTGGAGCTGAGCCGCTCCATCCTGCCCATGGCCAGTATGCCGGCGGGCGGCTTCATCGTGCTGGGCGTGGTGTGCGCCGTCTGGCGTGCGCTGGCCCGCAAACAGCGCGAATACCTGAAAAATGAGGCGCGCGGCTATCTGGCCGTGCATCCCCAGAGCCAAGAGAGCGGGAAGGAGGAGAAAGAATGAGCGAAGTGCTGCATCTTGTGGGCGTGTTCTTCAGCTACGCGGTGCTGGCCATCTTTGCCCAGAATGCCATCTTCACCCGCGGCCTCGGCGTTTCCCGCCTTGTCCAACTGGTCGGCGACAAGCGGACCAGCAGCTGGTGGTTCGCGCTGATGCTCTGCATCACGCAGGTACTGGTGGCTCCGCTGGCCTTTTATGCGGGCCGCCTCCTCGCCCCGCTGCCCAACCGCGCCCAGCTTCGCCCGGTGGTGTACCTTGCGTGCATCGCGGTGGTCTGCCTGTTTGAGCTGGTGGTCCTGAAGCTGGCCAAGGGCCCGCGCAGCGGCCAGCTCATCCGCATCCTGCCCATCGCCGCCGTGAACAGCGGCGTGCTGGGCACCGTTCTGGTCGAGCGCACCCAGAGCTTTACGCTGGAGCAGTCCATCGGCTTCGGCCTTGGCAGCGGCCTCGGTTATCTGCTGGCCGTCATGCTGGTGACGGAAGCCCAGAATCGTCTGCGCAGCCGGGCCATCCCGGAAGCGTTTCGCGGCTTGCCCATCACGCTGATCTACATCGGTGTGTTGGCGCTGGCCATCTATGGCTTTACCGGCCATTCCGTGATCTTGTAAAGACCCCAAGGGAGGGTGGTTCATTATGGCAAAATATCCAAAACGCCAGAAGGTCAAGCGCTACCGGCGCAGCTTTTACAGCCGCGAGATGCGGGTGAAAAAGGGCATTGGCATCGCGGTGCTGGTCCTCGTGGTGCTGGCCGCTGCATGGGTGGCCGCGCCGCATGTGCTGGACTGGGCGACCCATACGTGGTACACCGTCGTGCGCAACCGGGATCTTTCCGCCTCCTCCCCGGCGAGCGGGAGCGCTTCGTCCGCAGCCGAGAGCACGGCGTCGTCCGTGGCGGAGGAACCGGCAGCTTCTTCGGAGGCCCAGCCGGAGGTGGTGACCCCCGCTGTGGACGGCACCGCCATCGTGGAGGGCGCTTGGGCAGAGGCCGACCTCACGACCCTGACCGATGATGCCGCCATCCGCGCCGCAGCCCAGCAGCTCGCTGCGCAGGGCGCGAAGTACGCGGTCGTCACCCTGAAGGATGCCGCCGGCGTTGTCTATTACGCTTCGCAGGTGCCCGCCGCAGCGGCCAGCCCTGCCGGCGTGACGGTGGACCCGGCCAAGGTGGCCTCCATCTTCAAGGACGAGGGCCTGATCCCGGTGGCGAAGCTTGCCGCCTTCCGGGACCCCGCCGGTGCCCGCGTGGATCACGCCATGGCCATCCGGTATAAGAATCAGGAGTACCTCTGGCTGGACAACAAGGCGTCCGCTGGCGGCAATCCGTGGCTGAACCCCTATGCCGCCGAGGCGGTGCAGTACATCGGCGACCTCATCGACGAGCTGCACACGGCGGGCTTTGACCAGATCGTGCTGGAAAATGTCCAGTTCCCCTCCTCTACCAGCAGCAAGCAGGACTACGGCTCCACCAACGGTGTGGGCCGCGCCGACCAGCTGACGGCAGACATCACCGCGTGGGAACAGCGTTTCGGCGGCAGCGTGACCCTCTGGTACAGCTATACACTGGCCGAGGTGACCGGCACCTCCCCGACGCTGGGCGTCCCGGCGGTGGAGCTGGGCGTGAAGAACCTGCTGGTGCGGGTGCCCTCGGCTTCCACCATGACCGACGAGGAGCACACCGCCCTTGTCCAGAGCCAGACCGAGGCGGGTGCGGAACATGTCGTCGTGCGGGACCCGACGGCTGGAATTTTTGAATGAACCTGCGAAACCCTTTCATGAGAGGGAGGAATGTGATATGAAAAAAACATCCTGCTTTTCCCCGGCACATATCCTGCTGCCGTCGGAGCAGATCAAACTGGAGCAGTGGGGCTGCGTGGCCTGTGACCAGTTCACCAGCGACCGCTCCTATTGGGAAAAGGCGGAATGGGCAGCGGCAGGTTCACCCAGTGCGCTGAACCTGATCCTGCCGGAAGTGTATCTGGAAGACGAGGATGTCCCCCGGAAGATCGAAACGATCCATGCGGCCATGGACGAATACACCCAGTCGGTGCTGACCCGCGCCGTGGACGGCTTCATCTACGTGGAGCGCACCGAGCAGAGCGGCCGGGTGCGGCAGGGCCTCGTGGGCAAGATCGACCTCGAAGCCTACAGCTACGCCGAGGGCGCCAAGGCGGACATCCGCCCCAGCGAGCACACGGTGGAGAGCCGCATCCCGCCCCGGATGGCCGTCCGGCGGGGGGCCAGCCTCGAAACGCCCCACATCATGATGCTGGCCGACGACCCGGACTGCACCCTCATCGAGCCCATCGGTGAGAAAAAGGCGCAGCTGCGCAAAGTCTACGAGGGCGAACTGATGCTGGGCGGCGGCCACGTTGCGGGCTGGGCCGTGGAGGACCCGGCGCTGCTGGCCCAGATCGACGCCGCCTTGCAGCAACTGGGCAGTCAGGAAGCCTTTGACGCCAAATACCCGGAGGCCAAGGGGGCCGCGCCGCTGACGCTGGCCGTCGGCGACGGCAATCACTCGCTGGCTTCCGCCAAGGCCTGCTGGGAGGAGCTGAAGCCCACCCTGACCCCGGAGCAGCGGGAACACCACCCGGCCCGGTGGTGCCTTGCCGAGGTGTGCAACGTCCACTCCCCGGCCATTGAGATCGAGCCCATCCACCGCGTGCTGTTCAATGTGGACTGCGGCGCGGTGTTGCTGGCCCTCATCGCGTGGAGCGACTCCAACAACGCGGGTATCTGCTTCGGCGATGCCAAGCAGCAGTCCTTTACGCTGGCGGGCCCCCACATTGCCAACGTGCTCAGCTTCGAGCGCCCCATCGCGCCCCTGACCGTCGGCACCATCGACACCTTCATCGAATACTTTATGGCCCGCCACATCGAGGCCCGCGTGGATTACGTCCACGACGAGCCCGCCGTCCGTGCCCTGTGCAAACAGCAGGGCGGCGTGGCCTTCCTGCTGCCGCCCTTTGAAAAGAGCGACCTGTTCAAAGGCATCGTGATGGGCGGCGTGCTGCCCCGCAAGACCTTCAGCATGGGCCATGCGGAGGAAAAGCGGTACTACATTGAGTGCCGTAAGATCAAAGAATAAACGTTACGGAATGCCAGCTCCCCCAGCAGGGGGAGCTTCTGGCAAAGAGGGAAACATTTTATTGATACAGGAGAACCATGACTTTTAACGAACTGAATCTGTCCGCCCCGCTGCTGCGTGCCGTTGCGGAGGCGGGTTACGAATCCCCCTCGCCCATTCAGGCATCGGCCATCCCGCCGGTGCTGGCCGGGAGGGACTTGATGGGCTGCGCCCAAACGGGCACCGGCAAGACCGCAGCCTTTGCGCTGCCCATGCTCGACCGCCTGACCGCGAACCCTGCGAAGAAGAAAGGGGCCGTCCGCGCCCTGATCCTCACCCCCACCCGTGAGCTGGCTCTGCAGATCGGCGAGAGCTTTGAAATGTACGGCAAGTACCTCTCCCTGCGCAGCACCGTCATTTTCGGCGGTGTGGGTCAGGCTCCGCAGGTGGCAGCCATCAAAAAGGGCGTCGATATCCTCATCGCCTGCCCCGGCCGCCTGAACGACCTTGTGGGGCAGGGGCTCATCGACCTCGGCAGCATCGAGATCTTCGTGCTGGACGAGGCCGACCGGATGCTGGACATGGGCTTTGTGCATGACGTGAAGAAGGTCATCGCAAAGCTGCCCAAAGTGCGCCAGAACCTGATGTTCAGCGCCACCATGCCCAAGGAGATCGAGCAGCTGGCGGCGGGCATCCTGCACGACCCCGCCTTCGTCAAGGTGGACCCCGTGTCCAGCACGGTGGACCGCATCCACCAGAGCCTGTACTTCGTCGAGAAGGGCAACAAGAAATTCCTGCTGCCGTGGCTCATCCAGAACCTGAATCCACCGGTGCAGAACGCGCTGGTCTTCAGCCGCACCAAGCACGGCGCGGATAAGATCGCAAAAGACCTGAACAAGCAGGGCATCTCTGCCGCCGCCATCCACGGCAACAAGAGCCAGTCCGCCCGTGTGGCCGCGCTGGAAGGCTTCAAGGCCGGGCAGACCAAGGTGCTGGTCGCCACCGACATCGCCGCCCGCGGCATCGACATCAGCGAGCTGTCCCATGTCTTCAACTACGACCTGCCCGAAGTGCCGGAAACTTACGTCCACCGCATCGGCCGCACGGCCCGCGCGGGCGCAGACGGCACCGCCGTCAGCTTCTGCGCCCCGGAGGAGCAGGAGTATCTGGCCGGCATCGAAAAGCTGAACCGCCAGAAGATCCCGGTGGTGTCCGGCCACCCGTGGGACGGTGTGCCCGCCCCCGCCAAGAAGGAGCCGCCGGTGCGGGGCAAAAAACCCAAGGCGGAAGCCGAAGCCCCGGCTGCCAAGCCGGAACAGCCCGCCAAGGCCGTGAAACCGGCCAGACCCAAAAAAGAAAAACCGGCCGCAGAAAAGCAGCCGTTGAAATCTCAACCGAAAGAGGAACCATCCATGGACGAAAATCAGAAGCGAACTTCCGGCGGGCGCAATGAAAACCGCCGTTCCAATACTAACCGCCCCCGCCGCGAGGACAGTGCCGCCCCCAACCGGGGCAGCAATGCGCAGCCCAAGTTTGACCCCCACTTCGTGAGCGCCCCGGAGGCAACGCCGCTCCGCCCTGTGAAGAAGGCCGCCCCGGCTCAGCCCGCCGCCAAGGCCGCTCCGGCAGCGAACAACGCCAAGAGCGAACAGGGCAGCGGCCAGAACCGCCGCAATGCCCAGCCGAACGGCCAGAACGGCCAGAGCCGCCCGGCCCGCGGCAGCCGCAATGAGCGCACGGAGCGTAACGGCGACCGCGCTGCCCGCCCGGCCCAGAACAGTGCCCAGAGCGGCAAACCCCGCAGTGAGCGCAGCAGCCAGCCCGCCCGTGCGCCCCGCGCCCCCAAGCAGGAGACCTCCCGCGGGCGCGGCCGTGCCGCTGCCCCCGGCCGGGACGAAGATCCGGGCCTTGTGCTCATCAGCCGCCGCCCGCCGCAGCAGAAGTTCACCAACTTCGAGGAGTATATGAACGCCCACGGCGGTGCAACGGCCCCCATCGAGGATCACAGCGATGAAATGTGAGCCGTGGCAGTGCCCGCTGTGCGGCGGGCCGTTGACCGGTGAGCGGGACCTGAAGTGTCCCTCCGGCCACTGCTTTGACCGCGCCAAGGAGGGCTACTGGCATCTGCTGCCGGTGCAGAGTATGCGCACCAAGGCCCCCGGCGACAGCAAGGAGATGGTCGCCGCCCGCCGCGCCTTCCTCAACGGGGGGTACTACGGCATCTTTGGTCAGGCGCTGGGCAAGCTTTGCCTCGAATACGGCCAGCCCGCCGCGCCGGATGCGCCGCTGCACCTGCTGGATGCGGGCTGCGGCGAGGGCTGGTATGACCGGTGCATCGCCGGGCAGTTCGAAGCGGCGGAACAGCCGCTGGCGCTGGCCGGGTTCGACATCGCAAAACCGGCGGTCCGCTGGGCCGCCAAAGCTCTGCCCGCGGCCCGGTACGCCGTGGCGTCCAGCTTTGCCCAGCCCGTCCGCACCGGCTGGGCCGACCTGCTGCTGAACTGCTTCTCGCCCTTTGCGCGGGAGGAGTTCCTCCGCGTCCTGCGCCCCGGCGGGCGGATGATCTATGTGGTGCCCGGCGCGGAGCATCTGTACCAGATGAAGGCAATCCTCTACGATACGCCCTACAAAAATCCGGTGCAGCAGGTGGCCTATGAGGGCTTCCGCCCCATTGGAGAGCGGGAAGTCTCCGGCACCATCACGGTGCCCGCTGCCCAGCTCGAAGCGCTTTTCGCCATGACGCCCTACTACTGGAAGACGCCCCGCGACGGCGCGGCCCGCCTCGCCGCCCTCCCGGAATTGACGACGGACATCGCCTTCCGGTTCTTGGTGTTTGAGAAAGAATAACAAAATGTCCCGGTTTGCATCGAATGAATGCCAGACCGGGACATTTTGTTTTGTCAGAGACCTGTGGAGAGGTTCGAGAAATGCTCAGTGCTTCTTCTCACCCTTGGGCAGGAGATTGGCGCGTTCCAGCGCCGGGCGCAGGGCGAGGTAGAGGATGACGGCGCAGACCGTGGAGGCCACGCTGTTGACGAAGGTGACGCCGCCGGCGATCTTGGAAAGAGCCTGTGCGACGGTGTACTCCTGACCGAAGATGTAAACATTGCGGAAGTAGCCGAGGAACGGGTCGGTGACGACGTTCAGCAGCAGGCCGGAACCGGCAGCCACGATGACCTTGACGAGGTAACCGGCGCTGTGGCGGTCGAGGTCGCGGAGCTTGAAGGCCTTGTGTGCCACGGCACCGCAGGTGATGCCGATGATGAACTTCAGCACAAAGGTGGTGACGGCGTAACCCGGATCACCGGCCAGAATGTCGGCCAGCGCCAGACCGATGGCACCGGCCAGACCGCCGGACACGCCGTCCAGCAGCAGGGCAGTCAGGGCCGTGAAGGTGTTGCCCAGATGGAAAGAGGAGCCGCCGTAGAACGGCACACGGAAGAACAGGTAGGCCACAAGGCTCAGCGCGGCCATGACGCCGGTGAGCGCCAGCTCGTGCACGGTAAAGGTGCGCTTATACAGCACACTGGCAAAGAGGATAACGATGACGACGACTGCCAGCAGCAGCCACATTGCGGTTGTTGACATGATGTATTCCCTCCATTTTCACAAAACCCATAAAACCGATTGACTTTTTCGGTCTCGGCGGGTATGCTCTTATTATACGCAGAACTGAACCCGTGAAAATACCCAGAATAGAGTTTTTTTATGGGGTCAGTTTGGGAGACTGCCCAAAAAGAGGAGGGGTTTTGTGTTCCACTTGACAACAGCGCTGGATGCGGCCTCGGCGGTGCCGCTGTACGAACAGCTCTACGATAGCCTTGCGGAGGAAATGCGCACCGGGGCCATCCCGGCGGGCACTCGGATGCCCGGCAAGCGGCGGCTGGCGGCGGAATTGTCGGTGTCGGTCAACACGGTGGACGCCGCGTATCAGCTTTTGGCGGCGGAAGGGTATCTGGAATCGCGGGAGCGCAGCGGTTTTTATGTACAGGAGTATCTGGCCCTGCCCGTCCGGCCGGAGACCCTGCCCGCCGCCCCGGCCCCGCTGCCCCCGGCGGCCCAGCCGGAGCGGCCTGTCCGCTATGATCTCTCCACGCGGGGGGTGGACCCGGCGCTCTTTCCGTTCCGGACATGGGCGCGGCTCCAAAAGGAGCTGCTCTATTCCTCGCCGGAGCTGCTGACCCACGGCGACGCGCAGGGCGATCTCGAACTGCGGCTGGCGCTGGCCGGCTACCTCGAAGAGTACCGGGGCGTGCGGTGCAGCGCGGAACAGATCGTGGTGGGAGCCGGATTGGAATACCTGCTGGGGCTGCTGGCCCCGCTGCTGCCCGGTGCAGCGGCGGTGGAAAACCCCGGCTACCCCCGCGCCAAGCGGGTGCTGGAAAACAACGGCGTGCCCTGCTGCTGCCTGCCTGTGGACGAGGACGGCCTGTCCATCGAGGCACTGACCCGGTCGGGCGCGGCGGTCTGCTACGTCACCCCAAGCCACCAGTTCCCCACGGGGGTCACCATGCCCGCCGGGCGGCGGGCGGAGCTGCTCCATTGGGCGTCCCGCAAGCCGGGGGAGCGGTACATCATCGAGGACGACTACGACTCCGAGTTCCGGTTCGACACCCGCCCACTGCCCAGCTTGCAGGGGATGGCCGGGGCCGACGGCCCGGTGATCTATCTCTCCACCTGCTCCCGGAGCCTTGCCCCCAGCATCCGCATCGCCTATATGGTGCTGCCGGTGCAGCTCCTCCCGGCGTGGCGGGCGGCTTACCGGCTTTATTCCAGCACGGTCAGCCGGTTCGAGCAGCAGACGCTGGCCCGGTTCATCACCGAGGGGTACTTTACCCGGCATCTGGCGCGGGAGCGGGTGGCCTACAAGGCCCGGCGGGACGCGCTGACCAAGGCGCTGAACGAGGCTTTTGCCCCCGGTGAGCTGACCTTAGCCGGGCTGCACACGGGGCTGCACCTGCTGGCTGAGGTGAAGCAGGCCCCGCCGGACCCGGCTCTTCGGGTGGCGGCGGCACAGCAGGGAGTGCGGCTGAGTCTGTTGAGCGATTTTGACCTGACCGGCGAAACGCCCGGCCTTGCGGGAACGTTCGTGCTGGGTTACGGCTCGCTGGCGGACGATGCCTGTTCGTCGGTGGGCGAAACGTTGAGGAAAGTCTGCACCGCCGCGCGGGAGGCTTCCGTGACCGAATAAGTGCCGCTGGCCCGGTCCCATGCACCGGGCAGGGCGTCGGCCCGGATGGGAGCTGCGCGGTTGGCGAGGAACTCCAGAATCTCGCCGAGGCGGGCGTAGTCCTGCGCGGTGAAGTCCGTCAGCAGGGCGGAACTCTGGGCCCGGAGGGCGTCCGGCAGGGAGGCGGGGAGCAGTTCGAGATCCTGCCGGAAAAAGGCGTCCCACACGGCGGCCCGTGCCGCGGCCCGGTGGACAGGCGGGATGCGCCCGGCTTCGTCGAGGCCGGTCAGAAAGGCGGAGGCTTCCCCCGCGCTGAGGGTCTGGACATTGCCGGTCTGGCCGAGGGCGGCCAGCTCTTCGGTGGTGAATGCCCCGGAGAACCCCACCCGCACGGCCCCGTAGCGGGACGCCAGCTTTTCCAGCACGGCGGGGGAAAGAGCCAGATAAAAGGTATCCTCCGGCAGGGCCAGCGTTTCCAGCAGGGCTTGACGGCACCGCGCCGGGCCCGCCGCCGCGTAGCAGCGGGTGAGGGACGCTTCCCCATCCCCGAAGGGCACGGTCAGCTCCCCCGGCACGGCCAAGAGGCCGCAGACGTTCTGCGGGGCGTTCAGGTAGAGGAGCAGAAAGCCCGGCTGCTCCCCGGCAGTGCAGAGCAGCACCGTCATCCGGTCGTCCTCCTTGGGCAGCGTGATGGGCACGCCCTGCTGAGGTTCGGCGGTCTGGGCAAGGAGCTGGGTGTGCAGCATCCGGCGGGTGAGCAGCACCGTGCCGCCCACAAGGGGCAGCAGCACCAGCAACGCCGCCCCCAGCGCAGCCCAGAACGGCCTCCAACCTCCCTTGTGCATCCTGCGCCCTCCTTTTTGCAAATGATACCGAAAGGATGGCCCGGCAAAGGGCGGATTATACAAAAAACGATCCCGGCGCATACAACGATCCCCTCTGCCATACAGTGTGGCAGGGGGGATCTTGCAATGTTGGAGACCATTACTGCCGTCAACGGCGCGGTCAATGGGGTCGTGTGGGGGCCGCTGGGGCTGGCACTGCTCTTCGGGGCGGGGGTGATGCTCTCGGTGCGGACGGGCTTTTTCCAGCTCGTGCACTTCCGGTACTGGATGCGGCAGACCATCGGGGCCATCTTCACCGACCGGAGCGTGACCGCCCACACGGGCACCGACGATCAAGCGATCAGCCAGTTCCAGAGCCTGTGCACCGCGCTGGCGGCCACCATCGGCACCGGCAACATCGTGGGGGTGGCAACGGCCATCCTCAGCGGCGGGCCGGGGGCGGTGTTCTGGATGTGGGTCATGGCCCTCCTCGGCATGATGACCAGCTTTTCCGAAAACGTGCTGGGCATCTTTTACCGGCGCAAGAATGAGGAGGGCGCGTGGCAGGGTGGCGCGATGTACTACCTCGCCGACGGGCTGGGGCGAAAAAAAGGCTGCAAGCAGCTGGGCCGGGTGCTGGCCGTGCTGTTTGCAGCCTCCTGTGTGCTGGCGTCGTTCGGCATGGGGAACATGAGCCAGATCAATTCCATCGCGGGGAACCTGCGCGCCGCCTTCGGGGTGCCGGAACTGACCACCGGTGTGGTGCTGGCCGGATGTTCGGCGGCGGTGATCTTCGGCGGGCTCAAGCGGGTGGCAGCGGTGGCGGAGCGGGTCGTGCCGCTGATGGCTCTGTTCTACCTCGGCGGGGCGCTGGTGGTGGTGCTGGTCCACGCTTCTGCCGTCCCGGCGGCCTTCGCGGCCATCTTCCGGGGGGCCTTCGGGCTGGCCCCGGCGGGCGGCGGGGTGCTGGGCTGCGGCGTGGCCCGCGCCGTGACGTGGGGGTTCAAGCGGGGGGCCTTTTCCAACGAAGCGGGTCTCGGCGCGTCGGTCATGGTGCATTCGTCCTCCAACGTCACCGAGCCGGTGCAGCAGGGGATGTGGGGGCTGTTCGAGGTCTTTGCGGACACCCTTGTGGTCTGCACCCTGACAGCCCTTGTCATCCTGACGTCGGGTCTGGTGGATCTGGAAACAGGCCGCGCCGCCGCCGGGGTCGTGGGTTCCGCGCTGGTGGGCGAAGCCTTTTCCACCGTCTTCGGCAGCTTCGGGCCCAAGTTCATCGCGGTGTCGATCTTACTGTTCGCCTACTCCACAGTATTGGGATGGAGCCAGTACGGCACCAAGGCGGTCAGCTACCTGCTGGGGCCGCGGGCCGGCGGAGCGTATCAGGCCGTGTTCGTGGGGATCATGGTGGTGGGCGCGGTGATGAAGCTCGACCTCGCGTGGGACCTGTCCGACACGTTCAATGGGCTGATGATGCTGCCCAACCTCGTGGGCGTGGCGGGGCTTTCCGGCACGGTGGCACGGATCACCCGGAATTACGCTGCCCGCGTTTTTTATGGGCGGGATGTCGCGCCGCTGACAGCGAGTGCACCGCGTCCCGCCCGGCGGTGATGCCGCTGCCGAAGGCCCAGTGGAGGTTGAAGCCGCCGCACATTCCGGCGCAGTCCAACGTTTCGCCCACAAAGTAGAGGCCGGGGCAGCCCTTGAATTGAAAACTGGGTTCCAGCTCTGTCAGGCTCAGACCGCCGCCGGTGGTCTGGGCCTGTTTCCATCCGCAGGGGGTCAGCCCCTCGAAGAGCCAGTGCTTTGCGGTGTTGGCCAGCACCTGCCACGCGGCATCGGGCAGGGTGTTCAGGGGCTTGTCCGGCAGATGGGCTGCGGCCCAGAGCGCCTTGCCCAGCTTCGGGTTCAGCAGCCCCGTCCAGAAATCGGCGGGGGTCTTGCCGGGCAGCAGGGACACCCGCCCCGCGAACAGGGCCGTCAGGGCCGCTTCGTCCAGCGCGGGGAAGAGGTCCAGCTCCACGGCCGGGCGCTTGGGCCCGCGCTTGGGGGCCAGCAGACCGGAAAGCTGCATGATGCAGATGCCGGACAGGCCGTATTCGGTGAACTGTACCTCGCCCGTCTCGGCGGCGAGGGTGGTGTGCCGGTCGAGATCCAGCAGGGAGGCTGCGGCCTTGGCCCGGATGCCCGCAAGGGATCTGTTCGGTTTTGCCACCTGCAAGGCGGTCAGGCAGGGATAGAGCGGCTCCAGCTTCCCACCGCACTGGGCGGCGAACTTGGTGCCGAAGCCGTCGGTGCCGAACTGAGGGCCTGCGTTGCCGCCCAGCGCACAGATGACGGCATCGGCGTGGAGGGTCTCGTTACTGTGCTCGGCGCTGTCGAAGAGGACGGTGTAACCGTTCCGGTTCTGGCTGATGGTATTTACGGTGCAGCCGGTCCGCACCTCTACGCTGAGGCGGGCCATCTGCCCTTCCAGCAGGGCCAGCACATCGGCGGCTTGATTCGAGTAAGGGTAGACCCGCCCGGCCTCGTCGGTGCGGGTGTAAAGGCCCAGCGCCCGGAACCACTCCAGCGGGGCGCTCCGCTCCACCGCCGCCAGCAGCGGGGCCAGCGCCTTGGGGTCGGCGGTGAAATAGCACTCCGGTGCGATGCCGGTGTTGTCGAGGTTGCAGCGGCCGTTGCCGGTTGCCAGCAGCTTTTTGCCGCAGCGGGGGTTGCGGTCCAGCAGGGTGATGCGGGCCGCGCCGCCCGCCGCCTGTGCCGCCGCCAGCGCAGCCGCCATACCCGCAGCACCGCCGCCTAAAATTACGATCTGTTGCATGAAACGCTCCTTGGTTCGGGGATATCCCGGATTCGATCCCAGTATAGCATAAACCGAAAAAAACGACCAGTCCCTTCGGGAAAACAGGAAAAATGCCATTGACAAAAATCACTGGTTTTGGTAAATTTTTATTGAAAAAAACGGTAAAGAAATCTTAGCCGCCCTTCGAGACAAAGTTGAGGCATTAAAAAATAAACGAAGCATCGCAAAAGAAGGTGCAGAATATGAAGAGGAGCAAAGAGAAGATCACGCTGTCGATCCTGCTGGCTGCCGTGCTTGTGGTGGGCATCGTGGGGTATATGATCTATGTCCAGCGCCAGTTTTACACCGAGAGCACCAAAAACCTGCTGGAGACCTATGAGCAGGTGGACAAGACCTTCACCATGTTCGCCCAGCGGAACTGGAACGTGCTGAGCGAGTGGGGCAGCAACCTGCAGGATGACGCCGACGGGGAGGCGGTCCGGGCCAGTCTGTGCCTGTTCAACCAACAGAAGCCTACATGGAAATACAGCGGCCTGTACTTGTTCAACGAAGACTGCACCTATCTGGATGCCGAGAGCGGCCATGGCTCGGCTAAGCACATCTGGGGCGCATTTTCCGAAATGTACACCACCGGACATCCCTGTGTGGGCAGCTATACCATGAAAAACGGAGAGCGCCGGGTCGTGTTCACGGTACCCATTGAGCCGGTGAAAGTGGACGGCGAGACCTACACCTGCATCGCTGTCAGCTACGACAACGAGACGCTGGAAGAAATGATCGGCGGGCACGCCTACAACGGCCAGAGCGATTGCTACATCATCTATCCGTCGGGTGATATCATGCTCTCCGAAGAGCCGAAGAGTGAGATCGAGCCCCGGATGGAAAACCTGTTTGATTTTCTGGAGCAGAACGCACAGATCAACACCAATGCCTTAGCCAAGATGCGCGAAGACGTGCAGAACAGCGGCCGGGGCAGTGTGGCGTACCGTTATGGGGGCAAGAGCTATTATCTGGTCTATCAGCCGGTGGGTTTTCAGAGCCTGAGCATCGTCGGCATCGTGGACCGGAGCGTGGTGGACGCCGGGATGCGGAAGATCCAGACGGCGACCATCCTGCTGCTGATCGCATTGATGGCGGGCATTGTGTTCACGCTGGTGCGGTTTGTCCGGATCAACGCCCGGCAGGAAGTGGAGGAAAAGGAACACGCCCTGCGTGCGGAGGCCAGCGAGCGCAAAAAGATGGAGGGCCTTGCCAACAGCGACGGCCTGACCGGCCTGTTCAACGAGCGGTGCTTCAACAAGACCCTGAAAGAAAAGGAACAGCAGGGCGTGCCTTTTGTGCTGTTCTACCTCGACCTTGACCGGTTCAAGCCGGTGAATGATACTTACGGCCATGACGTCGGCGACCAACTGCTCAAAGCGGTGGCGGGTCGGCTGCGGAGCTGTGTGCGGAACACGGACTACGCCTTCCGCATCGGCGGCGACGAGTTCGCCCTTATCGTCAACGGCGAAGTGGACGCAGAATGGTGTGCGCAGCGGATGGAAACCATCAAATCGATCATCCGCCAGACCTATGTGCTGGAGGGGCAGACCATCGACATCAGCACCAGCTGCGGCGTGGTCTGTTACCCGGCGGACAGCGCCGACGTGCGGGAGCTGCGCATCCTTGCCGATCAGCGGATGTATGAAGACAAACAAAAAACTGGGAGCAGCCGGAGCATCAAGCAGAAAATCTAAGATTGAATAATTCTCCTTCTCTTACCACAAAATAACCACAGAAAACGAAATCTGGGAACAAAGGAAACGCCGAACAGAGGAAGGGAGAATGTGCTATGAAAGCGACAGGCATTGTGCGCCGCATCGACGAGCTGGGGCGGGTGGTCATCCCGAAGGAGATCCGCCGCACCCAGCGCATCCGCCGGGGCGACCCGCTGGAAATTTTCACGACCGGCGAGGGAGAGGTCATCTTCAAAAAGTATTCGCCGGTGGGGGAGCTGAGCGGCGTGACGACCCAGTACGTCGATGCGCTGAGCAAGAGTTTCGCACTGACGGCCTTCGTCTGCGACCGGGACCGCATCCTCACGGCGTCCGGTGCCGGGCGGCGGGACCTCATCGACCGCAGCGTCAGTCAGCCGCTGGAAAGGCTGATGGACGGCCGCAAGCCCTACGCCAGCGAGGGCGAGGCAGAGAAGACCCTGCTGCCCTGCGAGGGGGCCCAGCGGGTGCTGCTCTGCGTCAGCCCCATCATCGCGGCGGGGGATGTGACCGGCGCAGTGGGGCTTTTGACCGAGGACAAGAGCGCCCAGCCAGACGCTGCCCAGCAAAAGGCGATAGCCGTTGCGGCGGCGTTTCTGGCCAAACAAATGGAAGAATAACATTATAAAGGAAGAAGGCCAAGCCGGAAAATCGGGCGGTGCGCCAGTCGGCGCAAACGCTGATCCGATTTTCCGGCTTGGCCGATTTTGATTTGAGAGAGATGTATAATTTGTGAATCTTTCAAAACTTTTCTGCGAACCTATTGACAGCGCCGGAAAATTGAATATAATGGTCTTAGCACTCAGGAAGATGGAGTGCTAAAGAACGAAAAGCAAACAAAGGAGGCAGGCGCTATGACGATGGATGCACGCAAGCAGCGAGTCTTGCAGGCAATCGTGGCGCTGTATGGTCTCGAAGGTGAGCCCGTGGGCAGCAGTGTGCTGGCAAACTACTTTGACATGGCGGTTTCCAGCGCGACGCTGCGCAACGAGATGGCGGCGCTGACAAAGCTGGGTCTGCTGGAGCAGCCCCACACCAGCGCGGGCCGCGTGCCCAGCGCCAAGGGCTACCGTTATTATCTGGATAATCTGCTGACCGACGATCAGCCGCTGGACCGTGTGACCGGTGCACGGGTGGATGCCGTGTTCGCCAGCCTTGACCATGAGCCTGAAAAGCTCGCGCAGGGCGCGGCGAAGGCGCTGGCCGCCATCAGCGGCTGCACGGCCGCTATCAGCACCCCCTGTGCCGAGGATCTGTGCATCGCGCATTACGAAGTCGTGCAGGTGGGCCGCAGCGCGGCGGCAGTTCTGGCCGTCACCACAGCCGGTTACGTCCGCACCCGTGTGGCGCGGGTCCGCACCGGCCTCTCCCGCGAGAACGCGGCGGCGCTGGCCGCTCTGCTCAACCGGAACCTGACCTTCGTGGCTCCCGTAGATCTTTCGCCCCGGCTCCTTGCGGAGCTGTGCAGCCAGATCGGCCCGGAGCTGGTGCCGGTGGTCTCGGCGGCGGCGGCGATCTTGCAGGATTCCACCACGCCCCATGTCTATCTGGGCGGTGAGCAGTACCTGCTCGACTGGCCCCAGCTGGAAGGCAAGGTCGGCTCCATCCTCTCGCTGCTGAACGACGAGGAAGAGGCCGCCCGGCTCATCGCACCGCCTGCAGAGCGCAGGGAAAGCGTGCTGCTGGGTGAGGATATTGAGCCGCAGATCCCCGGCTTGTGCATCGTCAGCGACCGGTATCTGGTCGGCGGCGGGCTGTGGGGTTCGGTGGCACTGATCGGACCCACCCGGATGCCGTTCCAGAAGCTGATGCCGCTGCTCCACGCCTTTGCCGATCATCTGGGCGAGGGAATGAGCGGCCGACAAAAAGATACCCCGCAGGCAGCCGCACCCCGGCGGACTGTGATCTATAAGGAGGATCTCGAATGAGCGAAGAAACCAAGAAGACCCCGCAGCAGGAACAGCCCGCTGCGGAGCCCAAGACCGCAGAACAGGCCGCACCGGAAGCGGCTGCGGAACAGGCTGCTCCCGCCGCCGAGGAAAAGGACGGCAAGAAGGACGGCTGGTTCAGCAAAAAGACCCATGAGCTAGAGGCCGTGAAGGCTAAGCTCGAAGCCGCCCAGCAGGAGGCGGGCCAGACGAAAGACAAGCTGTTGCGGATGGCTGCCGAGTACGACAACTACCGCAAGCGCACTGCCCGCGAGGCTGACCAGAAGTTCAACGACGGCATTTCCTTCGCGGTCAACCAGATCATCCCGATCCTCGATACGCTGGAGATGGCGGCCAACGCCCCCACCACCGACGAGAATTACAAAAAGGGTGTGACCATGACGCTGGACAAAGCCGCCAAGGCGCTGGATACCCTCCATGTGGAGGAGATCGAAGCACTGGGCAAGGCCTTTGATCCCAACATCATGAACGCCGTGCAGCAGGTCCCAGCAGAAGAGGGCCAAGAGAGCGGCACGGTGGTCACCGTTTACCAGAAGGGCTACAAGCTGGGCGACAAGATCGTCCGCCATGCGACCGTTGTGGTGGCTGAATAAGCCAAACCTCCCGCAGGGGAGTTTCAATAAACATCCGCTTATCCACTTTGAGCATCATATAAACAATACGTTCTGAATTGAGAGGAGCTTTTATTATGAGTAAGATCATTGGTATCGACCTTGGCACGACCAATAGCTGCGTGGCTGTCATGGAGGGCGGCGAGCCCGTCGTCATCGCAAACTCTGAGGGTGCCCGCACCACCCCGTCCGTTGTTGGCTTCACCAAGACCGGCGACCGTCTGGTCGGTCAGGTCGCAAAGCGTCAGGCCATCACCAACCCGGAGAACACCGTTTCTTCCATCAAGCGTCAGATGGGCACCGACCATAAGGTGACCCTGAACGGCAAGGAGTACACTCCCCAGCAGGTCAGCGCTATGATCC
>OLND01000930.1_pt1 | contig 33252 bp, 27 predicted proteins | sample 1672031 | NCBI WGS metagenome assembly OLND01 (sample SAMEA3136638, study PRJEB25190) | human gut metagenome | biome: human gut; feature: human-associated habitat; material: faeces | place: Austria | collected 2013 | reverse complement strand
CGATGACGAAGCTGGTGCGGCCGTACATCAGGCCGTCCATGCCGCGCTGCACCAGTGCCTCGGTACGGGTATCGATGGAGGAAGTTGCCTCATCGAGGATCAGCACCGGCGGGTCGGCCACGGCGGCGCGGGCGATGGCCAGCAGCTGGCGCTGGCCCTGCGACAGGTTCGCACCGTCGCCGGTCAGCATGGTGTTGTAGCCATCCGGCAGACGCTGGATGAAGCCATCCGCGTTGGCCAGCTTGGCGGCGGCCATGCACTCTTCATCGCTGGCATCCAGACGGCCATAGCGGATGTTCTCCATGACCGTACCGGTGAACAGGTGCGTGTCCTGCAGCACGATGCCCAGCGAACGGCGCAGATCGGACTTTTTGATCTTGTGGATGTTGATGCCGTCGTAGCGGATCTTGCCATCCTGAATATCGTAGAAGCGGTTGATCAGGTTGGTGATGGTGGTCTTGCCGGCACCGGTGGAGCCGACAAAGGCGATCTTCTGGCCCGGACGGCCATACAGGTTGATGTCGTGCAGCACCGTCTTTTCCGGCACATATCCGAAATCCACATCCGTGAAGGTGATGTCGCCTTCCAGTTTGTGGTAGGTGGTGGTGCCGTCGTGGTGGGGGTGCTTCCAGGCCCAGATGCCGGTGCGCTCCTCGGTCTCCACGAGGTTGTCCTCGCGGTCGTACTTGGCGTTCACGAGGGTCACATAGCCCTCATCGGTCTCGCTGGGCTCGTCCATCATCTTAAAGATGCGCTCTGCACCGGCCAGCGCCATGATGACGCTGTTGGCCTGCATGGACACCTGACTGATGGGCATATTGAAGCCCTTGTTCAGACTGAGGAAGGCCACCACCGTGCCAAGGGTCATGCCGCCAACGCCGCCAACGGCCATGGCGGCACCCACCAGCGCGCACACGGCGTAGCTGATGTTGCCCAGCTGGGCGTTGACAGGCATCATGATGTTGGAGAAGGCGTTGGCCTGCTTGGAGCTCTCCTTCAGCTGATCGTTCAATTCACAGAAGCCATCAAGGGTCTGCTGCTCGTGGGTGAACACCTTGACCACCTTCTGGCCCTCCATCATCTCTTCGATGTAGCCGTTCACCTTGCCCAGATCCCGCTGCTGCTGCACGAAGTACTTACCGGAGCTTGCCGCGATCTTTTTGGAGCAGAACAGCATCAGCGCCACCATGAGCATGGTAACGATGGTCAGCTGCCAGCTGAGCATACACATGCTGAAGAACACCGACACGATGGTGATGACGCTGGACACCAGCTGCGGGATGCTCTGGCTGATCATCTGGCGCAGGGTATCTACATCGTTGGTGTACACGGACATGATATCGCCGTGGGGATGGGTGTCAAAATAGGAGATGGGCAGGCTTTCCATGTGGGTGAACAGCTTGGTGCGCAGGTTGCGCAGCGTGCCCTGCGTTACGTTGACCATAACGCGGGCATTGAGCCAGGCTGCCAGGATGCCCACCAGGTAGATGCAGCCCACCCGCAGCAGTGCGCCGGCCAGCGGTGCAAAGCTGGGGTTCTGCTGGTGGGTCATGGGCACGATATAATCGTCCATCAAAGTCTGCAAAAACAGGCTGGCCTGCACATTGGCCAGCGCACTGACCACGATGCAGATAAGCACAAGGATGCAGTGGGGCAGGTAGTTGCGGAACACTTCATCCATGATGCGCTTGAGCAGCTTGCCCGGGTTTTCCACCTTGGGGCGCGGGCCCCGTGCGCCCCGCGGGCCGGGGCCATGTACTTCTTTTACGGCCATTACTGCGCACCTCCCTGCTTGTCGAAGTCGCCGCCGCCCTGGGTCTGGCTGTTGTAAACTTCCTGATAAATGGCGTTGGTCCTGAGCAGCTCCTCGTGGGTGCCCAGGCCGTTGATCTGGCCGTTGTCCAGCACCAGGATGCGGTCTGCATCCTGCACCGAGGAGATGCGCTGTGCAATGATGATCTTGGTGGTGCCGGGGATCTCTTCCCGGAAGGCCTTGCGGATCTTTGCATCGGTGGCGGTATCCACGGCACTGGTGGAGTCGTCCAGGATCAGCACCTTGGGCTTGCGCAGCAGGGCCCGGGCAATGGTCAGACGCTGCTTCTGGCCGCCGGATACATTGGTGCCGCCCTGCTCGATCCAGGTATTGTACTTATCCGGGAAGCGCTCGATGAACTCATCCGCACAGGCCAGCTTTGCCATGCGGATGCACTCTTCCTCGCTGGCGTTCTCGTCGCCCCAGCGCAGGTTGTCGAGGATGGTGCCGCTGAACAGCACGTTCTTCTGCAGCACCATGGACACTTCGTGGCGCAGGACGTCCAGGTTGTAATCCCGCACATCCACGCCGCCTACCCGCACGGTACCGCTTTCGGCATCGTACAGGCGGGGGATCAGCTGCACCAGGCTGGACTTTGCACTGCCGGTTCCGCCGATGATGCCCAGCGTCTCGCCGGGCTTGATGGAAAAGGTGATATCGTTCAGCACCGGACGGCCCGAACCATGCTTATATTGAAAGGAAACATGGTCGAACTCGATGCTGCCGTCCTTCACCTGCTGCACCGGCTGCTTGGCCGGGGGCAGGTCGGTGGTCTCATCCAGCACTTCCACGATACGCTTGGCGGAAGCGGCCGACATGGAGATCATGACAAAGGCCATGCTCAGCATCATCAGGGCCATGAGGATGTTCATGATGTATCCGAACAGGGCGTTGAGCTGACCGGTGGTGATGGCACCATGCAGCACATATTTGGCACCCAGCCAGCTCAGGGCGATGTTGCAGCCGTAAACGGCGGTGAGCATGGCAGGGTTGTTGAAGCTCAGGCGGCTCTCGGCCTTAACGAACTGGTTGTACAGGCTCTCGCAGGCCTTGGTGTACTTCTCGTTCTCAAAGCCCTCGCGCACAAAGCTCTTGACCACGCGGATGGCGGACACATTCTCCTGCACCGAGGCGTTCAGGTTGTCGTAGTTCTTGAACACGCGGTCAAAGATGTGGAAGGTGGGGATCATGATGCTGGCCAGCACCACCACCAGAAAGACTACCGCCACCACGAACACCAGCGACAACGGGCCGCCGATGACCACAGCCATGAACAGTGCAAACACCAGATGCACCGGGGCACGCACGCACATGCGCTCGATCATCTGGAACGCATTCTGCACGTTGGTCACATCGGTGGTCATACGGGTGACAAGGCCCGCCGTGGAGAACTTGTCGATGTTGGAGAAGGAATAGTGCTGGATGTTCTCATACATGGCATCGCGCAGATTGCCGGCAAAGCCGGTGGATGCCTCGGCGGCATATTTACCGGCCAGAACGCCCAGCAGCAGCGCAATGGCTGCCACAAGAAAGGTGAGCAGACCATACTTGACGATGGCGTGCATATCGCCCTTTTCAATGCCCAGGTCAATGATAAAGGCCATGATGGTGGGCAGCAGCACATCCATCACGGCTTCCAGGGCTGCAAAGAGCGGTGTCAGGACTGCGGCGCGTTTGTACTCGCCCAGATGTGACACGAGCTTTTTGATCATCTGAGTTACCTCCTGTTAATTTTATTTGTTTGGTACAGAACAATTCTATACAAAACAGATTTAATGTCAAGATGTTTGCAAAACTTTCGGAAATTGTTCATAATTAACATTTTCACAAACATCTTTTCGGCGTTTTGACAAGAGTCGAACACTCTTGCGTTATACTTGGGCGGGCCAACCGGGAGCTTTCCACGCAAATGCAAAGCCAAATCATTCTTCCGCTGAATATGGCCAGAGCGCATGCGGCGGCCATTTCAAATGGTTTACTTCAGCGCGTCCCGCAGCTTGTTCAGCAGCCGGAGCAGCTCGGCGTTTTCCTCTTCCGTCAGTAGATTGGCCACATAGTCGTCCGTCTGGTGGAAGGAGAGGATGGTGTTTTCATGGAAGCGGACGCCCTCTTCCGTCAGCACCAGCTGTTTCAGCCGGGCATCCTGCGGCACGCTCTGGCGCTGGATGTAGCCCTTGCGCTCCATCAGTTGCAGGATGTTGGTCACGGTGGAGCGGGTAATGGAAAACTCCCGCTCAATGTCCCGCTGGAACACCTGCTCCTCCCTGTGCCGGTAAAGATACTCGATGATCCAGCCGTGCATCGGGGTGGCCTGCTCCACACCGTTGGCGCGGGCAAACTGGTTGATCTTGCGGAAGATCAGGTTGTCCACCCGGCGGATCTGGGCCGGGATGACCTGCGGCCCCTCCCAGGGCGGATCCCCGTGGTCTCTGCATTCGTTCTGTTTTTCGTCACACATACGATCGGTTCCTTCTGAATTGTTTTTTGCTCAAACTGTTTTCTATAAAACTGTTCGATATGGGACTATTGTAATCCCACTGTCCCTGTTTGTCAAGGGCAGCAAAAAAGACTTCTCCCAACGGAGAAGCCTTTCCGATCTCTGTGTCACTGATTTTCTTCCACCCATTCCCGCACGCGGTCCGGGCGGTTGGTCACCAGGCAGTCCGGCCCCAGGGGCAGCAGGCTCCGGACAGCCTTTTCCGTGTCCACGGTCCACAGGGCCACCTTGACCCCCATGGCCTGCAGCTTGGCGATGAAGCCCGGGTTGCTGTAGGCGGTGTGGTATTCACAGCTGACGTACTCCGGCGCAAAGTCCAGGCTTTTGACATAGGCCACCGGGTTGTGCTGGTCGGCCAGATGCTTTGCCACCGCCTGCAGGCTCTCCCCGGGGAAGTTTGCCCGCAGCATGCTCACCTTGTCGTTCACCCAGCGGGTCATCCAGCCGTTTTCCTCATCCGGGTCCATGCCCGCATCCACCGGCAGGGCGGCCAGCTCTTCGTCCAGCGCCGCTTCCTCATCCTCCATGCCGTTCACCAGGCCCAGGTCCTTCCAGATGACCGGCGGCGGCAGCACCATGCTCTCGAATGCGCCGTACAGCAGCACGCCCACCCGCAGCTGGGGCATCAGCGCCTTGGCCTGCCGCAGCAGGTCGTGGTTGAACGAAATAAGTACCAGTCGGTCGGCGATGTCTGCCGCGCGGATGGCATCCACCACACCGGACACAAAAGCCGGGTCGTTGTCCATGGTGGATTTCAGCTCCAGCTGGACCGCGCAGCCCTCCATGCTCCTGCACAGGGCCAGTGCCTCGGCCAGGGTGGCGATCTTCTCATCTTTATAGGCAACGTCCTTCCAGCTGCCGAAGTCCAGGTCTTTCAGTTCGCCCTCGGTCATATCGTAGATACGGCCGGAAATATCGGTGTGCAGGTCGATGATATAGTCGTGGTGGATCACAAGGCCGCCGTCCAGCGTCTTTTGTACGTCCATTTCCACACCGTCCGCGCCGATCTCCATGGCCTTGCGGAAGGCCGCCAGCGTGTTTTCCGGTGCCAGATAGGATGCGCCACGGTGCGCAATGATCTGAGGTATCATAAGCAGAATTTTCCTTTCTGTACAGCAAAGCTGCCGCCTTTCAGCATACCCTATCCGCCGGGCTGTGTCCATCTGCGCATTCCACAAAAAAGCGGGTCGTTTTTTGTCTCATTCGCGCTGAAAGTACGACTTTTATCGTCAAAACGACGAATTCATCCGATGATTTTTGCGCACTTTTCACGAGAAATTTGCAAAACCCGGGGCAAATCTCTCCCATCTGTTTCTTTCAAACCGGCACCCGGCATGGTACAATAGTGCTGTAAGGATGTGCCGCGCCCGGCGGCCGGAAAAAGGGAAATGGAGTGTTTGACTATGACTGCATTCAAGCCCATCAAAGAAGGCAAAGTCCGTGAAATTTACGACAATGGCAACAGCCTGATCATGGTTGCCACCGACCGCATTTCTGCGTTTGATGTCATCCTGAAAAACAAGGTGACCAAAAAGGGCACCGTGCTCACCCAGATGAGCAAGTTCTGGTTCGACTACACCAAGGATCTGCTGCCCAACCATATGCTGAGCGTGGACGTGAAGGATATGCCGGAGTTCTTCCGGCAGCCCCAGTTCGACGGCAACAGCATGCTGTGCCGCAAGCTGACCATGCTGCCCATCGAGTGCATCGTGCGCGGCTACATCACCGGCAGCGGCTGGGCCAGCTACCAAAAGACCGGCAAGGTGTGCGGCATCCAGCTGCCCGAGGGCCTGCAGGAGTCCCAGAAGCTGCCGGAGCCCATCTACACCCCCTCCACCAAGGCCGAGATCGGCGACCACGACGAGAACATCTCCTACGAGCGCAGCATTGAGGTGCTGGAAAAGCAGTTCCCCGGCCACGGCCTGGAGTACGCCACCAAGCTGCGGGACTACACCATCGCTCTGTACAAGAAGTGCGCCGAGTACGCCCTGACCCGCGGAATCATCATCGCCGACACCAAGTTCGAGTTTGGTCTGGATGAGGACGGCAACGTGGTGCTGGGCGATGAGATGCTCACCCCGGATTCCTCCCGCTTCTGGCCGCTGGAGGGCTATGAGCCGGGCCACGGCCAGCCTTCGTTTGATAAGCAGTTTGTCCGCGACTGGCTGAAGGCCAACCCCGACAGCAACTACGACCTGCCCCAGGACGTGATCGACAAGACCATCGCCAAGTATCTGGAGGCCTACGAGCTGCTCACCGGCAAGAAGCTGTAAGCTCTTTTTCAACAAGTAAAGCGCCCGCTGTGGAAAACTCCGCAGCGGGCGCTTTTTCAGTTTTTATACAGCCGCCTCTGGCTCGGCCTCTTCGCTGGGCGCAGTGTCCTCTTCCGGCTCATTTTCTTCGTCCAGCAGATACTGCACTTCGACCTGCCGTTCCATCTCATCCGCGGTCCAGTCCAGCTGCACCGTGCCGTCCAGTTCCAGCGTGTACTGTTCCACACGCTGCAGGGTACCGGAATCCAGGCTCTGGCCCGGGTCGTTGTCCGGCGACCACACGATGCGCAGTTCATCCGGCTGCAGGGTGCCAGCCCGCACCGTACCGGCCACGCTGCGGCAGTCCTGCGCAAAGGCTCCGGTGCTGTCGTAGGGGCCATACAGCATCACGGTCAGGCTCAGGTGTCCATCACCCGGCTGCAGCTCCTGCAGGTCATCCACGCTGTTGGCGTAAAGATACAGGTCGGTGTACACATCCCGCAGGCGGAGGTCCGGGTTTTCCTTCCGGAGGGCCTCATACACCTGTGTGGTGTACGCCTTGCTCAGCTTCATCTCGTTCTGTCCGCGGGCAGGGTCGATCTCGCTCCACACCATGGGCAGAAAGCTCAGGCACATACAAACTGCGATGAGCCCCAGACAGACCAGCACCGAGACAAAATCATACTTCCAGCGGCCCGGCCGGGCGGCGAAGAACAGCACCTCACATCCCAGCAGCACCAGGGCTGCCGCCGGGGCAATGCGCACCACCAGCTGCCAGTCAAAGCCCGGCACAAAGTAATAACACAGGAAGAAGATGCCCGCTGCGATCAGGCAGGCGCCCAGCGTCAGGCTGCCCACCCGGCGGAGGGGGGCGTCCTGCAGCTTTGCAGCTTCCGGCCGGGTTTCCGGCTCCGTCGCTGCCGTCTTATTCAGTTCGTCCATCGTCGCCCTCCGCATTCTCCGGCTGTTCCGGCTCTTCGGGGTCCTCCGGGGTCACCGGGTCGCCCAGCAGAGCGCTGAGCTTCGGCATGGCAAAGTCTGCGGTTTCCTCCGGGGCTTCCGGTGCATCGGCTTCGGCTGCGGTGTACTCGCGGAAGTCCTCGTCCTCCGGTTCTTCTGCCTTTTTGCGGTGCACCTTTTTGCCCTTGGGGCCGCGCACCAGCCACAGGCCGCACACGATGAGTGCCACGCACACCACCACTTCCGGCAGTTCATCCAGCATCAGATAGACCGCGCGGAAGAAGGGGTTGTTCTGGCCCCAGCGCCACATCACATCGCCCAGCACCCGCATGATGATGTTCTGGTAAGCCACCATTGCGCCCAGTGCAATGAGGGCCCAGCCCACCAGCTTGTGGCTGTCGCGGAAGAACAGGGTCAGGCGCGCGTCCTTCGTGTTGAAGTGCACCAGATAGTCGTCCGCAGGGGCCGTCCCGGCAATGAACTGTGCCCGCAGGTTGAAGGTGTCAAAAAAGCTGTACATCCACACGATGAGCGCCGTCAGAACCAGCTGTTCCAGCAGCAGCATACCAGCCATTATGCACAGGAAGAACAGCGTGATGAGCGAGAGTCCCCGCTTCATGTACCCCTGATACATCTGGCCCGCACCCGGGACAAAGGCAAAGAGGAAGGTCAGAATGCCATTTTTCTTCATAAATATTCCCTCATTTCTTCTGGTTGGAAACGGCAGCGTCAGGCTCTGCCGCAGATTCATTTTTGCCGAACAGCAGGCTGTCCAGCGTGCCGGTCAGCTTCTGGGACAAGGTGGGCGCAGGCTCTTTATCCTGCACCGGCTTGCCCAGCTGTTCCGGCTGGGTGGGGGTGCGTTCGTCGTCCTGCACGGGCCTGCCCAGCTGTTCCGGCTCCGTGGTCTGGGTGGTTTCGGGCAGCCAGCTGCGCACCGTTTCGCCGGTGGACAGGATCTGTTCCAGGGTGCCGGTGCGCCACATGGTCAGCGCCAGCACCGCCGCCACAGCGGCTACGGCGGCCCGGCCCCAGGTGTTCTGCATCAGCCGCACCCAGATGGTGCCCATCACCGCCCCGCGGGCGGAGCGCGGCGGCTCTTCCAATACATCGGCGGTGAGCAGGGCTGTGTACCGGTCCATGCACTTGTCGCAGTAGGACAGGTGTTCGGCGGCTTCCAGCCTGCCCAGCTCGTCCAGCTGCCCGCCGATGACGGCGTGCAGCCCTTCCTCAGTCAGGCATCCGTTCTGATCAAACAGTTCCATGTACGCTCCTCCCTTCCTGTTGTTCCCGGATCTGCTGTACCAGCATCTTTTTGGCCCGGTAGATCTGCGCGTTCACGGTTTTTTCCGGGCGGCCGCACAGACGTGCCGCCTCGGCCATGGTGTGCTGTTCCAGCAGCACCAGACGGCAGGGTGTCTTGTAGGGCTCCCGCAGGTCCAGGATCATGCGGGTGAGCTCTTCCGCTCCCAGCGTGTCCAGCACCTGCTGTTCCGGCTCCAGGCCGGGCGGTGCCCCCTCCAGCGCCAGCACCTCGTCGCCCGGCGTGTTCACCCGGCGCACCCATGCGCTGCGTAAGTAATCCTTGGCTTTGTTGGCCGCAATGCGGGCCAGCCATTGCTTTTCAAAGCCGGGCGGACAGCGGTCGATGGCCCGCCATGCCGCCAGAAAGGTCTCCTGGGTCAGATCCTGCGCATCCCCCACGTCCGGCACCAGCTGATGACAGACCGTGTAGACCAGAGACTGATATTGTTGCACCATCGCGCTGAATTCCAGTGTTGTCAACGACCTGCTCATCCTCCTTTCCGGCTGTGGAGGGCGGTGCTCTGCACGGCCCTTCTGTTGATTCAAACGAGACAACCGCCGCATTCCCTGCACAAACCGCAGATTTTTTTCAAAAACATTGTGTTTTGCCCGTTCCATGCTACAATGTGGTTATAGTATAGCACGAAAGGAGCCTTACCGCCATGCCTTCCACCACCCGTCAGGCCCTTCTGCAGGCACTGAGTGCCGCCGGGGGTGCCTATATCTCCGGCCAGCAGCTGGCCGGACAGCTGGGCGTGAGCCGCGCCGCCGTCCACAAGGCGGCCGCCGCCCTCACCGCACAGGGTTACGCACTGGAAGCCGTCTCCCGCCGGGGGTATCGGCTGCTGGGCGGCGATCCCTTCTGTGCCGAGGCCGTGGGCCCCTACCCCGCCCCGGTGCAGGTGTACGACACACTGGAAAGCTCCAACCAGACGGCCAAGCTGCTGGCGCTGGACGGTGCGCCCCACGGCACGCTGGTGCTCACAGCCCACCAGAGCGCAGGCCGGGGACGGTTGGGCCGTGTATTTGAAAGCCCGGCCGGGAAGGGCGTGTACCTCTCGGTACTGCTGCGCCCGGCGGTCCCGGCGGCCAGCGCCCAGACGGCCACCATCGGGGCCGCCGTGGCGGTGTGCCGGGCGGTACAGGAGCTGTGCGGGCTGGAACTGGGCATCAAGTGGGTCAACGACCTGTATTATCAGGGCAAAAAGGTGTGCGGCATCCTCACCGAAGCCGGCACCGACCTGGAGAGCGGGCGGCTGGAGTGGTTGGTGGTGGGCATCGGCCTGAACCTGACCGCCACCGCCGCCGACTGGCCCCCGGAGCTGGCCGAAAAGGCCGGCAGCCTGTACCCGGGCGGCCCCGCCCCCGTGAGCCGGGCCGCGCTGGCCGGGGCCATCGCCCGGCAGCTGCTGGCCCTCTGCCCCGCCTTTGACTGTCTGGACGAGTACCGCGCCCGCTGCTTTGTGCCCGGGCACTGGGTCACCGTGTGCACCGGCACCGAGACCTACGCCGCAAAGGCCCTTGCCATCGACGAGGAAGGGCGGCTGGTGGTCCAGCGGGAGAACGGCCGCCCGCAGGCATTACGCTGCGGCGAGGTGACCACCCGCCCAGCCCGGACCGAATAAGATGCAAAAAAGCAGCCTTGCCGGAATGGTTCCGGTAAGGCTGCTTTTGCCTTTTGTTTATACTTCGTCCAGTGCCTGGGCTTCCAGCACCGGGATGCCCTCGGCTTCCAGCACACGGCGCAGGATGCCGGGCAGGCCGGCCTTCGGCACCTTGTTCTCGATGCACAGGGTGATGATGCCGTTCAGGGTGGAGGCCTCCACGCACAGGGAGCCTCCGTCCGGCGGCACCCACACGCCAAAGTCAGTGATGTACTGCGCCAGCTCCGGCGTGTTCGGCATGAGGGGGTTGCCCAGATAGCTGAACCAGAAATCCGCCGGGATGCCGCTTATGTACTCGCCCATCTGGAACACCCGCTGCTTGATGCGCAGGGGGGCCTTCTGCTGGTCCACCTTGTAGACCCAGCCCATCTGGTCGGCCATCTTGCGGCGCTTGCGCTCCGCCGTCAGGCTGTCCTTCACGGCGCTGTCCATCTGCTGCACGAACTCTTCCAGCCGGACGCCCTCGTGCAGGGTCACTCCGTCCTGGAAGGAACACACGCAGTTATACAGTGCATCCGCAGCACCCATGGCGTCCCGCGTGTCGGCGGAATAGGAATACTGGATGGTGTCCTTGCCCAGATACTCTCCCAGCGCGATGCACAGCAGGCCCATGAGGGCGCAGAAGGGCTTGACGCCGTTCTGCACGCCTTTGGCCACCAAATCCTTTTTGGCGAACCGGATTCGGATGCGGTGCATGGGCTCCTCGCAGGTGTCCACCACCTCCCGCTGCATCGTAGTCTCGTCCATGACCTGCAGCGGGTACTGCTCCACCAGCTTTGCGATGTCGTAGGCCGGGCTGCAGGGGATGGGCGGGTTTGCAAAGGCGGTACCGTAGCGCAGGTTACAGTACAGCTCCAGGATGCGGGTGAGGAAGGGCGATACCCCGTGGCCGTCCGCGATGAAGTGGAACCAGTCGAAGTACACGACGTTCTGTGCGCAGTGCACGGCAAAGAAGTAGCCGTTCGTCTGCTCCGGCATCTCCCGCATCACGCTGTCCGGGTACACCAGACAGGGCTCCGCGTTCGGTTCCAGAAAGGCTTTGCGCTTTTCCCACACCAGCCGCACCCGGTAATAGGGGGCAGCTTCCAGCGCGGCATCCAGCGCTTGTTGCAGCAGGGCCGGATCCACCGGGTCCTTCAGGGTGAACTGATACCGGGGGCACACTTTTTCCCGGCGGAAATAGTACATGATGCCCTGAAAGACATACTCCGCCGAACGCTGTGCTGCTTCCATCGGCTCACCCGGCATTGGCTACCAGATAATCGGCCAGGTCACTGATGGTGACAAAGTTGCGCAGTTCCTTTTCCGGGATGCGCAGGCCGAAAGTCTCTTCCAGGTCGGCCACGATGGTCAGGATCTCCATCGAGGACAGATCCAGATCGTCCATCAGGACGCTGTTCTCGTTGACATCTTCCGGCGCGATCTCTGCCACATCCTCCAGGATGGCCAGGATCTGGGACATGATTTCTGCTCGTTCCATAAGAAATGTTCTTCCTTTCCGTGACGGATTTTGGGTGTGCCGATCAGGATCAGCACGGTTCTGCCCTCAGTATAGCACAACCCCTATGGGTTTGCCCAGTTTTTTTGCAGAGTATGCGGCACAAACCGCAAAATCAGGGCTGCAGGCCTCAGCGCATCAGCTTGCCCATGGCGTTGCGGGGCAAGGGCTGGGCGGAGAATTCCACTGCGCTCATGCGCTTGTACAGCGGCAGGGTGCGGTTGGTTTCGGTGATAAAGTCCCGCACCGTCTGCTGGTCCTGGTCCTGGCAGCAGACCACAGCACAGATCTTCTTGCCCTTTTCCTTCACCAGGCATTCCTTCACGGCAGGGCATTTTTCCAGCAGGCCCTCCAGCTCTTCGGGGCTCACGTTCTCGCCACTGCCCAGGATGATCACGTTCTTTTTGCGTCCGGTGAGGAAGTAGTAGCCATCCTCGTCCACCCGGGCCAGGTCTCCGGTGTGGAACCAGCCCTCGGCGTCCACCACCTCAGCGGTGCCCTCCGGGTCCTTATAGTAGCCCAGCATCACATCGCCGCCCCGCATACACAGCTCGCCGTTGTCCAGCTTGATCTCGCAGTGGCCGTCGTCCTTGCCGATGGAGCCGATGTGCTCAGCATCCTCCGCAAAGTTGATGAGGCCGCCGCCGGTGGTCTCGGTGCTGCCGTAGAGCTGGGAGATCACCATGCCGTGGTCGTGGAGGTCCATCAGGGTCTGGGGGTCAAACATCGCAGACATACAGTTCAGAGCCCACAGATCCCCCAGCTTGTCCTGCTTGCCGGTCATCAGGTCGTGGTGGATGGACTGCACCAGCACCGGCACGGCAGCCATGGCCTGGCTGGGCATCCGCTTCAGGTCCTTATAGAAGGACCGCAGGCTGCCCAGGTTCTGGGCCCAGCCCATCCAGGCCCAGGTGAACAGGCAGCCAAAGGCCCCCAGGTGGAACATGGGCAGCAGGGTCATGTGGCTGACCAGCAGGTCCGGGTCATTTTTCAGCTGGCAGAATCGCTGCCCCACCCGTACATGGTGGGGCATCACCGCAAAGAAGTTCCGCTCGCAGAGCATGACGCCCTTGCTGCGGCCAGTGGTGCCGGAGGTGAACATCAGCACCATCAGCTCCTCGGGCTGGATGCGGTTCACAAGCTCTGCAGGCTCGTAAGTCTTGTAGGCATCCATGGGGCGCAGCAGGCTGCCGTAAGCCGCCTGCATCTCCTCGTTGCAGCCGTAGTCATCGCCGTCGGTCAGGATGGCGGAAGGCTCCACCAGCTCCAGCTCCCGGTGCAGCTCATCCCAGCTCTTGCGCTGGTTCATGGGCACGATGACGCCACCCGCCATCATGACACCGTAGCAGTTCACGGCGTAGTGGTAGCTGTTGTTGCTCCACACGCACACCCGCTTGCCCTGAATGTCCGGGATGGTGCTCAGGTAGTAGTTCACCGCGCGGCGGATGTCCTGCGCATACTCCCCGAAGTGCTTTTCCACCACCACATCCTGGTCGGCGTCGTACCAGCGGAAGGCCACCCGGTTCGCAAATCGCTGCTCCATGTTCAGCGTCAGCAGCTCATACAGATTTTTCGGTTTATGTAGTTCCATTATCGTTTCCCTCTCTATTCTTCAAAAATGCCGGTCTCACGGCCATAACGCCTTGTGGGAACTTTCCCACCATGAGACCGGCTTTTTCCGCTAAGATTTAGGACCGCAGCAGCTTGCCAGCAGCGTTGCGGGGCAGGGGCTGGGCCGAGAACTCCACCATCATGTGCTTGTACAGGGGCAGGGTGCGGTTCACCTTGGTAACAAAGTCCCGCACAGCGTCCTGCTGGTCCGGGTCGCAGCAGACCACGGCGCAGATGCGCTGGTTCCTCTCGCAGACCATACACTCCCGGATGGCAGCGCAGGGAGCCAGCAGCTTTTCCAGCTCCTCGGGGCTCACATTCTCGCCGCTGCCCAGGATGATCACGTTCTTTTTGCGTCCGGTGAGGTACATATAGCCGTCCGGCTCCACCCGGGCAATGTCGCCGGTGTGGAACCAGCCCTCGGCGTCCAGCACCTCGGCGGTGGCCTCCGGGTCCTTGTAGTAGCCCAGCATCACCGGGTCACCACGCATGCACAGTTCCCCGTCCTCCAGCTTGTACTGGCAGCTGTCGTCCACATGGCCCACGCTGGTCAGGTACTTTTCCTCCTGGGAGGAGTTCCAGGCACCGTCACCGCAGGTCTCGGTAAGGCCGTACATCTGGGCGATGAAGAAGCCCCGGTCCATCAGGTCCTGAAGCATGGCAGGGTCGAACATGGCTGCGCCGCAGGTCAGCATACGCAGGCCGTTCAGACGCTCCCGTTTGCCCTTCATCACATCATGATAAATGCTCTTCAGCAGCACCGGCACCACCGCCATCACGTCGCTCCGCATGGCCCCCAGGTCCCGGTAGAAATATTTCAGGTCGTTGCACAGGTTCACGCAGTGGCCGGTGATGCTCCAGGACACCAGGCTGGTCATGGCCGAAATGTGGAACATGGGCAGGCAGGACAGAGAGCTGAACGCGTCGGTGTTCCAGCCGGTCTGGCTCCGCACATCCTCAAAGGGGGTCAGGAAGGCAGGCATGGCGGTGAACAGGTTCTTCTGGGACAGCATAACGCCCTTGCTGCGGCCAGTGGTGCCGGAGGTGAACATGATAAAGGCCATTGCATTGAGGTCCGGCACCTCGGTGATGTCCATGGCAGGCTCAAAGGCAGTAAAGGCGTCCATAGGCACCAGACGGTCCCCGTACGCCTGGCCCAGGGCCGGCTCCCGGCTCATGTACTCGCCGTCATGGAGCACGCACATCGGCTCCACCAGATCCAGCTCGTAGCGGATCTCGTCCCAGTTCTTGCCGGTGTTCAGAGGCACTGCCACAGCTCCGGCCAGCACTGCGCCGTATAGGCACATCACATAGTGGTAGCTGTTGCGGGCCAGGATGGCCACTCGCTGCCCCAGGGGGTTCGGGGTGCGGCTGCGTAAAAATGCCACGAACCGCCGCAGGTCTGCAGCGTACTGCCGGAAGGGCACCTCCACCACGCCGCCCTTGGCCTCATCATAATAGCGGATACCAATCCGGTCTGCGTAGATCGTTTCCAGATTGTTCAGAGACTGATACAGCGAATGAACCATGTTAGCCTCCACGTCACTGTTTTTTACATTCCTGCAGCCGGGCCCACCCGGGGCCGGGCCGCTTTTTCGATTGTGTTCAGTATACAATACCGCCATTGGCAATGCAATACTTTTGCAAGATTTAATTTCCATTTTTGGCAATTAAATCTTGCACATCTTGTTTTTTCCATCCGGCAGCCTGTGCCGTCTGCCCAGAAATTCGGCCCTTCTGCCAGGCTTTTTTATCGGTAAAGACAACAATTGCCACCCGGCGGTGGGCAATTCAAAATTGACAGTGTGCACAAAAAGCATTATACTAGCCTTATATCCTTATAAATGGATCATTTTTTACTGTATGCGCCTGTTGGTCACATGTTTCCGGACGGCGCAAGGAAGGACCCTTTTCATGGAAGGCACCAGACCCAGCACCGTCAACTCCATCGGCATGTTCGACATGCTCAAGGGCGTGGGCATGATCACCATCGTGCTGGCCCACACCGCCGAACTCTACCCCATGCAGATCTCCGGCGGGCTGTCGCTCACGGCGTTTTTCCCGTTCATCTATCGTGAGGCCCTGATGGCGGCCTTTTTCATTGCCAGCGGCTACGGTTTCCGCAAGCGCTCCATCGGCAAGTGCATCCAGCAGCAGCTCAGAGCGCTGCTCAAGCCCTACTGCATCACGGCGGTGTGCACTTCGCTCTTGCATCTGCTGTGCCACTACATGGCGTTCCATTACTTCCCCAGCAGCGTCACCGAGACCCTCAAGGTGGCCGGCGGCTTTCTGCTGGGGCTGCCCCACACCACTACTTATGCCGGGCAGCAGTTCTTTTCCACCGGCCCCATGTGGTATCTGCTCTCGCTGCTGATCGGCTGGGTGCTGCTGGACGCCATCCTGAATATCTTCCCGGAGAAATACACACACTGGGCTGTGCTCGGCATCATGCTGCTGGGCTGGGGCACCACACTGGTGTGGGAGCTGCCCTTCAGCCTTTCGCAGGGGGCCGTGATCGTGCCCTACCTTTACATCGGCTATCTGGCCAAGAAGAACCGCTGGCTGGACAAGCCCCTGCCCCGCCGCACCCTGTACATCCTGCTGGGCGGCACAGCTCTGACCGCTGTGGGAGCTCTGCTTGCCCAGAGCACCGACTGCATTTCCATGGGCGAGTGGACCCTGGGCCCGCTGAGCATCCTGCTGGATGCCGCCACCGGCTTTTTGTTCATCCGCCTGTTCATGCGGCTCAACCGTTTTACCGGCCCCATCGCACAGGGCCTGCAGGCCATCGGCCGCAACTCACTGAACATCTTCTGCATCCACACGGTGGAGCTTATCGCCATTCCGTGGTATCTGTTCGCGGCTCACTTTACAGACCACCCGCTGCGGGGTATGCTGCTGCAGAACGTGATCGCGTTTACCTCCATCGGGCTGGTGTGCGCCCTGCTGAACCTGCGGCGCAGCTGGATCGTCAAAGCCTCGGCCGCACGGCGGCAGGCCCAGCGGCGCACCCCCGCGCTTTCGCAGCATTGATTTCCCCGGCTGCTGCGGTGCAGCCGTATCCTATAAAACAAGAGGAGAATCCGGTTATGAACAACGATGCCCCCCAGACCCTGGACGCGGCAGGCAGCCGCGTGGCCGAACTGGAACAGCAGCTCCGGCTGTCGGACGAAGGTGTTTCCCGGCTGGCACAGCGGTGCCTGGAGCTGGAGCAGCAGGTGCTGAAATATGAGGCCGTGCTGGCCTCGCAGGGTGCCGACACCGAACAGGGTGCTCTGCTTCTGCCCCAGCTGTTCTACGACTCCGGCTCCGGTTTTTCGCCCCATGAGTGCCTGACCGTTGCCCCTGACTCCTACGACGAGCTGACCCACGAAGTGTCGGCTGTGTTCGAGTTGCCCGTGGAGGCCAGGGCTCTGCGGCTGGATCCCGGTGAATTTGCCTGCTGCATCACCGATTTTTCCCTCTCAGACGAGCGGCTCAGCTACCACATCCTCAACGGCAACGCCCTGCAGGAGGGCACCATGCTGTTCATGAACATCGACCCCAACCTGACAGTGGAAAGTGCCGTAGGCTTCCCTGCCGGGCTGCGGTTTGCGGTGAAATATCGCTACTATCCCCTGGGCCGCTACCTGCATGAGCAGCCCGGCAAGGCCCTGCTGCGGGCGCTGACCGTGCTCAAGGAAGAGACCGAGGCCGTGTCCCGTCAGGGCACCGAACAGCTGCTGGAGGCAAACGCTGAGATCCAGCAGCTGCGCAAGCAGCTGGCAGAACAGCAGCAGCATCTGGCCGACCTGCAGAACAGCCGGGCCGCCTACGAAGCCTCGCTGGAAAACGTGCTGGCCAGCAGCAGCTGGAAGCTCACGGCACCGCTGCGCAAGCTGCTGGGCCTGTTCCACCGGCATTGAAGGGGGTTCGTACATGTACAGCAGTTACAGCCCCCTGCAGCGCCGCCAGCTGCGGGAACAGACCTATACCGACACCCAGAGCACCTATCTGCTGGTGTACGCCCCGGGCCGCCGCAACGCCCTGACCCTTTCTCTGGCCGAGCAGTTGCACCGCAAGTTCCGGCTGGTGGACCGACTGGAAGGTGAGCTGACCCCCTCCGTGAACGGTGTGCTGCTGGTGAGCGAGGATGTGGAGTGCACCTCCACCGCCCTCACCTATTTTGCAGCCGCCTTGCAGCAGGGGGCCGACCTTGTGGTGTGCGATGCCGTGTTCGGCTACGACGGCGGCAGTGCCCTGTACCAGACCGACCAGCACCTGCCCGGCCAGCGCTGTGCCCTGCTCTCCCGCGCCCTGCTGGACCGCTGCCGCGCGGCGGCCCGCGGCAAAGACGATGTGCTGGAACTGCTGCGGCTGGCAAACCAGCTGGCGCAGAACTGCCGCTGCGTCCCGCAGGCACTGCTGCACTTCCGCCGGGAGCTGTGCGCCGAGGACGTATTCTCGGCCACCGGCAAACGCGCCGTGGTGCTGAGCCATGAACTCACCATGACCGGTGCGCCCATCGTGCTGGTGAGCGCCATCCCGGTGCTGCGCAGTCTTGGCTATGAAGTGGTGGTGCTGGGCCCCTCGGACGAGGGCTCTCTGCCGCTCTTTCTGGAGGCCGGAGCTGCCGTGGTCACCCGCCGCGACTGCGTGACCTCTTCCACCCTGTGGGAGCTGGCTTCCAGCGCAGACTTTGTGCTGGCCAACACGGTGGTGGAAGCCCCTGCCGTGAGCACCCTGAACGGCGGCTTTGTGCCGGTGCTGTGGTGGCTGCACGACGCCTTTGCAGGCTATCCTTTCATCACCCACAAGATCCCCAAGGAGCTGGCCGACAACGTGCACATTGCCGCTGTGGGCTCCCACGCCACCGCCGCCATGCACTCGGTGCGGCCCAAATTTAAGGTGGAGCAGCTGATCTACGGCCTGCCCGACTACGCCCGCGAGAGCTTCCCTCGCTACGACCTGAGCTATGCCGGCGGGCGGCCCCTGTTTGTCACGGTGGGCTCCATGGAGATGCGCAAGGGGCAGGACATCTACTGCGAAGCCATCCGCCTGCTGCCGCCGGAGGTGCGGGAAAAGGCCTCCTTCCTCTTTGTGGGCAAGGCTTCCGACCGGGACGTCTCCGCCCATGTGCACGCCCTGACCGAGCAGTTCCCTCATAATGTGTTCTACCGCAAGCGGCTGGAACGCCCGGAGATCAAGTCGCTGATGGAGCAGTGCACCTGCATTGTGTGCGCTTCCCGCGATGACCCTATGCCCACCTTTGTGACCGAGGGCCTGATCTTCGGCAAGCCTTCCATCGTGTCGGAGCACACCGGCACCGCCGGGCTCATCACGGAAGGGGTGGACGGCTTTGTGTACCGCAACGACGACCCCGTCCAGCTTTCCAAGGTGCTGGCCCACGCCATCGAGCACCCCGACCAGCTGGCCGCTATGAAGGCCGACTGCCGCAAGCTCTACGAGCGCTACTACACCAACGAAGCCTATGTCTCCACCCTGGTCCGTCTGATCCGGGAGCTAACCGAGTCCCGCTAAGCCTTTTGTTTTATTCTTGTTAAATTCAACGCCCCGGAAGATCCGTGTGATCTTCCGGGGCGTTTTTGCACGCAGTGCATCAAAACAAGCTGCAATATTTGTCCGTTTCTTTCCGTTCCGGACATCTTTTTTATCATCCGGACCGGATTGCACAAGAAAATTCGGCTTCCGTTCACAAAGACGGCCGGCGGCTGTGCTATACTTTTAAAAAAGTTTCATCCTGTCTGAAAGGAGTCCCTGCCCTCATGAACCAGTCTGCCGCCTCTCAGCCTTCCCGCAAAAAGGCCGTATTATCTCTGCTGATCCTGCTGGCGCTCACCTGCGTGATCGTGCTCATCTTCCGGGATCACTGGGCCGAGATCACCGCCGCCCTTGCCCAGCTGAACCTGTGGCAGGTGCTGGTGGTACTGGCGCTGGGCATCAGCTACCCGCTGCTGGAGGGCTGCGTCTCCTACGTCATCGTGCGGGGGCGGCTGCCCGGCTTCACCCTGCGGCAGGGCATCGACAACGCCTGGTGCGGCACCTTTGGCAACGTGGTCACCCTGGGCGCGGGTGCCGTGCCGGTGCAGACCTGGTATCTGCATCAGGCCGGGCTGGACATTGGCCCCGGCGTGGGCCTGATGACCCTGCAATATGTGTTCCACAAGACCACGGTGCTGCTGTACGCCACCGTGATGCTGCTGCTCCAGCACAAATGGCTGGCCGCCAACACCACCGGCGTGCTGAGATATCTGCCCATGGCATATGCTGTGGTAGCGCTGGTGATCGTGGCGCTGGTGCTGGTGTGCGTGTCGCCGCTGGTGCAGAATCTGGCCCGCTGGGCACTGGGCTTTCTGCCCAAGACCGAAAAATGGCAGCAGCGCCGGGCCGACTGGCTGGAGCAGCTGGATGTACTGGGCACCGAGAGCCGCCTGCTGCTGGCCGACAAGGCCCGCTGTGTGCAGATTTTTGCCCTGCAGGCGCTCAAGCTGTTTTTGCTGTTCTGCCTGCCGTGGCTGTGCATCCGGTTCATGCAGCTGTCCCCGCTGAGTTTTGCGCGGGTGCAGCTGCTCACCAGCCTGATGTTGTTCGTCTCCAACGCCCTGCCCAACGTGGCAGGCATGGGCTCCATCGAGACCGCCTTTCTGCTGCTGTACAGCAGCTTTTTGCCTTCCGGTGAGGTGATGAGCGTGCTCATGCTCTACCGCATCGCCAGCTATTATTTCGTGTTTGCCGCCAGCGCCGTGGGCTTCTTCCTCGCCCAGCGGCGTCTTACCCGGACACCGCCAAAGGAGGCGTGACTCTTTATGAAGAACAAGAGCATCCTGTACCGGTTCGGCCTTGTGGTGCTGGTGGTGCTGCTTCTGGTGCTCATCCTGCCTTCCAGCAAGATCGACCTTGCATCAAAGATCAGCGCCAGCACACAGGCCAGTGTCCGGGCAGAGCACCAGCAGAATTTTGCCAGCTCCAACGAAATGGAGTTCGAGGTTTATTCCAGTTCGGATGAGATCTATCAGAACATTTCGGAAGTGCTTTCCGGCGTGCGCTGTGTCAGACGGCTCAGCCAGAACTATTCCTCCTACTCCCACGAATTTCCGGTGGATTCCATCACCGTGAGCTATTACGATGACGCAGAGAATCATCAGCTGCTGCTTACCGTCTATTCCGACGGGGTGTGCATCCTGAACAATGCCTTTGTCTCGGTCGAATACCCCGGCGGCGGGGCCGCAGAGCTGTATCAGGCGCTTGCGGAGATCGTGGAATAAATCGTTCCTTTTCTATATAAAACAAAAATCGGGGCGTGCAGGTGGTCAAGCTGCACGTCCCGTTTTTGTTTTCTTTGCACGCGATGCGGTACCAATCACACCGAATGCCGCGCCGGAGGCCGCAGAGCAAACCATGCTGCAGCTTCCTTTTGAAAAAGAGAATGGAATGGAGGAATTGGCGTTTGCGCAGCAATGAAAGCCCCAGTGAGGCTTTTAAGCCACAAGGTGGTCTTGCGCAAGCAAGATGGAGTGGCCTCGCCACGACAAACCTGACGTCCGGTATAGCTTAACCGCTATAGCAGACTTGAGTTTTGCGCAGAAGCATTGCAGGTACCTCTGCTGTTCTGGTGCAACGCGTTTCAAGCGGTTAGGTTTATCTAACCTCGTTGCGAGAACAGAATACCATACGCAGTTAGTCTTGTCAACCCTTATTTGAAAATTTTCCGGGACTTTTTTGCAGTAAAGTTTTTTCTGCCCGATTCGTGCACCCTGTACAGACACAGCTGGCTAAGGCTGTGCAAAATCCACCAGTTTCCTCTTGCTTTTGACCGGCATCTTTGTTATTATAGTTCCTGCAGCACTGCAACTCCACATCTCGCCGCTGCTTTTTGGCAGCAGGGCGGTTCTCAAGGGTGCAGTGTGTCCAAGGAGGCGCTTTGACAAATTTTTGTTCAGAGCTGCTCCGATCAGTCCGCCCCCAGAAAGCCGCCAACAAGGAGCGGCTTTTCAAAGGCTCAACAGTTAGGCTATGCTAACCAATGCATGGAATGGAGCAAGGAGGTTCCAATGATCAATTTTGAACAGTGGGAAGGCTTTGAGGGCCGCATCTGGAAAGAGGAAGTCAATGTGCGCGACTTCATCCAGAAGAACTACACCCCGTACGACGGCGACGAGAGCTTTCTGGCCGGCCCCACCGAGGCGACCGACAAGCTGTGGGGTGCCCTGCAGAAGCTGCAGAAGGCCGAGCGCGCCAAGGGCGGCGTGCTGGACATGGAGACCGAGGTCGTCAGCGGCCTGACCGCCTACGGCCCCGGCTACATTGACGAAAACCTGAAGGATCTGGAGCAGATCGTGGGCCTGCAGACCGACAAGCCCCTCAAGCGTGCTTTCATGCCCTACGGCGGCATCAAGATGGCCGAGCAGGCCTGCACCACCTACGGCTACCAGCCCAGCGAGGAGCTGCACAAGATCTTTACCGACTACACCCGCACCCACAACCAGGCCGTGTTCGACGCCTACACACCCGAGATGAAGGCCGCCCGCCACACCCACATCATCACCGGCCTGCCGGACACCTACGGCCGCGGCCGCATCGTAGGCGACTACCGCCGCGTGGCTCTGTACGGCGTCGACGCCCTGATCCAGTTCAAGCAGGAGGATCTGGCTAACTGCGGCGACGGCACCATGACCGATGACGTGATCCGTCTGCGGGAGGAGATCGCCCGGCAGATCAACGCCCTGAAGGGCATGAAGAAGATGGCCGAGGCCTACGGCTGCGACATCTCCCAGCCCGCAAAGAACGCCAAGGAAGCCTGCCAGTGGCTGTACTTCGGCTATCTGGCCGCCATCAAGACCCAGAACGGCGCCGCTATGAGCGTGGGCCGCATCTCCACCTTCCTCGATATTTATATCCAGCGCGATCTGGACAAGGGCATCCTGACCGAGAGCGAGGCTCAGGAGCTCATCGACCACATGGTCATGAAGTTCCGCATGGTCAAGTTCGCCCGCATCCCCAGCTACAACCAGCTGTTCTCCGGCGACCCCGTCTGGGCAACGCTGGAAGTGGGCGGCATCGGCATGGACGGCCGCAGCATGGTCACCAAGAACTGCTACCGCTTCCTGCACACGCTGGAGAACATGGGCCCCGCACCGGAGCCGAACCTGACCGTTCTGTACTCCTCTGCCCTGCCCGAAGCCTTCAAGAAGTACGCCTCCAAGGTCTCCATCCTCACCAGCTCCGTCCAGTACGAGAACGACGATGTGATGAAACCCGTCTGGGGCGATGATTACTCCATCTGCTGCTGCGTGTCTGCCACCCAGACCGGCAAGGAGATGCAGTTCTTCGGTGCCCGCGCCAACCTCGCCAAGTGCCTGTTGTACGCCATCAACGGCGGCGTGGACGAGAAGTACCACGAGCAGTGCGGCCCCAACTACGCCCCCATCACCAGCGAGTACCTGAGCTATGACGAAGTGCTGCCCAAGTACGTGCAGATGCTGGACTGGCTGGCCGGCCTGTACGTCAACGTGCTGAACCTCATCCAGTATATGCACGACAAGTACTACTACGAAGAGGCTGAGATGGCCCTCATCGACACCGATGTCCGCCGCACCTTCGCCACCGGTATCGCCGGCTTCTCCCACGTCATCGACTCCCTGAGCGCCATCAAGTACGCCAAGGTCAAGGCCCTCCGCGACGAGACCGGCCTTGCCACCGGCTTTGAGGTGGAGGGCGACTTCCCGAAGTACGGCAACGACGACGACCGCGCCGACGAGATCGGCGTCTGGCTGCTGCGCACCTTCCTTGAGATGATCAAGAAGCGCCACACCTACCGCAACTCCGAGGCTACCACCTCCATCCTGACCATCACCTCCAACGTGGTCTACGGCAAGTACACCGGCGCTCTGCCCGATGGCCGTGCCGCCTTCACCCCGTTCGCACCCGGTGCCAACCCCAGCTACGGCGCAGAGCAGAACGGCCTGCTAGCCTCTCTGAACTCCGTGGCCAAGCTGCCCTACCACTGGGCTCTGGACGGCATCTCCAACACCCAGACCATCAACCCCGAGGCTCTGGGCCACAGCGAGGAGGAGCGCAAGGAGAACCTGGTGCAGGTGCTGGACGGCTACTTCGATCAGGGTGCACATCACCTGAACGTGAACGTGTTCGGCAAGGAGAAGCTGCTGGATGCCATGGAGCACCCCGAAAAGGAAGAATACGCCAACTTCACCATCCGCGTCTCCGGCTATGCGGTCAAGTTCATCGACCTGACCCGCGAGCAGCAGATGGACGTGATCTCCCGTACCTGCCATGCCGCACTGTGACCCTGTCGGTCTCGTCCACTCGCTGGAAAGCTTCGGCTCGGTGGATGGGCCGGGTGTCCGGTTCGTTGTCTTTCTGCAGGGCTGTGCCCTGCGCTGCAAATACTGCCACAACCCCGAAACGTGGAGCGCTGAGGGCGGCACGGAATGGTCTCCGGAGAAGCTGTTCCAGCACGTCTGGCGCTACCGCAATTACTGGGGCAAAAAGGGCGGCATCACCGTCAGCGGCGGCGAGCCGCTGCGGCAGATGGACTTCTTGACAAAATTCTTCCAGCTGGCGCGCGCCAAGGGGGTGCACACAGCGCTGGACACGGCCGGTCAGCCGTTCCAGCCCGATGACCCCGCCTACCTGGCCGCCTTCGATACCCTGATGGCTTCCACCAGTCTGGTGATCCTGGATCTCAAGGAGATCGACCCGGAGAAGCACCGTCAGCTTACCGGCAGGGACAATGCCAACATCTTAGCCATGGCACGGCATATTTCCGATCTGGGCATTCCGCTCTGGATCCGGCATGTGCTGGTGCCCGGCCTCACCGATGACGAGGAGGGCCTGCGCAGGACCGCAGACTTCATCCGCAGCCTGAAAACGGTGCAGCGGGTGGAGGTTCTCCCCTACCACACCCTGGGGCTGTTCAAGTGGCAGAAGCTGGGCATCTCCTATCCCCTGCCCGATGCTGTTCCCCCCACGGCGGAACAGGTCCGCCGGGCGGAGGAACTGTTGGAAGTGGCTAAGTACCCCGGCTGAAGCGATGCAGCCGCCGGTGCTTGACAAAGCCTTTTGCATCTAATATCATAAGAGCAAAAGAAAAGGAGCCTTTTGGCACTCACACCTGTTTCCCTGTAGAGACAGGGGATGTGAGCCCAAGAGGCTCCTTTTGCTTATGATATTTATTTTTCTTCACTTCCGGCGTGATACACCTGCAGATACACCCTTTTGCGCTCGGCATCCGTGTTCTCTGCCAGCTGCTGGCAGAAACGCTCATCCTCGAACAGGGCGACCACAGTGGGCGCATAGCGGATGCCGCTCTGGGCCCGCAGCTCTTCCAGCAGCGTGCGGAAGGGCTTGGCAAGGTTGTAGCACCGACCGATATTATCGGTGGCGGCATCCAGCGAGTCTGCCACGCTCAGCGCATCCACGATTCCCTTGATCTCCGGCGGGCAGGAGGGTACATCATTGGGATATCCGCCCTTGCCGTTGTAATAGCAGTGGTGATAGAGCGCCGCCAGGGCCAGCGTTCTTCCGCAGCCCATTCTATTCAGAATGTCAGCGCCGGTCCTTGGGTGGCTCTGGATGCAGAAAAACTCCTCATCCAGCAGGCGGCGGGCGTTGTTGTCGATGTACATCAGAACGGCACACTTACCAAGGTCGTGGTACAGGCCGCACTCATAGGCCGTCTGGCAGAGCTCTTCCCGCCGGGCCTGCACCTCGGCCGCGCTCCTGCAGCCCAGCAGGCCAACCAGTGTTTCGGGCCTTGTCTCGATCTGCCGATGCAGCAGGGCACGGGTCAGCTCTGCCACCATCAGCGAGTGGACATAGGTCGGCTTGTGCCCGGCCAGGATACTGCCCAGCATCCGGCGGTTCGCCGTTTCATCTGAGCTGGTGCTGATCTTGCTCAACTCCCAGGCGGCAGAGTTTACCACACGGGGATACTGGCTGGCCGGCATCTGTTCCAGATACTGATCCGCAGAACGGCGTACCTGCTCCACGGTTGCACGATACCTCTGTGCTCCCGCCTCGTCCAGACGTTCTGCATAGACCGAGAGATAGGCCGCCAGAACCAGCTTCCGGTTGATGGCCTCGGCAGAATAATCATCCTGCGCCACGCTTCCCGCCGATTCCAGAAGGATCTTGACCACGTCTTCCAGGCTGCCCACCCCGGCATGGTAGCGGGCAGCGGCGTAAAAATAGGGCACCCGCCAGTTCTGCAGACGCGCATCCTGACCCTTGTACTTCTTCTTGTGCCCCCAGATGTATTCCGCCGATTCCAGCACCTGCCGCGCCACATCAGGATCCTCCTCCTGCCGCAGATGGGTCAGCAGGGTCATGCGGTCCATGTGCATGGAATAGATGTAGCTTTCCCAGGGGAACTCCGGGTCCAGCGCATGGTAATGCGCAGACTGGATGATGTCCATTGCGCGGCGGAACCGCTCCAGATACCGGCAGCTTTCCGCATGGGTGCCGCGGGACATCCCCAGCCGGGTGTTGCCCACACAGCGGATGAGATACTGCCGGGTATTCCTGTCCAGCTGTTCATACCGTGACATGTATTCAGCAGCTTCCGTAAAATAGACCTGGATCGCATCTCCCAACAGGTTGATGCCAGTTCCCTCATCCCGGATGTTCATATAATGCAGGGTGATGCCTGTGTAGTACAGCTCCCTGACGATCATGGGCACGTCTTCCCGGCTGCGGGCCGCTGCCAGCAGCAGCTGATGCACCTTGAACGCCACGCCCATATCCTCGCTGTTCGCATAGTTGAACAGCCTGCCTGCAAAGGCACTCAGTCCCTGGATATCCTCTTCGGTCAGGGAGGCAGGGTCACGGTCGTAGACAAACTGCGCCAGCAGTGCCTCATTCTGCCGCATCAGGGCGTTGCATCTCAGCGCGTTGGTCTGGATCTCTTCCAGCACGGCAGCGGGAGCTTTGCCCTCCGGAAAGCTGGGCCGGGAGATCGAGCGCACAACGCGCAGATCCCGAATATACTGTTCAAAAGCCTCTGCCTGTGTGCGCTCCATCTTATCAGCCCCTTTTGTCGAAGTCCGTCGTTCGATTTGAAACTATAATTCAGTATACGGTATTTTTCGGCAGAAATCAACTGATTTTCGCAGATTTTTACCCCCCCCCCCCGAATATTTTTACGCATTCATACGTCATTTTTGTATGAACACACTTTCACCGGGGGATCGGGTGCGCTTGATTTACGAAATTGCTTCCGGCAGCTGCATCCATTTGCCCTTCCAGGCGTAGAGCACCATCAATACTGCACCCACAGCCCAGGACACCGGGTAGACCAGCAGCACACCCTCAATGCCTGCAAACAGGGGCAGGGCAAACTGGATCCAGACGATGCGGAACAGGCACAGGGAGATCAGCAGCACCACCATGGGCGGCACGCTCTTGCCGGTGCCGCGCACCGTACCGGCAAGGCCCTGCAGGATGCCCAGCATCCAGTAGAAGGGGCAGAAATAGAGCATACAGATCTTGCCGTAGGCAATGACCGTTTCATCGCCGGTGAACAGGTGCATAATGGAATCCTGGAAGACGAGCAGCAGGATACCGGTCAGGATGGTGTACACGATGCACATGCCCAGGGTGACAAAGGTGCCCTTTTTGACACGGTCGATCTTGCCCGCACCAAAGTTCTGGCCCACAAAGGTGGTGGCCGCCATGCTGAAGCTCAGCACAGGCAGAATGTTGAAGCCATCCACCTTCATATAGGCGGCAAAGCCTGCCATGGCAGCGGCACCATAGCCGTTGACGCTGACCTGCACCAGCACATTGGAAAGGGAGATGACCATATTCTGGATGCCGGTGGGCAGGCCCACCTTGATGATGCGGACCGCCATCTTTTTGTGCACGCGCACTTCCTTTGCCGTCACGCGGTAATCGTCCTCCACCCGCATCAGAAACCGCAGGGAGAGCACACAGGATACCAGCTGGCTGATATCGGTGGCAATGGCCGCACCGGCCACGCCCATCTTGCATCCGGCGATCAGGACAAGGTCGAGGACGATGTTGGTGATGGAGGCAACGCCCAGGTAAAGCAGGCTCCGCTTGGAGTTGCCGGCGGCGTTCAGGATACCGGCCGCCATGTTATACACCACGCTGAACAGCACACCGCCAAAATAGAGCCGCATATAGAGCACCGCATCCTCCAGCACCTCTGCGGGGGTGTTCATGGCGGTGAGCAGGGCCCGGCTGACGGCAATGCCGCACACGGTCAGGATCGCACCCAGAATGGCCGAAAGGGCCAGCGAGGTGTGCACCGCAGTGTGCGCGCCCTCCCTGTCCTTGGCTCCCAGAAACTGGGACACCACGACACCGGCACCCACGGCAATGCCCTGGCTGAACCCGATGAGCAAGAAGATGGGCGATCCGCTGGAGCCGACGGCTGCCAGCGCGTTGCTGCCCACAAAGTTGCCCACGATGATGGAATCGGCGGTGTTGTACAGCTGCTGCAGCATGTTGCCCAGGATCAGCGGCACCGAGAAGAGCAGGATGCTCTTCCAGATGCTGCCCTCTGTCATCAGCCGTGATTTCTTCTTTTCTTCTAAAATCGTCTGTGCCATAATGTTTCCTTTTTCACGCAAAGCTTCAACTCATATATCAATCGTCATACAGATAAACGATACCTTGTTTCTGCAAAAAAGTCAAGCAAAAGCGTAAAAAGGGGCATTTTTACCGGTTCCACCCTATTTCCACCCTCTTGCCGCTGGGTCCAGCATCTCGGCGGCGGAGTAGACCAGGGCGTTGCAGACTGCGGCGGCCACGGTGCTTCCGCCCTTGCGGCCCATGGCCGCGATGGCAGGCACGCCGTGGGCTGCACAGGCGGCAAACAGCGCTTCCTTGCTTTCCACCACATTCACAAAGCCCACCGGCACGGCGATGACCAGAGCAGGCCGCAGCCCGGCCTCGATCTCCTCCACAATGGCCAGCAGGGCGGTGGGGGCATTGCCCACCGCAAGGATGGCCCCGGGGTGCTCCTGCGCCGCGCGGTGCATGGAGGCCACTGCCCGGGTGGTTCCGGTCTCGGCTGCGATCCGCGCCACCTCAGGGTCCGCCATGTAGCAGAGGGCACTGCCGCCCAGCCGGGCAAGGGCAGGCTTTGAAATGCCCGAAAGTGCCATGTTGGTGTCGGTGATGATGGGAGTCCCGGCCCGCAGGGCGGCCACACCTGCCGCCACAGCCCCCGGCGTAAAGCGCAGATTTTTCGCATAGTCAAAGTCGGCGGTGGTGTGGATGACCCGCTTGACCACAGCGGCAGTCTCGGGCGGCGGGGTCCGGCCCAACGCTTCCAGCTCCGCCGTGATGATGGAAAGGCTTGTCCGCTCAATGTCGGCGGGCAGATGATGTTGTGGGATCATTGTGCATTCCTCCGCGGGTTCTCCAACCCCATGGCCGCGTAAACGGCATCCAGATCCAGCGCGCCGCGCACGCCATCGGCCAGCAGGTCAAATTGCTGCTGGCGGTACTGCTCCATCGGGATGAGGGCCGCGCTGTCCGGCGCAATGCCCTTGCGCTGGCAGAGCAGGGCCACCAGCTTCTCGGTGAGTTCACCGGTATCAAACAGGCCGTGCAGGTAGGTACCGAACACATTGTCCTGCACGCAGCCCTCGGGTGTGCCGTCTGCCAGTGTGCAGAAGGGCACACCCTGCACCTCGGTGCGGCCGGTGTGGATCTGATATCCGGTCAGGGCCGCACCCGCAAAGGGGGCGGCGGTCACAGCGGCAGTGTCCTGGGTGCGGTGCTTCTGGCCGGTAAAGACCGTGTGGGTGGGCAGCAGGCCCAGCCCCCGCACGGTCTGCACCGTACCGCTCTCCGTGCCCTCAGGGTCGGCCAGCGTCTCGCCCAGCATCTGATCCCCGCCGCAGACCCCCAGCACCGGCGTGCCGCTGGCCGCCAGCTTCAACAGGGCTGCTTCCAGCCCGGACTGCCGCAGCCAGAGCAGGTCATCCACTGTGTTCTTGGTGCCGGGCAGGATGATGAGATCCGGTGTGCCCAGCTGGCGGGTATTCTGCACATACCGCACGCCCAGCAGCGGATGCTGCTCCAGCGGCATGAAATCGGTAAAGTTGGAGATGTGCGGCAGGCGGAGGATGGCTGCATCCAGCGGGTGGACCGTTCTGCCCGCATCCAGCCGGGTGGAAAGGGAATCCTCGTCCTCAATGTCCACCTTCAGGTAGGGCACGACCCCCAGCACCGGCAGCTGCGTTTTTTCTTCCAGCATCGCAAGGCCGGGGCGCAGGATCTCCACATCGCCGCGGAATTTATTGATGAGCAGCCCCTTGATGCGGGCGCGCTCCTCCGGCTCCAGCAGCGCCACCGTGCCGTACAGCTGGGCGAACACACCGCCCCGGTCGATGTCTCCCGCCAGCAGAACGGGGGCATCCACCAGCCGGGCAAGGCCCATGTTGACGATATCGTCTGCCTTCAGGTTGATCTCCGCCGGGCTTCCGGCCCCCTCGATGACGATGATGTCCACGGTTTCGGCCAGACTGTTGTAGGCCGAGAGGATCTCCGGGATGAGCGCTCTTTTCATTTTGAAGTAGGCGGCGGCGGGCATCTGGCCCCGCACCTCGCCGTTCACGATGACCTGACTGCCCACGTCACTGCTGGGCTTGAGCAGGATGGGGTTCATCCGCACATCCGGCTCGATGCCTGCGGCCTGCGCCTGCACCACCTGTGCCCGGCCCATTTCCAGCCCATCCCGGGTGACAAAGCTGTTCAGCGCCATGTTCTGGCTCTTGAAGGGAGCCACGCGGTAACCGTCCTGCGCAAAAATGCGGCAGAGGGCGGCGCACAGCAGGCTTTTGCCTGCACCGCTCATGGTTCCCTGCACCATGATGCACTTTGCCTTGCTCATTCCAGCACCTCCGCAAGAAGTTTCAAAAGCTGTTCGTTTTCAGGCCCGGTGCGCACGGCGGTGCGGTACCAGCCGGGGCCCAGCCCGGGGTAGTTCGCACAGCTGCGCAGCACAGCGCCCCTTTGCCGCAAGGCTTCTCCCAGCGTCTCCGGGGCCTGAAACAGCAGGTAATTTGCCCTGCCGTCCAGCACCCGCAGGCCCAGCGCCCGCAGCCCCGCCGTCATGCGGGGCCGCTGTTCGGCAATGAGGGCCCGGACCTTTTCCACATACGCTGTCTCCTCCAACGCGGCAAGCCCCGCCGCCTGCGCCAGACTGGACACGCCCCAGGGCTGGCCGCAGGCCTGCATCTGTTCCAGCAGCGCCGTGTCAGCACTCAGGGCATAGCCCAGCCGCACGCCCGCCATGCCGTAGAGCTTGGTGAAGGCTTTCAGGATGACCAGATCTCCCTCCCCCAGCAGGCCTTTTGCCGTGTGCAGGGCATGGTCGGGCAGGAAATCAAGGAAGCATTCGTCCACCACCAGCAAGGTGCCGCACGCCGCGCAGCGGTGGAGGATCTGTTCCACCAGCGGCAGGGCCGTCAGCTGGCCGGTGGGGTTGTTGGGCTGGCAGAGAAACACCATATCCACCCCCGGGCGGATGGCCGCACAGAACGCATCCGTGACCGCAAAGTCCTCCTGCTCCCGCAAAAAGAAGCGTTCCACCGTGCAGCCGACACTTTCCAAAGCAGTGGCATACTCCGCAAAGGTGGGTGCGGTGACCAGCGCCCGGTGGGGCTTTTGGGCCCAGACCAGCCGGAAGATGAGGTCTGCCGCCCCATTGCCGCAGAGGATCTGCTCCGCCGGCACGCCCTCATGGAGCGCCAGCTTTGCCCGCAGCTCCCGGCACAGGGGGTCGGGGTAGCGGTCGGCCGTGGGCAATGCCGCCGTGATGGCCCGGGCCACCCCTTCCGGCAGGCCCAGCGGGCTGACGTTGGCCGAAAAATCCAGCGCATCCCGCCCGAACTCGGCCCGGTAACCGGCCCAATCGCCGCCATGTACTAGTTGCATGTTCGTTCTCCTTTTCCTGGATGGTTCTGGATCCCAGTTCTTGGCCCCCCCTTGGGGGAGCTGTCATGCAAGGCATGACTGAGAGGGTGAGGTCGTTACAAAATAGCCCGTATTGCCACGCCCCACGCCAGTGCAAAAGCGCTTGCCACGTACATCATCCGGTTGGCACGCAGGATATCCTCCGGTTCAATGGGACGCAGCGGATCGCCGATGGTGGGCTTGGCGTAGTATTCGCCAAAGTAATAGGCGGGCCCGGCCAACTGCACCCCCAGCGCACCGGCGCAGGCGCTCTCGGTCTGGGCGCTGTTGGGGCTGGCGTGGTTCCGGCGGTCCCGCCGCCAGATCTTCCACGCCCCTTTTGCGTCATTGTGCGTAAAGGCCGCGGCAGCCACCCACAGCAGGGCGGCAAGGCGGCTGGGAAGGTAATTTGCCGCATCGTCCAGCTTGGCCGGGATGCGGCCAAAGTAGAGGTATTTTTCGTTTTTGTAGCCCAGCATACTGTCCATCGTGTTGACGGCCTTGTAGGTCAGGGCCAGCGGTGCCCCGCCGATGAGCATATAGAGCAGGGGCGCGATCACGCCGTCGCTGGCGTTTTCGGCCACCGTCTCCACAGCGGCTCTGGTCACCCCCTCCAGCGTCAGATCCTGGGTGTCCCGCCCCACGATGCGGCTGACCGCCCTGCGGGCGGCAGGCAGGTCGGGCTTGACCAGCTCCCGGTAAACATTGGTGCTCTCCTGCGCCAGCCCCTTTGCGGCCAGTGCCTGCCCGCACCAGAACATCTGGACGGCCAGCCCCAGCCACGGGCTGATGCGGGCAGCCCCCAGGCAGACAAGGCTCGTCAGCAGAAATGTGCCCACCGGCAGGCAGAAGGCCACAATGGCCCCGCCCAGCAGTTCCCCCTGAGGCGTTTTGGGCAGGCAGGCCCGCAGGCGCTTTTCCAGTGCCGAGATGGCCTTGCCCATGTACACCACCGGGTGGGGCAGCCAGGCCGGGTCGCCAAAGAGGCAGTCCAGCACAAAACCGCCGAGTACTGCGTATTCGATCATTGGGCATCCTCCTTAGTGTACTGCACAGTTTTCAGCAGGTGCAGCACCCGCTGCTCCGCCCAATCTCCTGCATCCAGAACGTAGCCGCCCGCGTTGGGGGCGCACCAGTGGTAATAATCCGCATGGGGCAGGGCGTAGCGCTCCATGGCAGCCATCTGGGTGCCGCCGTGGGCCAGAATGACCAGTGTCTCTTCCCCATCGGCAAGGGCCCTGTCCACCAGTGCGGCAAAAGCCCTGCACACCCGCTCCGAAAAGACAGCCTTGGTCTCGCCGTCCGGGCAGGGGCTTTCGCAGTTGGCGTTCACCCAGGCCAGATAGTCCGGGTCATGCTCCATCTCAATGAAATTGCGGCCCTCAAAGCTGCCGAAGCACATCTCCTGCAGGTCTTTCACCTCCACGAGCCTTGCACCCGGGAAGAGCACCTCAGCGGTCTGCCGGGTGCGGCAGAGCGGGGTGATATAGACCGTTTCCGGCCGGAGATCCGCCTGCCGCAGCTGGGCGCGGCCCGCGGGGCACAGGGGGATATCCCGCTGGCCCTGATAGCGCTTTTCCGCATTGTAGGCCGTCAGGCCGTGGCGCAGAAGATAGATCAGCATGGGGGAAGTTCTCCTTTCAATACTGTGGGGATGCCGCAGAACATCTGCACCACGCACTCTGCCCGTGCGGCCAGCAGGC
>OLND01000912.1_pt1 | contig 33690 bp, 30 predicted proteins | sample 1672031 | NCBI WGS metagenome assembly OLND01 (sample SAMEA3136638, study PRJEB25190) | human gut metagenome | biome: human gut; feature: human-associated habitat; material: faeces | place: Austria | collected 2013 | reverse complement strand
TTGCATGTGTTAGGCACGCCGCCAGCGTTCATCCTGAGCCAGGATCAAACTCTCATGTTTAAGTTTGTCCGGTCAAAATCAGTCTGGCTAATTTTACCGTTCTACTGTTGTTTTAGGTTTTTGTTCTCTGAAATTTCTCTCAGAACTTTTTGTTCTGTTTGGAATTTTCAGGGTTGCATTACTGTTTATTTGTCAAGGTGCTGTTCTTCTTATTGGAAGTGTTTCCAGAAGAACTTTCGTTCCTGTCGTTCAGACAGCTTATTTAGTTTATCATAAGCAGTTCTGTTTGTCAAGAACTTTTTCATTTTATTTTCAAGTTTCTTTCGAAACCTGATTGCTCATCACTCGCAGCAACAGTTCATTATTTTATCAGAACTTTCTGTTCATGTCAAGCAGTTTTTTATTTTTTTGAATTTCTTTTCAGAAATCCGTGTTGCTTTCGTTCGCCGCAACAGTCATAAAGTATATCAGAACTATTTGTCGATGTCAAGCACTTTTTGAACTTTTTTAGAAGTTCATGTTGCAGCCGTTTGCCGCAACAGATAGATATTTCATCAGCGTTTTTCTGTTCTGTCAACAGCTTTTTAAAACTTTTTTTTGCCAGGCGTAAACGCAAGGTTACTGTCTACAGATTTTCCTGCAGGCATGGAAGCTGCATCCGGAAAACTACGAATGAAATAGAACAACATAGAAAAACGCCCGCAAAAAGCGGGATTGCTACCAGCTTCCTGCAGACGTTTTCTACTATGGCAGCGATTCCAGATATCCTTCTGGCAAGCTGCTGCTTTAATGGTTCATATTTCTCTTAATGACCTTCAGACGCGTAAACTCCTCACGTTCTTTTTCTTCGAGGGCGTTGCTGATATCCTTTACGAGAATCGTATAAGATGGAATCGTTATATTTTTCAGGGCGTTTGCACGCTTCTGCGTCTTGCGGATATTCATTGCAAGACGGTAGGCGGAGTTTTCCACCATGGACAGGCGGACGGTCAGCTCCTTTACCTTTAAAAAGCTTTCCCGGGCAGCATCCACCGACTCACTGGAATTATAAAAGCCGTAATAGGGGATTTTTTTCTCCTCCTCGCAGCTTACCAGCGGGATCTCTGTGCCCATGATGCTTCTTGTTTTGATACGCACAGAATCCTCTGCAGGAATCGCCTTTGCAATTTCCTGCACAGAATGAATGCCCACCTCTATATTTGCCTGCTGAAGCGCCTGGTATGCCTCCGTAAACGTAGCGTCAATCTCTGATTGGATCGTTTTCGCCTCTTCGATCAGATTCATCAGCTCCCGGATCAGGATATTCCGTTTTTTATCCATCAGCTCATAGCCCTGCTTTGCAAGCGTCAGGGAGTTTTTCGCCAGCATCAGGTTACCTTTTGTGGGAAATGCGTTTGTATTCATAGATAACGCTCCTTATTCCAGTACACGACCCTGTTTGTCATAATACTCGTCCAGGATCTTTGTATCCACACGATCCAGTTCTTCTCTGGGCAGCATGCGCAAAAGGCTCCAGCCGATCTCCAGGGTATCGATAATGGTTCTGTTTTCATCCTCCCGCTGACCGACGAAGTATTTCTCGAACTTTTTACCGAATGCCAGGTATTTTTTATCCAGCGCAGACAACTCATCTTCACCGATAACGCTCGCCAGTGCTCTCGCATCGCCCACCTTTGCGTAAGAAGAAAACAGCTGGTTTGCGACAGCCTGATGATCCGCTCTGGTATAGCCCTCACCGATACCATCCTTCATCAGACGGGACAGACTGGGCAGTACATTGACCGGAGGGTATACCCCTTGTCCATGCAGCGCACGATCCAAAACGATCTGCCCTTCTGTAATATAACCGGTCAGGTCGGGGATCGGGTGTGTGATATCATCGTTGGGCATGGTCAGAATCGGGATCTGCGTTACGGAACCGTCGATTCCTTCTACAATACCCGCACGTTCATAAATCGTCGCCAGTTCGGAATACAGATAACCCGGATACCCTTTTCTGGACGGGATTTCACCCTTACTCGAAGAAACCTCACGCATCGCCTCTGCAAAGGAGGTCATATCCGTCAGAATAACAAGGATGTGCATATGTTTCTCAAATGCCAGATATTCTGCTACCGTCAGTGCTACCTTGGGTGTGATCAGACGTTCTACAACCGGGTCATTTGCCAGGTTCAGGAACATGACAACGTGATCGGATACCCCGCTTTCTGCAAAGGTATGGCGGAAATATTCTGCAACATCATATTTTACACCCATCGCAGCAAATACAACTGCGAATTTCTCATCGGAGTTATCCCCCAGAGATGCCTGACGCACGATCTGTGCAGCCAGCTGGTCATGGGGCAGACCGTTTCCGGAGAAAATCGGCAGCTTCTGTCCGCGGATCAGGGTCGTCAGACCATCGATCGCAGAAATACCGGTACGGATATAGTTACGGGGATATTCTCTGGATACCGGATTTAACGGTTTTCCGTTCACATCCGCATATTTTTCTGCTGCAACTTCGCCAAGATTGTCGATCGGGGCACCGATACCGTTAAAGGTTCTGCCAAGGAGCTGATCCGTCAGCCCGATTTCCATCGGATGTCCAGTCAGTCTGGTATGGGTATTTTTTAAGGAAAGGTTATCTGTACCCTCAAATACCTGTACAACCGCCTTGTCCTCGTTGATCTCTACGATACGGCCAAGCTTTTTTTCCTTACCGTCTGCAACGATCTCCACGATCTCATCATAAGCCGCGCCCTTGACACCCTCCAGCACGACGAAGGGGCCGTTGACACTGTTTAATCCCAAATATTCAATTGCCATCGTTTTTCCCTCCATTATGCATTGCGTGCAATCACGTCGTCGTAGAACTTGTCGATTGCCTTTTTGTAATCATCAAATTTGTCCAGTCGGTCATTTTCCACATCGTATTTAATGGAAATTACCCGGTCAAAAATTTTATCCTCTTTCAGCACGGACATGGGCATTCCCATAGATACCAGTGCTTTGGATTTCTCGTAAAGATACAGGATCGTCTCCATCATCTTCTGCTGCTTTGCAAGAGGCACAGACGTATCCTGCGGATGGAATGCGTTCTGCTGTAAAAAGCCCAGACGGATAACTCTGGCGATTTCCAGAGTCAGCTTCTGATCATCAGGCAGAACATCGCTGCCGATCAGCTTTACGATCTCCATCAGACTGCTTTCCTGGTTCAGGATCGCTACCATCTGATTTCTGTCATCAATAAAATCAGAGCCTACATTATCTGCATACCAGCTCGCCAGATCGGGCAGGTATTCGCTGTAGCTGGTCAGCCAGTTGATCGCAGGGAAATGACGGGAATATGCCAGGTTTTTATCCAGTCCCCAGAAGCAGCGCACGAAACGCTTCGTATTCTGGGTAACGGGCTCGGAAAAATCGCCGCCCTGCGGAGATACCGCACCGATGATCGTAACACTTCCTTCAGTTCCATTTAAGTTTTCTACCATACCGGCTCTTTCATAGAACGCAGACAAACGACTCGCCAGATATGCCGGGAAGCCTTCCTCTGCCGGCATTTCTTCCAGACGTCCGGACAGCTCACGCAGTGCCTCTGCCCAACGGGAGGTGGAATCTGCCATGATCGCTACATGGTAGCCCATATCACGATAATACTCTGCCAGTGTCAGACCGGTGTAAATGCTCGCCTCACGGGCAGCCACCGGCATGTTGGAGGTATTGGCGATCAGAACGGTACGGTCCATCATGGGATTTCCGGACTTGGGATCGATCAGCTTGGAAAAATCCTCCAGAACCTCCGTCATCTCGTTTCCTCGCTCACCGCAGCCGATATAAACGATCAGATCTGCATCAGACCATTTTGCGATTGCGTGCTGAGTCATGGTCTTACCGGTACCGAAACCGCCGGGGATCGCCGCTGTGCCGCCCTTTGCGATAGGGAACAGGGTATCCAGGATACGCTGTCCGGTTACAAGCGGACGGGATGCCGGATGTCGTTTCTGATTCGGTCTGGGAATACGGATCGGCCATTTCTGGGTCATGGTCAGCTCTTTTACGCTGTCATCCTTTAACAGCAGAGTTACGATCGTATCGTTGATCGTATACTCACCGTCCGGAACAACTGTTTCCACAATACCCTCCACGTCGGGAGGCACCATTACCTTATGCACAATGGCGGGAGTTTCCGGTACCTCTGCAATAATCGTACCGCCGGACACTCTGTCTCCGGGCTTTACACACAGCTTCGTCTGCCATTTCCTGTGAGTATCCAGAGAATCCATAGAGAAGCCTCTGTCGATATATTTACCGGATTTTTTCTCAATTTCGGCAAGGGGGCGTTCAATACCATCAAAGATATTGGACACGATGCCGGGTGCCAGGGTAACAGAAAGTGTTGCGCCCGTCGGATACAGCAGCTCTCCGGGCTTTAAACCGGACGTCTCTTCAAATACCTGAATCGTCGCCAGCTCCGGAGAAAGACGGATCACTTCGCCGACCAGCTTTTCTTTGCCGACGTATACCATCTCGCTCATCTTTAAATCTGTCTTACCTTTGACAGTGACCAGCGGGCCGTTGATCCCATAAATGCTTAACGAGTTTTCCATCTAAGGCTCGCCTCCTTTCCATCAAAAGCTTCCTTCAGTTTCGTATCAAAAGACTGGTCGATCAGTATGCCGCGTTTGGAAATTACCGCACGCACGCCTCCGCCGAAGCTGTATTCACTCACAGTAACGGCTACGTTTGCACCTGCAGAAATCGCATTCTTATGGCAGATATCCTCCGGATCGATATAAACGGTCACGTCGTCTCCATCTGCAAATTTCACGATTTCACGTACTTGATTTACCAGATAGGTTTCATATGCACTGGTCGCCATATAGCGTTCCAGCTTTCCCTTTACTTCGGAAGAAAGCTTTTCATCCAACTCCCGCAGGAGCTTTCCGGTCTGTTCCCGGATCAGGATCTGTTCTGCTGCCAGATCTGCGTTCATCTGCTTCTTTAAGCTTTCTTCTTTTAACTTCAGTGCAAGCTCGGATTTGCGCAGGGCCGTCTCTTTGTAATCCTCATAGACCTTTTCCAGTCCCTGCTCATATTCTTGCATCTGTTTGGCATTTTCTGCATTGACCTTTTCTGTGGTCACATCCATAAAATGCTGCAGCTTTTCGTCTATTGTCATGGTCTCCTCCGAAATATCTCCTAAAAGATGCTGCGCCTATGCAGCTCTTTTTCAGATATTGATTCCGATCGCTTCATTCACATAAGATGTGATGAAATCCGGTGCACGGCCTGTGCCGTGTCTGTCCGGGATTTCCACAATCAGCGGTAACTTCCGCTCCAACCTGATATGATCGATGATATCCGGAAATTCCTTTCCGAATTTTTCCGTCAAAAGCAGGATGCCGATTTCCTTATCGGCAAGCACCTTGTCGATTTCTGCCTTCAGCTCCTGTTTCTCGTGGACCACCGCACCTTCTACTCCTGCCAGCCGCATTCCTGTCCAGGTATCAATGTTGTCGCTGATCAGATACATTTTCATTAAAGCTTACCAATGATCATGAAGGCGATGATCAGACCATACAGGCAGACACCTTCGGCCAGACCTACAAAGATCAGGGACTTACCGAGGATAGAGGAATCTTCGCTGATTGCACCAAGTGCTGCGCTTGCTGCACTCGCTACGGCGATACCACCGCCGATACAGGACATGCCGATGGAAAGTGCGGCTGCAATATAACCAAGGCCGGTTGCTGTGCTGCTTGCTGCAACTGCTGCAGTTTCAGCAGTCTCTGCTGCAAATGCGTTGCCGGAGAACATCATAACGCCGGTAAAAAGCATCAGTCCAAAGAACATTACGCCGTTTAATGCCAGGGTTGTTTTATATCTGTGCTTTGTCTGTTCCCCTTTTACAAATACACGGAACGGAACTGCGATACAAGCTACAAGTGCTGCGAATAATAAAACTTTTGTCATGACAAATGACCTCCTTAAATGTTTTCTTCCTTTGATAAATAGGGTTCAAATTTTCTGCCGTCCCCTTTGTAGAAGCGGCTGAAAAATTCATAATACTGTAAACGGAGTACCTGAATGCCTACGATCAGACCTTCCATACCCATTACGACCAGATTGCCGACGATCACAACGATCACGTTGGGCGCCTGTCCGTTTTCTGCGCCTGCCAGCATCATAACCACCTGCATCATCGCCGCATGGCTGACTGCAAATGCACCGATACGGACAAAGGACAGGGTGTTGGAAAAATAGCTTAAGCATACTTCAAATAATTCGAAGAAGCCCTGCACTACGAACATCACCGGTCCGTTTTCATCCTGATACTTTTTCTTTTCCACAAGGGCACTGAGCGGCTCCTTGCATACGATGACCAAAAGCGGTACTACAAACATTACAACCAAAACGCCTGCTGCCGGAATGGTATGTCCGGTCATGAACAGCATGATGACTGCAACAACTGCACCGTAAAATACAAAGCCAGCCAGTCCGTTCGTATCAAACAGTGCTTCTCCGGGCTTTTTCTCCCTGAGGGAATTGATCATATGGAAGATCATCGTCAGAAGAATCAGTCCCATACCGATGGTGATCGTCACAACAAATACGGTGTTGAGTGTTCCGATCACCGGCAGATTCGTCATTGCCTCCGTCGGACGCAGCCACAGCGCCGGGATCCAGTCCTCAAAGCCAAATACACTGCCATAGAGGAGTCCGAAAATTGTAGAGAAGAATCCGCAGCTCGAAAGAACTGCTGCCAGGTTGATCTTTTTAAAATGGTACAATAAATATCCGCCGATCAACAGCACCAGACCCTGTCCCGCATCACCGAACATTGCACCGAAGATAATCGAATAGGACAACGCCACGAACAGTGTCGGGTCAAATTCCTGATAGTTCGGCAGGCCATACATCTGGATAAACATTTCGAACGGCTTGATCAGCTTCGGGTTTTTCAGACGAGTCGGAGGGATTGAAACTCTTCTGTCCGGATTTTCTTCCAGTGTACAGAAAATATCCGGATCCTCTTCCAGCTCCTTTTTCAGCAGATCTGCCTCCTTGTTTTCCATCCATCCACAGAGGATGAAGAAGGTTTCGTTTTTCGCCTTGGTAAATGCCGCCAGCTTGCGGACATCAAACAGCTTGGATTCATACGCAAGGGTCTTGCTTGCAGCAGAGATCGATTCAGACATCCCATTTAATTCTTTTGCAAGCTCTGCTCTCACTGCTGTGATCTGCTGCTCCAGGGCATCTGTTTTTTCCTTTAATTCCCGGCAGGCCTCATCAACGGTACCCTCGTAGGCATCCTCCAGATGAATCCGTTCAAAATGGAGAGAAGCATAAATCGCATCCACCTTTTTGGCTTCTGCCGCCGGAACGAAATAAACGCCCCAAACATAATCCTCCGTCTCCTTGCATTTTTCAAAAATCGTGCAGGCATCGTCGTATGCGTAGGTTTTTAAACGCTCATAGTAGCCGACTGGAAGTCTGCCGAAACGGAATCTTACTTCTTTAAAGTGAAGGATTCTGGAAATATCAAAATGCAGCTCCTGATAGGGGCTGACCGCATCCAGCAGTCCCCGTTCCTTTTTCAGTTCCTTTTCCAGTGCATCTGTCTCTCTGTCTGCCTTTTGAATTCTGCTCTGCACTTCAGTGATCCGTTCCATGGCTGTATCCACATCCATGTCTCTCACTGCCGTTGCTTTGCTTCCATAAAGCGCAGCGATCTCTGCTGCTCTTCCTGCTGCTTCCCGGTAAGGGTTCAACTCTGCGTTGGGTGTGATGTTGTTTAAATGCTTCAATTCGCCCATCGCATTTTCCAGCTGTATCTCATACCGGCAAAGATACTGCCTGGTTACTGTGTCGAGCTGATCCTTTGGCCCGATCACACTGATAAATTTCATTTTTTCAATCAATTTTGCCGCACCTTCCTTTATGCCAGGTATTCTCTGATTTTTTCAGCCGGCAAACCGTATCTGACGCATTCCATCGCCGTGATGATCCTGTGCACTTCCTGTTCTTTCCTATATAAATAGACTTCCAGGCATGCAGCTGAATAGGGGTTCTGTCTCATCAGCGCACGGTGTACGTTTTCCTGGATCATACTGCCGACCCGTTCCAGATTCGGTTTTTCCATTTCCTGCAGATATTTTCCATACCTGGTTTCTTTTGCGAAGTTCAACATTTCTTCTGTGCTCTCCGCCTCCGCCATTCGTTTGACCTGCTCCAGGTTCAGCCGGTAATGCACCGGAATGATCAGGGCATAGACATCTGCCGCTTTCATCCCGTAATAGCGTTTGGCACGGTAAATCCACTGCAGATTCAGGGTATCGATTGTAACACCCACCGATTCCAGCACTGCTTCCCGGTCTTCTTTTTTCAATTCTTTTCTGACACGTTTCCAGAGATCCCTGAAATAAAACATATCCAATGCAAATTCATAGTCAAACAGGGTTGTGGACCCGCTGCCTGCAACCTTACGCAGCACATCCCCGTAAGGAGTATCCGAAAGGACGCTGACCAGCGTCTCCATCGAATCTGCAGACGCTGCCTTCTTTAACGGAAATGCCGAATGCTTCGCAAAGGCTTCCTCATAATCGGAAACATCCGCAAGTGTCGGGCTGTCTGACAGGATCGCCTGTACAATGTTTTTTAAACAGGTGATTTCGTAGCGTCTGAAATACGTATCCAGAAAATTTCTCTGCTCCATGTTGGAAAACCGGTACAGCTTGGAAAAATCAGCGTAGAAGGAACGTTTGATCCTTCCCTCCGCCTGTCCTCTATGCATGGTGTTCTCATTTTCATTTCCGAGCACCTTCCCATAGGACGGCTTCTTTTTCAGCCATGCGACAACCTCAGGAACATTGCCAAGGGTGCTGATCTGGTCAAAATCCTCTTTGCTCAAAAGCGCACCGCTCATGGCCCGTACCTTCGTTGTCAGACCGCTGTAACGAAATAAACTCATCTGCTCACATCCTTAATCATGGACTGCAGAATTTCATCCGAAATCCTGTCGTGCTCTGTATCATACTTGTGCTGCATTCCGGCAAGCTGTTTTTTCGTTTCCTCCCGGAGTTGTTCCAGCGCGGCTGCCTTCTCGTGCTCCATGTTTGCTTCCAGTTCTTCGGTCTTCTGTTCTGTCTTTAACTCCAGCATACTGTCAAACTGTTTTTTCTTTTCTTCCATCTGAGCAGCGAGTTCCTTTTTCTGTGCATCCACCGCATCCTGCATCTGCTGTGCGGCGTCTTCCACAGCCACAAGCCTGTTTAAGACTTCTTCAATGGACTGCCCCATGTTCACATGCCTCCTTTTCTACTGTTTTGAGCATGTACGTTATAAATGCTTTTCAATTTGCTCCGTGCGTATTATACTAGATTTACCCTTTTTTTAAAAATATAAATCTGATATGTGTGTAATACCAAAAACGTATTACAGAATTGCTTTTATGTCTGCTTTTGAATAAAATCTGTGATTTTTTTCACGATCCCAGGAGGATTTCCCATGTCTGCAAGCTTTGATTACTACAGGACCTTTTATTATGTTGCCAAATATAAAAACTTCACGCGTGCTGCTACCATGTTGCTTTCCAGCCAGCCGTCCGTGACCCGGAGCATCCAGAACTTAGAAAGCGAGCTGGGCTGCCGCCTTTTTATCCGTTCCCGTCACGGCGTCACCCTGACTCCGGAGGGCGAGATGCTTTACCGATATGTTGCTCCCGCCTGTGAACGCATCCTGCGAGGCGAAGAGGAGCTCGGGCTTTCCCTCGGCCTGCACGGTGGAGCAGTCAGCGTCGGAGCAACCGAAACCGCTCTACACTGTCTGCTGTTGGATCGGCTGGCACTGTTCCAGAAGGAGCATCCGGATGTCAAAATCCGCATCAGTAACGGAACCACTGCCCACATGCTTTCCGATTTAAAGGAAGGGCGAACCGACGTCGCTGTTGTTCCAACCCCTCTGCAGATTGAAAAGCCTTACAGCACAGTCCGGCTCCGTCCCGTTCGCAGCATTTTAGTCGGCGGACCCCGTTTTTCTGCGCTCATGGATAAGCCCATCTCCCTGCAGGAGCTGATACAGTATCCTCTCGCCGGTCTGACGGAGGCAACCATGTCCCATCAGTTTTATGAGAACTTCTTTGCCGCCCACGGACTTCCCCTCAACTACGATATCGAGCTTGCCAGTGCCGACCTGCTGCTGCCTGTTGTCAGCCATAATCTGGGGCTTGCGTTTATGCCGGAGGATCTGGCAGCGCAGGCACTTTCTGAAAAACGCATTGTTTCGATTCCCCTTACAGAGGAAATTCCGAACCGCTACATCTGTCTCGTGCGGGATCCCAGCCGTCCTCTCGGCGCTGCTGCACGCTGCCTGATCGACATGCTGCTGGCAGATCGGATCGGGTGAGGAAGCATAAGCTGCCGCCCGGTTGGGGGATAGTTCCTGACGTATCGTCCCCGACCAGGCAGCGTAACCCGAAACCTGCGGATATCTGTCCACTATAAAAGGGGAACAGTCCGTTTCTGGCGCAACTTGTGCCAAACGCTGTTCCCCTTTGAACGTTTTTATCAAATTGGAGCTGATTTTCCGAATGAAGGAATCAGGAATATAAGAGATGATCCTGCCGTTCCAGACAGTCAATCATGCGTGCGATAAACTCCGCGTTTGTCGGACGGTTTCCACTTTCCCTGTTGTATCCAAACACCATGCGCTGCTGTCTGACATCTCCCTTTTCCCAGCTCGTATGAATGGCATGCCGGATTGCATGCTCTACTCTGCCGGCGCACGTCCTACATTCTTTTGCGATGGCTGGATATAGTCGTTTCGTTACGCCTTCCAGCTCTTCCCTGTCCTCAAGACCGATTCTCGCAGCTGCCTTCAAATAGACAACACCCTTCAGATTCGCCTTAAACCCGAGCTTTGTCAACAAATCGCCCGCCCTGTTTTCTACGGTTTTTGTTTTCCTTTCCTTTTCCATAAAGGGAAACGCCCTTGAAACAATGATCTGAAAATCCTGTTCCCTGCAAAGCATTTCCGTCAGTTGAAGAAGTTCCTGGCTGCCGCATTCCTGCGTTGATAATAAGATGCTGTTCATGCAATCTCCCTTCTGTCCATACTTTGGACATCCTCAAAATCACGAGCCTTCGGCTCAATCCCCATGCAGTTTTATGCGTCATACAAAACTGCTTCTTTTATTATATAGAACTTTTTTCCCTCCGAAAAGAATTTGAAATACATCATTTTGTAATCTCCTGTCGACTTCCTGTGTATTTTGCGTCCCCTTTTTAACGTTTTTAGCACGGTCTTAACATCATACACCAGTTCACCTGTCCTTTCCTGCGGTCTGATTTCCTGCTTGAACAGTGCCTGCATGTATGTTACAATAAAAGATAATTGACGCATTATAATGTTTTACCGAAAGTACAAGATCAGAGAAAGGAATCCTGTTTCATGAAAAAAGCCTTTATCATCGGCGCGGGCCCTGCCGGCCTTACCGCGGCATACGAACTGTTAAAGCAGTCCGATGAGTACGAAGTAACTGTATTTGAAGAAAGTTTTCATATGGGCGGTATTTCCAAGACCGTCAACTATAAAGGAAACCGTATGGATATGGGCGGTCACCGCTTTTTCTCCAAGGTTCCGGAAGTAAATGCATGGTGGGAACAGATGCTTCCCATGCAGGGGGCTCCCGCAGCGGACGATATCATGCTGCAGCGCGACGTTCCGCTGGAAAAGGGCGGTCCTGATCCCCAGAAAGAAGACCGCGTTATGCTAAACCGTAACCGCGTGTCCCGTATTTATTTTGACCAGAAATTCTACGATTACCCGATTCAGTTAAAGCCTGAGCTTTTCATGAACATGGGTTTTCTCCAGACGATGCAGGTCGGCTTCAGCTATCTCGCGAGCCTGATCCACAAACGCCCGGAAAACTCCCTCGAGGATTTCTATATTAACCGTTTCGGCAAGAAGCTCTATTCCATGTTCTTTGAACACTACACCGAGAACCTCTGGGGACGTCATCCCAGGGATATCGATCCCAGCTGGGGTGCACAGCGCGTAAAGGGACTTTCCATTATTGCGATTTTAAAAGACATCCTCTGGAAAATCGTACCGACCAAAAAAGCACATCAGGTAGAAACCTCCCTGATCGAATCCTTCCGCTATCCCAAGCTCGGTCCCGGCGAGCTGTGGGACGTAACCGCTTCCGAAATCGAAAAGCTGGGCGGCAAAATCTTAAAGGGCTGCAAGGTTGTCGGTCTGGAAAAAGATGCAAACGACCACATCGTCGCTCTGACCTACGAGCAGGATGGCAAGAAGATCCGCGAAGAAGCTGACGTCTTCATTTCCTCCATGCCGATCCGCGATCTCGTCGGCGGTATGAACGACGTTCCGGAAAAAGAAGCCAAAATTGCGGCAGGACTTCCTTACCGTGATTACCGCACACTGGGCGTTCTGGTGCGCAAGCTCAATCTGGAAAATAAGACCAAGATCAAAACCATCGGCAACATCGTTCCGGACAACTGGGTTTATGTCCATGACCGCAACGTACAGCTCGGCCGTTTCCAGATTTACAACAACTGGTCGCCTTACATGGTTGTCGATCTCGAGCATACCGTATGGATCGGTCTGGAATACTTCTGCAACGAAGGCGATAAGCTCTGGAATATGTCCGATCAGGAGTTTTCTGACTTTGCTGTGGACGAGATCATCAAAATGGGCATGATCGACAGCAAGGATGACGTGCTTGATACGCATTCCGAATCTGTAAAAAAAGCTTATCCCGCTTACTTCGATACCTACGAGGAAATCGATACTCTGATCCACTGGCTCAACGGCATCGACAACCTCTACTGTGTCGGCAGAAACGGTCAGCACCGTTACAACAACATCGACCATTCGATGTGCACCTCTTTCGAAGTCGTACACAACATCGTAAACGGTATCCGCGACCGCTCCAACATCTGGAACGTCAATACAGAAAAAGAATATCACGAAGCGAAAAACTGAGACAGAAACGAACAATAGAATGCACGCTCTGCGAGCATTCTATTGTCATGAATTACACGGCGAAAGAGAACCAGGCGCAAAGCGGTTTTCTTTCGCCGTTTCTGCGTCCTGCTAAAACCAAAACAGGCTGCAGCCTTTCTGACATAGTTTCCTGTCAGAGGCTGCAGCCTGTTTTTTCTTTTTAATTTCAGTGCAGTTCGTCCGTGTCATCCGCAAAGCTGCATCTTCGATGCGCCCTGCTGCTGTGCAGCTGCTTTTACGCATGAACCGACGTTTATTTCGCGTATTTGCCGTATCCTGCTTCTTTCATTGCTTCTTTCGCAATGTCCGTGCGCAGCTTCGTGTCAATAAAGTCACAGTGTTTACAGAACTCCCAGTTCTGTCTGCCGTCCTTTACTGCAGTACGCAGCCGTTTGTACAGGGCACTGTTCCATGCGTCCTTCAACGCGATATTGTTCAGGTTACCGAAATCCGTCACTTCAAAGTTATCGCAGCAACAGATACCCAGCTTGCCGTTGGGTGTGATCCACATATCGGTAAACGGCATCAGGCAGGTTTCTTTGATAATCTTGCTGGTCGCCTTTTTGTTCGGTGCACTGCCTGCACGGTTGGTCAGGACTTCTTTCAGATAGCGCATCTGAATCAGGATATCAACGTCCTTGAATTCATCCGGATGCGCATTGACATAATCATAGATCTCCTGAATGTTGTCATGCAGCTTCATGTCCAGACAGTAGTTATTGATAATCAGCTGGTTGACATACGGAATGATCGATTTTACCTTATCGATGTCCAGGATCAGTCCGTTCGTGGACATAAAGATAAAGCAGTCCGGCAGCTGTTTTCTTGCGTATTTATGGAACTCTACGATTCTGGTATCCAGCCAGGGCTCATTGTTTCCGTACAGGGTCAGATGTCCCTTGTAGTTCCAGTCCCTTAACTGATCGATAATACTGTAGTAAAGCTCCTCCGACATGCGGGCATAGGGACGCTTTTCTGCATTTTTGTTCGCCGTACAGAACTCGCAGGTCGAGTTGCAGCGATTGATTGTCTCCAGGTTTACTACATGCGGATGCGGAATTTCCGGTGCATTCAGAAAATAGTCGATATAGTCCTGCTGTACCTTTCCTCTGGTCGTAAACTGAAGCTTCAGGTAAAGTTCAGATGCCAGTCTGGGAAAATATTTTCTCGCGTTCCATCCAAATTTTCCAGCATAATTGCTGATTCTGATCGGCATTTTACATGTCCCCCTTATCCTTATCTGTCAGCACCGCTCTCTGCGGTCATTACTCACAATCATATCATGTATCAAATACTTTGTCAAATTTCGTACAGGTAAATTGTATACGGCGCGCTTTCGTTCGAATAAATCCCCCGCAGTGTAAAGCCCAACTCTTCTGCATTATCCAGCTCATAACGGGAAAAAAGATATTTTCCGCCCATTTTTACAAACTGTTCACTGTCTAAATATAAATGGTGATCCGACAGCACCTGATTGCGGTAAGGATTGTAAATACTCTCGCCGCTCCCGGCAAACAGGTAGGCCCGTGCGCCCCATTCCCCGTAATAGGTCTGCCATTGTGGCACTCTCTCATAGGCAGGCCAGATCAGCTTCGTAAATTCTTCCTTATAACTCTGTGGGTAAAAACCGAGATAGCCGTCCAGCGTGGAAATCCCGCTGTATTCCAGCACAGCGGTGTTCAATCCGTAGCCGGCCGCATATTCTCCATCATAATTGATATCCGCCTTGATCTCCTCCATCAGGTCGGTGCTGTAGTATTCCCGGAAGTTCAACAGATTGACCTCTGTATGCTTCACTGCACGGTACGCCTGATGATAGCAGGTCCAGTAAAATTCATTGTAAACCGCAGGTGTGAGCAAAATTACCGCAGCTGCAATGCACGCTGCCAGATTTGCGATCCGTCTCCAGAAAAGCTTTCCGGTATCGTAGAGCGCTTTTAACGCCAGAAACAGCGCCGCATACCATAAAAACGGATTGAAAAATACGGTTCGATTGAACTGGAAACCTTTTAATGGAGGCAGAAGCGTTTCAAACAATCCCCGGAAGTCCCCCTGAAAGTACAATCCATACACCAGGCAATTGAACACGATCAGCAAGAGCACCCACAAAAGCGCGCTGCTTTTGAACTTTTTCAGATTTTTCTTCTGAACTGCCGCCACCAGCTGCCAGACGAGTACAATTACGCACACCGGCAGCACGAAAACTGCATGGTCGGAAGCCGCATGGAACACCGGCGTCAAAAACGCTTCCCTGATCTGACCGAGTACCTCGGAAAAGTTCAAATTGCTCTCTACCATCGTTTCCCGTATCGTCTTGACATCCGAAAACAGCATCTGTCCAAACAGACGATATTCAAAGCAAACATAGCCAGCCGCCAGCACCGGCACAGCGACTGCCAGACGACCGCAGAATTTTTTGTCTCGAATCGACACAATCACAACCGCACACACCAGATACGCCAGCAGGAAAAATCCGAAGTAGGAAAAATACGATAAAAACGGGTAAACAAAAAGCAGTGCATACCACCATTTTCCCTCTTTCCGATAGATCCGCCGTAAAATAAACACTGCGAGCGGAATCGATGCAAACGCGATTCCATATGCCGGGAACAGCGGCAGAAGTCCATAGCACAGTCCAGCCGCCCAGGCGATTCCCCGGTACCGCGGATACGCTTTCTGATAGACATCCTTTGCCAGCAGCACAAAAGAGCCTGTCCCGATCAGGATTTTCAAAAAATACCCCGTCAGGTACGCCCAAAATACCGGCATAAATGTATACAAAATATTGTATAGGTTCCATTCGCTGCTCAGGCTGTCCCGGCTGATGCCGCCCAGCATCGGAACCGTCGCGCCGTGTGCAAACCAGCTGTTTGAGTGGCTCAGTACCTGAAAGTGCGCGACAAACAGATCGAGGTTATCCTGCACTGTAAAATAGCTGTTCTCCCGAAAAATCAAAAATACCAGCAACTCTGCGCCGATGCAGCCGCCTGCCAAAAACAGGTACCAACGGCGATCCAACCATCCTAAAAATCGTTTCATTCCAGTCTCCTAATTACAAATTCTACCAGCAATGGCACTTTGAGGCTTTTGTTTATAATTGCTCACACTTACGCGCTTTTGGCACATTTTTCGCAGTATCGTGCCTGTTCCCGCTCTCTTGCGCTCATTATATCATGAACTTCGTTCATGATCGGCATTCGCCGTTCGCGATGAGCAGGCTTCGCCTGTTCCCGCTCTCTTGCGCTCATTATATCACATTTGCAGACTTGTGCACAAAGTCATGCATTTAAGCGGTCAATAAACCGTTCGAATCCTTTTCTTCCGTCCTCCGTGCATTTATAAACGCCTGCGTCTTCCAGAACCTGCATGAACACCAGTCCAATCTCCTGCTGCACAATTTCATGGATATTTTCGGCATTTACCTCGCTGTGTCTGGTCAAAAATTCCTCCGCCCAGTCCGCGTGAGCTGCAAGCACCTCGTTTTGCCGAAGATCAGCCCCGCAAAGGATCGCTTCTTCCAGCTCTGCCATCTCTTTTTTCAGACGGGCAGGAAGCACTGCAAGTCCCATTACTTCGATCAAACCGATGTTTTCCTTTTTGATGTGGTGCAGGTTTGCATGGGGATGGAACACACCAAGAGGATGCTCTTTCGTGGTGATATTATTGCGCAGAACCAGATCCAGCTCATAATGATCGCCACGTTTTCTGGCGATAGGCGTGATCGTGTTGTGCTTCTCCCCCTCTGTCTCTGCAAAGATAAAGGAGGCCTCATCACTGTAGCTGCGCCATGCATCCAGGATCACATCCGCCAGGGCGATCAGCCGCTCCGTATCCGGACCGGAAATTCGGATTACGGACATCGGCCAGTTTACAATTCCTGCCTGTACATCTTCAAAGCCTTTGACCGTAAAGCTTTTTTCGACCGGTGCTTTTGCCATCGGGAACTCATATCTGCCGCCCTGAAAATGATCATGGCTCAAAATCGAACCGCCGACGATCGGCAGATCCGCATTGGAGCCGAGCATATAATGAGGAAACTGTTTTATAAAGTCAAACAGCTTCACAAAGGTATTGTGCTCGATTTTCATCGGCGTGTGCTGGCCGTTAAACACGATGCAGTGCTCATTATAATACACATAGGGAGAATACTGAAATCCCCATCTGCTGCCGTTGATCGTCAACGGAATGATCCGGTGATTCTGACGTGCCGGATGGTTGATACGACCTGCATAACCCTCGTTTTCCACACAAAGCAGACATTTCGGATAACCGCCCTGCTTTGCCAGCCTTGCCGCTGCAATCGCTTTGGGGTCTTTTTCCGGCTTGGACAGATTGATCGTAATATCCAGATCGCCGTATTTCGTTGGCGTTACCCACTTTTCATCCCGGCAAACACGGTATCTTCGAATATAGTCCGTGTCCTGACTGAATTTATAAAAGAAATCCGTCGCTGCTTCCGGAGACTTTTCATATTCCTCATAAAACCTGCGGATGATCTCGCTGGGACGCCCTACCAGACAGCTCATGATCTTTGTGTCAAACAGATCCCGATAAACGATACCATCCTCCTGCAGGATCCCGTTTTCCACCGCATAATCCATCATTTCCGTCAGAAGATCCGGCAGTCTTTTGACCGACTCTTCTTCTGTCTGTTCTATCTTTTCCCCGAATCCATAGGGATAATCTTCTATCTGGAACAGCTCCAGCAGCCGATTTGTCGTATAAATTTCATCCTCTGCAGACACCAGACCTGTCAAAAGCCCATACTGCACCAGTTCACGGATTTTATCCTGAATCATTGCCCTGATTGCCTACCTTTCTTATAATACTACCGGACCGTCACCGATCTCTACCACATAAAAATCTGCCGCGTAACCGATTTTTTCCAGATAAGCCTTTCCAACCTGCTCCTGAAAGGCCTCGATTGCTTCATCCTTTACGATGCTGACCGTACAGCCGCCAAAGCCAGCACCGGTCATTCTGGAACCGATGACACCGTCTACCTTCCAGGCTTCCTCTACCAGCGTATCCAGCTCAATGCCGGTTACTTCATAATCATCCCGCAGGGAAACGTGGGACGCATTCATCAGCTTGCCAAACTCTGTGATATCGTTCGCCTTCAGCGCTGCAACTGCCTTGATCGTGCGCTGATTCTCATAAACCGCATGCCGCGCACGCTTTACTCTGACGGGATCCTTGATGGCGGACTTGTAGGTTTCAAACTGCTCCTCCGACAGATCCCCCAGCGACTCGATTCCGATCACCTGCTGCAGCTCTGCCAGAGCCGCTTCGCACTCACTTCTTCTTTCATTATATTTAGAATCGCCCAGACCGCGCTTTTTGTTGCTGCAGGAAATCACAAGCTTCGCACCCTCCAGCTGAATCGGCGCATACTCAAATTCCATCGTCGCAGTATCCAGGAAAATCGCATGATCCTTTTTGCCCATCGCGATTGCGAACTGATCCATAATGCCGCAGTTTACACCGTTAAACTTGTTCTCGGAAAACTGACCGATCAGCGCCAGATCCTGATTGGAAACCTCAAAGCCATACTGATCACGCAGGATATAGCCTGTCAAAACCTCGACCGATGCGGAAGAAGACAGCCCGGAGCCGTTCGGAATATTGCCAAACAGCAGCAAATCCATACCGTTTGTCACTTCCATCCCCTTCTCGCCAAATGCCCACATCACGCCCTTGGGATAATTCGTCCAGTCTGCTTCCTTCTCCGGCTTCAAGCCCTCAACGCTCGACTCGATCACACCCAGCTGCTCGAAATTCATCGAATAAAACCGCAGCTTCTTATCCTCACGCCTGCGTGCCACACCATAAGTACCAATCGTCAGTGCACACGGAAAAACATGACCGCCGTTATAGTCGGTATGTTCTCCGATCAGATTCACTCTGCCCGGCGCAAAATAAACCTTCGCACCGTCTGTTCCCCCAAAGAGTTCTCCAAATTTTGCTAAAAGCTGTTCTTTCATCATAACCTCCCATTCCGCAGGCGCTTCGCGCCGGAGGAACCGCGAGCAGAACATCCGGTTCTGCTCTGCGATCATGGCTGCTTTGTGACGCCTGCGGCACAAACAGCCGTTTGAAGAATAAGCGACCACGCTTATTCTTCAAACTGACCTCCCATAAATTAATCTCAAACACAGGGCTCTCGCCCCTCCTGTAATTATCATACCATACCCCCTCCGTCCTGCCACCCCAAATTGTTAACAAGAACAGTCAAATTGTTGCATAACAATGAGCAGTGCCACCGGGAGGAAACCGACGGATGCGGGGAGCTTGCTCACCGGCAGACGCCGGCTTCCTCCCGGTGATGCGGCGAATGCCGCCAATCCGGTGAATGTGCAGCATTTACCGGATTGCAGCGCTGCGGACTTCCCCGCTCCCCAAGCCCTCTCAACACCCTTCCTGCCTACACTGCCCCGTCAGGCAACGACTGACGTACTTCCCCAACACCCTACCGCCTCTCATCCTCACCCTCCGCCCTCCACTGCCCCGTCAGGCAACGCCTGAAAAAAGTACAAATTAAATACAATAATTTTTCTCTCTTTATGTAATTGTTAACTTGCTAAGCTTGTTACAGCTGTTTCCAGCTTTTTTAGATATTATTCTTCATATTCATTTGAAGATAAATATCCACAATGACTATGAATACGGACTGTGTTGTAGAACGTCTCGATATATTCAAAAATCAATTTATATGCAAGAACCTTGCATTCTTCCAGACAATCACTAACATTCTTACAGGAATAACTTTCACCATTTACAAGTTCCATCAGATACCAGTAAATATCCGATTCCACATTCAGATATTGCTCAAACAAATCTATCGCTTCTTCGTACTGGCGCTGCCCCATAGAATAATACCCATATCTCAAAGCAGCAAATCTTCGCTACTCCCAGTCATCTGCAAAGAAATTTCCAACCATTAACGCACACATAATCCAATCATCATTTTATTCCGCATTGACATCTGATTTTTTGCTACAGTACTATCTATCTTCAAGTTTCCACTTCATTATCTCACCTATACCTTTTTAGTGTTATTGCAACGCACTTCCACAATGTATCCAAAACGTATTGAAAATCAGATTCGCTTAATTGCGTATGTGCTTTCATACAAATTTCTGACACTTTATATATAGGGAGAAAGGCTATATAATCCTGAAACATTTTTATGTACAGTCTCCTGTCTGTTGTCCGAGATAAAAAATCCGATATAATAATATAATTGGATATTGGAATCGGAAGCTTTAGCATAGTTATCTCTCCTCATCTCCCATTCACTGATGTGATTTGCTTCTATCACGTTACTTAATCATTGTATATGCGTATTGATTTTTCTTTCTTTTCACATCTAAAAGAAAAGTCATCATTCTTCTTCATCATCTATCGAGCCAAAGAGCTCATCAAACTTTTGCTCTAAAATTTCCTGCAGAGAACGACTATCCTCATCAAGGTTATCATCTCTCCTCTGATTGTTTTTCTTACAATTTTTCTCATCATTACGCATTATATTTCTCATTAATTCTGCAAACTCCTTATGCTTATCCTTCAAAGTTATCTGCCTGAACCAAACACATTAGGTTAAGTTTGCTCCCATCTATTTTGCTGAACAGTTCCAAGATAATTCCTGCAATCTCTGCATTATAGATATATGCTGAATTCAGAAGACCGCTATCCTGGTCAAGACCTGCAGCTCTGAATCTTCCATCAAAGAAGCCATGCATAAATACCATAATGGTTGGAGTAGCAAGACCCTTCATCTTTACTTTCTTATTCTTCATGTTCATCCTCCTTGGATTCTTTCCTCTTGTTTTCTTAGGAACAATTACGTTGTATCACATCCGAAATTTACAAAATATCTCATATCGGAAAAAATGATCGTTAAGAAACCTCTTTATCCAGAATTTTTTTTGCAAAATCGGTATAACGTCTGTAGTTCAACATTTTCCGGTTACATTCCATAAACATAGTAGCGACCTGACGAGCCACCTTTACCTGATCTTTCCTATAGGAAGTGCTATTGCGAAGTGCTGGAAGAACAATTGGCAGCGTTTTTCGCAGCTTGATGAAATGATCTTCATTTTCAGCCGCACTCGTCATCATTCTTCGCTCAAAAGCAGGATCGGATAAACAGGTTAAAAATAATAATCGCTGTCTACCTGTCAACAGCAGAATATTAATCTTCCCCTCTTGAAGCATACGTCTGAAATCCTGATAGGAGACTGTATTGGTCGACCAATGTGGCTCTTTAGCATGCATACACACCTCGAAAGTTGCCATAAGCTCTTCTGCCGGTGTATTGCAAAAATTAGTTACCGCAATTGTCTGGAAATACTCTCTAGGAAGTACATCCTTACGCTTTTCAGCGTTAATAAAACAATTAAGATCATTCAATGTAATGTTCATTTTCATCCTCCTTAGGCAATTGCTACATTTTCAATAGAATCAATGCTGACAAGCACTTTCCACTTCTCAGTAGCCTTCTTTAATACAGTACACAGCACAGTCGTTCCAGGATTTAATCCGCCAAATCGAGTGAAAGCTTCCTGTCCATCCTCTAAGGTGAAGAATATACCTTTACTGCATCCTCCAATCACTGTTCCTCGGACACCATCTCGAATATTAGTGCCCTCTTCTTCATAATCCCAAATCCACATATCATTCCCCTCCATTGAATGAAGTTTCCTTGTAACTACTGAGGTAATCATATCACTATCTATTTTCAGCAACCTTTTCATATCGGAGATAAAAGTTACCAATTAATCGCAATTCGGTGTGCAGAGTTCTAGTAATACCAGTTCATCTTGTTCGTTTGTTACTTCTTCTCTAACCCCCGAAAGAATGGATACACTATCCCTAGGCTGTACATCCGTTTCGAACTCTTTTCTGTTCCCGTATTCACAAAGATCTTTTTCCAATTTCATATACATATACAGACAAAAAAGAACGGCATGGAGAAATGTCTATCATAGCCAGATCTCCACACCGTATTTTATTTCTTTCTCCCAATCTAATTCTGTTACATCTTTGTTATTCTTTCAATCATTCAACAATGGGGAGCCTATCACAATCCTGTGACAGACTCCCCATTGGTATTCATGTCTTTATTCCTATCGCTTCACTGTCTTCACTCAACCCGAACGATCGCCGCTGTCTCCGCATTTACCAACCTGCAAGCCCTATGGTGCTTCATTACAGGCCATTTTTCCAGATAAATTCCTGCGCTCTCCTTCAGCGGATGAATTACAACGATCAGATCTGCCTCCTGCTGATGAGCAAGCTCCTTTAGCCCGATTTCCCAGGACTGACCGGTATAAAAGCTGTCAGCCACCAGCCTTCCATCCTGATAGAGCTCGGCAGACTCTCCCTCATAGTTCAGAATCAACAATGCCTCCTCCAGCTCTTTTCTAATTCCCTCAACGTGAATCGAAAGGACCAGATCTGTTCCGTCATCTGTTTCCATCCTTCCCGTCAATCTGCAGCGAACCGGATTCGAAACACTCTCACAGCTCCGAAAGGTATTCGCATCCACCTGCTCCATTTTAAAAATCGCATGCTCTGGTAAAGGATAGACTCTGACTTCCGGCATTGCCGTTTTTTTCGTCCGAAGAAGACCTGCAATTGTCCCATTCTCCCTCTGATACAGATCCATCTCCGAAATCACAAGAAGCTCTCTTCCATCCCGGATGATTTTCTGTGCATGAAGCGCTTCCTCTTCAGAAAGTGTGAGTATCGTAATAGGGGAAGCATCTCCGCTCACACAAAAGTCCGGATCTACACCATTTCTAGTATAGAAAACATAGGTATCCGGCTCTCCCTTTTCATTCCGGAGCATGCACAATGGAATTGCCCTGGCCTTTTCCAGAACAGCACGCTCACCCAGCGGCATCCGGAAGGGATAAAAGAAGTAATCTCCATCCCGGATATCCTGTTTACCGAAATCAGCATACACCTCTCTTCCGTCTTTTCCAAAAGCCTGCAGCGCGGTTTCTAGATGTTCTGACATAGGGTAGTGCCGAACATAATTATTCACAAACAGAAAGCCTGTCCCCGTTTTCGTATTATATCGGACGGCTGTGCGAAGCGCAGAAAAATTTTCCGGCTTTCCGGGGTTCCTCGGCTGCGGAATATAGGGCATCTGAGCCAGATCACTTCCAAAATCATGAAGAAACAATGATAATCTCCGTATTCTCCGATAGCTGTCCGACAGCTGTCCATACTCACGGATTGGTGCATTGAAGTCGTAGTTTTTCACAGGAAGATCATTCGGATATCCTGTCTCCCGGGATTCCTGCAGCGTTGTCCGCTTTCCCTCTGGATTGGTTCCTCCGTGATACATGTAATATCCGAGAAGATTACAGCCGCTTCCCAGCTTGACAAATGTCATTGCCTCGGTATCTCTGCCACTTACTACAGGTCTCCGGTGTTTTGTCACCTGCAGCCCACCTCCCAGCTCTGCAGTGAGGTACGGAACCTGTTCCATATCAAAGGTAATTCCAACCCCTATTCCATGGTCGGAGCCGATGTTGTGATCATTTCTTTCTTCCGTGAACAGATAGTTCCCCGAGGGCTCGATTTCTGTCAGCCGCTGATCCCAGGGAGCCTCACAGTAGCCACCCATAACAGGAAGCATTCCGCCTGTCACAGCTCCTCCCCATCCGGTTGCCGTGTAAATCGGGACCTTCAGTCCGACCTCTTTGGCAACCCTGCCTCAGCATGCGCATGTGTGCTTCCCCTTCTTCTCCGGTTCTTCCACCCACATGACCATACTCATTCTCAATCTGTATCATCGCAACCGGACCGTCGTCAGACAAAAGAAGTCCTCTGGCCTGCTCTGCAATTTTTCCGTAAAATTCCCTGACATAGCGAAGATATTTCGGATCATTGGTTCTTGTTACTAGCTGCCCTTCTTTTTCCTTCTGCATCAGCCAGTCCGGAAATCCGCCGTTTCGAACCTCTCCGTGTGCCCACGGTCCGATTCTCAGAATGCAATGAAGACCGCAATTCTTTATTGTCTGAAGGAACTTCCGCAGGTCACGATCCCCCGAAAAATCCCATTCTCCCTCCACTTCTTCATGATGAATCCAGATAGTATATGCCGACACCAGTTCTATTCCCCCGGCTTTCATCTTATACAGCTCTTCCTCCCATCGTCCGTTGGAAACCCTACTGTAATGAATCTCGCCCATCAGGGGAAACCATGGAGTATTGTCCAGCGTCAGGAACTGCGGTGTATAAGACAGTTTAGAATTTCTGTTCCATTGTACTCTCACGTTCTCTCTACCTCGTATGCCCCTGCCGATCGCAGAGTTTGTTCTATATATTATGGTTTTCAATAAAAAGTTTTCTGCACATTTTTCTTTTATGACAAAAAGTGCTGCATCCCAGTATTTTACGGAGTACAGCACTTTCATTCCTCAAAAAGAATCCACTATAAGGCTTGCTTACAGATGGGTCTAACATGTTAATAATATGGAAATTGAGAAATCCTCAATGCGGTAGCACCGTAGGGGATCAACGTAATCTGTTCTTCTTTTTCTGTGGAAGAAACAGGGCTGTCCGGAACCGGACCAGCGCTATTGCAGACCATTTCCCATTCTTTTACTCGTTTTGCCTTTATCCGGATCTGTGAAGATGGCATTTCATGGGAAAATGGATTCTTTCTCTTCCCGTAAATCTCTGTCTTTGGAATATCCTGAAGATTGAGGGCATAATTCCATGGTTCTGTGCTACTGATATGATAATCAGCAATTCCACAGCATTCCCGCTCTTTTTCCCAGTTTTCTTCCATTTTCAAAGCATAAACCAGACTTCCTCTTTCCACTGCAACGCTATCGTGATACCACTTACTAAAGCGCACATCCATCGGATACCGAATTGTAATTCTACTTCCCGATACCAGATGTTCCACAATCCAGAAATTCTTTCCTTTCCTGCGTGCCTTTGCCCCTTCTGTCAGGAGTTCTGGATTCGCACACCATCCCGGTATTCTGATTTTCAGTTTGACGTCCGTTTCAGCTTCCCTGACCAGATAAGAAACGGTGTCTCCAAAGGGATAGTCCGTTTCCACGTCAATCACAATTCGCTTGCCTTCTGACTTCGTCTCAAGATGGTTCGGCACCGGAATTGCAGACACCAGGCAATCGTCTTCCCAAAACCATAGGTGTTGTACAAATTTCGGCCATCCCTGATGCATGTTTGCCGTACAACATCCAAAGTTAGGTTCCAGTCCAAACAGGTTAGAATCGTCCCCATTATTAAACCAGTTACGTTTTGCATTGGAAACGAGAATCTGATTCGCCTGCTGCAAATACTGATGCGCCATGTAATCTTCACTGATCGATGCCGGGTAGGCATTAAATGCAACTCTTTCCAGCCGATCTGCCAGTTCGGGTTCCCCGAATACTTCCATCATCGTTTCCAGGCTAAACATCTGTTCCACAACGCCGCACAGCTCCGCTCCTTGAGACGGTGATCCGCCGCTCAAATGTTCATCCCCGTTTATCGCTCCACTGGCTATCCCATGGTATTTCTCCACGATTCCCGGTGCCTCGATTCCCAGCTTCTTTTTTTCATCATCTCCGTCGAAAAAGTATTCCATTGCAGCATATTTCAGACCCATAGACACATTTACTACATGCGTCTGATGATATTGCATCAGCTGCACCACTTCCTCATTTTGAAAGCGTTTCAAAGCATTCCAGTCATAGTAATGGGCAGTTGGTCTGGGATAAGGAAAATCAGCAAACAGGGAGGTCCAGTCGATTGCCTGTCTGCGGATTTCCCTCTGTAGGTTCATCATCCATTCCGCCGGGAAGCGTTCATACAACCATTTGATCACATATAGCACGTCTCCTGTCCGTGCCTGGGTCCATCCTGTTAAATGTCTGTCTTCTATGGCTGTTTTTAAATACTTCAGATAGTTTTCAATAAATTCAATAATCTCTTCCTTTTTCGTTATTTCATAATATTGAATCATCACTTTCAACATTATGAAACGAGACCAATAATCTTCCTTGGTCTGTTCCGGTCCGAAATTTCCTTCGTTATCCTGACTCTTTAACGTCCAGTCCAGAAACTTTTTGCAAATTTCAAAGTGTTTCTCATCCTTCAGATAATAGGATAGTGGCAGTAGCCCATCCAGATAATAGGGACCACGTTCCCAGCTTTCTCCAGTACCTCCCAACCAGCCAGAATAGGTACCGACACTATCCCATTTTTCATGCAGACAACCGGTAAGCCCGTTCATCTGCATTTGCATCTGCTCTTTCAACCACCCGGACGGACTGACTTCGGTCAGAACAAGCTTTTTCCACTTTTTCTTCACAATTTTCTCCTGTCAGTCATTCCAGTCCTCAAACATGTTGTCGCCGTCGTGAATATACAGTCCTACCTGTTCTACTGCAGCTCTTCTTCCATTTGCCCACAACAACCACTGACCATCCATGTGCATAACCCATGGCTTATAAACAGCTTCCACATCCCAGCTTCCTTCCGGACCGCCAGACAGAATCGGATTATGCGGATACCGTTCCCATCCTTCGATTCCATCTTTTGATCTTGCAACGTTGATCGTCGCTTTATACATGTCTTCAAATCCGATATAAAACATGTAGTAATATCCATCCATCGGAAAGATTTGGCAGGCAGAAACAATTTCTTTCTCCCAGAAATGTGTAGGCTCAGGTCTGAAAATGGGATTTTGCGGGTGTTTCTTCCAGTGGATCCCGTCTTCACTCTCTGCGTATCCAATCTGATCCGGCTCCCAGAAACCTCCTGCCGAATACCACATTCTAAAAATTTTCCGTTCTTCATCCCACAATACATGAGGGCACATCAGGTTGGTTTTTTCCCAGGCTTCTTCCGGTTCCATTACCGGATCTTTTCTCCTGGTAAAATGGATTCCGTCATCACTCTCTGCATATCCGATGCAGGATCTACCGCTGCTCATTCGCTCTCCTGCGCCTAAGAATTTCATGCCGGTATACCACATCAGATATTTCCCGTCTTTTTCCAGTACGATCTGACGGTTGATATCATCTTCCCATCCTGTGGTAAAATCCGGAGACAAAACAATAACCGGTTCACTCCAGTGTACCCCGTCTACACCTTCTACGAATGCAATGCTATTCGTACTTCTCCAAGACAGATACATCCTGAGCTTTTCCCCTACCTGGATTACGGTGACATCAAAAGTCTCTCCCCAATCGTCCTTCAGTATCGGATTATTTTTATATCGACGCCAATTTCCATGACAACCGATTTTTGTCAGATCCTGTTCTATCATTTTGGTCCTCCGCAAAATCCCAGATCGTCTCCTTCATGGATCAATGCACCAATTCTGTGATTTTTTCTGGCACAGCCGGTATAATAACAGATCCACTTGTTCTCCAGATGCACTGCTGCCGGACGGCACACCGCTTCCACATCCCATGCACCAAACTGACCTCCTGTAATGATTGGATTGTTTGGATGTCTTTCCCAACAAATTCCATCTTCAGACCTGGCCAGACAGATTCTGGACTTAAAGGCATCCTGCCAGGCAGTGTAGAACATCACATACTGTTCTCCGTCCCGAAGCACATGGCACGCGCCCACTCTCTCTTTTTCCAATACACTGTTGTCCTTTTTCAGAACGGGCTCTGAATAGGGTTTTTCCCAGTGTTCACCGTCACGACTGACTGCATAGCCAATTGCCAGCGGTTTCTCTATATCTCCTGCAGAATACCACATTTTGAAGAGATCTTCCTTTTCATCCCAGATGACACAGGGATAGCAGACCGCATTTCTCTCCCACAAAAGATCCGGCTCCAAAACGGGCTGTCTGGAGGCCATCCAGTTCATTGCATTATTTCCTGTCGCATGTCCGATCACGGACCGGTCGTATCCATCTGTCACCGGATCATATCGTTTTCCTGTATAAAACAGGTGGTACTTGCCTTTTGCAAACAAAACAAATGGCTGGCAAACAGCTGCTTCCCATTTCAGCTCTGGACGCCTTATCAGGGAATAGCCAAAATCTCCTCCGTCAGAGTAAAATGTGTCACCGATCACATAGGCTTTGGATTCTGTTTTTTCCTCCGTTACCCCGTCTTCTGCGAAAGGTCGGAAATCCAATCCGTTTTCTCCTACCGCCACCAGGATTTTTTTCAGAAACCGATGACTGTAGTACAGATGAAATCTATCTTTTATTGGAAGGACCATTGGATCGGAAACTTCCCCGATTTGTTCACCGATTATCGGGTTCTTTTCGTACCTTCTCCATCCGGCATAACATCCGATCTTTCCCGGATCATATGCTCTCATAAGCGTTTCTCCTTTAAAAAACTCTCTTTACTGTCTTTGTGCAACAAATTCCTCTATCTGCCGGTTCATTTCATCAATTACCTTTTGAACTCCGGCATCTTCCATTTTCTCTGAAAATTCTGCCAGAGTGGCATCTACGTCCTTCGCCATGCCGAGATTCAGCGGTTTATAATACTTGTCCATCAGCGTACTGATGATGGCAATTTCCGTATTCACAGGCGTCGGATCAAATACAAACGCATCCAAGGTATGATGCTTGATTTTATCCGCATAACCTTCAATGATTCCTGTGTAGGTCTCGTCCAGCAGAGTAGGATTTTCCACATATTCTGTTCGGTTGATCGCTTCGTTTGTCCATCCCCAGTTACAGTTTGCGTCTACACCATAATCCGAATTCTTATCCAGCAGCTTATACTGATCCTCGCCAACTGCTTCCCAATGTACGCCTTCGATACCCAGCTTGGTCAGATCATAAATTTCCGGGTTGGTATAAAACTCGTTCAGAACCATCATCGCTCTTTCTTTATTACGACTGTTCCTGTTAATTGCCATACCGTTATTGGTATATGGATAGACTTTCTGTGCAAGGTCAGGAGCAAAATCAATGATTCTGCTGTTCCAGTCCGGATGTTCCGAATTTGCGATTCGTCCATACGATAGCTGATTGCTCAGGTTCCACGTCATTACAGCTGACTTTCCATTCAAAAAATTGTCCTGCTTTTCATCCTGTGAATTCAGCGAGTCTGCTGACCAGTAGCCCTTCTCGTACATCTCCTGCATTTTATGACAATAATCGGAAAACTCATCCCAGTCCAGAATATAGCGTACTTCCAGATCCGAAGGATCCGCATAATGATACATGAACAGCTTGTTATCATCTCCGTTGATAGCGGAATATCCAAGAGTCAGCCATTCGTACAGATCCTGAAATTCTCCGCCGCCCGTTCCTAATGCAGATACGGAAGCTTCTCCTGTACATACATCATCAAGGAATGCCTCCAACTCTTCCCTGCTGGTAATATCTTCATAGCCGTACTTTTCCATCAAGTCGCCTCTTACCAAGAGGTTGCCGCCGCTCGCGTACTCATTTTTATAACAGGGCACCATATAAATTTTTCCGTCGATTTGGGCCTGTTCCCAGGCATCTTCCGGTGCCACTGCCTGGATGTCCGGAGCGTAAGTAGAAATGAATTCCGGTGTAAGCTCATAAAATCCGCCCATATTAGCCGTTTCACTATAATGAGCCCACCCTGTAGCTGTAAAAATCAGGTCGAAATCTTCTCCGGAAGAAAACAGAAGAGAATATTTGGTATCGTGCTCCGCCCAGGATAAAAATTCCACTTCTACCGTAGCGTTTACGGTTTCCTCCAGTTTCTTATTTACTTCATCGTACACAAGATCGAAATCCGGGGTGCGATCCCCAATGAGGTACATCTTAATCGTTACCGGTTCTGAAACGTCATTTCCCCGATAGGTTTTCCCCTCGCTCTCCGAAACAGCAGTGCTCGCTGCACCTTCTGTGCTATTCTGGGTTTGTGTCGCCTCCGATCCACACCCCCCAAGGAAAAGCGTACCCAATAATGCGCCTGACAGCAATACAGACAACAGTCTCTTTTTCATAAAGAACCTCCTTTTCTATGCCCTATGTTTTTTCCCCTTTATGAAGCAGCATTTTCTTCATAAGAAAATAGTAGCTTATTTCATTTTTTTCATCAATTCGCATAAAACCCAAATATTTTTTCCAACTTCCTGCAATATCAACCAGTTTTTGCAGGAAACCGTGCGCAACGTTGCGCTTCTTGATTTCATCATCCTTTTACAGCACCGATGGTGATTCCCTGAACGAAATATTTCTGTACAAACGGATAGGCAAAAACGATAGGTCCGGTCGCCACTACCGTAAGTGCCATCTTGAGGGACTGGGTTGGCAAGTTGAATGCCGCTGCTACTGCGCCACTGGCAGCACTGGACAAAATCTTTCGGTATGCCTGAATATTGTTGATTTGTTCATAAAGGAAATACTGCAGCGGAAACATTTCGCTGTCCGATATATAAAGCATTGCATTATACCAGTCATTCCAATAAGCCAGTGCAATGAAAAGACCTACCGTAGCCAGAGCAGGACGAACCAGTGGCATAACCACCTGGAAAAGCATCATAAAGTCCCCGCAGCCGTCGATTTTCGCAGCGTCGATTAAAGACTCCGGAACAGACAACATGTAACTTTTCATAATCAGCAGATTATAAACGTTAAAAAGCAACGGAAGCAACAGCGCCAGGTAGGAATTTTTCAATCCCAGATATCTTGTCATCAGGATGTATATGGAAACCAATCCTCCGTTGAACAAAGTCGTAAAATAAAAGAAGAAAGAGAAACCGCTTCGCCATTCAAAATCTCGTCTGGAAAGGACATATGCGGTCATAGTCTGCAGCAACAAGCCTATCGCCGTACCTGCTAAAGTCAGCGTGATCGTGACAAGATAGGCTTTCGCGACTACCGCCGGCGACTTGAAAACCGCCTTATATGCTTCCAAGGAAAACTCTTTCGGCCACAGACTGAATCCATATAGGGAAATCGCTTCTTCCGAAGTAAATGATGCTGCCAGCACCATGATAAAAGGAATCAGGCAAACAAGCGCTATCAGCCCGCAAAATAGGTATCCGACCACATTTACACCACTGATCTTTTTTCGTCCTGACTTCTTTAAACTTTTTTTCTTCATCGCATTCTCTCCTAAAATAATGCATAATCCTTATCGTAGCTCGAAACCAAACGGTTTGCGAAAACAACGGTTACAAAGCATAAAACGGACTGGAAAAAGCCGGATGCTGCAGCCATTCCAATATCATTGTTGTTGATGAGTGCACGGAAGGTAAACGTATCGATCACATCCGTCACATCATACAACGTGCCATTGGTTCCGATTAAATTGTAAAACAGATCAAAATTTCCTCTGAAAATTCCGCCTACTGCCAGCAGCACCAAAATGATCATGGTAGGACGCACCATCGGAATGGTAATTTTAAAAATGCGCTGCAATTTCCCCGCTCCATCAATCTCGGCTGCCTCGTAGATGGATGTGTCAATTCCCATAATGGAAGCCAGGTAAAGAATGGAGCCATAGCCCACACTTTTCCAGGCATTGAATACAATAATAATTAGAGGCCATATTTTCGGCATGCTATACAGGTTTACTTTTTCTCCGCCGAACGCAACAATCACCTTATTCACGATTCCATAGTCGTAACTCAGGATATTGAAGGCAATTACGGATACCACGACCCATGAAATAAAATAGGGCAAGAACATAAAGGACTGAGAAACTTTCCGAAATCTCTTGTTTTTGATTTCCACCAGAAAAATTGCCACCGCCAGCTGCAAAATGTTATTGACGATAATAAAGGCCGCATTATACAAGAATGTGTTCCTGGTCACTTTCCATGCCTGACCGGATTTAAAAAAGAACCTAAAATTATCCACCCCATTCCATGGACTCCCAAAGATACCGTCTACATAGTTATATTTCTTAAATGCCAGAATGATCCCGGCCATTGGAATATAGTTGAATAGGATTACATACAGTACGGCCGGAAGGAGCATTAACAATAAAACCCGATATCGTTTCAGCTTACCGAGAAAATTATTTTTTTGTTTCATATCAGTTTCTCCTTCTTTCTTTTTGTCGATTGTCTCAGGCGGATTTCGTAATTAGCACAACTCTTAATCGGCATCTTTTTCCCTTCCAGCATTCCGATCAGAACCTTTGCTGCTATTGATCCCAATTGATGACCATCCACCCGGATGGCCGTAATTGGAGGATTGTTCATTTCCATATGGATACTGTCGTGCATGGACGCGACCCTGATCTCCTCTGGTATCCGGCATCCATATTCCTGAAGCTTGCGAACAAGCTTTTTGCACAGGGCGTCATCCGTACACACTGCACAATCCGCCTTATTGTCCACGATTTTTAAAACAGCCCGGTCCAGTTCCATAGGCCCATCCACATTCTGAAAAAACAGTTCCTGGTTATTACTGCTTCCTTTTTGACAGATCACACCCAGAAATCCTTCACATCTGTACCGATTGACCATATTATTGCTGTCAGCCGAAAGCAGCGCTATGTTCTTCTCCCCGTTTCTCAATAACATGGATGCCAGTTCAATTCCTGCCGCTTTATGATCACTGTCCACCTGGATCACTGAATCATCGTCAATGGAGCCGATAAGGACAAACGGTACCTTCTTCATCTGCAGGTATTGAATCAGGTTGTTCCCCAGTTGATAGTGGGTCAGAATAAAACCGTCTACCTTCTTCCTATCCAACAGTTGTTTTAATTTTGAAAGATCGTCATTCTTTTCCGATACATAGAAAAGATCATACCCTTTCTGACTGCAATAGGCATAAACACCGTCCAGACAGTTCTGGAAGAAAGGGGTTTCTGCAACGATTGCATGGGAAGGAAAAAGGATTGCAATATTTTTGCTCTTCTCCATGCCACTTCTGGTTTTTACCACTGCGTTTTGTTCCTCAAGGAAACGCGCAATACGATCCTGTGTCTCTTTCCCGATCCTTCCTTTTCCGGAAAGTGCGCGGGATATGGTTGTCTTGGACAATTGCAGCTCCTGCGCAGCTTCCGCCAGACTGATCTCTTTCTTCATGGCTTTTCCTCACAGAATATAAATTTTTTATTCAATTGTTGTCATTTGATGTAGGGATCTGTAAACAGCTGCTACCTGTTGCGCACAGCAACAGGTATAGCAGCTTGAATTGCCTTTGAAAAAGGCAGACCACTGCCTTTTATAATTGAAAAAAATGCTGATTAGAAAATTGAAATGCTTTCTGCTAAAGGGTAGTTTCATTATAAAAGCATAGAATTTATTTGTCAATAATACCAGAATTTGTAAATTTTACCAAATTTCCATTTCGGGCGCCTTTTCTGCGCACAGGCGCAATATTGCGCACTATTTCCCGTCAAATCCGTAAACTATTGCCCAAAGTTGGGATTAAATTTCTCTGCATCATCCTGAGATGCACCGACGTTCTTATAGATCTGCTGAAATGTTGCAGATTCGTATCACGAAAATCATCATTTTCCGTCCACCTACGTACTAATATAACATGGACGAAAAAGATGTAAATTTGCTAAAAAGTAAAAAAGGAAGCTGGACGCATCCAACTCCCTTAGGCATAGTCCGCAGACGTCCGCCGCAATTCTATAATATATTATGCCATAATGAAAATTTTTATGCAATAGAACTTTTGAATTCTCCACAAATATTTTTGAACTCTCTACAAATATTTTTTCAATAAATTCAACTTCGTTCTGGTATCTGTATACACAACTGTGTTGAAAA
>OLND01000907.1_pt1 | contig 33849 bp, 19 predicted proteins | sample 1672031 | NCBI WGS metagenome assembly OLND01 (sample SAMEA3136638, study PRJEB25190) | human gut metagenome | biome: human gut; feature: human-associated habitat; material: faeces | place: Austria | collected 2013 | reverse complement strand
CTCCGGCGATCGCGGCCGCAGGGGCGGCGTCGCCGGTCCTCACGAGCGCGCCGCCGTCGTCGCCTGCCGGCGGCAGGGGCTTCGGTCCCGGACCGACCGGCGCGGCATAGGCATTGCAGAACGCCATGTCCTCGGCGCCCTCCACCGAGGCGGTCAGATGGCCCTCCCCGTCGTCGGTCACCGTCACCACGACCTCGTGCCTCGCGTCGTCGTAGGCCACGCCCTCCTGGCCGTCGTCCACCTCGACGATCGTGTAGGTGTAGGTGCCCGCCTGCGTGAACTCGACGGTCGGGAACGTCACCGCGCCGCCCTCGTCGTTCCTCGCCTCGCGGAACACCTCGCCGTCTCGGTCGAGCATCTGGAACGTGAACTGCCCGTCGGCCAGCTCGGCGCCCTCGAGCACCTTGGCGGCGCCCAAGGTCACCGAAGCGGGAGCGGCGACGTAGGAGTTCCGGAACACGATCTCCTCGCTGCTGGCGCTCCACGCCACGGACATCGTGCCGTCGCCGTTGTCGGTGACGGTCGCGGTCAGGGGGTGGATCGTGCCATCGTAGGTGACGCCCTCGAGGTCGCCCTCGGGAACCACCTCGGATAGCTCGAACTTGTACGTACCCGGCGCCATGAACGCGATGCCGCCCAGGGACACGTTGCCCTCGGCGTCGTTCACGCCCTCGGAAACCAGCGTGCCGCGCTCGTCGCGCAGCTCGAAGGCGAACTCGCCCTCGACCAGCTCGCGGCCGGTCAGCTGCTTGGTCACCTTCACGGCACCCTCGACGCTCGGGTCGGTGGGCGACACCGGGTCGGTGGGCCGCACCGAGTAGGTGTTCACGAAGGTGAAGTCGGTCGCCTCGCCAGCCGTGCTCTTCGCGACGTCCAGCGTGCCGTCGCCGTTGTCGGTCACCGTCACCTCGATGGTCTTGACCTCGGCATCGTTGACCACGCCCGCTACCGAGCCGCTCTCGGTGATCTCGTAGGCGAAGGTCTTGGTGCGCTGCGCCGCCATCGGGACGACCTCGGCAGCCTCGCCGGTGGCCTCGTCGACCGTCGGCTCCTCGGACGCCGCGGCCTCGCTGCCGAACACGTTCTCCATCGTGTACACGATCTCGCCGAAGTCCACGTTGCCGAAGGCGTCGTTTGCCACGGTCTTGGCATCGCCGCTGGATCCCTCGGGCATCGGCGCGCCGTCAGCGCCCTTCATGGTGAAGGAGAATTTGCCCGCGATGTTCGGCGGGGTCAAGCCGTCGGCAGCATCCAGCGCCTTTGCTCCCTTGATGGAGATCGCAGCCGACTCGGAAGCGCCATAGGCGTTCACGAAAGCCATTTCGGGCTGGCTCACCTTGGCGGCCAGCGCGCCCTCGCCGTCGTCGGTCACCTCGACCGCGAAGCTGAAGCTCTTCTCGACAGCCGCCACGCCGCCGTCGAGCGAAGCCTCGTCCTCGACGACGATGTACTGGTAGGCGTACACGGCAACGCCGTCAGCGCCCTCGGTGCGCGTGGCCGCGCCGCTTGCGGCATCGGAGTTCAGCTTCTCCGTTGTGTAGACGATGGGATCGAAGGCCACGGTTCCATCGGCCGCATTGGTGCCGCGCGCAACCTCCGCACCGTTCTTGTCCGTCACCACGAACGAGAACTCGCCATCGGCCATCGGGCGTCCGATCAGCTCCTTGGAGGCCACGATCTGCGCCTCGCCCTCGCCGCCGACCGTTGCGGAATCGGCCTCGTAAGCGTTGTCGAACGCCAGCTGCACCGGTTCGCTTGCGGCGCGCGAGGCGGCTTCGCCGGTATGCGTGGCCGCAAGCTCGCCGTTCACGTACACGTCCACGGTTAGCGCGCCGTCGCCGCCGTCCGACACCGCGAACCTCAAATCGTACACGGTGTCATCGTAGGTGTAGCCCTTCGCGCCGTCGTCGATCTCGGACACCTTGTAGGTGTACGTCTTGCCCGCATCGGCCTTCTCGAACACCAGACCGGTGGAGACGGGCACGACATCGGTGGCAACGTTGCCGTCAAGCTCGGCATCGCCGGTGGTGTACTCCCTGTTCCCGCCCAGCTTGTCGATGGAAGCCTGGTCCTGGCCTTCCATCTTGAAGTCGAACTGCCCGGCTTTGATGGCATGCCCGGTGAGGTTCTTCACGATCTCCAAGCCGCCGCCCGCAACCGTGTCGAAGTCAACTTCGCCCGTGTCGTACGTGTTGACGAAGGTGCCATCCGCCACGGTCGCGCTGGCAACCAGCTTGCCGGCGCCGAGGTCGGTCACGGTAACCTTCACCTTGGCGGTGTTGGTCGCGTACGCGATGCCCGCGTTGCCGCCCGCAACCTCGTTGACCTCGTACTCGTAGGTGCCCGCAGCCGCGTACTCGATCGCGCCGAAGTCGAACTTCGCGGTCTTGCCGTCATCCTCGGTCGGAGCGTTCACGACAACGGTATCCACCGCATTGCCCTCGGCATCGGTCGGCATCGGCGCGTCGCCGACGGGCGTCAGCGTGAACTCGAACGCATAGTCGTCGGTCCATTCGCGGCCCTCGAACACTTTGGCGAGCTGGAAGTCGGCGGGCACGCCCGTGGCGGCCTCGGCATCGTAGGTGTTCACGAACTTCAGGTTCATCGCCGCGCCTTCGGTGCCGTCGGCGTTGGCGGTTTGCGTCTGCTGGTTCGGCGTGTAGCCGTCAGCCGGCGTCTCGGTCGCCGTCACCTTGGCGCCCTCGGGCAGGTTCTCGATGGCGGCTTTCTGGCCGTGCTTGAGCGTCAACGTGCCGCCGTTGGCGATGGTCACGCCCTCGCCAAGGCCGCTCACGCTGTACGCGCCGCCCAGCGCGTTGCCGTTCTTGTCGGCGAGATTCACCGTGAATTCGAATGCCTTCTCGACGTCGATCGCGGTGCCCTGGCCCTCCGTCAGCACGACCTCCTTTTCGATGGAAACCTGCGCCGCCTTCACCACCGGCGTGGTGGTGGTGTTGGTGCTCACCTCGTGCTCGCCGATCTTGACGGTGGCTTGGTTGCTGATGGCGTTGGAGACCGCATCCTCGTTCACCACGGCGCTGAACGTGACCTCGCCGTCGGTCTCGGGGGCCATATTCTCGAACGTCCAGGTGATGGTGCGCGACGCCTCATCGTAGACGCCGCTGTCGCTGATGGATGCGGCATCGACCGTCAAGCCCTCGGGCACCACGTCCGTCACCGTCACAGTGGCAGGGACATCCTGGTCGTTGGCGTACTGGATGGCGTAGGTCAGCACGTCGCCCACCTGCAACGTGTCGTCGGCAACGCCTCCGACGGTTTTGCCGGGCACGCGCACTCCGGGATCGGTCACGGTCTGCGGAGCGCTCTGGCCGATCACGATCTCAGCCGTGTTCTCCACTTTGTCGTACTGAGCGGCCTCGTCGGTCACGCGCACGGTCACCTGCACGGAGCCGGTCGCTCCGGCGGCCTGCTTGCCCAGATCCCAAGTCACAATGCCGCTCTCGTGCGTGCCGTTTTCGGTGGCGCTCACGAACTCGGTGCCCACAGGCAGCGTGTCGGTGATGGTCACACCGGCTGCGACGCTCTCGCCCGTCTTGGGGTCGAGCGCATCGTTCACCCAGTTGATGGTGTAGGTCAGCTCGTCGCCCACGCCCACCAGCTTGCCGCCGATGCTCGTGGCGGGGTCGTCCGCCGCGCCTACGGTCTTGCTGGGCTCGTCGGCCTTGTAGGTGTTGGTGAAGGTTTTCCCACCCTGCTCGTTCTCAACTTCGGCGACCAACTGGCCCACGCCGTTGTCGGTCACGACCACGTCGTAGGAGTGCTCATGCTCGTCGTAGTCCATGAACGGAGCGCGCTCGCCCTCGGCGGGCACGTTTTCCCTCACCGTCACGTGATAGGTGCCCGCTTTCGTGAACTCGATGCGATCGAAGCTCACCGTGCCGTCGGCGGCGTTGGCAGCCGTTGCGTTCTCGGGCATGGTGAAGCCGTCGGCGGGCGAACCCTCCGCAGCCTCAACGCTCATGGCGAACTCGAACTCGCCAGCCTGCAGCGGTACGTCGCGGCCCTCGAGCACCTTGGTCACGCCAACAGGCGTGCCCGCGCCGTCGGTCACCGGAGCGGATGCGTAGGTGTTGGTGAACGCCGCCGCGCCCTCGGCAGCCTTATCGGCCTCGGTCGTCGCGCCAGTGTTGTCATATGAAACATCGGCGCTCAAATTGCCCTTGCCGTCATCGGTCACGGTCACGCGAACGGTGGCAACGTGCGAATCCATCGTCAAACCGTAGCCGTCGGTGTTCGTCTCGTCGATCTCGTAGATGAACGTCTTGCTCATCGCCGGCTTGCCCTCAACGGTGCCCAGGTCGTCCTTCGTGTAGGTGATGTCGCCGAACGCCGCGGCAACCGCCTCACCCGCCGTGGCGGTGGCGCTCCTCACTTCAACGTTCGCCACGCCGCCCTCGGTGCCCGCGGGCATCGGAGCGTCAGGCGTCCGGGCAATCAACGTGAAGTTGAACGCGCCACCCTCAGTCCAGTTGCGCCCGTTGAGCGTCTTCTGAACCGCCAGCGCCTTCTCGCCCGTCAGCGTCAGCTCGCCAGGAGTGTACACGTTGTAGAACGGCAGCGTGTTGCTGCCCTCCTCAATAGCGGGAGTGATGGATTCAACCGTGCGCACCAGCTCGTTGCCGTTGGACGTGACCTTCACCACCAGGGTGTATTCGGCGGTGCTGTTGACCACGTTCGCGATCTTCGGCTCAGCGCTCTCCTTCACCTTCCAGGTGTAGGTGCCCACGTGCTCGTAGGTGATCTCGCCCGTGTTGGTGCGGTAGGTGTTGCCCGTCTGGGTGTTGAGCGGCTCGATGGTGGAAGTGTAGTTGAACCCGCCTTCCACATATGTTAGATCGGAAATTGACGACGTCTCGGAACCTCCCATGCTGCCGGCGGTCACGGTGGGCAGGTCTTCCTGCGCCATTGGCTGATCGGCTTCGTCAACGGCGGTCATCGTGATGTCGAAGACGAACTTGTCGCCATCCTGGAAGTCGCGCCCAACCAGCGTCTTGAAGATGTTCTGGTAACCGACCGCCTTCTCCGGGTTGTAGATGTTCACGAAGTCAAGCTCGCCGACGTTCGCCTTTTCCTTGTTGTCGCCCGTACCCCCGACAATCATCACAGCGGTGGCGCTTTCGATCCACATCTCGCCCGTAGCCTGGTTCTCCTTCACGGTGAAGGTCACGGTGTAGGTGTCGTTGTCCTTCTGGATGCCGCCGATGCCGGCGGTGTCACCCTCCCAGATGTTGTAGTTGAACGTCTTGGTCAGCAAGCCGTCGTCGCCCTTGACAGCATCAAGCATGTCGTTGCCGTCGAACACGATGTAGCCGAAGTCATACGTGGCCGTCTCGTTCGGCGCGCCCGCAGTGTTCTGGTTCTTCACCGACGCCATGCCGCGGTTCTGGTCGTCGTACGAAACTTCCAGGCCCTCGGGCATCGGGTTGTCCGGTTCCTGCGCGCGCATATAGAACGTGAACTGGTTGTCCACCATCTCAAAGCCGTCGGACGCATCGTCGATGGACTTCGTGCCGCCCAACAGCTGTCCCTGCGTGTAACCCCACGTGGCGGGTGTAGCTGCATAGATGTTGGTGAAGTTCAGCGCGTCAGCGCCCTCAACCGTCACGTTGAAGGTGCCGTTGCCCGCATCCTCGGCCTTGATGGTCACGGTGTGCTCGGTCGTATCGTAGGTCACGCCGTTCTTGGTCGGGTTCGCGGTGTTCACGCCTTCGGGCAGCACCTCGGCCACAGTGAACGTATAGGTGCCCGCCTTGTTGATGGTGACGTCGCCGAAGTTGAAGCCCTTGGCAACGCCGTTGCTCAGGTTGCCAACGGAAGCCTTGTCCGCGTTCTCGGCAAGCCCAATGTCGCCGTTCTCGATGACCTGCGCGGTCGCCTCGTTGGGCGTCATCGTGAAGTCGAACGCCTCATCGACCAGCGAATCGCGGCCTTCAAGCGTCTTGGTGCCCTTGAGCCTCTCTGCGCCCACCACGGTGGCAGGCGTGATGCTATAGCTGTTCGTGAACGCAGCCGCGCCAGAAATGGTGGCCTCAAGCTGGCCCTCGCCGTTGTCCGTCACCTCAACGGCGATGGTCTTGGACGCGGCGTCGTACGTCCAGCCCGCAGGCACGTCACCCTGCGCCTCGTCCTCGACAACCTGGAACTGATAGGTGCCCTCGGCCTTGAAGGTGAACATGCCGAAGTTCTCGGTCTTTTTGTCGCCCGCGTTGAAGTCCTCGGTCACGGAAGCCTTGTCCGCGCCCTCGGCAGCCTCGACGTTGTTCCACTTGGCGTCGTCGGGGTTCACCTTGCTCAGCGTGAAGTTGAAGTCGGCCTCGGTGCCCTTGCCCTCAACCGTCTTCTCAACGCTCAGATGCTGCGTGGCGTCGTCGCCACCCACAATTACGGGTTCGGCCTTGTAGCTGTTGGTGAACGTGGGGTTGTTGCCGGAAACGGCGTTCACATGCAGCGCGCCGTCATATTCGTCCTGGGCGTTCCGCGGGCTCACGGTCACAGTGATGGTGTACGTGCTTTCGTCGTACGTCCAGCCGTTGACACCCTGGTCGCCCTGGTTTTCCGTCACCTCAAAGGTATACTCGCCAGCCTCGACGAAGGTCAACGTGCCGAAGGAAATCGGCGTGGAAGAGCCGTCCGCCAGCGTGCCGCTAGTGGAGGCGGTCATCTCGCCGTTCTCGTCAAAGCCCTCAACGTTGGCGGCGTTGTTCGAGGTCAGCCTCAGCGTGAAGTCGAACCGCGCATCGGTGTCGGCGCCCTCAACCTTCTTGGTCACGCTCAGCGCCGTGCCGCCCTCAAGCACAGCGGGAGTGGGCTCGTACACGTTGGTGAACGAAACCTTGGCCGCCTGACCCTCGTCGGAGTTGTAGGTGCCCACAAGTTCGGGCGTGCCAAGTTCGCCCTCGGCGTTGGCGGTTCGGTGCACCTTGGTCACGGTGTGCATGGTGCCGTCAAGGTCGTCCACGACCTCGATGTCAACGCGGTAGGTGTTCTGGTCGTAGGTCAGCGAAGGCTTCTGCTGCGCAGGCAGCACCTCGTCGACGATGTAGGAATACGTCTTGCCCGCATCGGACTGGGTGAACGTCAAGTCGGACAGCTTGGCAGCGCTCCACTCGGCACCCTCTGCGCTATCGCCGTTGGTGAAGCGCTTGTCCTTGTCGAGCAGCTTGGCGTTGGCGTCGACCGCAGAAACCGTGTCGGACGCAACGCCCTCGATGGTGAACTCGAATTCGCCCGCGAACATCGGACGACCCTGCGTGGTCTTCGCCACGGCCAAGCCGCCGGCATTGCCATAGCTCATCGAAGCGGTGTAAACGTTCGTAAACGCGTTGCCTGCGGCATCGACATTGGTGCCGTAATCGACAGCAGCCTCAAGCGCACCCGTTTCCTTGTTCAGGGTCACGTTCACGGTCACGGTGCAGTCGTGCGTGTCGTAGTTCACACCACCGGCCTTGTCAGCCTCGGCGGGCACGTTCTCGCTCATGGCGAACGTATAGGTGCCCACCTTGGTGAAGGCGATGTCGCTGAAGTTGAAGCCAACGGCAACGCCGTCCTCGCCGCCCTTCGCGGCGGTGGAGGTCAGGCCGTCGGTGGTGATACCCCCCACCGTGCCGTTGTCGATGGCGGCAACCGTGTTGCCCGTCGGCGTCAGCCGGAAGGTGAACTCTTCGCCCTCAAGCATGTCGCGCCCGGTCATGGTCTTGGTGCCCGCAACAGCGGTGTCGCCGGAAAGCGTGGCGGAATCGGGGGTGTAGCTGTTGGCGAACGCAATGGCGTCGGCATCGCCCTCCGCCGTGGAATACGTCGGGGTGGCGGTGATGTGCGCGTGGGCGTCATCGCCCTCGCCCTCCGTCTCTTCGGTCACTTCAACCTTGACGGTGTAGACCGTCTTATCGTAGCTCATGTTCTCTTCGGTGCCCGTGACCTCGGCCACTTCGTACACGTAGGTGTTGCCCACGCATGCGGGGCCGAAGGTGATATCGGGGAAGTTGAACGCGTCGGCCACGTTGCCCTGCTGCATGGTGGTGCCTTCGGCACCGAGGGGCATCGGCACGTCAGCCGCAGAGATGGTCAGGTTCTGGTCGGAACCGCCATCGGTAACGTAGCCGCCGTTCGCTTTCAGCTGGAAGGTGAACTTGTTCCGGTCGGTGGGGTTGCCTCCCTGGCCGCCCTCGGCCACGGAGTTATCCGTGTAGCCCTTCGTGCCTTCAAGGTTCAGCACGGCATCGCTATCGATGGTGTAGATGTTGTTGAACACGGCGGTGTTGCTGTCGGCGATCTCGGGCTCACTCAGTCCAATGCCATCGTCGCCCGTCAGCTTCTCGACTTTGGGCGTAGCCGTCATGGTGCCGTTGCCGTTATCGACCACATCCACAATCACGCGCCACTGCGCAGCGGAGTAGTTCACGCCCACCAGGTTGCCGCGCTGCTCGGTGATGGAGTAGCGGTATTCGCCGGGCTTGGTGTACGTGATGGCACCGAAAGCGGTCGTGTGATCCGTGGTGTTCTTGTTGACAGTCACCGTTGCCGGGTTGGGCAGCGGGGCATTGTTCGTGGTTCCAATGGTGAAGGCGAACTCGTCACCATCGCGCCAATCGCGGCCGGTAAAGCCCTTCCGCACCTTCAAGGTGCCGTCAGCCAGCTGGGTTTCCGCGGCCTTGTATTCGTTGACGAACTGAGCCGTGGCAATTCTGCCCGCCGCAAACGTGCCAGCAGTACCAGTTGTTTGGCCGGCCACCTGAGTGAAGCCCGCAACCGGCCGCTCGGTTACGTTGTAAGCGCCGCCCGCAGGCAAGCCGTAAATGTAGAGAACCTGATTGGGCTTGATGGCATGCGCGGCTTTGCCGCCCGAAACGACCACGGCGAAGCCCAGGTCGCTCACAACAGCCCCGTTCTGCTTCACCTCGGCCTTGTACGCGCCATCGGGCACGTTCTCAAACACCATGTCGAACGTGAAGTCGGTGTCCGTGTAGTTGGAGGCATCGAAGCCTTCCGCCGCAGTGATGTTTTTCTTCACTTCAAGCGTGACGCCCTGCTCGACGGACACCTTGCCGTTGTTGCCGAGCGAGACGACGATGCCGCTTTGGTCGTCGTTCCAACTGGGCGAGATGAATCTCCCGGCAGTGCCGGTAATATTAGAATCCTTTTCAGCGATGAAATCGTTCGTGCGATTCAAACGCGGAGCACCCGCCTTCATGAAGGCATTGCCATCACTATCGGCACTCCAGTTGTTGGCATGCTGGCTCTGGAACACACTCACAGGGATGGCGATAGCCTCTGTCTGCGCCGTGCCGACAGTGCCGTCCTGCGTGTAGAACTCATTCTTGTAGTACACGGTTTCGGTCTGCCGACCTTCGATATCATTCCGGGTGGCACGCTTCGTGCACCCTTCGTCGGTGTACAGCGGCGTGTCCTGGGTGAAGTAGTAGAACTTGTTGGTGGATGCAGGCGTGAACGTGGCGGTAGTGCCAGCGGTTTTCGCGTCGCGATTCCAGTCGTTGGAATAGAAGGCCACGGTGCCGTCTTCGGTCTTGTTGGCGGCGATGTAGGCGCTCATCGCGTTATCGGGGTTGTTCACCTTGTCCTGCACGCCATCCTGCAAGCCCACGCTGTAGAACACTCGGATGGGATACGCCTCATCCGTCTCGAACGTGGTGCTGCCGTTTTCCGTCTTGACCGTGTAGTTGCGCAGCGGGATGAGCTGAGCGGGGATCTTCACCTCCACGGTGTCGCCCTTGCCGTTTACGCCCGGCGTGACCTTCACAGCAAGATTCGAGAGGTTGGCATCCGGGTACACGGGGTTGCCCTCGACGCTGCCGGAGAATGCGAAGGAGCCGTCGTCCTGACGCACTCCATTGAACGTCCGGTTCGCAAACACCACGGTCATGACGTCGCCCTTGACCTCCATGTAGTCGCCTAGCGTATCGGTAAAGGTGATGTACCCGCCGTTCGCACCTCCGAAGCCCTCTTCAACCTCGGTGGGAGAAGATCCCGGCATTTTTATCTCTTCGAAGATCTCCTCGAAAATCCTATCGAGTTCAGCGGAACTCTTTGCGGCCATGTAGCACTCAGCGCCTTCAGCGCGATCACCCCACGTCACGTTGAAAGCCCTATTGTTGCCGGAAGCGCTCGCCGTGGGATAATTGCTGGAAACCGCGTTCATATACTTGTTGAAGTCTTCTTGCGTCGTATCCGAGGGGTCTGCTCCATCGAATACGCCAACGGAGAAGACAATAGCCCCCGCATCTTTAAGTTCTTTGGAAGTGTTCACCGTCGATGCAGCAACAGTGTTGTCAAAACCGTTCTGATGATTCGGCTCGCCATCCGTAAAGAACAAAACCACTTTTTGCGCATTCTCGCGCGCCGAATTCAAGGTTGTCTGGGCACTTTTCATGCCCTCGTCCGCATACGTTGCGCCATTCGCGCTCAGCCCGTCGACAATGTCGTGAAGCTGCGTGACGCCGCTGCCATACACGTCGGTCAAGCCGGCCCTTGTTTCAGAGCCCGTCGCATAGGTAACGATCGAGATGCGATGCCTATTCGCGGGATCCTCTATGCCGGCGTTTTCCTCCGCCGCCTTGTCAATGAAGTGATTCACCGAATTCTTAAGCGCAAGCATCTTTTCGTCGATGCGCAGGTAGAACTGAACGCCGTTGGGGTCATCGGGGGATGTTTTAGGAGTCTTGTACTCCGGAGATAACAAATTTCCCGTATACCACTGACTGGTGAGGGCGTTCCACTTCACCTTGACCCATTCGCCATTCTCTTGGATGTAATACCCGCTCTCCGAACCAAAGAGGTCGCCAATAGAATCCCAGAAATTGGACTCGGGGTTGTAGTCCTCTGCATACGAAATCTCGGACAGGGAATCGTCCATGGAACCAGAGGTGTCCAGCACGAGCACGATGTCGAGCGGTTTGCTGGAAGTGGAAGTGAGGTTGGAAGTGGAGGAAAGTGCCGAGAGACCCACGAGGAAGTCGGCGCCGTCGGCTTTGTCCACCTTGATGCTGTCTGACGTGCTGCCGGACAGCGTGATGTCATCTGTTTGAACCGTCTTGTCGGTCCAGATGCGACCGACGTTCTCGGTGCTGTTTTGCGCGTGGCTCTCCCACGTATCAAGCGTGGATTGATCGGCCACCACAGCGCTCATGTCGGCGAATGCCAAACCCGGCACAAACGAGAGGACGAAGGCGATTGCGGCTAAACAGGCGATTAGCCTAGAACTGCGCCCCCCCCCCCCATCTGCCTTATCTCAATCCTCCCATCAACCATAATCTGCTCCGTTCCTCACAATTCAGTTCCATCGCTTGGTAACAGGCATCGGCGCTGCACGACGCCATGTATGCCTTCGTCGCAATTATATAAAGGGAATGGCAGGTAAAATGTCGCTCGCAACGCAAAGACGCGCGCTCATATTCTCTGATACCCCCCCCCATCAGGATGAAGGCTAGTGTTAACCTGATTAAAACACCCATTTGAAGAAGCGAAATATTCAAAAATTTTCCATATTGATCAAGCGAGGCCATGGTGGATCTTTACGATATCCGTATGAGAAGCACGCGAGTTTCGCGCCGAATCCGCGTCGGCCTTGCGCAATTTATTATCTCCCAGCACGTAAGCAAGGGAAGAGAAGGCATAGGCGAATCAACGTGAAAACGACCCGGTTTTTCACGATGCGGCGCGCCGGACGATATCGAAGGCGAATCGCTCTATCCTGCCGTACACCTCGATCTGCACCTCGTTGAGAAGGCCCCTCTCCAGCGCATCGACCGCGGCATCGTACAGAAGGCGCGGCGAGCGCGATCCCGCGCGGGCCCCGACGCCCCGCTTTCCGGCCTGGGCGAGCAGGAAGTCGGCGATCTCCTCGCAGAACGCCTCCCCCTCGCTTACGGCGCCCTCCACGTCGTCCTCGCCCGAGGCTTCCGAGAGGGCCATGATCCGCTCCCCCAGATCGACGTAGCGCTTCGTCAGGGAGCGCTCGTCCAGGAACCTTCCCAGCTCGAGCCGCACGCTCGACAGGTCGCCGTCGAAATCCAGCGCGCCCATCAGCAGCAGCTCGTCTCTCTCCAGGGACAGAAGCCTCTCGCCCGCCCCGAGGCGCTGCAAGGCCAGAAGATGGTCGGCGAAAGCCTCGGGCTCGTCCCCGCGCGCGTTGCGCGAGCGCAGGGCCCTGACCGTCCTGAGCTTCCGCCTGATGCCCGCCTCGGCTTCGGCCAGATCGGCTTCCAGGCGCGCCAGCGCGCAGTCGGCCCGCCCCTCCTCGGCTATCAGCGAGCGGATGGCCCCCAGGGAGAAGCCGAGGTCGGCGAAGCGCCTTATGCGGAGCAGCAGCACAAGGTCCTCGACGCGGTAGTCGCGGTACCCGTTCTCGCTCCTCGGCGGTTCCGGGAGCAGCCCGATCCTATGGTAATGGCGCAGGGTCTTGACCGTCACGCCGGCAGCGCCCGCGATCTCTCGGCTTCGCACGACCGTCCTCCCTTCCCGTCGAGCGTTTCGTCGGCACGGGCCATTATATGCGCCTCATGGTCTTCATCGAAAGCGCGAACACGGCCAGCGCGGTCCAGGAGGCGATCAGGAGCAGGGAGGCCGCCCTCAAACCGAACGCCGTCACCATGGCGGAGCACAGGAACATCGACGCGGGCGACGCCGCCAGGTACAGGGCGTTCTGCGTCCCCAGGACCGATCCCCGGTCAGCCTCCGGCACCGAGTCGAAGACGAAGAAGTTGAGCAGCGCCGCGAGGGGCCCCGCCGAGAAGCCCAGCACCGCCGCGCCGGCGATCATCAGAGGCAGGTCGGGCAGCAGGCCGATCACCGCTATCCCGCAGCTCATGCCCAGGAACGAGAGCACGTACCAGAGCCGCCTGCTCAGATCGAGGGCGAAGCGCGTGTAGACGAGGGACCCGACCAGCGTGCCGAGCGAGCACGCGGACGTGACGAAGCCGACGAGCTCCGGCGTTCCCATCGACGAGTAGTACGCGGGCAGAACCAGCCCCTGGAAGCCCCCGACCGCCATGACGAGCAGCAAGGCCAGCGCGACGGAGGACAGCAGCAGCCGGTCGCCCCGCACGAGGAGGGAGAAGCCCCGTCCCGCGTCCCTCAGGGCCTCCCGGAGAAGGGGGCGGGGAGCGCGTTTCTTTCCACGGGAGGGCAGGTGCGCCCCTCCGACGCCGCGCGGGACGGTCAGCATGGCCAGCACCGCCAAGACGGAGAGGCCGGAGGTGATCCACAGGGCGTTGATCGGCCCGAAGGCGCCCATGGCTATCGCGGCGAACGCGGGGCCGACGACGGTCACGACGCTCTCCACCGTCTGCTGCACCCCGACGAACGACTGGAGGTCCCGCCGATCGCGCTCGGCCACTGCGGGAAGCAGGGTGTCGCGGGCCGTCATGCCGGGCACGTCCCCGACGGCTCCGAGCACGCCGAACAGGACGAACCAGCCGAAGGAGAGCCCTGCGACGGCATCGACCACGGGCAGGGCGGCGACGCAGGCGGCCGACACGAGATCCGACGCCACCGCCACGTCCCTGCGGTTCAGGCGGTCGAGGAGCGCCCCTCCCACGATGCCGGCCAGCACCTGGGGGACGGCGCAGATCAGGGCGAGGCATCCGGCAGCGAGCACGTCGCCCGTTCTCGAGAGGAGGACGAGGGGCATGACGACCCCGGCGACGGAGTTCCCCATGAGGGACGCTCCCCCCGAAACGATGTAGCGCGCAGACACGCCCGGCCTTCTCACCATATTCTCCTTTCCGCTTGGGTTTCATCCCCATGGAAAACCATGACCTTGGGGCGGGGTCAAGGCACCCTTGGCGAGATCGGGCCATCTCCAATGAAATGCCGCCTTCCAGCCTTCTTGGGAAGAGCAGATTCGTCAAGAATCCCGCAGCGCGCCGCTTCTCGAACGTCCCAGCCTCGACGGTCGAATCCTTGCCCATGGCGGTTTCGCAGTTTCGCAATTGCGAAGATGCGCTGTTGCGAATGGTTGAATACAATCAATCGGTTGTGATACAATGTATATACGCTATATATACATCATTACCGAAAGGAGAATGCTATGGCATCTGTGATGTATCCCATACGGGTCGACGATGCGCTCAAGCGCGATGCAGCGCGCGTCGCCGAGTATTACGGCTTCGACCTCGCCAGCGTCACGAGGGCCTTCTGGAAGCAGATGGTCCGCACCGAGAGCATCCCGCTCACGCTGCGCAGCGAGGAGCCCAATGAGGAGAGCCTGGAGGCGATCAGGGAGACGGAAGAGATCTTCGCGGCCTACGAGGCAGGCGAGCGCAAGGGCTTCGACAGCGCCGAGGCGATGTTCGCCGCGATAAGGAACGACGATGCTGAGGCCTGATTACACCCCGGCGTTCAAGCGCGATGCCAAAAGAATCATCAAGCCCCACCGCAGCATCAAGCCGCTCGAAGAGAGCGTATCCCTCATTTTCGAGAACACCCCCGAGTCCATATCGGAGCCGAAAAGGCGCCACAACATGCACACGCTGTCCGGCAAGTGGTCGAGCAGCAACGAATGCCACGTGTGCAACGCCGGGGACTGGCTTCTCGTCTGGAGCGTGAAGGGTGATCTGGCGGTCATGCAGAGAACCGGAACACACGACGAGCTGTTCAGATAGGCTATCGGAGCCGAGGGGAAACCCTCTTCGATTCCCTCTCGGCCATCCGCCGAACCAGCTTCGTCTATCCCAGAGGCTGCTGGCGGCCATGGAAAACCCTGTGCTGCGCTCCGGGTTTCCCACAACCGCACGACCGTTCCGCGCCTTCAAGCGTCTCCGTGTGGAAAACGCTGCGCGTTTACCACACTCTGACCGGTGCTCCCGCTCCACTTCGTCGGTTTTTATTTACCAAATGGAAGGAAGAAGGCGCGAGGCCGCCACGCCGGAGCGTCGGGAACCGCCCGCAGGCGCGACATGGTTCGCCCTGTGCGGAATCCTTAGAGAAGGAAAACCCTTGAATACCGGAGACTATAGACGCCTTACCCCGAAAGAGCTCGGGCGTTACATGCGCTACTACCGCTCCAAGGCGGGAATCACTGCAAAGGGGGCGGCCGAGGTCATCGGAAGACGCACCAGGCCATATACCGCTACGAAAGCGGGGCCACGTCCCCAAGCCCGGTCGACATGTTCCGGTTGCTCGCCTTCTACGGGGTCGCCGAAGACGATGCCTTCACCGAGCCTTGGGAGACGGTCGACAACCCTTCGCGCGCCAAGGCGAGCTCGCTGCGGGCGCAGGAGCTGATGGAGGTGTTCGCGTCGCTCGGCGACCAGGAGCAGAAGGTCGTCATGCAGGTGGCGCGCCTCGCCAAGAAGAGCATGGGGGAAGATGGCTCGAAGCCTGGTTGTGGCGAGTTGGAATAAGCGCCTAGCTCCCGAGGGCGGCGTGGCACCACGGCCACGCCTCGGTTTTCTGCGAAGATGCGCAAACCCACAATATAGCAGTTTTGCATATGCGCAATCACTATCAAAGATCGCGCAGAAAGCAGAGCAGCCGCCGAGTGACCTCGACGGCGTTTTTACCTATCCAGTCGCGATGAGATGTCTTCGTGCGTGCGAGGAATCGCTTGTTCGAAAGCGCGCGCTCGCCCCGCGAGGCGATGCTAACCATATCGTCGTCCCGCATGCCAGGATCATCTGCCGACAAGGCCTCAGGCCCTAAATCGATGAAACCGTAGATTAACGATGCCGATAGGTCAGTTTTTATGGCAATCAAAACTATTTTATGCTAAACGTCTAAGGGAGCTTTCGCGAATGCGCCGCGCAAGCCGCAAGACGGCATCCAACGGCATCGACTATATGATCAGAAGATACACCGAACAAAACGTTTTCGAAGCGCTGCAGGACCGTCTTCGGTTCGTGTTCGAAGAGTTCGACAACGTGTTCGTGTCGTTCTCGGGAGGCAAGGACAGCGGCCTTCTGCTCAACCTGGTGCTCGACTTCAGAAACAAGCACTTCCCCAACAAGATCGTCGGCGTGTTCCATCAGGATTTCGAAGCGCAGTACTCGGCCACGACCGAGTACGTCGAGCGCACCTTCGACAGAATCGAAGGAGAAACGGAACCCTACTGGGTGTGCCTGCCCATGGCCACGAGAACCGCCCTCAGCAGCTACGAGATGTTCTGGTACCCGTGGGACGACGAGAAGGAGGACGCATGGGTCCGTCCCATGCCCGAACGCCCTTACGTCGTCAACCTCGAAAAGAACCCCATCGGAACCTACCGCTACAGGATGCACCAAGAAGACCTCGCCAAGCAGTTCGGAAGATGGTACCGGATGGCGCACGGCGGCGGAAAAACGGTCTGCCTGCTCGGGATCCGCGCCGACGAATCGCTGCACCGCTACAGCGGAATACTCAACAAGCGCCACGGCTACGAAGGGAAATGCTGGATCACTTCGCAATTCAAGGACGTTTGGGCCGCAAGCCCCCTTTACGATTGGTCGGTGTCCGACGTCTGGCACGCAAACGCGCTCTTCGGGTACGACTACAACAGCCTTTACGACCTGCACCACATGGCGGGCCTCTCGCCCGACCAGATGCGGGTCGCCTCCCCCTTCGGGGATTCGGCGAAGGACAGCCTCAACCTCTACCGCGTGATCGATCCAGGGATGTGGGCCAAGCTCGTCGGGCGCGTGCGGGGCGCGAACTTCGGCGCGATCTACTGCCGCACCAAGGCCATGGGGTACCGGAGCCTGGAACTCCCCGAAGGGCACACGTGGAAATCGTTCACGTTCTTCCTGCTCGAAACGCTCCCCCGCCATCTGCGCGAAAGCTACGTGCGCAAGTTCAAGACCTCGATCGAGTTCTGGTACGAAACAGGCGGAGGCCTGAGCGAGGAGGTCATATCGGAGCTCTTGGAGCGAGGCTACCGCATACGGCGCAACGGAGTCTCAAACTACACCCTTCGCAAGAACTCCCGCATCGTGTTCGAGGGCGACCTTCCCGACCACACCGACGACGTGAAGAGCACCAAAGACATCCCCAGCTGGAAGAGAATGTGCTACTGCATCCTGAAGAACGACCACAACTGCCGCTTCATGGGGTTCGGGCTGACGCGCGAGCAGCAAAGGCGCGTCGACGCCCTCAAGCGCGAATACCGGGCGGTAATCGGAAAGCGAGGAGAGAATGGAGCCTAGGAGCCCCGTGTACGGAGTGATCGCCGTACCGATCGAAAAGGTGAAGCCGAATTCGTACAACCCGAACTCGGTGGCTCCGCCCGAACTCGATCTGCTTTACGACAGCATCAGGGAAGACGGCTACACCATGCCCATCGTGTGCTACTTCGACGAGGCGGGCGACGAGTACGTGATCGTGGACGGGTTCCACCGCTACCGCGTCATGCTCGAGCACCCCGACATCCGCGAACGGGAGGGCGGCAAGCTGCCAGTATCCGTGATCGACAAGCCGCTCGACTGCCGCATGGCATCGACGATCAGGCACAACCGCGCCCGGGGATCCCACAACGTCGACCTCATGAGCAAGATCGTCGCCGATCTCCACGAGCTCGGCCGCTCGGATGCATGGATATCGAAGCACCTCGGCATGGACAAAGACGAGATCCTGCGCCTCAAGCAGATCACGGGGTTGGCGGCCCTGTTCAAAGACGCCGAGTTCGGCGCATCATGGGTTCCCGAAGAAGACGCCTAAAACCCCCGATTTAAATCATGGGGTTTTAAGGCGCCATACTGTTATATTGAAGAAAGGAGGTTGCCATAGGGGAACGGGGCTGAAGGCAAGGATCGACCCAACCCTCAAAAGTGGCGTCTAAGAAGTTTACCCCCCCCCCGTTAGCCGCTGCCGGAGAATGGCGGCGGAAACAGCCTTTGAAGCGTCTTGCGGTCGCCAAGCAAGTCGGCGAACGATCGCTCTTCGGCGTTCAGGCACCCTTTGGCGTGAGTAAGGATGCTGAGCGACCTGACGATGGGGCAGTCCTCGACGCGCAAGACAGCGAGCCGTCCGAGACCGCACTCCTCCTGAACTGCAAGGATCGAGATGATCGCAATCCCCATGCCACATCGAACGGCCTGCTTGATCGCCTGGGTGCTGCCCAGCTCGATCCTTATATCCAAATCGCAATAGTCGAGCCCGTTTCGGGCCAGAGCCAGCTCCATCACCCTGCGCGTCCCGGAACCCTGTTCTCGCGTTATCATCTTTTCGGTCTTGAGCTGTTCGATGCTGATCGTCTCCCGTCTTCCCCATGGATGGTCTACAGGCGCGACCACCACGAGCTCGTCCTGCCAGAACGCCTCGGCAACAAGGTTTGGGTCGTTCGGCACGGGACCTTCGACGAGAGCGAGGCGCAACCTCCTGTCGATCACATCCCATGCGAGCGCTTCCGTGTCGGCAATCCTCACTCCGATTGCATCGTCAATCGACCTGCAATGATATTCCCTTGCGACGAGGGGAATGATGTACTCTCCGATGGTGAACGTCGCGCCGATGTCGATGCTCTTGCGATGCCGAAACGCCCCTTCGGGTACCGCTTCTCGCGCTTCGAGCATGAGACTGACGACCTCCTCGGCATACCGGTATAGCACCTCCCCGCGCTCGGTCAGTCGAACACCCCGGTTGGTGCGATCGAAAAGCTGCGCTCCGTATTCCCTTTCAAGGTTCCGGATCTGAATGCTAACGCTTGACTGGCTCATATGCAGCCGCTGCGACGTTCGGGTGATGTTGCCCGTAAGGACCACATCCCTGAACACCATCAGTTCCTCCAATGAACTCAAGTCGCCCCCTTTCCATGCATGCGCGTACAGAATGTTGCGCGAAGGCAGCTGACTCCGCGCATCCCTCTTGCCATGCATAATCTCGATGCCGCATTCGAATCCCGAATAACACTTCCAAGCCGAATGCGCTTTATCATTGCAGCAGCCGATATCGGCAAATCCGATCAGCTGTCGCGCCTGTCGGTAAGTAGACGAACAGAACGAAAGGATGCTTTATATATTTTTGTCGTTGGATATGCTTCTATTGTTGTAGGAATTATAAAGAATCGTTTACAGATGGCAAATGATCGGTTTTCGCGTTTTTTACACGATTAGTAAAATACCGCGAAACGCAAAGCTCCGTTCAACGAAAGAGGTGATCAAGAGAATGAGCATGACCAAGAGAATCATCTGCATCTGCCTTGCAGCGCTTGTCGCGACAAGCGGGATGCAGGCCGCCCCGGCAGAGGCGGCCCCAACCGAGGCGGCCCCAACCGAGGCGGCCCCAACCGAGGCGGCCCCAACCGAGGCGGCCGACACCGAGGGCTACGGCGGATTCGAGCTCTCGGACTGGTCCTGGTCGGAGCTGGGCGGCGGCGTTAAGCTAGATCGATACAAGGGCGAGAGCCGCAAAGTAGCGGTTCCCGGCAAGATCGGAGGATACGACAAGGTCTACTTCACCGGGAGCGGAATGCTCTTTAGCCTCAACAACAACAAAGACTCCGTCACGCATTTCAAGACGGTCGCCGTCGACGGGGTCAAGCCAGAGTTCGTAGGGAGCCTGCACGATAACTTCAGGTTCATGAGAGCCCTCGAGTATGTGGATATGAGCCAATGCGAAAAGAGAGATGTTCAGGGGAATAGGCTGGACATGATGTTCTACGAGTGCACCAACCTCAAATACGTAGACGTGACGGGGCTGGTGAACCAGGCTTACGTATCGGCCAAAGACGTTTTCGGCAATTGCCCGAACCTCGAAACGATCATAGGGTTGGATACTTGGGACGTGTCGGGGATCGAATCGTTCTTTTGTATGTTCGATGGCTGCGAATCGCTGACGGACATCGATATAAGCAACTGGAATATGTCCTCCGCGACTAGTACGTACTGCATGTTCAGCGAATGCTATTCCCTGGAGAGCGTCTCTCTGCCGGATTTCTCGAATTCGATCAATCTCCAAACGAGCTCCGGCATGTTCATGAACTGTACTTCCCTCACCAGCGTTGATTTGAGCAGGTTCAGCCCGCCAAACCTGGAATACGCCCAGTCCATGTTCTACGGATGTCGGGCTTTGGAGAGAGCAGACCTGTCTTTTCTGAACTCTGGCAAACTGAAGGTGCTGAGCCAGATATTCGAAGAGTGCACCTCGCTGAAGGAGGTGGTCATGCCTGAGACCAACCACTGGCTCACCCTGGCATCCAGGATGTTCTACAACTGCCCATCTCTGGATTTCGTGGACCTCCGCAGCCTCGATCTATCGAGAGTCACAGAGGGGGCCTTCACCGAGAACTTCTTTTTGAACCCTTCCGAAGACGGCACAGAGAACCGCCTTCTCGTCCTCTCGACCGACGAAAAGGTGATCAACTACAACTTCGATTGGGATAACCGAACGGGCAGCGGCCCTACCATGGACGCAAACGGAGGAACGTTCGCCTCCAATTTGGAGGGCGTCCGGAAAGACTCCAGCATTTTCGTCTTGCCCGAACTCAGTAACGCTGCTTTCGAAAACGCCATCGCAAACGTAGTCGAAAACTTCGAGGTTCCCCACAAGGAGGGCTGCACCTTCGATGGGTGGGAGAAAGTCGAAAACATAACGGTAAGCTCCATCATGGCGGAATCCGCCTTCAGCCGCCTGAACAGAGATAAGTACAAGGCCCGTTGGAGCACCGAGGCGAGCGTCATCAACCGCTCGCCCGTCATCTCGGCCGAAGACAGATCGCTGAAGGTCGGAGACGCCTTCGACCCGCTGGACGGAGTCTCCGCCCACGACGAGGAGGACGGCCCGATAGCGCTGTCGGCAGACAACGTCATGTTCAACGACGTAGATGCGAGCAGGCCGGGCAACTACTCCGTCACGTATAGAGTGACGGACAGCGGCGGGGCCTCCTCGGAGAAGTCCATAGCGGTGAAGGTGGTCGACGAGCATGTCACGCAGCTCGTAACACCGACCGGCGAGGAGACGCCAGGCGGGAAGACTGCTGGAGGGGAGCCCAAGGCGATGCCCCGAACGGGAGATGGTCCTTTCGGTGTCGGAATCTTCGGGCTGGCCCTGCTCAGTCTAGGTGGACTGCTCCTCGCCTTGCGCAGGACAAAAAGCTGATAGGCCGCCCGTCAACCACATTCAAGCTTTCTGCAAAGAGAAGGGGGTTTCCCTTCTCTTTTTTTCTTCGCCTAACGTTGCGGTCCGCCGAGCCGATCGGATTACCGCCTTCGCTTGCGGCCGGGTTCGGCGCGCACCAATCTTCACAGCTTTCAACTTAACCGAAGTGCTTTGCGGCCAGGCAGGCGCGGCACGGGTACCTGCATTCGTGCAAACAGCTATTTATGATATAAATCATCGCATACTCCCTTCGCTAGGCAGGCGCCCAACCTCGCGGAGGACTCGTATGATTCGGGAACCGAAACCAGATCGCTCACGACCCCGAGGGAGTCGGCGAGCGCGCAGGGGTCGGCGTGGGCGTACACGCGCAGCGTGAAGCCGGGGTCGGTGTGGCCGAGCCATTGGGCGACGGTGCGGATGTTCACCCCCTTGGCGACGAGTTCCGTGGCGAAGGTGTGCCGCAGCCAATGGAAGCAGCATTCGATTCCGAACGCCTTGCAGAAGGACGAGAAATCGCGCTGCATCGCGTCGGGGGTGTAGGGGGAACCGTCGATGTCCCCCAGGATGAAGAGCCTTTTGCTGAACGGCACCCCGTACTCGGCGCATCGGGCGCGCTGCCACTCCATCCTCTTTCCGAGTTCTTGGTTCAGCGTGCCTTCGACGGGCAGCGTGCGAAGGGATGCGGGGGTCTTCGGGCCTTTGACGAGCAGCGAGCCGTCGTCGTCCTTCACGACGACCCGCCTCACCGAAAGCCTTGGCTCCAAATCGTCCCAATCCTCCCAAGTGAACCCGCGAACCTCTTCTCCCCGCACGCCGGCAGAGAGCGCGAGGCGTATGGCGAGCGGCAAGGCACCTACCAGCTGCGGCAGGAGGGAGAGAAGAAGAAGCCGCTCGCTTGCAGACAGCGAGCGCGGGCGCGTCTCGACGCGCTTGGGCGGCTTCACGTTCCTGCACGGGTTGGCCGCGACCAGCCCTTCTTCCTGCGCACGGGAGAAGGCGTTCTTCATCAGCGAAAAATTCGACGCCACGGTGTTCGGCGAGAACCCTTCGTCCAACGCGAAGCGAATGGAGTGCTTCACGTCGAACTCGCGCACCTCGTTCAGCTTCGTGTAGGCGATATCCCCCATGCACTTGATGCCGGAGACATAGCCGCGCGCGGTCTTCCTGGCGACCGCTCCGGTGAGAACGAGGTCGTTCGCCCAATCGGACTGGTAATCGACGAGCGTGGGGATGTTGGGGGAGAAGCCCAGGTTGAGTCGGGCCGCCTCCTCCAGAATCGCGCGGCGCTCCTCTGCCGCGCACTTCGCCTCGCGCCGGTTGGAGCAGCCCTTGAGGGTTTCGAACACCCTCTCGCCGCAAGTCCCGTCATCGAACACGGGGTGGTAGCTCGCGCGCCAGCTCGTCTTCCCTCGCTGCACGAGGGAATCCCTGACGTAATGCACCCTAATCACCCCTCAACTGGCGAAGCGTCGAGAATGACGCGCTCAGCCCGACGACCTTGGCGACGGCGTTGAACTCACGCGCCATCGCCTCGGGGAAGATGTCGAACAACCGGTCGCCGGCGCAGACGCGCCCCTCGCGACGGGATACCGCATAGGCCAAATCCAGCTTCTTGCGCGTCGCGGGGGATGTTTCGAATGTTCGCGGTTTCGCATAGGCGACGACCACCCCATGCTCGGGCGATATGCGCCGCGCGATGCGCCCCGCTGCGAACCCGCAGTCGAAATCGCCCCATTCCAAGGCGGCGACCTGGCATGCCATCGCCCGGGCGTCGACCGCGAGGGATGCAGACAGCCCGATCCTGCCCTGCATGGAGGACACCAGCGAAAGCGCGCGCCCGGCGTCTTCCGACACCGCCCTCTCGCGCAAGCGCTTTTCAGGGGGGGGGCTGACCTCCCTCGCCGGGTTTCTCCTGATTCCGACCGAAGCCACCGCCGCGTCGAGGGCGGCAGCTATAAGGGAATGCTCCTTGCGCACCGTGTTGGGCGATACGCCTTTTCGCAACCGCACATCTTCGTAATTGCGAATATGCGAAGGTTCGAGCTCCCGCAAAGGCATGGCGACGATTCTCCGCGAGGCGCGGGCTATCTTGCCCAAAGAGCCACGGTAGCCCTTGGCCGTCAGAGGGGACACCTCCCCTTCCTTCGAGGCGATGTACTCCTCGATCGCCTCGCCCAAGGAGATCGAGGAGTCGCTTATGGGCGACAGGTCGTGCAAGGCCATCCATTCGGCTTCCTCGACGGCGCTTTCGCGGTCGGTGCCCGAGAGCATGCGCCTTATCCGAGGAGACAAACTCCCGTCTTCGTTTCTCCACCTGAAATCTGCCCGGTATCGCGATCCGCAGACGGACACGCCGCTCACTTCGTAGCCCATGCTCTCCTCCTAGAAAAGCCTCGATGATTGATTTTTCGTGTCTTGGTCGACGCCGATGGAATTGGCTCGCAAATTGGCTCGGCAACCTTCTCGGCGCGGCGGAGGCATGGTATCACCCGTTTTTTTCGAAAACTTGTGAAATATGGCCGTTTTCCTGCATCATCGTTGCATCTGGGTTTGATTGCATGTATCATACTTAAATCGGTTTTTGCTTGTGGATGGCGTACTTGATGGCGCTACGAATCAGTAGAATCAGTACGTCGGGGGTTCGAATCCCTCACGGCGCACCATTTCAGCACTTTCATTCCGCAACGACTGGCAGCAGCACGTGCGGTTTTTTTATTGGTCGAGCGAAAGGGACTTTGTTGAAGGTTCGAAAATCGAAACCTCACAGTAAGTAGTCGTCCTTCGATTCCCTTACGTCGGCGGTCGAAGGACGACTGCCTGCGAGCAAACACGTAAGGGAATTCACATGCTCTATCTCTCTCAAATGATGGGAAAGCCCGTCGTCGATGCGACCGGCGAGAAGATCGGCACGATCTCCGACCTGGCCATCTCCACCGGCGAGGTGTTCCCCCGCATCACCAGCCTGGCCTTCCAGGGGCCGGGCAAGGTTCCGTTCATGATCTCGTGGCGCAAGTACGTCGAGGAGTTCGACGAGGACGGCATCAGGCTGTCCGTGCCGGCCCACGACATCCGCTTCAGCTATCTGCAGCCCGAGGAGATCCTGCTGGCGCGCGACCTTCTGAATCGCCAGATCGTGGACACGCAGGGCATGAAGGTCGTGCGCGTAAACGACCTGAAGCTCTCCATCTCGGGCACGCAGCTGCGCCTTTTGGGCGCCGAGGTGGGGGCGCGCGGCATCCTGCGCGGCCTGGCGCCGTGGCTCGAGCGCGCCGTGGTGGCCGTGGCGAAGGTATTCGACAAGCGCATCGACGAGCAGATCATCGCCTGGAACTACATGGACCTGCTCGACCGCGACCTATCCGAGGTGCAGCTGTCCGTGACGCACAAGCGCCTGGACGAGCTGCATCCCGCCGACGTGGCCGACATCCTGGAGCAGCTTGACCCCCAGCAGCGCGCCAACGTGTTCCAGCACCTGGACGACGCCCAGGCCACCGAGGCCATCTCCGAGATGGAGGACGAGTACCAGGCCGACTTCATCGAGGACTTGGACGACGCCCGTGCCGCCGGCCTGCTGGGCAGCATGGACCCGGACGACGCGGCCGACATCGTGCGCGACCTGTCCTACGAGAAGGCGGAGACGCTGCTGCGCCTGATGGGCGTGGAGGACGCCACCGAGATCCGCCGCCTGCTGGGCTACAAGGACGGCACGGCCGGTGGCATGATGACCACGCAGTTCGTGTCCGTGCACGCCACCGACACCGTCGGCGAGGTCATCGAGGTGCTGCGCGAGCTTCCCGAGGACCACCCCACCGTTCACTACGTCTACGTGCTCGACGAGTACGACGAGTTCGAGGGCGTTCTCAGCCTGCGCACCCTCGTGCTCACCGACGACGCGAGGCCCGTGGGCGACGTCATGTACGAGGACGTGATCTCCGTGCCGCCCGACGAGACGGAGGAGGACGTGGCGGCCGATATCTTCAAGTACGAGCTTCCCGCCATGCCCGTGGTGGACGAGCACAACATGCTGCTGGGCATCGTCACCGTCGACGACGCCTGGGATGCCATCGAAGAGGACGTGAGCGGCGACAAGACGAAGGCCACGGCCCTCAAGGCGGTGGGTATCGTGCTGGCCTCCCTGCTGTTCCTGGGACTGTACACGCTGGTGCTGCTGCAGGTCATCGGCTACGCCGGGAGGTAGGCCATGATGGTGAGGAACCGGGAGGAGCGCCCGGCCCGCGCGCAGCGCGAATGGGGCAGCTTCAAGATGACGAAGGCCGGAAGCGAGGGCAAGGCGCCTGCGCGCGCCGTGCCCGCCGATGCCGTGGAGGGGAGCGCCGATCCCGCCCAAATGCCCACCGAGAAGAAGCCGAGCAAGCTGTGGCTGCTGCTGGCCGCGCTCGGCCCGGGCGTGGTCACGGCCATGGCCGGCAACGACGCAGGCGGCATTTCCACGTACTCCACCGTAGGTGCGAAGTTCGGCTACGCGACGCTCTGGGTCATACCCATCATGTGCGTGCTGCTCATCGTGGTGCAGATGACGGCTGCCCGCATGGGCGCCGTCACGGGCAAGGGCTTCGCAGCGCTCATCCGCGAGCGTTTCGGCATTCGCCTGACCGCGCTGGCCATGCTGGCGCTGCTCATCGGCAACGTGGCCACCACGTTCTCGGAGTTCGCCGGTATCGCCAGCGGCATGGAGATGTTCGGCGTGTCGAAGTACCTGGCCGTTCCGGTGGCCGCCGTGGCCGTATGGCTCTTGGTGGTGGGCGGCAGCTACAAGCGGGTGGAGAAGGTGTTCCTCGTGCTGTCGCTCGTGTTCGTCACGTACATCGTGGCTGCGTTCATGGCGCAGCCTGACTGGGACAATGCGCTGGTCAGCACCGTAGTGCCGCACGTGGTAAGCGACACGAGCTTCGTCTCGCTCGTCATCGCCATGATCGGCACCACCATCGCTCCGTGGATGATGTTCTTCGCCCAGAGCAACGTGGTGGAGAAGGGCGTGGGCGTGAAGGACTTCTTCTCGCAAAAGGTGGACGTGATCGCCGGCACTATCGCCGCGTGCCTCGTGGCGTGGTTCATCATCGTGACCACGGGCGCCGTGCTGTTCCCACAGGGCATCGAGATAGAATCGGCCGCCGACGCCGCATCGGCCCTGGCGCCGTTCGCGGGACACTACGCCGAGGCGCTGTTCGCCATCGGACTCATAGCCGCATCGTTCTTGGCAGCGTGCGTGCTGCCGCTTACCACGTCGTTCGTGATCTGCGAGGCGTTCGGCTGGGAGGCAGGCGTGTCGTTCAAGTGGAGGGAGGCACCGCTGTTCAAGAGCATCTTCACGTTCGTGATTGCGTTCTCGGCCATCGTGGTGCTCATCCCGGGAATCGACCTCATGGGCGTCATGCTCACGGCGCAGTTCGTGAACGGCCTCATCTTGCCGGTGCTGCTGGTATTCATGGCCATCATCTCGGCCGATAAGCGCGTGATGGGCGCATACCGCACGCGCCCGGTTTCCCGCGTGCTCATCTGGCTGACCGTTGGCATCGTCACCGTGCTTACGGCGGCGCTGCTGGTCATGCAGATGCTGGGCATCGGCTAGGAGCGCGAGGCCAGGATGGCGAACGGCACTGGGGCCGAGGCGGCCTTCCGCAACGGCAAGCTGCGCAGGGCGCCTAAGGAGCCCAGGGCAGCGGAATATCGCCGAGCACGCCGGCAGGCGGCATAGACGGCCGACGTACGGGGCGCGTCTTTCAGACGCTAGGCGTTCTCGGCGAGGCGCTTGCCCTCGTCCTCGAGGCGCTCGGCCAGGAAGAGGCGGCGGTTGTCGCCGTTCTTCACGCTTTCGAGCAGCATCTCAATGGTCAGGCTGTCCAGGTAGGCGTCGAAGCTCTCCTCGATAAGCTGATAGGTCTGCTTCACGCCCTGCACCATGGCTCCGCCCTTGCGGGACGAGCGCTTGGCGCGGGTGGAGGCCTTCGCATCTTCCTCGAGCGCCTTCATGATCTGCAGCACGGTGATATCGGACGGCTCCTTAGCCAGCCGATAGCCGCCGTGCTTGCCCGGCCGCGCCTCGATGAGGCCCGCGTTGCGCAGCAACTGGGCCAGCTGGATGAGATAATCACGCGGTATGGACATGTCCTGCGCAATGTCTTTGGAGGAGCACGTGGTACCCTGTGCGGCCAGGTACAGGATGGCGCGCATGCCATAGTCCGTCGATGCCTTGAATTGCACGATGTCTCCTAACTCGCCGCTGCTTTCGGTAGGCTAAGGTGCCTGCTATAAGCGACTTTCATATATATACGCTAAATGCTCAAACATGTCCCGAATAACACAAAAGACGCCGTAAAACAGCGTCTTTCAAACATGTACGCTCCGAAGACCAGCAGGGCGTTCCGGGACGATTCGAGTGTACCGAATGCAGAACGATTATAGCAAGGTCATTGAGCCGATTGCATAGCAAATCGAATGGAAACGGTTACGTCTACGCAATCTTGACCTGCAGTTATCGACTATCGTTAACTATCTGGGCCATCGAATGCAGCCGTCCATTACCGGCGTTGCCGCGGTGTTATACTGGCGACATGGACGAGAAGAAAAACATGCGCGCAGACGTGCTCGGAAGGCGCGACGCACTGGATGCGCAAACGCGGGCGCACAAGTCCGCGACGATTTGCCGCGCGCTTGAACGATTGGTTGAGGAAGCCTGCGCGCCGGACACCGGCACCGGCAGAACATGCCCTCCCGCCGATGATTCCGCGGAAGCGAACCAGCAGGGACCGACACATGAAGTTCGGACATATCGGAACTTCGGCCGCCCGCCATGCATTGCCGTGTACGCCGCCATGCGCAGCGAGGTGGACCTGCAAGCGTTCGTTCACGCCGCCTTCGCACGCGGGTGGGACGTGTGCTTCCCCTGCATGGTGCGCGCGGGGGCGGATGATCGGGGGCCAAGCCGCATGGCATTCTACCGCGTACCCCGCGAGCGCCTCGACCAGGCGCGCACGGCATTCCTTGACAGCCCGCTGCGCTGTCTGCCCTGCGCCGCGCTGTCCGACGGAGGCTACGAGGAAGCGGAGCCCGCCGACCTCGATGCAGTGGCGGTGCCGCTCGTAGCTTTCGACGATGCGGGGAATCGGCTTGGCTACGGCGGCGGCAACTACGACCGCCTTCTCCCCCTTCTCCGGGACGACGCGCTGGTCGTGGGCGTGGCCTTCGACGAGCAACGGGTGCCGGCCGTGCCCTGCGAACCGCACGACCGCCCACTTGCCCGCATCGTCCACGCGTAGACGGCGGGGATGCACGAACGGCCGGAATGCCACCCTCCTGGTTTTTCGTCATTTCGACCAAACCAGTCGGGGCTTCTGAAAAACAGGCCGTGCGCCTCTTCGCGGCGCACGGCCCGGCAAAACAAGCAACGGCAGAGGCGCGCTAGTCCTTCAAAGCCCCGTACCTGGACTTGTTCAGCACCAGCACGGCCGCCACCATGAGCACAACGCCCACGGCGAGCGAGATCCAAGGATTGCCCGTGAACCCGGCAATGAGATAGCCCACCAGGCAGATCACGGCCACCACCGACGCGTACGGCAGCTGCGTGGCCACGTGGCGCAGGTGGTTGCACTGCGCGCCGGCCGACGACAGGATGGTGGTGTCCGAGATGGGCGACACGTGGTCGCCGTACACCGCGCCGCCCAGCGTGGCGCCGATGGCCACCAGGAACAGCGGGTTGTCGGCGGGGAAGACGCCGATCACGATGGGCAGGATGAGCGCGATGGTGCCCCAGGACGTGCCCATGGCGAACCCGATGAACGCGGCCACCACGAAGATCACGGCCGGCAACAGCGCCAGCCCCACGCCGATGCTGTTCAGGAAACCGCTCACGAACTCGCCCGTGCCCAGCAGGTAGCGGCACGTGCCGCCGAGGCTCCACGCCAGCACGAGGATCATGATGGCGCCCACCATGGAGCGCACGCCCTCGGAGATGCCCTCCATGTACCCGGAAAGCGTCATGAGCTTGCGCGGCAGGAACATGATAGCGGCCACCACAAGCGAAACGCACACGCCGATGCACAGGCCGAACACCGGGTTCTCGCCCACGGCGGTGGCGAAGTCCACGCCCTTGAAGAACCCTCCCGCGTACAGCATCCCCAAGATGGAGAAGATGATGAGCACCACGATGGGCACGATGAGGTCGAACACGCGGCCCCTCTCGGAGATGGCGATGCCCTTGAACTCCTCCACCGCCGTCTGCGCCGCCTCGTCCAGCTCGTCGCGCTCGGCCACGACCGTCTCCATGTTGAACGGCGGCAGCGTGTCGGCGGCCTCGCGGTCGGACAGGCCGACGGTCGCCATGGCCTCGAGCGCGCTGTCCTTCGGGGGGATATCCTGCTTGGCCCCCTCGTCTTGGAACTCGGCCTCGGCCACGCGCATGGGGCCGAAGTCCTTCTTGGTGGCGCACATGAAGAACACGAACACGATGGTGAGCAGCGCATAGAAGTTGTACGGGATGGACTGGACGAACGTGGTAAAGCCTCCCTCGCCCAGGTAGCCGCCCACGGCCACGGCCCAAGAAGACACAGGCGCGATGATGCAGATGGGCGCGGCCGTGGAGTCGATGATCCACGCGAGCTTCTCGTGGCTGATCTTGAAGCGGTCGGTCACGGGGCGCATGACCGCGCCCACCGTGAGGCAGTTGAAGTAGTCGTCCACGAAGATGATGATGCCGAGAACCGCCGTGAGGATCTGCGCCATCTTCGCGTTCTTGATATGCGTGGCCACCCACTCGCCGTACGCGCGCGAACCACCCGCTCCGGCAATGACCACCACGAGCGCGCCCAACAACGCAAGGAACAAGAGCAGCGCCCCGTTGCCGGCTATCTGCTCGGCCATCATCTGCGGAACCATGGTGAACGAGTCCACCAGCTGCTCGAACCCGGCGCCGTTGAGGCTGAACTGGTAGATAACCATGCCGGTGAACACGCCGATGGCGAGCGAGGAATACACCTCCTTCGTGATGAGCGCCAGGGCCAGCGCCAGGATGGGCGGGATGATGGACCACACGCCCGTGCTGATAAGGTCGAAGCCTTCCATATGCGTCCCCTTCAGTCGCATCAGATCCGTCAGCGCCGACGAGTGCAGCGCTCGAGTCATGCGCCCTAGTATACGATATGGAAGCGTCGCGAACAGCGCGAATACCGCTTTTGCGCCGGCACGGACAGCGGTTGACCGCGGCACTTGCGGCTTGCGGCCAAGAGGGTGGCCGCAGCTGGAATGCTTAGAGCTGGAGCAACGCGGCGGCGGCAACGGGAAGCCAGAGCACGAAGATCGCCACGAACGGCCAGCGATGGGCGTTGCTGACGGCCACGAACTCGCGGATGAATGCGGTGGGCCAGAAGTAGCGCGCGGTCTTGCTGCCCACGCCGTCGGCGGCGAGCCCGATCTTGTGCGCGTACTCGGCGGTGCGGAACACGTGGTAATCGCTGGTCACCACGGCGGCGCGGTACGCGCCCGCGCCCGACCGCGCGTCCATGATGGCCTTGGAGTTGCGCAGGTTCTCCATCGTGGTGGTCGAACGGTCCTCCTCGATGATGGCGTCGGCAGGCACGCCGCGCTCCTCGACGAGGTACGTGCGCATGGCCTCCGCTTCCGACACGGCCTCGTCGGCGCCTTGACCGCCCGACGCGATGATGACCGCGCGGCGCCCGTCGGCCTCCCAGAGCTCGACGGCCTTGTCGAGGCGCGCGGCCAGCAGCGGCGTGGGCTTTGTTCCCGACAGGCCCGCGCCGTGCACGACGATGTAGTCGTAGTCGCGGCGCTTCGGCAGTCGACGGTACAGCCATGAATAGAGCAGCAGCGCCGCAAACGTGAACGCCACGTACGAGCCTTCCATCAATACGAGCAGATACAGCGCCAAAAGCAACGGGGGTGCCTGCACAAGCAGGAGAACCGGCCCGCCAACGCAAGCCGTCACGATACCGAGCGCCAGGAGCCCCGGCAGCAAATGCGACAAGCTGAGCCCCTCGCGCCTCACCACCACGAACGTGTTCGCCGTTAAAAACACGACAAGCGCCACCGTGCCGAAGGGGATAGCGGCGAACCCGATGAGCACGAGCCACGGCAGCTCGAACTGGATGGACAAGCCATAGAGCGCGAACAGGCACAACAGCAGGAAGTACAAGGCGTTGCGGAACTGGCGCGGCTCCTTGCGGTAGTTTTTTATGAACAGGAACCCGAACACCAGCGCGGGAAAGTATATGAGGATCTGCGTGAAGAGCATAGACGGGCTTCCGACGGGGTACGGGAGGATGAGTGCGGTCATCAGATAGTATAGCGTTCGACGCCCCGCCGTCACCGAATTGTTCCTTTTGGAGCGGCCGGACGCGTGATTCATGTGAGACACGCGTAAACACGGCGTGCTGAGCAAATGGCGAGCAAATGAAAAAACGCCGACCACTGCCCGCGACGTCCGCGGGCGCTTCCGCTACGTGCCCGCCGAACGGATGTTTCTCATGAAGCATCCATTCGTGCGACAGACGAATGAGACGGCGCGGCCGCGCTCCCAGCCCGAGCATACCCGCACTGGGAGCGTGCCTGCCGTCCCTCGCGCGGGGCGGCCGCACAGCCCTATTCCGCTTCCAGCTCCTGCTCGTACTCGCGGTCGATAGCGCCCTCCACGCGCGGCGGATCCACCTCGAAGTCCACGCGCTTCGTGAACAGGCTCACCACCGGAACGATGACCAGCGACAGCACCATGGCGATGGCGCCGCAATTGATGGGGCTGGCGATGAACGCCGTGCCCACGAACCCGGCGATCATGTTCCCCGTGGTCAGGCCCACTCCCACGATGAAGCTGGCCCACACGGCCGGACGCGAGATGCGCTTGGAGAACAGCCCCCAGAAAAACGGGCCCAAGAACGAACCGGCCAGCGCGCCCCAGCTGATGGACATGAGCTGCGCGATGAACGTGATGGACGAGTTGTACTGCACGAGCGCCAGCACCGCCGAGATCACGATGAACACCACCAACAGCACGCGCATGTACGACAGCTGCTTCTTCTCGCTCATGTTCTTCACGAGGTTGTCCTTGATGAGGTCGAGCGTGAGCGTGGACGACGACGTGAGCACGAGCGACGACAGCGTGGACATGGACGCGCTCAGCACCAGCACGATCACGATGCCGATGAGCAGGTCGGGCAGCGTGGACAGCATGGTGGGGATGATGGAATCGTACACCGGCGTTCCGGCGGCCGTCATCTCCACCTGCCCGCCGTACAGGCGGCCGAACCCGCCCAAGAAGTAGCTGCCGCCGGCCACGATCATGGCGAACACCGTGGAGATGATGGCGCCCTGCTTGATGGCGGGGCCGCTCTTGATGGCGTAGAACTTCTGCACCATCTGCGGCAGGCCCCACGTGCCCAGGCTGGTGAGAATGATGACGCCGATGAGGTCGGGCAGGTTCGGCCCGAAGAAGCTCACGAACGGGCCGGCCATCTCGGACCCCTCGGCTGGAATGAGCGAGAGCGTGGTGATGGCCTCGGTGAAGCCGCCGTTATTCACCAGCACGGCCACGATGACCGCCACGATGCCTAGCAGCATGACGATGCCCTGGATGAAGTCGTTCATGACGGTGGCCATGTAGCCGCCCAGCACCACGTAGATGCAGGTGATAACGGCCATGCCGATGACGCACCACTCGTAGGGCAGCCCGAACGCCATGCCGAATAGACGCGACAGGCCGTTGTAGACGCTCGCCGTGTACGGGATGAGGAACACGAAGATGATGGCCGCGGCCGCGATGCGCAAGCCCTTCGACTGGAAGCGCGCGCCGAAGAACTCGGGCATCGTGGACGCGCCTAGGCGGTGCGTCATCTCGCGTGTGCGCGGGCCGAGCACCCACCAGGCCAGCAAGCTGCCGAGGATGGCGTTGCCGATGCCGATCCACGTGGCGGCGATGCCGTACTTCCAGCCGAACTGACCGGCGTATCCCACGAAGATGACGGCGGAGAAGTAGCTCGTGCCGAACGCGAACGCGGAGAGCCACGGCCCCACGTTGCGGCCGCCCAGAATGAAGCCGTCGACGGTGCCGGTGTGGCGTCGGCAGTAGATGCCCACACCCACCGCCACGCCCACGAAAATGAGCACCATGCATATCTTTTCGATCATTGGTAGTTCCCTATCGTCTCATGCGGGTCGCCCCGCCACGTTCGCTTTACGTTGAGTCCGGGCCGTTGCTCCAGCTTGTTTCACGTGAAACCCTTACCGCACCATCTTATAATGCGTACAAATGTTTCACGTATAACAGCGTTGTGGAGAGGATCCCGCGCAGTGGCGCACATGGCCTTGCCGACAGCGGGCACGTCATGTCGATTCCGACACGTCGCAGCACCACGGGCAAACCCATGTGCTAGAGGTATCGATAGGAATAATAAGGAAGGGCGCGGTAGGTTCCGTCATCCTGCTGCGCGACCGTGCGCTGCAAGGCAGACGGCGAGAGGCATTCGGAAGCACGCGGAGCGAAGGCGCGGCACACGGCCGCGACGGCCAGCTCGAAACGCCAGCGCTCGTCAACGACGATATGTCCCTTCGCGGAATGCATGCGCATACTTTATCACAGTGGAGCGCTTCAGCGAGCGAAAAAGTGAGCAGACCGCCTTGTTTCTCCCGCTAGCGAACGAATGTTTCACCGTAAAGCATTGGGAGCGCAAGGTTGTTCGGACGGAAGCGAAGCGGTCCGCCCATGCGCCCGGAGGCGCATAACGGGCTCGCAGGTTGGCGCAGTAAGTCAGCGAGGGCAGCTGAGGTACCCGCAGCGTCGGCTCG
>OLND01000906.1_pt1 | contig 33862 bp, 27 predicted proteins | sample 1672031 | NCBI WGS metagenome assembly OLND01 (sample SAMEA3136638, study PRJEB25190) | human gut metagenome | biome: human gut; feature: human-associated habitat; material: faeces | place: Austria | collected 2013 | reverse complement strand
GCGCGACGAGCGGCGCGAGGGCTTTCAATCCGCCCCCCGGCCCGAAGGCCGGGGGCGCCCCTCGGAGGGGCCAGGAGGTCTTAGGCGGCCCCCGAGGGAAGCGAGCTGCCGGCAACGGGAACCGCGTCGGAGAGGGCGTTGATGTGGTGGCGGAGGAAGGCCTTACCCTCGCCGAAGACCACCAGGCTCACGTCGTCGAAGCGGACGGGGCGGTCGACGCCCTCATGCTCCGCCAGGTACGCGATGGCGGTCGTCTCGCGGCGCCCGCGATCTTCGCGGCCGCCGCCCTCCGGGAAGCCGCCCTCGTCGGCGGTTCTCGCCGACACTTCAACGAACACGAGGATATCGTCCTCCATCGCCACCACGTCGATCGCGCCCGCCGGGCATTTCCAGCCCGTCTCGACGACCTCGTAGCCGCGGCGTTCGAGGAAGAGCTTCGTCGCCTTGATCGCGCGTTCCTTCAGATCCTTCATTTCGACCTCCTTCGTCGTTCGGCGGAGCTCCTTTCGCCCGCCTCGTGACCCGTTTCCCGCCGCCGGCCCCTGCGGGCGCAAGGGAGACAAGCGAAACCCCGGAGGGGCCTCGAGTTTTCGCGTATGGTCCGATCGCACCTTGGCGCGAAAAGTTTTCGCGGCCCTTGCGTCCGCGGGGGCCGGCGGCGAGGATAGAGGGTCGAGGCGGGGAGGGGCTGCGGCGGGGAGGAGGGCGGAAGCGAAGGCTCGAGGCGGGCAAGAGATCCAATGCGTCCGGAAGGCCCGCCGGCAGGAGGCGACGGGCCGGGCGTCGCTAGGCCGTTTCGCGACGGGGCCTGATGCGGGCGGTCTCCCCGTGCACGTAGTTGTTGGAGTTCCAGGAGAAGTCCCCGCCGTGGTCGTAGCGGGCGACGTAGGGCAGGTCGGGGTACGTGATGGCGACCTTCCCGTCGGGCGTCTCCGCCCGGACGGCGATCGCGTTGGCCGCGGGCTGCCCGAAGCCGACCACGGGGTAGGCCCTCCAGCCGCTCTCGTACTCGCGCAGCCACACCTCGTCGCCGACCTCGAGCTCGCCCGCCGGCACCTCGACGGAGTCGAGGAACTCACCGAGGCGCAGGTCCTCCGGCATGGACTCGTCGAAGGCGCGCAGCATCTCGTCGAAGTCGTAGGAGCGCTGCTCCTCGCAAGGCTCCACACCGCGGACGCCGACGGGCTTCCAGTCCTCGTCGTATTCCGTCGTGAGTCGCTCGGCGATGCGCCAGCCGTCGATGACGTAGATGCCGTTGTCCCCGGGGTCCATGCTCGCGTCTTCGGTGTAGGGGCCGATGCCGACCGACAGCGTGCCGCCGAAGAAGTTGCCGACGACCTGGCAGATGCGGGCCCACCCGTAGCCGTCAGAGCTGGGCGGGCGGTAGCCCTGGAGCTCGCAGTACCGAAGCAGCGGCTCGACGGTGTCGCGGCCGCCGTTCCAATGCAGATAGAGTCCGACCTTCCTTTCTTGCGTGGTGATGATCGCCCTGTTTCCCATCCGGGACCTCCTTCGCTTCCCTGGCTCCGCCCTGTGCTGAGCCCCGTTGGCGGCCTCAGCCCGCAAGGCGCTTCCGGGTGCAAGGGGGGAAGGGGAAACCGGAGGCTCGAGCTTCCGACGCAGGCGGAAGGTTTTCCGCGGCCCTTGCGCCCGCAGGGGCCTTGCGGCCGCATGGCGCCCGACGGGGTTGCACGGGGCGGGGCGGAAGGAGGGGTCGGGAAGCGGAGACGCGATGTTTCGACGAGCGAAGAGGCTCGATGAAGGCTGGAATGCAGTCGTCACTTCGTCCGGGCATGCTGAGTTCGTTTACGCTGACGTAAGCTATTTCAGCAGGGAAAGGAAAGCGCCGTATCTGCGCCTTCGTGAATGTTGCGAGGATCGATTTGCGTGCTGCTCGTTTGCTGAGGACGGCGCGCATCGGGCGATGCTCCCGTTTGGCGGATGGGAGAAAGAATATCTCTTACCGAACTTGCCTGCCAGCGGGGCGGCGCACCCCCGGGGCCTCAGAGGCGTTTTCTGCCGGTTGCCTTTCTGTAGCAAGCCGGCGTGTCTCTTCAATAAGAAGGGCGGGGTTGCTCGGATCGAGGATTTTGCGGCGAAGCCCGGTGCGAGTCGAGTAGGCGATAGACTAAAATGAGAGAAAATTAGTCTACCCTCTAGTCTATGGAGACAACATGATTAGACCCCTCGATGAAATGCCCGCCTTGGTCATGACCTTGCTTGCCGATGTCGAGACCGAAGTGGTCGAATACAAGGAAGCCAAGCAAAGCTACGACTTCGACAAAATTGGCAGGTATTTCTCCGCCCTCAGCAACGAGGCGAACTTGAGGAACGCCGAGTGCGGGTGGCTCCTTTTCGGAATCACGGACAAACGGGAGGTGCGCGGCACCGCCTATCGGAAAGAAGCGTCCCGTCCAAGCGTTGGGTTGAGGAAACTCAAGAAAGAGATCGCCGATTATCTCAACGCTGGGATGACATTCGAGGAGATTTACGAGTTCGACCTCGACGGGAAGAGGGTCGTCGCGTTCCAGATTCCGCCATGCGAGTTTGCGACGCCCACTACATGGAAGGGCGTCCCTTGGTCGCGCGAGAACGAGTCGCTCAAAGAGATGCCCAGGTTCAAGTTGGAGGCCATATGGGGACAGTCCCGCCCGGATTGGTCCAAGCAGATTTCCTTCGAGGCGAACGTCGATGACCTTGATCCTGAAGCCGTAGAGTTCGCCTGTGCCAAGTTCATCGAGAAGTACGCCGCAAATCAACCGGCGATCGAGCGTCTCTCGCAAGAAGAGATGTTGCGCAAGATGGGGCTCATCATCCACGGGCGGGTGACCAATGCCGCGCTCGTCCTCCTAGGCAGACCCGAATCAACCGCGTTCCTCAGCGGATCGGCGCCGAGAATCACCTGGACCCTCTATGCCTCCGACGGCCTGCCTGAGGCATATGAGCATTTCGATCCGCCCTTCATCCTCCAGGCAGACAAGGTCCTAGGCAAAATCAGAAACGAACGCTACCGCTACTTCAACAGCGATGTCACCTTGTTTCCGACGCCTGCCAACAAGTACGAACCCGAAGTCATTCGTGAGCTGCTACACAACGCCATAGCCCACCAGGACTATCGACGCACCGGCAAGATCAACGTGCTCGAATACGAAGACCGGATAGTGTTCATGAACGAAGGGTCGTTCATACCCGGGAGCATCGAAAAGGCCATAGAGCCTGGGTACAGGCCTCCTTACTACCGAAACAGGCTTCTGTCCGACGCGATGGCGAAGACCAGCATGATCGACCAGAACGCCATCGGCATACGAAACGTCTACGAGATTCAGAAGGGGCGGATGCTCCCCCTTCCGACCTACGACCTTTCGGATTCCAACAGGGTAAGCGTCACCATCTACGGCAAGGTTTTGGACGAGGCATACACTCAACTGCTGGCGGCGGAGCCGAACATGGATCTCGGCACAGTGTTTCTTCTCGACCTCGTGCAAAAGGGGAAGCCCATCAGCAAGGACCAAGCGAAAATGCTGCGGAAGCGCGGGCTGGTGGAAGGAAGGTATCCGAATCTCATCGTCTCCTCAAAGGTTGCAGGGATCATCGGGACCCATGAAGAATACGTCAGACAGAAAGACTTGGATACGAGCATCTGCAAAGAGCTGATCGTCAAACTGCTCAAGACACGGCCTTGCTCTCGGGCGGAAATAGCATCTGCAATCGACCACGCACTCCCCGACGGGATGAGCGAGGAACAGAAAAAGAAGCACGTGAGCTACCTCCTCCAAGAGCTCAGGAAAGACAAACGCATCAAACCTGAAGGCTCCAGGGGAAGCGCCGTTTGGACCCTCAGCCAGGTAGACTAAAAAGACGACGGTTCGCTCTTCTAGTCTATCAGCGGAGTTTCACAGGATACGGGATACAGACATGAACGACGACGATTACAGAAACCTTTCTCCTCTCTACATGCAGAGGTTGAAAAATCGCGTAGAGAAGACACTTTGGGAGACCTTCGAGGAATCGAAGTACAAACAAGTCGGCGAATATATTGCGCGCTGGCACGAAAAAGACGATGACGACTTCTTCTGGGAGAACTTCACTATATTCGAGCGTGACGATCATATAGATCTGAGTCGCACGCTTGCTGGCATGCCTAACGAGATACTGATAAAGATGGCGGCTGATCTCGGCGTAGATACGCCAGGGCTGCTTCCCTGCATACCGGTAATGAAGAACGTCCTTAGAGAGAACAACCAAAGTGCGCTTTCCAACTTCGAACGGGCGGTCAAAGAGGTTTACGAGCATCCCGACCAATCCGTCGCTCTGGCGGCTTCGACGCTCGAAGGCCTGTTCAAAGCGATTCTCCAAGAATCCCAAAAGGACATCCTGTCGAAAAACGACTCGCTCAGCAAGCTAACAGGCAAAGTCGTTAAAGAGCTTGTCGCAAGCTGCGACTCTTCGGCCCCAACGGAAATCAAAGCGCTTGCTTCGCAAATCAGAGGGATTGGATGCACAATCGACGATTTGAGAAGCGATAAATCGACGGCTCATGGAAAAGCCCCGGGCGAATACATCATCGATGATGAGCTTTGGGCCGAAACAGTCGTCAATGCGACTGCAACCCTCGGCATTCTTCTTTGGCGGCTCCATGAAAGGCAAAAATACGCGAAGCAAAGGCCCTGTTCCGCTCCGGCCTATGACTACGATGAGGACATTCCCTTTTGACGCAGAGAATGACCCCTCGTCTCAATGCCGCCCGCTATCGAGACGCCGCAAATCAGAAAGTCAGACTAGCGAGCGGGTCTTCTGGTCTATGGCGGAGTTGTTTTGAGCCGCCTGCGAAAGCAAGGGCGGACCAGGAAGCTGTTAGCTGAACCGCAATGGCAACGTGCCGCTTCCGACAATGCGTAGCGCGTCTTGCCCGGTCAAGCCGAATAGGGAATCGCACTCGTGTTGGATTTCGAAACGAAGCCGATCGGCAGACTAGATAGACTAATCGTTTAGTTTATCTAGTTTATGGATTAGTCTATCGGGCTGCTTCAGGCCTCCGCCCAAACGTCGCCGAGCTCCGCCGCGCAGCTCTCGAGCACGCACCTCACGACGGCTATCTCCGACGGGGTCACGCGCTCTCCGTCCGCCTTCTCCTCGAGCATCGCGAGGATTGACGCCGCGCCTTCGATGCGCTCGGTCGAGCGTACGATTGCGTCGACGGATTCTTTGGGTAGGGTGTTCAATGGGGTGCCTTTCATAGGACGTCCTTTCCTAGGCGCTCATCACCGAGGGAAGGAGGCCTCAGGGGCATGAAAAGAGAGGCATCCACCTCAGTTGTCACCCTGTTGGGAAATGTACGCCAAATACCCAAAACGGCAGATGCCCCTCTGTCCGGTATTTGGCGTACGAATATTCAATTGGGGTGACCGTCATATTATAAGCGCGGCCCTCCCGTTCCTACGGAAAATCCGCGCGAGTTGTCTTCGATCACGGACTGACCCTGAGCCTTCTTGACGGTCTTCGCTACTCTGCAATTCACCAACCCTCGCAATTCGCCATCTGCTCTTCGCCTATTCATGCGGCTACAATGGCTCTTTAATCGGATTGTTGTGATGCCGCCGGCGCTGCAGGAGTTTGAAAGGATGGGGAGGCTTGTTCGAATCCGTGGCGACGCATATTGGCAAGGGAATAGCGAAACTTGCCCTATCATGGGCGAGAGGGGCTATCTCGCCTCGCGTTAAAGATGTTGTGCTGGGCGGGCTTCCGCCGGAGTGCGTCGGGACGCTTGCTCCCGCCCGGTCCCTTCTAACCGACGATCCATTTTCGGACACGGATCCCGGCCATTACCTTGGCGGGAATCCCAAAAACGGCTGGGTCGGAAAACTCACTCTTCGCTTTCGTCTAGTCAACGAAAGCAACAAGGCTGTTAGCGTCGTGGGCATCGACCCAGGAAAAACCTCCATAAAAGAACGACCCGCTTCATCAATCATGTTTCCTCCCCAAGGCAGCATATCCGGCGACGCGGTGAGATTCGAGTGCGATCTTGATCGAGATTGCCCCTCGATGAAGCGTTTTGAGCTCAGCGGCTCCCTGAAGGAATATAGGAGCTCCGAGTATTATTTCGACGAAGGGGCGGTCGTTGTTCGGCCGGGTGAAGAGGCCTTCTTTCGAATTGACTTCTTAGCAAAACGCAACTCATATTTGCTGAAGCCCTACCTTCGCTACAGGACCGGCAGAGGCGAGCGCTTTCGCATTCTCGAGATACCTTTGCCACGAGAGGCAAGGGTATATCAGGAAGATGCTGTCATGCCGGCCGAACGATTCGTCAGAAGCTATGAGAGGAATCCACCGTACATTGTGCCTCGTGGATGATGCTCGCCATCTGCTAACAGGCCCCCGCATAACGCATGGCGATTGCCATCGCAAAGAATGGACGCCACGCGTCTGCGTTCGGGAGGCAGCCGGGGAGGTTCTACATGAATCTGAAGACGGCCCTGAAGAGCCATCGGGCGAAGCGTATGGCTATCCTCACGACGCGGCCCTCCTTCCCGCGGCACCGCCGCCCTCCATCGAGTCGCACAGGGCGAGGTAGCGCCCGTAGCGCTCCTCGCATGCCGCCATGTGCCTCGCGAGCGCCTCGTCCGCCTCGCATTCCGCCTCGAACTCCTCCCTCGACGCCCCGGGATTGCGGTCGTAGAGCAGCGACAGGATCACGCTGCGGCGCGAGGCGACCCTGCGCCAGAGCCTCGCGAACCCCGGGTCCGCCTTGGCGAGTCCCTCCATGTCGAGGGGCTCCCCGTCGCATCCCAGGGCGTCCGGGGGGATGGGGTCGTCCGACCACACGGGCAGGCCGTCGTCGCCCTCGAGCCACCTCGCCAGGTTCTTCGCCAGCCTGCCGTCGTCGCCGTTGCGGCCGCGGTGGCTCTCGGCGTATGCGGCGTAGGCGTCCGCGATCTGGCCCGGCAGGTATCCCTCGGCGACCCTCTTCTCCCAAGCGGCGAGGCAGGACCTCTTGAACCTGAGGGAGGCGACGGGCTTGATCGACATCGCGCAGAGCCTCTCGAACTCCTCGGGGAACTCGCCTCTCCTGTAGGGCTCGAAGCCGCCGCCTTCCCCCTCGCCCCCGGCTTCCCGCGGGGAGGAGGAGAGGGGTAGTTGATTGGATTCAGGGGTTTTATCCCATGAGTAATTAATAGCGCCGGGTTCTCCAGATCTGGATTTTCCGGATGTGGCTTTCCCGGATGTGGCCGGACCAGATACGGGTTTTCCCGTTCTGGGGACAACCTGGGCTTTCTCGGTGCCGCAGCCTTCCTCTTCGGCATCGCGCGCCTTCGGGGCGCGGTCCTTGCGGACGAACTCGGAGAGGATCGCGAAACCCTCCGCGCGCAGCTCCTCGGCCACGGCGTCGTGCATCGCGGGGTCGTCGAGCGTGATCCAGGTGGCCTCCTCGGCCTTGAGGAACCTGCCGGCCTCCCCGCGCCTGCGGGCGCGGATGACGTAGCCCGCCGACTCGAGCTCCTTGATGCCGGCCGACACCGAGTCGACGCCGTCCTTCACGAGCGCGGCGAACCCCCGGATGGTGAATACCCACTCGGGATTGCCCTCGAGCGAGCGGATCTGGCAGTAGATGCCCTTCGCCTTGAGGGAGAGCTCGCGGTCGAAGAACACGGTGTTCTCGACGTGGGTGAAGGAGCCCTTGCCCCTGTGGATCACATTGCCCACGGGTCCCCTCCCTTCTCCCGGGCGGCGCGCTTGCGCTCGGCCTGCTCGAGCAGCTCGAGGGCGCGCACGACGCGGGCCTCGACCTCCTCGCGGCTCGCCGACGGCCTGAAGAACCGGGCGATGCTCCTCTTCGGAATCCTGAACGACTCGACCTGGTTCGGCTTCTCCTCCTCCATGATCGAGCGGATGAGGGCCTCGTCGAGCTCGCCCTCCTGCGAGAGGCGCTTCATCTTCAGGGCCTGCGAGTGGGACGGGGTGCAGGCGTTCTCCCGCATCGCGTCGAGGAGCGCCTCCTGCTCGCGCCGCGAGAGGTAGCTGACCTCGACGGCGGGGAGCATCCGCATGCGCCCCTCGTCCACGAGGTCGAGTATCCCCGGGACGAGGTGGGTGAGCCTGATGTAGCGCCTCACCTTGTCCTTGCTCACGCCGAGCTCCTCGGCGAGCACGTCCCTGGACTTCCTGCCCTTCAACTTGTGCGCATTTTGCGCACAAGTCAGGTCGGTGCGCTCCCCCTGGCGCCGCATCGCATCGAGCCTCATGGAGTACGCGAAGGCGCGCTCGCTCGGAAGGATGCTCTCGCGCTGCAGGTTGGAGTCGACCATGGCGATGACGGCCTCGTCCTCCGTCATCTCCCTCACGATGCACGGAATCTCCGCGAGGCCGGCGAGCTCGGCGGCGCGCTTGCGGCGGTGCCCGCTCACGAGCGTGTACCTGCCGCCCTCCCCGGGGACCACGGTCAGGGGGACGAGCACGCCGTTCTCGGCCACGCTCTCGGCGAGGGCCTCCATCTCCTCGTCGTCGGCGACGCGGAACGGATGGTCCGGGAACGGGTCGATGAGGCCGAGCGGGATCGGCGCCACGGACCCGGCCGCCGCGGAGTCGCGCGCCTCCTGGGAGGTGAACAGGTCGTCGATGCTCGGCAGCGCCACCGCCGCCCTCCTCCTAGCCACGGCGCACCTCCTCCGCGAGGCGCGAGAACGCCGCGGCGACCTTGCCATCGGGGTCGTATGCGAATACGCTCTCTCCTGCAGCGGCCGCCTCCGCGGCGGAAACGGCGCGGGGCACCACGGTCTCGAAGACGCGGTACGCCTTCCCGTACTGGCCTCTGACGGTGCGTTCCACGTCCCTGGCGAGGTTGTTGCGGAAGTCGTAGAGCGTGACGAGGATGCCCTCCACGGAGAGGCCGGGGTTTATCTGCCTTCTGACCCGCGCCACGGTCTTCAGGAGGCCGGTCATGCCGGATGCCGGGAGGTACTCGGCGGAGACCGGGATGAGGACGCTGTCCGCGGCGGCCAGGGCGTTGATGGGGATTATGCCGAGGGTGGGCGCGCAGTCGACGATGACGTAGTCGTAGCCCGCTTTGATGGGCGCGAGCCAGGCGCCCATCATCCGCTCGCGGGACATCGCCATGAACACCGCCATCTCCATGGCGGCGAGCTCGATGTTGGAGGGCATGAGGTCGACGCCCTCGCGGTGGCGGAGCATCCCTGCCGCGGGGTCGTCGTCCGAGCCCGCTATCGCGGCCGCCAGGTGCGTGGCGAGGGTCGTCTCCAGCGAGTCCGGGTCCCTCCACCCGAGGGACTTCGTCAGGTCGCCCTGCGGGTCGGCGTCGACGAGCAGCACGCGGCCGCCCGCCCTCGCGAGCGCGACCCCCAGGCTCAGTGCCGTGGCGGTTTTGGCCGTCCCTCCCTTCTGGTTGGCGACGGCTATCGTCTTGCATGTCATCTTGCTTCCTCCCATCTGCGGCGCTGCCGCGTCTCGGGAGGTCAGGAGGTTTCGGAATCGAGGTCGGGGAGCGGGGCCTCATCGCCCCGGCGTCTTCGGCGGGCCCTCCGCGCGCCTGCGTACCGCCTTCGGGGACAGCCGTCCCCATGCGGGATACGCGGTCGGAAAGCGCGGGAACTGGACTGGAATTTCCAGTGTTTCTTCCGTTTCCCAAACCCTTCCCACTGAAGGCGCATGGACAGAGAAAAGCCCTCTGACGTGGGATTACTTAGAAAATGGGTTTGCAAGGGAAGTTAGCGGAACGTGCCAGCCAAAACATTGGGAAGCTTGGGCCTTACCACTTGGCGACACCCGCATGATGACAGATTATAGCGCAAATACTAGCAGCACGCAGACGGAAAATGTTTCACGTGAAACATCCATGGACGCGAGCCGGTCAGAATACACCACGGCCCCCGAACAGAAGCGCGGGGGCCGTGGTACGTCCAAGGATTTGGATGAGCCGGAGCTACTTCTTCGCGGCGCCGATACGGCAGATGGTGGTGCCGCAGTCGGGGCATTTGCCCTTCGTGATGGGCTTGCCGTTCTTCGTCGTGCTCTCGACGGGGTCCTGCATGATCTTCTTGGCCTTGCACTTCACGCAATACGCTTCAATAGCCATGGCTTCCAAACACCTTTCTGTTCTTTGTTGAATCGGGCGCAACGCCCGCGTGAGAACGCGCGAGATTCAAGAAATCTTACGAGCAACACACGGCCGCCATTATACGGTACCGCGATGCAGGCGCACCGGGGATGCCAGCGCGCCTTTATATATTCTTCAACAACTCCATAACGAATTCCGCATTGTTGTTCAACGTCTCCTCGTCGATGTTCTCGAGAACATCGTCCCCTTGCGCGAAGAACGCCGGTTTCGCACCGTCCATGCCGACGAGGTGCATAGCTTGGAAGCCCTGCTTGATTGCAATCGAAGCCGCACTGTCCTCCCACATGATAGACGCGGCGCCAATTGACAGACCGGTGGCCTGCGATGCCTTCTTCGTGTAGCGTTTCATGCGGGAGGAGGCCTTGGCCTTGCGATACATTCCTTCGCGCTCGATCATGCAGAGCTCGCCCGCGCCCAACGCGTCGACATCGATGATGATGGAGCCGCGCAGATCCTGGTTGTGCTCGGCGAGGAACGCATGCATGCCGCCGTGCTGCGCCAGCTCGGAGCCCAACGCGACGAACCACACCTCGGTATTGATGTCGGGGTTGCGGAACTGGTATATCTCCTTAAGTTCGGGAGGCGTCGCCGGGTCGTCCGGATGGGCGGCCAGCAGGTCGTCCTCGGGGTTCAGCTCCTCGGGCGTCACGTCGTTGGCACGGCCCATGCGCAGGCGCGAGAATCCACCGCCGTTCCAGCGTCGACCGGCATCGGAGCGGAACGCGTCATCCTCGTACTCGTCCACATCGTCGAGCGAGAAATCGTCATCGGCAAAACCAGCGGCAGGAGAGGCGCTCGTGACGCCCGCAAACGTGTCCTCGGGGCTCTTTCCCACCAAGGGAGCCAGGTAAGAGTCCTCTTCCCCGTCGTCGACGTAGGCATCGTCCTCGTACGTTTCCTCGTAGTAGTCCGGGGCGGCACTTTGCTCTTCGCGGAAACTCTCCCAACCGCCGCGCGCTGCACCGGCGGTACGGGCATCGAACGTTTCGTCCACTTCGAGCCATTCTTGAGGCGTGGGCTCATCTTCTTCCTTGCGCTTGCGGAAACGCAGCTTGTCGAGGAAGCGATGCGCGCGCGACTTCGGCATTTCCACGTAACCGGTACCTGCGAAGGCACCCGTTTCGGTGTACTCGCCCTCATAGGCGGAATCGTCGGCATCATCCACGTAGATGTCGTCGGGATCGACGTTCTCGAGCAACTCATCGCCCACCGGGGCGAACGCCCCGGTGGCGCCGGCCGGGACGAATGCACCGGCTGTGCTGACGGCAGCCTCGTCGGGACGCGCGATGGCACCGGACAACGAGGGAAGCGCTGCGCGCAGGTCGGGACGCTGGGGAGCCGGCACCGCAGGAGCATCGCCAACTGCAGAGGTGGCGGTATCCGATACGGGCTCGATGGACGGCAGCATGGTGAGGAGGCTCTTAGCCGCGCTCTTGCCGGAGGTCTCGGCCTCGGCGAGCGGGGCACGCTGCTTGGGCAGCTCGGTGATGGGCGTCAAGTTGGCAGCCGCTACGCCGATGTCGGGCAGAACGATGGGACGACGTTGCGAAGCAGGAGCAGCTTCGCCGCCTTCAGGGGACACAGGTACGGGTGCACCGGCGGGCTGCACCGAAGGGGCGCCCTGCGCCGACTGGAGCTCGATGCGGCCGCTGTCGCCGATTGGCGCGGCGGTCACGTCGACGCGATTCGCGGTGCGGTTCACCTCGCCGCGCTCCTCGAGCTTCTCGGCCTGGGCCTTCGCCGGATCGAGGAACGAGGGCATGGGCACATCTCCCATGGGCGGCACGTCGCCAAGGCGCAGCTCGCTCACATCGATAGGCGGCATAGCGCACGTAGCACCCGTATCAGGGGCATCCGTACCGTCATGAGATTCGAAGCGCACCTCCGGCATGGTCGCCGAAGCCTGCGCAGGAACCGTTTCGGGAGCGGTGCCGTTCATCGCGACGGCGACGGTGTTCGCGAAGGTTTCCGTTTGCCCGCCCGCCGGAGATTCATCCGAGCGGTTCGCTTGCGGTGCTTTGACCTCCATGATGCCTTCGCGCATACTCTGAAGGCGCACCTCCATGTCGGACGGCGGCGTCGGAGGTTCCTCGGCGGCACCTTCCGCGTTGTCGCCGAGAGCAGCATCAAGGGCATCGGCATAGCGTGAGCGGTGCACCTGCTTGTTGTCGACGGGTTTCTTAGCCTTCTCCTGAGCTTTCTTGAACCAATCAGGCACCCCGTCGCTGGAAACGGGCTCGGCAGCCGGTGCGGGAGCAGGCGGGAAGGATGTCGGGATACCCGCGGCAGCTGCTGCGGCGGCTTCGGCCCCGTTCAAAGCAGCAGCCTCTGCGTTCGCAAGCGCCGCCTGCACCGTCTCGGCAGGAATGGTGGTGAACGCCTCGCGGGTCTCGCCGCGCTGCGTCTGGAAGTCCACGTCGGTCGGACTCGGCAGCGGGGGCTCCTTCACCTGGACAAGATTCTCGGCCAAGTCGGTGGACAGGCGACCGCTTACCGGCTTGCCCGTGAGCGCGGCAACGGCGGCCTTAGCGGCCGCCAGGCGGGCGGCCTCGCTTTGGGGAGCAAGCTCGGGAGGTTTCACGTTGGAGGCCGCATAGACGATCTCCACTCCCTCGGGCACGAGACCGGCTGCACGAGCAGCCTCCTCGCCATGGATGGTAGCCCCTTCGGCGCGCGCGGCCAGCTCGGCCTCGCTCACCCGCCCGCGGCCTACCCGACGCGCCACGTCAAGCAGCACGGAGACGCCCGAGGCGTTGCAGTTCGCCGCCTCGTTATAGGCCGCAAACTTGTGTGCAAGCGCTTCAAGAACCGGCAGCGCCACGAATACGAGCACGATGGCCATGAGCACGTTGAGCACTATCTCGGTGGTGCCGGCAGCATGGATGAAGAGCGTCGCGCGCAAAACAAGCAGCAACGGGACGGCTGCCATGGCACCGAGGTTCACCCAACGGAGCACGGGCAGCGCCGAAAGGAAGGGCTGCTTCAACTCGGAGCGCACCTTGCCGCTGTCATAACGGGCCACGAGAATGATCTTGCGGCGCCGCGAGCCGCCTGCCTCGGCCGTGTAGCCGGGCTCGTATTTCGCAACGACATTCTGGCTGACCCCCCGCGCGAATGCTTTTGACAACACCGGTCGGTCGAGCACCTCGGCAACCAACAGCAACAAGGCAATCAGGGACACGATAAGAGCAGGGATAACCATGACGGAAAGGAGCAGTGCCAGCACGGCCACGACCAAAGTGGCCCCACAGCAGATCGCGCGGGGGGCATCGGCGCTTCCGGCACCGCTGAAATCCTCGATGACGGCCGACAGGCCAGCTTCCTTCTGCATCTGCTCGGTTATGTACAGCGCAGCCTGCTGCTCTTCTTCCGTTCCGGCAGGACGCGGGCCTATTTGCTGCGACAAATATGCAACGTGGTCTAGAATTTCCGGCATACCCTTTGCCTTTCGCTCACGAACTTGTGACATCCTGCTAGGCATATATGCCGTTAGTATACGCTATTTGCTGGTGGTTCCCAAATAATCACGAAGAAACGCATCCGCTGCTCCAGCTTGTGAACGAGCCGTTGAATACGTCTCGAAAAGCGTGCCGGTTGCCTGATCGTAGGCATCGAAAACCAGCTGCGCCACATCGTCGGGAAGGCCTGCGGCCAGCGTCGCGGCCTCGGCGTCCGCACGGTTGTAGGCATCGTTCTGGGCGACGGCCTCCTCCTTGTTTTTCGCCAGGAACGCGTCATCGGACGCCAGCGCGTAGCCCATGGCCTCGATTCGCTTTGCCACGTAGTCGAGCGGGCTCGCCAGATCGACGTCTGCATACGCGGAGTCAAGCGCTTCGAGCGCCGTCTGGGCATCTGCGAAGGCTACGACGGCCGCATTGGTCTTATCCTTGGAGGCCGTCACATGCTCTGCGGTAGTATCGGCCACCAAGGCGGCGGCATCGCGGGCGAGGGCATCGGCCTCGACGACCCGCTGCCATGCCTCCCTCACGGCGCGCGCGGCCTCGTCCGCCCGCTGCGCCTGCTCGACGATCTGCCGGCCGCTCTCGATCAGCGCGGTACGCGCACCTGTGGCCGCAACGGTCTGGTTCGCCGCCTCCTTGTCCTCTGACTCGCGCAGGTCAACCGACACGCGACGTGCGGCAGCATCGGCCTCCTCAAGCTGTGCGAGCGCAGCGGGGAGCTTTGCGAGCACGCTGTCGGCTTGGGCTAGGGAGCCGGCATCGAGCGGATTCGCCACGATCCCGTCCAGTGCCACCACCGTTTCGTCAGCCTCCCTGATGAGATCGAGCGCCTCATCGAGTTGGGCCACCTGATGCAAATGCCGTTGATGATCCTGGTAAAGGTACCAACCGCCCGCGCCCGCTAGGCACAGACCCACCACCACCACGAAGGTAGCCGCCAACATGCGATGAAGGCGACGCCGGGCCTTGCGGAGGGCTATCTCTTCCTCGGGAGAACGAACTAGCTTCGAGGGGACGGGGGCAGGGGCTCCTGCTGCCGGCGCCGCGGAGCCGGCAGCGGCCGTCTTGCGCGGCGCTCCTGTTGGCACCGTAGTCGGACCCCCAACATCGGATTTGGGAGAGCCGACGTCTACCGTTCCCAAAGCAGAAACAGGGGTCGGATTCTCCGCCGAGGCGAATTCACCGCTCGAAAGCAGCAAACCGCGCTCTTTTGTGGGGGTGGCGATGCTCTTCTTCCGACGTAGCGGCAAGGTGAACAGAGACACATGACCGAACCGGGAAGGGCGCGCGGCGGCGTCCTTCCCGACGTCCCCCTCCAGCTCGTTTTTAGCGGCGTCGAGCACGCTGAACGATATCTCGTTCGACGTGCCCACGGTATGTCGCTTGATGTGGGCGGCCCGTCCCAGTTTGTCGTTTCGCTTTCCCATGCATCGGCTCCGCGGGAACCGCCGCCCGTCAGGCGGGCGACTCGTCGTCAGCGGCCGCTGCGAGCTCCGCCACGATCTCGGCACACGTGCATACCTTGATGGTGCGGCTGGGCAGCGAGTTCAGGAACGCCTTGCCGTAGCCCTTCGTCACCAGGCGCTTGTCCGCCAGGATGAGCACGCCGCGATCGTCCGCCTTGCGGATGAGACGGCCGGCCGCCTGCTTCGTCTCCAGCACGGCCTGAGGCAGCACGTAACGCCTCCATGCCTGGTCGTCGCGTGCAGCACGCTCGCATGAGAGCGGGTCCGTGGGCTTCGCGAACGGCAGCTTCGGAATGACGACGCCCTTGAGCGTGGCGCCCGGTGCGTCGAATCCTTCCCAGAAGCTCTTGAGCGCGAACAGCGACAAGTGCTCGTCCGCGAGGAAATCGTCCCGCAGGCCTTTGACCGACACGCCCCACTTCTGACAGACGAGGCGCAGGTCGTCGGACTTGATCGCCGGCTGCACCACGTCGAAGCAACGTTCCATCTCACGGCGGTTCGTGAACAGCGTGAGCATCGACCCCTGCTGCGCGCGGTGCACGTCCACGAGCAACCCCTGCAAACGCTCCAGGTAGGCAGGGTCGTTCGGTTCGGGCATGTCCGAGGCCACGTACACCGTCATATGCGCGTCGAAGTCGTAGCTCGAATCCAGCTTGCAAGCGCGGCAGTGCGACAGTTCGCCGGTGTTCAAGCCCAGGGCCGCCTCGAAGGCGTCAAATTTCTCGTCCACCGCCAGCGTGGCGCTGGCGAACACCACGGAATGGGTGCGGGCGTACAGCGTCTCGTTCATCGCTTCGCCCACATTGAGCAGCAGGGCCTCCAGCTTGTCGGTGGCCTTGTCGTTCTTGCGGCAGAGCGACGCCGCGTAGGCGTAGCCATCCGGCGCTTTCACGAGAATTAGCTCGACGGCCCTGATCTGGTCTTTCAACTCCATAGCGAGGGAGGCTATCTCACGCTGCACGTCGGCGGCGCCATCAACGTCCTCCAGGTATCCCACCAGTTCCTGGCACGGGGTGACGAGCTTCTCGGCCGCATCGGCCATCACGCGGCCGAGCGACGCCACGTAAGAGAACGTCTCGCTGCTCCTGATGTCGTCGTTGAGCCAAAGCTCCACGTAGTCGTAGGCCTTTCCGCGCTTGTTCGCGTCGAAGAACAACAGGTCCTTCAAGTGGGAGGTGAACTCCCGGGCGGCTTCGCCGTAGACCTTGCCGGCGGTGCGCGCCTTGCTGGTGAGGGCGTAGAACAGCACAGCGCCCTCCCCTTTCTCCGACGCGATCACACGGCGCTCGGCGCGCAGGAACACATTGCGCGACGCCTCGTCGGCAGATAAGCGCGTGGTCAGGCGCAGGATATCCTCGGCCGAAAGTGCCAGCGAGAAGGCGCGGCGAGCCTCGGCCTCGGCACCGTGAGCCTCGTCGACCACCCAGTAGCGGATCGGCGGCAGCAATCCCCCGTCGGCAGCCAGATCGCAGAACAGAAGGCTATGGTTCGTTACCACGATATCCGCGCTCTCGGCGCGGCGGCGGGCGCCGTGGACGAAACACGACGTGCCGAAATAGGGACACTTGCGTCGCAGGCAGTCGTGGCTCGTCGTGGTGATGGCGAAACGCGGAAGCAGGCGGTAATCGATCTTCAGGCCGTCCATGTCGTCGTACTCGGTCTGCTCGATGTACGAGAGCAGCGCGGCGAGCGCGGGAGCCTGTGACTGCTCCTTGCCGGCAACGAGGCGCGTGCCGGGCCCTTCGACGGTCAAGCGGTCGATCTTCCGCAGGCACGGGTAATGGGAGAATCCCTTGAGCGCGGCATAGGTGAGCCCTTCAGGGCTTTCACCAAGGGCATCAGCATTATCGCACGGAGCGTTTCCGCCGGTGATCCCCGCTTCGGCAAGCGCGGTGCCCAGCGCCGGCAGCTCATGGTAGACAAGCTGGTCGAGCAGGGCATTGGTCTTCGTCGCAATACCCACGGCAATATTGTTCTTGCGGGCCGTCAAGGCTGCCGGAACCAGATAGGCCATAGACTTTCCCACGCCCGTACCGGCCTCTACCATGAGGTTCTCGGAGGCGGCGAAGGCGGCGCGCACGGCCTCGGCCATCGCCAGTTGCTCGGCACGCGGCTCGAAGTTGCGATAGAGGCCTCCCACCAACCCTTCGGCGGCGAAGGCGGCGGTGATCTCCTCGTCAGAAGGGAATGCCAGATCGCGGAGGGGATCGGCTGCTATGGCATCGGCATCCGTCTTCGGCTTGCGGTCGAACTTCGCCACACGCTCACGGCGCAAGACGCGCAGCGAGAAGCGCTGACGTGCTGCCTCGGATTCTGGTTTTCCCAATTCATTCGTTTGACCTGCGCATATGATATCATCATCGCCTCTTTTGCCGGCGAAATAATCGAACACGACCTGGGTCGGCCATTGCTCGGGCGTCGCCATGCGCGCTATCTCGCGCACGAGCGGCACGGGCATCGCCCCGACAGCCGCCAAGAGGATGCGGAAGATGGAGCAGGTGGCCTCGACATCGGCATCGGCCCGATGCGTCGAGAGCGGCGCGCCGAAGGCCTTCACCAAGTCGAGCAGGCGATGCGATTTCAAACGAGGAAGCGCGATGCGCGCAAGGTCGAGCGAATCGATCCACGTGTTCTCCAACAGCGGGTAACCACTGGGATGGCGGGTGGTGAACGTGCGGTCGAACTCGGCATTATGCGCGACTATTTTCGCATCTCCCACGAATTTTACCAGATCAGACAAGGCATCGGATGGATGTGGCGCATCCGCCACATCCTCGTCGTGGATATCGGTCAAATAGGCGACATCCTCCGGAATAGGCTTCCCCGGGTTCACGAACGTGATGAACCAGTCGACGATCCTCCCCTGATCCATGCGGGCGGCGGCGATCTGCGTCAGCTCGTCGTGATTGAACGAGAAACCGGTCGTCTCGGTGTCGAGGACCACGATATTGCGATCAAGATCCCCATAATCGCTTTCAGCGGCAATTGCCGGCAGCGAAGCATAACGCGCCTCGATAGCTGCAGACGTCCCATCGCTTATAAAAGTTTGCAGGATACCATGCGCCTGCTCGCTGTGCTTTTCCATAACGATCAGCCTACCATCTCTCAACTGTTCGTACAAACCAAAACGCCCTTGCCCGGGTAAAAGCCCATCCAACATCAGAAATGTTTCACGTGAAACATTCATGGTACACTTCATCCTGCACCTGAACCGCTCGAGGGGATACCATGGAAACCACCTACACTGGATTTTACGCACGCTTCGATACACCATCCAAAAAGGACGCTGCGGTACTGCTTGGAGCCGACAATCTTGTCGGCGACCTTTTCGATGTGGAATTCGTCACCGAAGATGGCACGGCCGTAGCCTGGATAGTAAACCGTTTCGGACACCGCGTCGCCTTCCTCGATGCGGATACAACGAGACGGCTCCGCGTACTTCACGCCCGCAATTGGATGATCAAGGCGCTGCTCTCTTTCGTTGCCTTCACGGACAGCCCGGAACCAGGCGAGTATTGGGGCGAGGTTGCCATTCTCTGCTTCTCACCGGAGCACGAGCAGGCTTTCACGACATTTGCAGGCAACGTCGCCCAGCGCTTGATGGAAGGAATCCGCCCCGAAGTCGACCTCGGCGAGCAGGGCATCAAACAGATACTTGATAGCAACGGCACTTGGTCACCTTCGAAAACGGTGCCTCTTCCAACCAAGAAGCCGGGAACGGTGATCATGAAGGGCCGACGCAAGATGTCGGAGAGGCTTATCGAGCAAGGACGCAAAGGTAACAAGGGCTGCTATATAGTTAGTTGGATATTCATACTTGCTGTAGTTGCGCTTGCCCTGTTCGGGCTGAAAACATGTGGAGTATTTTAACTCTCTCCAGATGTTTCACGTGAAACATCCTTGGTGCTTGCTAGAGAAATCGCCGATTGTTTCACGTGAAACAATCGGCGATCATTTTTATTTTGACTCTTCCCTAAGTCAATGTTTCACGTGAAACATTGACTTTATATCAGCCGACCCGCACTGATCATTTTTTCTCAAGTGCAAATTCAATCAGCATCGTACACAGTTCGGGAAACGATATCCCATCAGCGCGGGCCGCGTCGGGGAGCAGCGAAGTACCCGTCATACCCGGGATGGTATTCGTCTCGAGTATCCACCACTTTCCCTCGTCATCCAGAATGAAGTCCGACCGAGATACGCCAGCACAATCAAGGGCCTTATGCGCTTTGACGGCCATATCCTGAATCTGCTTCGTCGTTTCTTCCGAAAGAGGGGCCGGACAAAGATGCTGCGAAGCGCCCGGCTTGTATTTTGCCTCGTAATCATAGAAGTCGTTTACTGGAACGATCTCGATAATCGGAAGAGCTCGCGGATCATCGTTGCCGATTACTGCCACGGTCAGTTCTTTGCCTTTTATATAGCGCTCGATCAAGATCTCGTTATCAAGCTCGCGAACTTTCTCAATCGCCTCTTGAAGTGCTTTTCGCTCATCGACTATGAAAACACCTAAAGCGCTTCCCTCTGTGGCAGGTTTCACCACGCAGTGCTCTCCCAAGCTGTCTACAATCATATCGATGTCAGCAGGGTTAGCAGAACGCAATGTGACAGATGGGGGTGTTGGAATGCCGGCCGCTTGGTAAAAGACCTTTGATTTCACCTTATCCATGGCAAGGGCACTTGACCACACGCCCGAACCAATATAAGGAAGTCCAATCATCTCGAGCATTCCCTGCAACGTTCCATCTTCCCCGTATTTGCCGTGCAGACAGATGAATACCACATCGAATCCGCCATCGATGAGCTTCTTCAGGTCCTCTTTGTCAGCAGGATCAAGTACCGTCACTCGAAAACCTGCCTCCGTCAAAGCCTGGTGTGCTCCCTCGCCCGACGCAAGCGATACTTCACGTTCACCGCTGATGCCGCCAACGAGCAGCGCAACATGGCAATGCTGGGGGTCAACGCATGCAACCATGAAACGAACCTTCTTTCGTTGAAGAACCAATAGCTTGCTGAGTATAGCAATGTTTCACGTGAAACATTTCAAACAACTATGATGAGATATAATGCGGCCATGATAAAACCCATCAAAACATATTCGCTCGAAGAACTTCAACAGCTGATGAAGGAACTCGATCAACCGGTTTTTCGGGCAAAGCAGCTTTACGAATGGCTTTACTTACATAATGCGAGCAGCTATGACGAGATGACGAACCTTCCTCGAACTTTGCGTGAGCAACTTTCCATCGACTATCCCCTTTTCATTTCCAATGTCGTGGATTCTCAAACCTCACAAGATGGAACAGCAAAGTATGTAATTTCTTACCATGACGGGGCACGGGTAGAGACAGTTGCCATACCTTCATCCGATGGCAGGCTCACCGTGTGCTGTTCAACGCAAGCTGGTTGTGCCATGGGATGTGCCTTCTGCGCTACGGGCAAAGAGGGCTTCACCCGCAATCTCTCGGCTGGAGAAATAGTCGAGCAGGTTTTGATTGTGCAGACGCGTATGGGAAAACGTGTATCCAATGTGGTGGCTATGGGACAAGGGGAGCCCTTCCTCAATTACGAGCAGACGCTAAGCGCCCTGCGTATTCTCAACGACGCGAGACTCCTCAATATCGGAGCGCGACACATCACGCTTTCCACCTGCGGTATCCTTTCCGGTATCGACCGCCTCGGAACCGAACCCGAACAGTTTACCCTTGCAGTGTCGCTTCATGCGGCAATTCAGCGTACGCGTGACAAGATCATGCCGGGCGTTGCAAACTATGAGCTAGGCAAGCTTAAAACGGCGCTCCTCAAATACATCGAGCGTACGAATAGGCGCATCACCCTTGAGTATGCCATGATGAACAGCATTAACGACAACGAAAACGACCTGAAAGCACTCATAGAGTTTTGCGAGGGATTGCTCTGCCATGTCAACCTTATTCCTTTGAACGAAATCGAAGAGTCAGAGTTTTCCCCAAGCAAGATCCAAACAATGAACCACTGGCACCTGTCCCTCAATAAGAGCGGCATAGAGACGACCATACGGCATTCGCGTGGAAGCGACATCGCTGGCGCATGCGGCCAACTGAAGAATGCTGTGAAACATCTCTAGGTGTTTCACGTGAAACATTTCAATCTCATCGCACAAAAAGAGCGCCTCGGAAGGGCGCTCTTTTTTCTAATCTGTAATGTTTCATGTGAAACATTACGAAGTCGATGCTATCAATTCCTCGAACAACTTCTCTAATTCCTCTTCGTCCTTGAACTCGATCTCGATCTTATTCTTGCCCTGCACTGTTTTCACCCTGACGTTCGTGTGCAGGACATCCCTAAGCGCTTTCGCCACGGTCTTAAACGATTTCGGCGTCGGTTGGCGCGTTTGGGCCGATTCTGGGCTCTTCTTGCCGGCAAGCAGGCGTGCAATTGCCTCCGTTTCCCTCACCGACAGCTTTTCTTCCACCAGCTTCTGGGTTAGCTTCAGTCTTCCCTCCTTCGAAGGGATGGACAAGATTGCACGCGCATGACCTGCCGTGATCTTCTCCTCGAACAGCAATTGCTGGGCCTCTTCTGGCAGTTCCAGAAGACGCAGCGCATTGGCGACCGTCGATCGTCCTTTCGACATTGCCTGGGCGACTTCCGACTGCGTGAGGTTGCGTCGCTCCATCATTCGACGGTAACCGTACGCTTCCTCGATGGGATTCAAATCCGAACGCTGGATATTCTCCACCAAAGCCAGCTCGAGTGCCTTATCATCATCCGCTTCCTTGATGCGGATAGGAACGGTTTTCATGCCGATCGAACGACATGCCTGCCATCGACGCTCTCCAGCGATGATCTGGTACTTTTGAGAACCGACCGGCCTTACGAGAATAGGTTGCAGTAGACCGTCTTTTTGGATAGAGGTCGCGAGCTCCTCGATTTCCTCTTGCTTGAAGTTCGTTCGCGGCTGATCGGGATTCGGCGATATTGATTCGAGCGGCACTTCGTCGGTTCGGCGCTGCACCACACTCTTAATGGTCACATGGTCCTCGTCCTTGATGAAATTATCTGCAGATACGCCTTTGTCCTGCGGCACAAGTGGGGGAGCCGGCGCCTCGGCAGATACCGGTGCCGAAAACGCGCGCTTTATCGGCTCGTCAAGCTCCTCTGCCTCGATAACAACCCGAGGTGCCGGTTTTGCCGGCTCCGGAGGAACAGCTTCCTCGTAAGAGCCACCCAACAACGAGTTCAGACCGCGTCCCAATCCGCTTTTCGTCGATTTAGCCACGGTTTATCACTTCCTTTGCAAGATCAACGTACGATTGGGCGCCTTTACCAGACGGATCGTACTGTGTTATCGGTTGCCCGAAGCTTGGAGCCTCGGAAAGCTTAACGGTACGCGGAATGAGCGTATCGAAAACAATTTTGCCGAAATAATTGCGCACTTCTTCGACAACCTGCTTTGAAAGCGTGGTTCTGCCGTCGTACATCGTCAACAACACACCGAAGATATCCAATGACGGATTAAGGCGTGTTTTGACACGTTTCATCGAATCGAGGAGTTTTGTCACACCTTCCAGTGCATAGAACTCGCATTGGATAGGTATGAGAAGCTTGTCAGCGGCCACGAGGGCATTTACGGTAAGCAAGCCAAGCGAGGGGGGACAGTCAATGAAAACATAATCGTATTTACCACGCAACGAGCCAACCGAGTCGCGCAGGCGGTTCTCACGAGCCATCTCGGCAACCAGCTCGACTTCCGCGCCGGCCAGGTTGATAGTGGCGGGAATAACGTCCAAACCTTCGCATACGTCGGGAATGATAACGTCCTCTACCGCTACATCATTCAAAAGCACATCGTAAACGCAATGCTCGACACGGCTTTTCTCGATACCGAGTCCGCTCGAAGAGTTGCCCTGGGGGTCGAGATCTACCAAGAGCACCTGCTTGCCCATTTCACCGAGCGCAGCAGATAAGTTAATCGCGGTCGTTGATTTCCCGACGCCGCCTTTCTGGTTGATGATCGCCATGACCTTCGTCTGGCCCACCACATGCTTTACCGGCGCTTTGTCCTTGAAAGACTTGATAGGCTTAAGGGGTATATCCTTTTCCACCTCGGGAACAACTTCACGTTCGACTACTTCGATATCCTCTATGACGATATCGTCCTCGTACGTCGTATTCTCGATAACGATGGGTTCTTCATTTGATTTGACAGTCTCAGCTGCTTTTCTATCACGTTTCAGACTATCGAACAGTCCCACAAAAGGCCCCCTTTCAAGAGCATTGAAGCTAGTATACCTTGTTTGTGTTTCACGTGAAACACTATAGCGGTGGATTGACAGGGTTCTTGCAAGATCCATGCAAGAACCCTGTCTGATAGGTGCAAGATTCAGCCGGCTGCCATGTTGTATTCCTGCAAGGTCCAAGCAACTGGGAGCCGGTTGAAATACGGTTCTCCGGCAAGGTTGCGGCGTTATGATCTGAATGATAACGTCGATCAACCTAAGAAGGTGCCAATGAACCGTGCTGCGCGTACCCGCCTAGCTGAACGGGCCAGATACATGAGAAAGAATATGACCGAAGCGGAAAAGATATTTTGGTTTCGCTTCCTCCGTGAATATCCCATTCGATTCTCGAACCAAATTATCGTCGGTCCTTACATCGTCGATTTCTATTGCAGAAAAGTAAGGTTAAGCATAGAGCTCGATGGATCCCAACATTACGAGGAGGTCCACCGAAAATACGACGAGATACGAACTACTTACTTGGAAATGGAAGGAATCAAGGAATTACGTTTCCAAAACTCTTATATTTGGGACCATTTCGAAGGAGTGTGCGAGACTATTCACCGAGAAGTCGAACTCCGAAGGAATGACCTTTCGTCTATCCCTCTTTCAGAAGTTCGAAACAAGCGATGATGTTTCACGTGAAACATCATCGCTTGTTGTCGCTCGAACACTCGAATGTTTCACGTGAAACATCCTTTGGTTAAAGAGGCTTCTTTTGGGCAAAACCGACATGACGGGGGAGCTTTAACTTAGAGCGGCCTGATTTCTCGAAGGTTATGATCCTTCGAGAAGTTTCGCCATCGCTTAACATGAGCGTTCTGTCAGAATACAGGCGCATACCAAGTTTCTCTTGCAACGACAGAGCATGCTCCCATTCTTCGTCTTGCACGTTTGCTTTATAACAGATCAGCAGCCCGCCGCTTATAAGCAACGGGCTTGCCAATTCCATGAGAACCGACAGCTTCGAAAGAGCGCGTGCAGTCAACGCTGCGAACGCGCGAGGGCGCTCGAGAGCCAGGTCTTCGATACGGCCACCATAGGTCGACACCTGCTCGGCTATCCCAAGCTCTGAAAGAACTGTACCGACAATAGCCATTTTCTTTTGAACGGAATCTACGAGAACGGTCTTCCTCCCTGATTCAAGTGCCAAAGGAACACCGGGAAATCCGCCACCGCTCCCAAGATCGCCGTACAAGCCTTCAGGAGCCTTCATCAACTCCTCCAGTCCGGCTAGCGAGTCTTCTATATGAAGTTTGCGCGCTTCTTCGAGCGATGAGATGCGCGTGAGATTCGTTTTTTCATTCGCTTCAAGGATCTTCTCCAAATAGAGATCGATGAGTGCTTCGTGCTGCATGGGCAATCCTTCGATACGAGGCGAGTTTTCACCACAAGTGTACCATCACGCAGAATGTTTCACGTGAAACATCGCCTATAAAAAAGCCTCCCAATGGGAGGCTTTCAATTAACGAGGGAGGATCACAACGTGTCGGGCGCTTCCTTCACCTTCTGACGCGGTTTCCACGCGGTCATCATCTCGAAGAGTGATATGAACGATACGTCGCTCGTAAGGCGTCATTGGACGGAGCTTGATGCTACGGTTTTGGCTGGCTGCACGGTTGGCAGAAGAACGGGCAATGGATTCCAGCTTCTCACGCTGACGCCCCTTATAACCCTCGATATCGACGACGACCGGATAACGATACCCTATCGTGCGCACCGTGATGGCAGATACCAGGAATTGCAGGGCGTCGAGCGTTTTTCCATGGCGACCGATAAGCACCGCAAGATCGTCACCTGTGATATCGAGAATAAGCTCACCCTCATCGCCCTCGTACTCGTCGATCGTCACTTCGCCGACGTTGAAGTACTTGAGGATATCCTGCAGCGCCGCAATAGCCGTGTCGGCAATGCGATCGAGCTCCTCGTCGGTCAGATCAACCGGCTCCTCCACAGTTTCCCCAGCGCTCTGCTTCTCTTCGACAATTTCATCAGCCATGGCAGACTCCTTCAATAGGCAATCCAAATGAGGCGGGGAGAAACCGATCTTCCGAGCCCCATTGTTTCACGTGAAACAATCGGTGCGAAGCCTAGCGCTTCTTCGTCGGACGAGGCTTCTTAACCTTGCGCGTGACGTCGACCTCGATCGGCTTCACCTCGATGGTCTCGGCAGCCTCCGCGTCGCGCTTCTTCATGATGCGCATGGAGATCTGCTGCTGGCCGAGGCCGATGAGCGAGGAAGCACCCCAGAACAGCAGAACACCAGCCGGAGAGCCCCAGCTGATCCACAGCATGAACACGCTCATGACCGCGGACATGATCACCATCTGCTTGCGCTGTGCGTTGTCCTTGTTGTTCATCTGCTGCAGAACCATCGGAAGGAACGTGGCTCCAGCAAACACCACCATAAGGATCAAATAAGGAACAAATGTTCCAAAACCCTGTGCAAACGCCTCGGAAGGCCGCTCGACAAGGCTAGGCACCAAGTTATAGAACTCGTACGTAGAGCCTTCGGTACGGGCCCCCATCTCGGAAAGCACTTGGAACAGGGCCATGAAGATAGGCATCTGCAGGAGCATGGGCAGGCAGCCCGCCAGGGGATTGAACTTCACCTCGGCATAGAGCTTCTGCATCTCCTCCTGCTGCCGCTGCGGGTCGTCGGCATACTTCGTCTGGATTTCTTTCATCAGAGGCTGGACCTTCTGCATCTGGAAAGAAGACTTCGTCTGCTTGTGCATGAGCGGCGAGATCAGCACGCGGAAGATGACCGTTACGATGATAATCGCCATGCCCCAGTCCCCGCAGAAATCATAGAAGAACTGGATGATCTGGAATATCAAATCCTTAAATGCGTCCCACATGTAGCTTTTTCCTTCCTATATACCAAAGAGGCCGCACGATCCCCTCGATCAAGGGACGGGATCGTATCCGTGAGGGCCTCCTGGACGGCATCGTAGAATCCGCTTCACCGTCAGCTTCAGCCCCTTCCAGAACCCGTAGCGTCTAAACGCGATGATCCCGTATTCAGAACAAGTTGGCGTGAAACGGCAGCACGAGGGAAAAAGCGGAGAGATGGCTGCGCGGTAGAACGTGATCATAAACACCGCGGTCTTGCAGGGCAGGTGTTTTATGAAATCGGAGATCGTCCCCATCGCGTGAACCTCATCGCACCCCGGCTCGCTTCAACGTATCGTCACATGCTGCTAGCACTTTACTATAAGACGCCCGCACGATGTTCGACTTTGCGAGGAAAATCACATCGTAGCCCCTCCAAGGGCCGCCAAGTTCGCGACATATCGCCCTCATGCGTCGTTTAGCGCTGTTCCTCCACACCGCGTTGCCCAGTTTCTTCCCAGCAATAAAAGCAGCACGACCGGATGGGTCGTGCTGCTTTTCGTTGCGTACCACGATGAACGTGAGGTAGGGCGTGTGCAAACGCTTGCCGTGGGTAAACAGGGACGATATCTCCGCGTTGGATTTTATGGTCTCCAACCCAGAACCCCTGGTTACACGCAGAGGCGCTTGCGTCCCTTGGCGCGACGAGCAGACAGGACGGCGCGGCCACCCTTCGTCGACATGCGGGCACGGAAGCCGTGGCACTTGGCGCGCTTGCGCGTGTTAGGTTGATACGTGCGCTTCATGGTCATTTCCCTTTCGATACTTTCAAGAGCAACTTCCAAAGTATATATCATGTTATCGGGACGTCAAGCGTATTTCCACGAAGCAGCGACAATAAATCGAAGGATGAATCGTTTGAAGACAAGGAGCGCGGAGATCCGCCAAACAGGTTTTCCACTTAAGGAAAGAACACCTGTTCACCTCCATGCCATTTTCACAACTCTTCGAAGGGGAAAACCTAAGGTGGAGCACCTGCCACTGCTTTTCTCCAACAAAACCAATGAGGTTTAATGCTCGAAGTGAGCGAGAAATTGTGGAAAATGGGGAAAACCGCGATTTCATTCGGCGGCCTTTGTGGAAATCTCTAACGACAGCCGTTTGTCAAGGGTGTGTTTAAAAGGAATTTACAAAGGCCCTATCAGCCATTTTGGATTCCACTCTTAATGAACACGCTTTTGATCTGGTATTTCTCACCGATCCACCATACAAATTATTTTCAGAGGTTGCCGTATCGCAATGTTCCTTACACCGAATCGACACCATTTGCATGGGTAGATGAATCCTATCTGGGGAAACCTTTTCCTCTTGCAAGTCAATGAAAATTTCAACAATTCAGGCGCTTTTCAACGTTTTCCAGAATTCTCCATTCAGTCTTGTTCATGGTTTTCCACTTTTTCTGAATAAAATGTTGAAAACTCTGAAAAACCCTCTTCGTTACTGCTTTCATTTTCATTCGATAATGAATGAAAGCAAATTCAATCCATGAATTCCGCAGGTGAATAGATTCACGCATGAAAAAAAGGTACAATGCCGTTGAATGTCTTTGAAAAATGTTGAATATCGAATCTGAAAAACGGAATACCATTGAACGACCAGATTGAACATTCAAACCAAGGCAATGAACCCGCTGATGGCAACGCCGGTGCGTTCGACTATACCTATGTGCAGACCGTTGCGCGCATAGCTCAGTACGATGATCTCCGCAGCGCGCCGCGTATCACCGAGATCCAGCCGGCACCCACGGCGGACTTCATCGAGCACCTTGCCTCGAAAATCTACGAACAGGCGAAGATGGCGGGCGGCACGATTCCCTATACCGTCATCCGCGAGGTATCGGAAAACTTCATCCATGCACGGTTCGCCGAGATCATCGTCTCCATCCTTGACGAGGGGAACACCATCAGGTTCGCCGACCAGGGTCCGGGGATCATGATGAAAGACAAGGCGCAGCTGCCCGGCTTCACATCGGCCATCGAGCCGATGAAGCACTATATCCGCGGTGTCGGATCGGGCCTTCCCATCGTGAAGGAGTACTTGGACTTCTCGCACGGCACCATCTCGATCGAAGATAACCTCGGTACTGGCGCGGTGGTCACCATCAGCCTGAAAAGCAATGAGGAATCGGCGGCCTACGTACCGGAATCACCCTATGAACAGCGAAGACCTGCCACTAGCGGGAGGGGATACGCTCCGCAGCCGGCAATGCCGCCGCTTCCGCCGCTATCACAGCGCGAGCGCGACTTCCTGCCCATCTTCTTGAGCGAAGGTGCGCTGGGCGTCACCGACCTAGCCCGGCTCACCGGAGTGCCCCAGTCGAGCACGTACGTAACCCTCTCGAAGCTGGAAGAGGCCGGCCTTATAGAGAAGACCGCCGGGCAGAAGCGCATTCTGACCGATCTGGGCTTCCACGTGGCGAATTCGCTATAATCGCCACGAAGGGACGGGCATCCGCCGTAACAGGACGCAACAGGGCGGCATCCGTTCTACCGTAAGTAAAACCTCCTCAAGAGGGGAATAACCATGGAAAGCGAAAAGCTCGAGCAGGTCTGGCGCGCAGTTTGCGATCAGGTCAAAAGCTACAACAACATAGACCCTTCGCAGATCAATGCCTTCTTCTCGCGGCTGCAGCCCCAGGCGATGAGCGAGGATTTCCTCATGCTCACAGCCGACAACGACTTTATCAAGACATGGATCGAGCGGCACTACGTCGACTTCATCAAGCAGGCGCTCATGGATTTGTACCGCACGGCGTTCACCGTGCTCATCGAGGTGGATATCGCAGCGGAGGCGGCAGGAGCGGCCCAGGGCATGGTTGCCTCGGCGCCGGCCGCGCCTTCGTCGGCGACGATGGCGCCGGCAGGGGCACCGGCCGCTGCTGCAGAAGGAGCACCTGCAGGCGTCGGCGGCTACACGGCAGGGGCGCCTACGGCCTCCCAACCCCCCTCCCAGCAGACGGCGGCCGAACAACCGCCCATCGCCTCCCAGATCGCCGACGCTTACGAGCCGGGCGGCGACGATGCCCTGGGCGACGTCTACCAAGACGAAGATGAGCCGGGCGGACCCGATAGGCCCACGTCCACGCTCACATTCGAGAACTTTGTCATCGGCGACTCCAACCGCATGGCTTACTCCATGGCCGTGGCCGTGGCCGAGATGCCGGGCAAGGCGCACCTGAACCCCTTGTTCATCTATGGCAAGTCGGGCCTCGGAAAGACCCACTTGTTGCGCGCCATCCAGAACTATGTGCATGAGACCATGCCCAACCTCTCTACCATCTACGTGGACTCTGCCGAGCTGCTCTCTGATTACATGGAAGCCAGTGCCGCGCACGACAAGGAGAAATCCAGCTACAAGAACTTCAAGACGCGCTACGAGGAAGCCGACGTGCTGCTCATCGACGACGTGCAGTACCTGCAGGGCAAGAAGCAGACGCTCGATATCGTGTTCCAGATATTCAACAAGCTCACCGGCCAAGGACGCCAGGTGGTGCTCTCGGCCGACCGCGCGCCGAAGAACATCGACATCGATGAGCGCTACAAGAGCCGCTTCAACTCCGGCGGCACGTTCGATATTCAACCGCCGGAGATAGAGACGAAGCTCGGCATCGTGAAGAGTTTTGCGGACGAGTACCGAGCCACCGAGGGAAAAGCCAGCTTCTCCATCCCCGACGATATACAGATGTATATCGCGGAGAGCTCCAGCTCGAACATCCGCGAGTTGAAGAGCGCCGTGACGAAGGTTATCTACCAGATGACGTTCTTCAACCAGCCCGACCTGAGCCTGGACGATGTGCGCAGCCTGTTGGAGAACCACTTCTCAGGCGGACCGTCGAAGCGGCTGACCATCGCCGACATCCAGAAGGAAGTGGAGACGTTCTACAAGGTGAGCCACGCCGACCTGGTGGGAAAGAAGCGCACGCGCAACATCATCTACGCGCGGCAGATCGCCATCTATCTATCGCGGCAGATGCTCGACCTGCCGTTCAACGACATCGGTAAGAAGTTCAACCGCGACCACTCCACCGTCATGTACTCGGTGACGAACGTGGAGGAGAAGATGAAGGAAAGCCGCGAGCTGCGCGAGGAATTGGAAACCCTGAAGCAGCTCATCCGGGAAATATAAGCTTCAGCAGATGACGGGAAAACAAGGAGAGAAGTAAACCCCGCCGGATGTTTCACGTGAAACATCCTATTGGGCGGGCCGTGGCGGGCCTGATCGCACCTCCTGTGTTTCACGTGAAACACGCTCGATTCGACCGAACGTGCATTTCCGTTCGACGGTACCGCTGTGCTGTTTCACGTGAAACACAGGGAACTCGTCAGGAAGGCATCCAGGCTTAAAACTGACGTTGCATGTGAAGCCTTCGCTATTGGAAGTTTTTCCGAGCACCGCAAGATCCGCGAACTGGCATAGAGCGAACGATCGTTCGGCGGAAACATGACTGAAAGATGACTGGCAACTTGGTGAAAACCACCGGTTCGCTTGGGAAAGATAATGAAAGCAATAAAAGATGTTGAGGGAGGGTACGTGCCCTCCACGTCGGAAACAGCAATAAAAAGGGACGTTGAAGAGGGACGATGCAAGTTATCCACAAATCCACCGTCCTTATTGTTATCATTATTAAAAACTCAGATAAATTATGGAAGACCTTTAGAGAAAAGAATCGCGGCGCACCCGCCGCAGCCGGACAAAACCGTGAGGCAAAATAACCGGGAGAATTTATAATGGCAGCGTAACATGACGTGATGTTTGCCATACTGGGTGGAACTGCGCACGCGCATAGGTGAGAGAAAGGGAACGCCTTGAAATTCAGCATCAACCAATCGGAACTTCAGAACGCCTTGAGCGTGGTGCTCAAGGGCGTGGCCACGCGATCGACGCTTCCCATCCTCTCCGGCGTGTTCCTCGAGGCGGACAACGACTCCCTCACGCTGCAAACCACGGACCTCGAGCTGTCCGTGCAGTACACGGTTGCCGCCCTCGTGGAGCAGCCCGGCCGCGCCGTCGTGCCCGGCAAGCTGTTCGCCGACATCGTGAAGAACCTTCCCGATGCGGCCGTGCACGTGGAGGCCGACGAGGAGAACGCCGTCATCACCTGCGACACGGCCTCTTTCTCCATCAAGGCGCTCAATCCCGACGACTTCCCCGGATTTCCGCATGTCGACGTGACCCAGCGCGTGGATATCCCGTTCGCCCAGTTCTCGTCCATGGTTCGCCGCGTGGCCCGGGTGGTTTCCAAGGACGAGAGCCGGGCCATCCTCACCGGTGTGCTTATCACCATCGAAGACGGGCGCCTGAAGATGGTGGCCACCGACTCGTACCGCCTGGCCATCACCGAGGCCGAGCTGCCCGAGTACGCGGGCGAGGAGTTTCAGGCCGTCATCGCAGGCACATTCCTGCAGGATATCGCCGCGCTGCCGAAGACCGACGGGCCCGTTTCGTTTGCGCTGGCCGAGAACCAGATCGTCGTGACCTACCAGGACACGGTGTTCGTGAACCGCCGCATAGAGGGAAACTTCCCGAACTACCGCCAGCTGCTGCCCGATTCCCACACTACCCGCGTGAGCATGCCCGTGGAACACCTCGTGGCAGGCGTGAAACGCGCGTCGCTGCTCGGCCAGTCCTCCTCGCCCGTGCGCTTCGACATCAACATCGCCTCGCAGACCACGCAGCTGTCGTCCGTGGCCCAGGACGTGGGCTCGGCGCAGGAGACCATTGCGTGCTCCGGAGAGGGCGAGGACGTGGAGATAGCCTTCAACTACGCGTACCTGCTCGACGGCCTTGCCGCCGTGGGAACCGACGAGGTGTTCCTGGAGGTACAGTCGTCGCTGAAGCCGGGCATCTTCAAGGCAGCCGAGCCGGAGAACTTCCTGTACCTCGTCATGCCGGTACGCATCGCCTAGGCGCATCCGCATCCTCTGCATCCCATGGACCTGCGTATCGAACGCATAGCGTTTCGCAACTTCAGGAACTACGAGACCTTCGAATTGTCAGCCTTGGGGCCGCTGACGGTGCTCGTGGGCCCGAATGCCGTGGGAAAGACGAATGTGGTGGAGGGTATCCAGCTCCTCACGGCGCTGCAGTCGTTTCGCCGCCCCTCCCTCGAGCAGATAGTGCGCCAGGGCGCCGATTTCGCGCGTCTTGACGCGGACGTGACCGACGGCAGCCGCGAGCTCGCGCTGTCGCTCCAAGTGAGCGAGGGGAAGAAGCGCTATCTCCTGAACGGCAAGGGCAAGCGAACAGCCGATCTCAAGGGGCTTGTGCCCTCCGTGACGTTCGCACCCGACGATCTGGAGCTGGCGAAGGGGGCGCCTGCGGTCAAGCGCGCTGCGCTCGACGCGCTGGGCTCGCAGCTCTCGGCGAACCACTACGTCATAAAGAAGGACTACGAGAAGGTGGTGCGCTACAAGAACCGCCTGTTGAAAGACGACGCACCCTCCGAGCTCGTCACGAGCATCGACGAGACGCTCGTGACGTGCGGAGCGCAACTGGCATGCTACCGCTCCGCGCTCGTGGAGAAGCTGGCGCCTCGCGTGGCCGACTACTACGCCGCCATCGCCGGCGGGCGCGAGGCGCTGATGATGGGCTACGTGCCGTCGTGGGAGCCCCACGATCCGGACCTCCCGGCCACGTTCGCCTTCGGGCGCGACGAGGCGCGCAAGCGGCTTCAGGCCGAGATCACCCGCCGACGCGACGAGGAACGTGCGCGCCGGCGCGCGCTCGTGGGCCCGCATGCGGACCACGTGGAGTTCTTCATCGCAGGGCGCAACGTGGCGCTCTACGGTAGCCAGGGCCAGCAGCGCTCCGTCGTGCTGGCATTCAAGCTGGCCGAAGCCGCGCTTATCCAGGAGATGCTGGGCCAGAAGCCGGTGCTGCTGCTGGACGACGTCATGAGCGAGCTCGACGAGGGCCGTCGCAACGCGCTCGTGTCGTTCATCGAGGGAGACATCCAGACGTTCATCACCACCGCGAACCTCGCCTACTTCGACGAGGACCTGCTCTCCCGTGCCCGCGTGGTGGAACTGCCGCTGGAAGGCGCGGCGGAGCCGGGTGAGGCGCGCGCATCGGGCGCGGCTGGTGCGGACGCTGCGGACGAGCGCGGCGCGGATCGGCGACACGCTGGGTGCGGCCCTGCGGCGGCCGGCCCGTCAACGGGGGAGGGTGGGCGATGAGGAAGCTCAAGGCGGACCTTGACCGGTTGAAAGCCACGTTGGAGGAGAAGAACCCCAGCGGCGCCGAGGCGCTGCGCTTCGCGGAGGTGAACGATCTGTGGAGGAATGCCGTCGGAGCCGTTTTCGGCGGTGATTCGGCGGATCTCGTGCTCGACCATACGAACAGCGTGTACGTGATGTCGGGCGAGCAAGGGGGCAACTTGCGGCGCTTCGACCGTCCGCGCAGCGAGACCCAAGGGTCCGTTGCGGGCAAGGTGCTGGCCGTGTACTGCGACGACAGCATGGTGCGCTCCGAGCTGGACAACCGCCAGGAGCTGCTGAAGATGAAGTTCAAGGAGCAGGGCGAGGACGTGGAGGCGCTGCGGATACTGCCCTCTACCCGAGACATGAAGAACCGCCATCCCTTCCGCGAGGAGGCCGCCCGTCCCGGCGCGCCCGCCCGCTCCTTCGTGCGCCCGGCGCGCACGGCCCGCGC
>OLND01000893.1_pt1 | contig 34167 bp, 49 predicted proteins | sample 1672031 | NCBI WGS metagenome assembly OLND01 (sample SAMEA3136638, study PRJEB25190) | human gut metagenome | biome: human gut; feature: human-associated habitat; material: faeces | place: Austria | collected 2013 | reverse complement strand
AGACTTGCTTAGAAATAGAAAAGTTAATACAAAGAAACGCCAAAACCGACATTTGCCGGAATTGGCGTTTCTTATATTAGGGACTTATTTTACAGCCCCTATTTTTTTCTAATTTCGCAAAAATTTTTAAAAACTTTTCAAGATTTCTTTGACGATTTTTCAAATGACGCAATATCTATAGTGTAAGGATAAAAATGCGAAGTACAAGGAGGAAAAATATGGGAAAATTAAAGAAAATTGTTGTATCAGCACTGATTGTCGGCATGTTGTGCGCATGTACCGGGTGCGGGTTGTTTGATAGTGAGGTTAATGAGTTGAACGGAACGATAAAAGGAAATACCTATAATATTTCCTTTTATTCCAATGAAGGAGAGAAATTCATGGAAATGTCCGGTCAGAAGATTGACATGAATTCGAATACTGTTGAAGAACCTACATATACGGATAGCGGGTGGGGATATACCCAGACTCTTTCCAGTGTAGTCACAATTACTGTAGATGGCAAGGAAGTTGAAAGTTGTGGAACTACAATGTTGTTTGCAGAAAATGGCCTGTCGCCGGATGTTGATTTTACACAGCCGGATAAAATTAACAGTAAGACGGATGGGAAGCTGTCTGATAATACTATCATTGCCAAGACGGTAAATAAATATAAAAACTATTTTGGAAAGTCTAGGATTGTAGTCATTCAATCACAGCTTGGAGATCCAATCTGCGCATATTCCGGGGATGAAGTGTATTGGAAAGTGTGCAAGGACCTACCAAAGACAACAAAACTGATGGTTGATGGAAGGGCGTTGTATATCCACCGTGCGAATTTCCAGATCATCGACAAAGCACTTCTTAAATAACGGGAGAAAAATAATGGAAATTCATAAAAGAAACGTTGTGATCAAATGTCATGAGTGAGGTCGGGATTACGAAGATACGCAGATAATTGTGAATGGTATTCCGTGCTGCAAATTTCATGTATGTCCGGAATGTAAAAGAAAATTAGTTGAGGCAGTTTTTGGGAACCACGGAAATAACATAAAATAACATAAGGAAGTGAATGTATGAAAAAAATAATAAAGCGTATGCTTCAGGCAAAAACAAAAGAAGAACTTTTGACATGCGAGGTAGATCTGCAGATTCAATACAATCATCTTTCAGAAGAATTGTTGGAGGATGGTGCGATAAGTGAAAAGGATTACGAGGGAATTTTGACGTTTTACCGTTCCTCTCGAGAATTGTTGGTGGATATTAATGAGAAAGCAGAAAATTTACAAAAAAAATTTCCGAGAGCCATTGAGATTTTACAGCTTGCGATTTTGTACTATTCCCGAGAAATTCTGCATTTGTTGTATTCGGGATATTGGGATAATCTGCTTGTGATGAAGGGTAAGAAAAAAGAGCGGTTTGTTAATCTGGTTGAAGAACTTGAAAAAAAGCCAGATGGGATTATTCCTTGGTCTGTGGCAGTGCTTTTCTTTTACAATCATCGGTATTGGGGATTACAAAAAGAGGTCAGAAAGCCGGAATCGCAAAAGGTGGACTGAATATTGTACTGTATTAGAGTTGGATCAGCCAGAGGAAATTACTATTTATAACAATGATTATGAAGAGCTTTTGAATCATTCTTTAACTTCCTTTGGTGGAAGCCTGTTTTCGCAAATTGTAGACAGGTGTCTCGGGCAATACATTGCTTATTTTACAAAGATCGAATACATACTCAATTATCAGCCGATTTTCGTAGGTGCGGCATTTACATTGTTAAAAATTATAGCAGAAGAAAAGAGAAAATCGCAGAAAACGGAGGTGCAAAAGATGTAAAGTAAGGTCAGAAAATTAAAATAGATTAATGCGGCGGTAAAGATTGCAGCAATCATTGTAATTTTTTTGTTTCTCTGATTGTTTTTGGAATCGGATTTGCAGATTTGTCATTTTACACAAAAATCGGGGGAAGACAGCATTGGTACAATCTATCTCTATTTGTCCATCATCGTGACAAATGTTGCACTCCCGCGGAGGGGGTGCATGGATTGAAATCGACTTTCAAAACGGTAATTGGATTTTACTACGCTGCGTCCCCGCGAGGGGCGCATGGATAAAGAAACAGGGAAAGGGAGGGAACGTATGAGTATATTACAAAATGTTGTCGATGAGTATACAAAAGATTACCATCCGACGGAGAAGCAATTGGATACGGTGGACGAACTTTATACAAACAATAGGGAATTGGATGTTGGTAAGTATTACGGTGATGCCTCAATGGTTATCGGTGGAGCAAGAGGAGATATAGCTGCAATGGAAACGATCGCAGGTGTTTGCGCCCGCCTTTGTACAAAACCAGAGGAGGATATGACGGCGGCTCCGCAGATTGCGGCAGGTGTGCATGCCCGCTGGCCTGACGAGCAAATGGTTCTTTCAAAGGCGGACAGCGGGATGTCGTTTGCTACAAAAATGGATGTTGTTCGGACGTGTTTTAACGAGAATGACGTGCAGGTTGTGATTGATCCGAAGAGGGAGGTTTGAAAAAATGAGAAAAAATAAGATTCTTGGAAGAGTAGCAGCGTGCGTAGCTGCAGGCGTGCTTGTACTTTCAAGTTGCACAGCTTGTGGCGTCAATATATACAGTACTATGGATGACAAAATTGATCTTGTGATTGAAGGGGAGAAGAACATTGCGCAAATTTCATCCATTGTCGGATCACCGGTGGCATCATTGACTTCAAAAGATAATGTATTGGTAGTCAGGTATAAAAATGGCGCATCTTACACATCTGGAATAAAACGTGACGGATGTAAGCTGATTTTTACAAATAAGGTTACAAATACAAGCAATGTCCTTTCAGATCAGCAAGTTAAGGACGTCATCTGTTACTCATTTGAAGACTATATGGATAACCAGGATGTGCAAAAAGTAGTAGATGAGATCTGCCATGCGTATAAAGAGGACATGCTTTACAACGGTTCGTTTAAAGACGAGGGCATAAAATACGATGTATTGTTTGTTACGAGTGATCGAGGTGAAGAGTTGAGGGACGTTACCCTGCAGATAACTGCAAAACATTAACAATAGGAAGGAGAAAATTATTGAAGAAGAGAATAGTAGTTTCGGTGATTGAAATTCTGCTGGCATGTCTGGTTATTGTTGCAATGCTTTTTGGTACTTTTTATGTCAGTCGGAAAATTGATCAAAGATTTTTTACAGGTAAGTCCTACATATATTTGTATCCAGAAGAAGATAACACACCTATTTCTGTTAGTCTTTCTGATGATACGGTGTATGCGTCAGAAGATCCTTATCCAACATTCAGTCATGAAAGCACATGGAATGTCAAGGGAGACCATGATGGTTTTATTGAGTGTAATGGAGAATATTATAACAAATTGGGACGAAAAGTGGAGGGATTTGATTGGAAATGGGATTTCCGTAAGGGATACTGTGTTTCAAAGGAAGAAACATATTCGTTTATATATAAATCATTGAAACAGCTTGGCGTGAATGATTTTGAGGCAAGGGAATTCCTACATGACTTACCATGGATGGATCGTTCTCCATATAATGTTATTTCGTTTCAGTCAGATATATATCAGGACCATGTGAAGCTGAAAACGGAACCGGAGTCTGATACCGTGAACCGTATATTTATGGTTTGGTATCCGTCAAAAAAGAAAATTAATATTGAACCTCAGAAGCTTGCTACTTTGAAAAGAAAAGATTTTGATGTTCTTGAACTAGGTTATACGGAAACGGAAAAATGGATGTGCGTTTTTTCAAAGGAAGATCGATTTTATCCAAGACCGTTTTTGTCTTTTCATCCTGAAATAAGAAAAATAATGGATAATATCAGGAAATAGACGATTTTAGGAGAAAAATTGATTTATGGAATCAAAGGATTTTATTTTTTATTATTACATAGTTTGCGGAATATTATTTATGGTATATGGATTCGTGTTGATTGGCGGTTTTCTTAAAATGAAAAGCAACGATACTGGTGTGCCTTATCTAATAGTAGGTATTGTTGAAATTTTTTTAGGTATTTTATTGATGTTTTTGTTGTGGAAAACAAAATTTGCTTATTAAAAAAGTGATGGAGGAAAGATTATTGAAGAAGAAAATAGGAATGCTTGCAGTAATTGGATGTATTTTTTTTAGTGGAATGTTTGTCGGTGGATGCAGAATGCCGGATACGGTTAAAGGAACATTGTCGTCAGATGGAACTATCTATGATGTTGAGTCGTACAAGTTGAGTGGAGACGTTACGTTTCTTCCAATTTCTGTACAGAAGATTGATAACCACAGTGCAGAGTCGACTGTGATTACAGAATTTGTTAATATCAAGGATAAGACGGTGTGGATGCAGTCGTACAAAGGATATTATCGGGCAGACAGTGGTGTTGGGCAGAGCATGATTCAAGAACTTGATCCGGATGGAAAACCGAAGCTGTACTCTGGGGATATTAACGAACTGATCAAAAAATTTCAGAAATAATAAGGTTACTTTATAAAACTGCCTCGTTTTGGGGCAGTTTTTGTTTAAAATTTAAAAAATGAAAGAAAATACAGATTTGACTTTGACGATTTTATAAATGGCGCAATATGTATAGTGAATGGAGAAATAGGGGTTCTCTTAAATCTTAACTTAGCCAATTCAAGGCTTAAAAAACATTACAATAACAGCAACGGAGGAAAAATTATGAAGAAAAGAACAAAATTAGTAGGATTGATCCTTTTGGCAGCACTTTTGACGGCCACTTTTTCTGGGTGTTCCTATGAAGAGGAATATGTTCCAGTAGATACACAGACTGATGTTTTACAAAATACCGAAAACAGCAATAGCACTGTAAGTATTCCAAACTTAACACAGAATCTTCCTGTAAATGGAGAAGATTTCTCATTGATATGTAAGTATGATACGGGAAAGTATTCTTTGAAAAACTGGCATGTAACGGATACAAAGTCGATCAACATGAATGTGCATACCAAAAATTTGCCGGATGGGTATGATGTCATGGTGGAGCATATGCATGCAGACATCTCACTTGTAAGTACATCTCCACAGATTAACGGTATTACACAAGATTCCATGGATAATTCTTTCCACGGAAACACCCAGGATGGTTTTGCAATTGATAATAAAACAAGCTATTACCGGACTTTCGCAATAGAAGGATACACGGATCAGTTTTACCAGTTATGGGGGTGTGCATTCGGAGATTTCGGAACTCTAAGCAGTACTTATAAACGTTTGACAGAACTCAATATTATTAAAGTTGGGACATATGCTGAACGCTTATCTGTTGTTTATGATCTTGCCATCAAGGCTCCAGGCGATAAGAAATACCATTCCACTTCTGTAAAGAGTGAGATTTTAATCCCCGTCAGCCAGAATGTCAAAACAAGAACCGTGGAATATTAGGAGGTCAGGTCTTGAGAATTTATATAAAGAATAAAAATAACTTTGAAAATTTTTTGATTCTTATTTTTGCCATCATTTTTATAATTTTTTCAATTGTTATTTCTGCTATATATGGCACAGAGGGCCTTATGGCTATTATTGTACTTTTAACAATATGTTGTTTTGGAATAATTGCCGTTATGCTTATCATTTTAGCAATTTATGTCATGGTTATTCATATAAAAAATACATTTGGGATAAAATTTGACAGGTCAAAAGGGAAAGATAAAAATGGGAAAAAGAAGAAAAAATAAGGATATTCCAAAATATGCAAATCGGATAGGGTGGACCCAGCCGGTATATGTCTGTCCGACATGCGGGGCACGTTTGATCAGTCCTGATATCTGTATTGAATGCGGTCAGCGAATTCGATGGACGGATCCAAAAAATGAAGGATGGTGAAATAATGTCAGCACATAAAAAGATACCCAAGAAAATCCGGCTTCTGGTGTATGAAAAATGCAACCACCGGTGTGCATACTGTGGATGTGAGCTGGAATACAAGGATATGCAGGTGGATCATGTTAAGTCTGTTTTCGCCAATACCGATGTCAGTCATACAATGACAGAAGAGGAAATGTATTCGGAAAAGAACTTACTTCCGGCATGCCGGCAGTGTAACTTTTATAAGTCATATGGTAATCTGGAGTCTTTCCGTGAAGCATTAACAAACACACTAATGAAAAATCTGCAGAAAACATTTCAGTATCGTCTGGCAATTAAGTATGGACTTATACAAGAGAGTATTGAACCGGTACAATTTTATTTTGAAAAAATTGGCATTAACATAGATGCCTCAGATTGCGGTCAAAAGGAGGAATAACATGGAAGATAGATATTTATTGCGGTCAGAAATTGGAAATGAAATTTAACTTTCTTTGGTGTGGAAGAGAATTAACTAAAGAAAATTTTGGTGGAGTTTTTAATGATAAGTCAGATACGAAAGAGAGGATAAATTATGAAAAATAGTATCAATAATTGGTTCAAAAAGAATACTAAAGAAGAAGAAAAAATATTTAGACAAGGGTTACTTGCTTTTTTAATATTTATTATTGTAGTGATACTCTTAAAAGTATTTAGATTGGGAATTTTTTATGGGTAAAGGGAGAGGACAATGAAAGTAATAACTGCAAGCACAATTGGAAATCTTATCTCAGCACACATAGAAGGGGATGAGAAAAAATTTCTCGCATACGCAAATTTTATTGCAGATGCATATGACGAAGCAGGAGAAGAGCGTAGTGCTAGAATTATTAGAAAAAGGATAGACGGTACATATAAAAATGAACCACAAGTTACTTTGGATTAGAACGATAAAGACATTCTTTTGTGGGTTGAAACAGGAATAGATTATATGTTCTGTGAAATTATCGGAAACCGGTTTGACAATCCGGAATTGTTGGAAAGTCCTAACAAGATGGACGCACATGGAAAAGGAGGGTGAATGATGGGAAGATTGATTTATGCAGATGATGTAATATCTTTGCTTGCCAATCATCATTTTGATGACAGAAAGGAAAATACGAAGATACTGAACGGCAGGGGTTGCTTCTGCGGTTGCCAATCAGTGAAGATGCACCAGTGTATTCCATCGAGTATTGTTGCGGGAAAAACAAAAGTAATCGGTCTGGAATGTGTTTTAGAGGATTTTGCGAGAATTGTAGTGATAAGGCGTACTACATACGTGAAAGCGTAGCTAAACAATGCAGCATTTGCGAAATTAATAAATCAGTATTCTTTACTCGTGAGGAAACAGAAACTAAGCTGAAAGAAATGGAGGAAAATCAATGATTAAAGGAAAGAAAGTAGTAATAAACGACAAATACTATGTGTCAGAGAAAAATAAAGGCAAGATTTTTGAAGTTACAAGTGAGCCGTATAGTGTATGCGGAACCGTAGTTGTAAAGCTGAAAGGCTTAAGCGGCTGTTATGCGTTGGATGGATTAGATGAGGTGAATGATGGGAAGACTGATTGATGCAGATGATGTAATATCATTGCTTGCCAATCATCATTTTGATGACAGCAAGGAAAATACTGATTTGTTGATACACAATTTATGCAAGGAAGTAAAGAGTGTTCCAACCGCCTACGATGTGGATGCAGTTGTGGATAAATTAAAGCAGCGAAGCAAAGAATATAATTCTGGCGTTAGGCTTCATGGGAAACCAGAAGAAATGATTACCACTGAAGCAATCGAGATTGTTAAAAGCGGTGGCGGTGGTGTAGATGCAATTAGATCTGTCGGCAATTGAGAATAGAAAACAGTTGGTGACTATGAGAGAAATCATACCGATCAATATCATGAATGTCCTTATTCCGACAAAGACGATGTAGACGATTGTATGGATTATTTTATGGGTGAATGCCAGAACACATGCAGTTTCTGCCCTATGGAAGACAAATATGGAGTGATCTGGTAAATTACTTGTTGAGGGGAAAATAAGAATTTATTTTAAAAGGGAAAGAAGAAAAAATTATGGATCAAAATACTAAAGTGGTAGTTTCAGCAGCTATTATTGTTTACTTTATTTTCCGTATATTCCAATTCTTTCATATGAGATAGTGATACAGGTTGTAAAGGAGTGGTGATAAAGATGGCAATAAAAGCGATTTTATTCAATGCCGAGATGGTTCGGGCGATTCTGGAAGGTAGAAAGAGTTGCACCAGAAAAATTGTGAAACCACAACAGCTCATAGGGATGTTGCCGGATAAATGCAAAAATGGAGCACCTGAAAAATTCTTGAAAGAAAAGAAACTCATGTTCAAACCATATTGCGATATGACAGATATAGAACTGATAAATACTGCATACAAAGCTCCATATCAGCCGGGCGATATTCTTTATGTCCGGGAAACATGGAAAAAGGCGCCGAACGGATACTATTACTACGAAGATTGGCAAAGGAATGACATTGCCGATGTTACAAAGTGGAAACCATCCATCCGCATGCCGAAAGAAGCAGCGCGTATCTGGCTGAAGGTTACGGATGTGAGAGTGGAGCGGTTGCAGGAGATCAGCGCAGAAAGTGCGTTGGCAGAAGGAGCAGATAAGTATATCCACACAAATGGAGGACTTGATGAAAACATGACAATTACATCGTTTATAGGGATTTGGAACAGCACCATTAAAAAATCCGACATTGATCGTTATGGTTGGGATGCAAACCCCTATGTGTGGATTATCGAGTTTGAGCGGTGTGAAAAGCCGGAGGGAGTGTGATGGTATGTGTACAATGAAGTGGAAAGAAGTTGTCCCAGAACAAGATGACTGGGAAAAGCAAATAGACATCGTTGCCTATTATGGCGGTATCACCGTAGGAAGCATTGTTTATTGTGGCGAAGAGATAGGATGGCAGTCAGTGATTGATGGCCACATGAATTTTATGCAAGCAGAATCCTTAGAGGATGCCAAAAGGGAAATGATTGATATATTGGAGGAGCACTGTACCGACCAAATCAATTATTATAAGGAGTTACAGGGATATCTTGAAGAATTAAATGCAGCGGAGGTGAACTGATGGTTAAAGCAGTATTGGTTATAGATATGCCGGAATCGTGCGATATGTGCGATTTTGCAGACGATACACAGCCACCAAGGTATGGAGAGCGAACGTTGTATTGCAATGCTCCAGGTATTGGAGATGATGTGACAGATTATATTGCGTGCAGACCAGATTGGTGTCCGCTCCGGGAACTGCCATAGAAACAGTAAGAGAATATGCAAATCTTGTCTGGAAAATTGCAGGTTGGAATGTGTACCTGGATGAAATCTTAAAGTGAATGGGAGTAGAATTGTATGAATAAACGAATTGCGAAAAAGAAATATAAGAAAGCTGTTGAGATCATGAAAAATCCTAAAGCACATGGATTGGCTGCAGTAATGATTGTCAACCAGGCTTGTGTTGATACAAATGGGCAGCCGTGTGATCCGATGGAAAACCCGAATTCAAGGATGATTCTCCTTAAACGTCCAAAGATCATCTATGTTCGCGATTGCAAAACCGATAAGGAAAAGTGGAAGTGGTGATTGAAGGAAGTGTGTTTCCACCTATGACAAACGAAAGGATTTTGATTATGAAACGTATTTTATTTTGTATATCACTAAGGTTTATTATGGCGTCTTTTTTTGCCCATGTAACTTTATCAGAGCCGGTAGTTAAATTCTTTATGAAATTTTCAAATAATATAGAGGAAGTGGCTTGGCTCCTTATAGTATGGTTTTTAATAGTGGAATGGTTTTTTACTCTGGTTGTAACAACAGATTTGGCAAGTTTGTTTTTCAAAAACGATTCTGAAAACAATGAACCGAAGTATCAGGCAAGTGGAAAGAAGTTACCCCAGAACAAGATGTCTGGGAAAAGCAAATAGACATCGTTGCCTATTATGGCACTTAATTTTGTAATCCATGACAAAATTGATAACGAAGAAATTGCTGGATTATGGATATCCTCACAGAAGAAAGCGTCGTCGATACTATCTTGGAAGCAAGTTGTTTTGCAAATTAAAGAAGGTATACTTAATCTAACCGGCATTCCTCAAATCCATATCAGAAATAAATTAGAGCAAAAACTAATTGATTTCATATTAACAGAATTCAACGCTATAAAATTACTAAAATTTCAGTGTAGCTGCAACACCTACATCGCAGTTATCCTAACAGACTTTAGGTGTTGCAATAATTTTAAAAAAAATGGAGATACAGAAATGAAATATGATAATATTAAATACCATCTAATCAATACTATCAATGAAGTAACTAAAGAAATTAATTCTTTAGATGAATTTTCTCAAAATCAAATATTCAATGAAGATATCATTCCAGATGAGCCAACTTTATTATTTTTAAATAATAGCTACTATTGTTTAAACGAATTACTCTTAAGCCTTAATAACCTATGATTTTTTGGTGATACCTGGCGTATGGATCTTTCTATTCACCAAAATAATAAAATTTAGGATGCCAATCGGGAATCCTCTGCTATTCAAATATGCTATTTTTTTCAGTTCTTTTCATTGCATTCCATTCCTGCTTATTGGTTTATGCCATCAGTCACGAAACGAGAAGAAAAAAGTATCCGTGCCACCGGTATATGTCAGGGAGCCGACTTTGGACGAAGTAAGGGAAAAGATAAATGATGTGATTGGTTTTACGAGAGTTCAGTTTACTTATTTAATTTAAAACGATATCTAAAAGGAAGATTCTAAAATGTCATACAGGACTTACATCAACAATACGCAGGTGTTTGGTAATAACGAATGTTACCCAGAATGGATCAAGTACGTTGAAAGCAAGGGTATTACAGTCGGTGAAGACGGAGATTATGAGGGAGAACTTGACGATTTCATGGAAGCTCTGGATGTCGTCGAGTCGATCTTCAAATAGAGAAGATTTTGAAACAGAGAATATAATTTGGAGAAGTCTGAATGCGGTAACCTGTGAAAAATGCAAAGAACTAGGGAGTAAGAAAGGATAAAATGAATAATGAAAATATTTGAAAGAATTAAAAGAAAATATACAAATGGAGATCCATCTTCTGAAGAAAAAACGGGAATACAGAAGAAAAGAATACCATATGGTTACACATTTTACCCGGTGTTGTGGAATGGGGGGAAATATGCAGTTAATCTCTTATTGGGAGCATATGGGTATATGTATGTTTATGCATATATTTACGAATACAGAGAAAAAAAGAGCTTTTTGAAAGGACACAACGGAAAATTTCTGTTCAATGCAGGAGAAATAAGCATGCAAGATGTTGCGCCATCAGATATTCCCCCGGATCTTAATTCTGAAAAGGCACTTTCTTTGCTTTACCCGAATATCATCATGGAAGCCTTTGCTATATATGGGGCAGATCTGCATAACCGGTCCTGGCTGAATGAAGAAGAAAAGAAAACTGCTGAGTGGAATGGGGTTATAGATGCCGTTCAAGATTCTTCCAGCAGACGAGAAAGGTTAGAAAAACGACTCATATATTTAAAGGATTATTTACAAAAGTACGATGGTGTGAGTGAACAGATTTATAATAGTTTTAGCAAAGAAATTACAGAAATAGAAGAAGAACTGGGGAAGCTTGGAGGTTGATACATATCCGCAACTTTTTAGGGTGTTTCGTTATTTCTTAGCTGATAAGATATTTTGGAGACATAAGATTTACGTTTGATAAAAAGGAGAGAAGTGATATGTTTAACAATTACGTGGAAATGCTTAAGAAGGCAACGGAAGCAATGACAAGTTTGCACCACACAGAGGCAGGCCCTGCGGAGTACTTCAGCGCAGTAGGATATGAATTTGCGGTAATAGGACTTGGGATTCTTTGGTTAGCCATTATTGTTGCTGTTATTGCAATTCCCATAGTGATTACTAAATGGGTATTAAATGGAAAATTTGCAACCAGAAAATGGAAAAAATTTTGCAGCATATGGAAAGATGCAAAAGCTATTATTAAACAGAGAAATGATTTGGAAGTTGATTTTCGCTTTTCGATATTACACGATGTGAATGATGTTGTTAATACAATCTTTTCGTTTTATCAGCAGCACTGTGGAAAGGATCGGGTAAAACCGTTTATAGACGCTGCTGCTAAACTTTCAGCAAAAAAACTTTGGAAATACATACAGTTTGAAGATCTAACAAATCTGTACTCTAAGAGTTGGGAAAAGAGTGGTGTTTTTATAGATAAAAAAGATAAAATAAATATTTTTATGACGGGTTTAGGAGTAGAAAAACCAGATGATCATGATTATGATTTAATCGTAAATTCCGATTATATTGATTTGAAAGAAGATGCAAAAAAAATATTTACAGATGTAGGTGAATATAAAAAAGAGAAAAAGATAAACCATATTATGACCAATGTGTATTTGATCTTGTTATATGCAGTATATGCAATATTTCTGATTCCTTTAATTTTGATTTTCATTTAAGATTTGCAAATTGGAGAGTACAATACTGTTTTAAGGAGAGATTTATGTTAGTAGAACTTGTACCAGGATTAGAAAAATATGCTATGGATTCATCAAACGTAACGCTTTTACTTCTTGTAGTATTTGCGTCAATTGTTATCAAGGATATTTTTGAGCAGAAAAAACTGTTGAAGGAGTATGAGGCTTTTTGGATATACCCTATTATAAGTGTTATATTGTTGATTGGCATTGCTCTAAGTCCGGATATAACATCAGATTTATTTATGATACTTGAACTTCTCTGTAGTGTAAAGATGGGGGCGCTCCAATACGAGCTGAATAAGAAATCAAGGAACAGAATGGGGTCATGTGCGATTTATATACTCATATTGCCGGATAATACGGTAATTGTTGAAAAACCCATGTATGAAAATGAAATGCAGTTGTCAGGATGTATATTTTATAATCCAGAATCCAAGAAATATGAAACTTATGGGACTGTATCGGATAAAACACTTGCAAAAGTCAGAAATAATGAACCCGATCTATATAAAAAGATAGTCAATAATGAGCCGGTCAATGCGCAGGATTATCCTTTATCATGTGTATGGGAAAGTAATATCCCAAAGGAACATGATGAGCTGCTGCAATACATAATCGAAGAGTGTGTTTATCTGTATTCAGATCAGCTTATAGAGTTTGGAGAGTACATGGATAAAGAGACAAATATTATTTTCCAACTTTACGGGAAAAGAAATGATGCAGTCAGCATAACACTTAATGAGTATTTTCAGCATTACCGATAAATGAAATTATAGACAAGATTAAGGCAGAGTTGAATAAACAGTCCTCAGAGAAAGACACATAGGTTATAAAATAAATTGGAATATATCTGCCGTTGGGCGGGGCTTGTGAAACCGAGAGTGATCATGTTGGAAAACGTAGAAGAATTTAAAACATGGGGGACCATTGAACCGGCGGCATCATCCAATTAAGGCAAAACAGGATAAGACATTTGAGCGGTTTGTGCAACAACTTCGGGAGCTTGGCTATGAAGTGGAGCTCCGTGAGCTGATTGCTGCCGATTATGGTGCGCCGACTATGCGCAAACGATTCTTTATGATCGCGCGGTGTGACGGCAAGCCGATTGTATGACCAGAGCCAACACACGGACCGGCAGACAAGTGAAGAGGTAAAAGCCGGACTGTTAAAACCATACGTTGGAACATACACACAGATTGATTTCAGCCGGCCGTGTCCTTCGATTTTTGATACATCAGAGGAGATCAAAGAAAAGTACGGCATCCGGGCAGTACGTCCGTTGGCTCCGAAAACAATGGATCGGATCGCAAGAGGTTTGAAAAAGTTTGTACTCGACAATCCGGAACCATTTATCATTCGGTGTAACCACGGCGGCGAGCGCAGACCGAACGATATCCGGGAACCAATACAACAAATCAAATGTTAAATGCCTCACAAAAAAGGAGAAAAAATATGTTAGAAATGATCGAAAAAGTTATTAGAGATGGAGGAAATCTGCATATTGAACCTGCATTATACGGAGGAGATATCTTTGTCTGCATTGATTTCCCGTGTTATTTTGGTTTAAACAATGCAACTGAGTTGTCAGACGCTACTATTGTTTACGAAGGAACAGAACTAAAAGACACCATTGTCGACATCTGCTCACCTGGAGATATACGTGCGATAGCAGTTGAAGATTTTTTAACGGATTATGCAGTCAAAGATCCGGCTTTGTTGGTTGCAAGAGCAGAAAATTTACAGACGGCATTAAACCATCTCGAAGAGCGTCTGGCAGAATGGTACCATCTGACAGACGCTCAACAGAAAACAATACTGCTCTCTTTTGCAGCGGAACGGAAAAAATACCTCGAAAATGTAGTACAATATTGAAAACTATCATGACTTAAAGGGAAATACCCTATACCCACCCACCATCACAAGAAAGGATTTTTTATGAGACAAAATAGATTGACAAAACAGAAGATTCTTTTGTTTACCTTGATGTTTGCAATGGCCGTAGAATATATTCCGCAGCCCTCTTCTGCAACAAACTCCACGACCATCGTGACATCTGAGGCTAAAGAAAAATTTTCATTATCGGATGTCCCGAAGTACAAAGACCAGGCGGTTGCCAGGGCTTTCCAGATGATTACATCATAGACCACGATTACACAGGAAAAAATACCCAAGAAGCGAGCAGGTACGCAGGTGTGGAAATGCTGTATGTCCTCCGATTCCGGCTGCTCTTGTAAAAGCAAATCTTCCGGAATTATGCGTAGCGAAACGCACTGGGAATATGAAAATTCGTGAGGAACAGACCGGGCAGCTTAGGTTTGCTTAAATTTTGGAAAATGATGGTAGGAAATTTAAAGAGCATGATTAAAAATGAATAGAAGAAAAGCCAAAAAGTGAAAGAATAACACCTATCTTTTATGTAGTAAGTATATTTACAGTTGCATCCCTTATGGGATGTATGGGTTGAAATGCAATCAGGCTGCGGATGCTACCGGCTTGTTGCGCTTTATGAGGCGCATGGATGGAAATTGCAGAAAAAAAGTGGGAAAAGACAGACAGTAAAAAAAGAGCTGCAGATTTTTGCAGCTCTTTTGCGTGTCCGCGGTTAAGCGTACATTTTCTCCATGATTTTTCTGATATTTTCCTTCTTCTTCCTGGATACTCCAGGGAGTCCGGTCATCAGGAAATCAAACATCTCATCCTGACGGCCGCCTGTGGAATAGAGCATGTATCCAACCAGTTCCTCTTCTTTTGCGGTTTCAAGGAATTTCTGGAGGGCAAGTGCACCTGCATTTTCTCCAGTTTCCGCTTCTGCTTCAAGTACATACTCGTTGCAGGAGCCATACCAGTTGATGTAAAGCCGGACGAAAGTATCTGGTGTTTGATACAAGAGGACTTCCATCTGGCTGATCGCCTCCTGGCAGGTAATATTACGTCCAGAGTCAGTGTCAGCGAAAAAGTACCAGTTTCCGCGATATTTGAATTCGTTAGTGGAGAGGTCGTAACCTTGGATAAGCTTTTGGCCTTTCCTTGGTCCATCAAGATACCCGGACCCATCTGGGAACTTGTGCCAGATGCAGTTCGGGAAAATCTCAGATACAGAGTCTGTTGCCCTCATATCTTCCGGAATTTCCTCTGGATCCATATGGCGGAATACCAGCACCTTAAGATCTCCCAGCTCGAATTCGTCATACGAACTGCACCTGGAATCGGAGCGGGTGTTGAAGATGAGAAAACTCAGATTGTCAAGCAACTCCTTGTTTGATAGGTTGTATCCGAGAGCTTTCGCTCCCTGAAAGTTCATGTAACCGGAAACTTTTTCCTTTCGGTCATGTGACAGCAGCTCAAGCGGGATCGCACCGGATGCCTCGCTGTTGTCAATTCTGATTAAAAGATCCTCGTTTACTTCCTTTTCCTGGAGGATAATATCATATCTTGCGTATTTCATGGTTTTTCTCCTTTCGATGTTTAAAAAATCGGTTTACATCTTCAATATGAAACAAAAAAAAAGACACAGCCAAAGCTGTGCCATAAGTTCATTTTGTAAGTGTGATGGATTTTATCCGGATTACCTGGTGGTGCCAGACTGGGAAACTTTTTGCACTTCTTCGAATGTCACGCTTGGGAAAGATGCAAAACAGGTTGTTGGCAGAGCGTTATTAATCTCCACGACTTTAAGAAGTTTCCCGTCTTGTTCGACCACGGAACCAATTTTGAATTCCTCTTTTAATTCTTCAACAGATGTCATATATTCTTTCGTAATCATGCATTTTCTCCTTTCAGATATGTTTTTATTTACATCTTTAATATGGAACAAAAAAAGACACGGCCGGAGCTGCGCCCTTTTTGTCACGAAAAACTAAGCTGGAAGATGCCGCGTCTTCGCGTGCAGATCAGTTAGCGATGGATGCCTGATCGGGCGACCCGGTATTGGGAATGTAGCCACGCGGTTGCGCATCAGGTGTTGTGGTATCCAATGGTGCTTCGCCTCTGTTTACCAGCTCCTGCCTCAGCTTCCACGAAAACACATCCGGGAACCGGATGCCCGCAGTTCACTGTATCTTCAGTCAGCGAGTCCATGCCCCAGAAAAACAGGCATGGAAGCACGCGGTCTCGGCCGTGTGAGGCTTCATTGCCATCCATATCAAACATAAATTTTCCTCCATTTTCTCATAAAAATTACAGATCCCACGGTTTTTTTGTTGTGCGCCGCACGGCTTCTTTCATAGTTTCCTGTGCGAGAAATTGTACAGAATGGAAGAACGGGTGGTACGATTTTTGAAGCCGTCTGGAGCGGGGCACGGGGCGCGTATCCTGTTTTTCTTACTTTCCGCCCCATTTTCCTATGAGTTTCTGCCCCGCTGCCTGCCATACTTTTTGCCTCCGCTCTTTGCCCTGTTTCCTGCTTTGTGCGGCTGGTGGTACTGTTTTAGTGGTACTGTTTCCAAAAAATCCGCAGTCCCGTCCCGGGAAGTGATACTACTTTGCGTGATGACTTTGTTTCGAGGTGATACTATTTCCCCAAAAATCTGTAGAAAATCCAGTAAAACATAAGGGCACCTGCGGAAACCGGCCATCACAAGAAAACTAAGTTGGGAGCTGCCGCGTCTTTGCGTGCAGATCAATTAGAAACCAGCTTCCGTACAGAAAGAAACCCTTCTGCCAAGAAAACAACGCAGAATTTTCCAATACCAGCTTTCCAAAGCTCCAGAAGAGTACAGCAGGAGAGCAGCCTTTCGGTGGAAAATAGTATCAGTAAAGCAGGCCGGAGTAAAGAAAAACAACAAAAATGGTATCACCAGAAGAACAGAAAATAGTATCACCTCAAAAATAGTTTCAGTAAACCAGCTCCCACATACCGATAAGGAAATATCCGGATAAAGACAGATTGCTGCTGATACTATTTCCCGTACAGATACTTGCTGCGCATGGATATCGCCTGATACTAGCCTGATACTATTTTCCATATCCGTCCCCGCACATTTCCCCCCACACCTGCTGATACTATTTTCACCGCACGGATATCGCCTGATACTATTTTTCAGTGATACTATTTTAAACCCCATCGAATTCGAGTGGTTTAGGCAAATACTGTAAGGACTAGGGCAGAAGCACAGAAAATATAAGAAAACCGGGTGATACTACTATTCCTTTATAAATCCGTCCAAATAGTATCGCCTTTGTGGTATTGGATAGTATCACCTTATTGGTACTATATAGTATCACCCGTATGATACTAAACAAAAGGAAAACATACAGATCCTGTCACTTTCGTATCAACTTGCTGATATTAAACAGTATCATCTTATTGATACTAAGTAGTATCACCCGTATGGTATTCTTTTCCTTTCCCATTTTCTCCCTGGTTCCACGCAAGCCTGTGAAATAAGTATAGGAAGCGGCAGACAGGGGAGGGTGGGGGTATTTTTTATGTTCAAAAGTATCAACTTACTGATACTAAACAGTATCACCTTTATGGTACTGAATACAGAAACGACCGTGGCAATCCATTTTAGTATCATCTTTTTGGTACTATGTAGTATCACCTTACTGATACAAATCTTACCGCAAGAACGCGAGAAAGCAGGAATAACAGGACAAAACAGGGATACACATTGAACATAAGGGGATGGGATGGGAAGTAAAAAGAAAACAAAAGTATCACCTTGGTGGTACGGTGTAGTATCACCTTACTGATATGATACATGGTAGAGGACAGAGAAAACGTGTGGAGTACGTGGGAGAGACAAGGAAGAAGCAGGGTATCCCGGCGGTCATCTGGTGCTTTTATTCCGGGCAGAGCCGGCCTGACCGCTTTATGATACTACAGACACTGATGCTTTGCGGCGCATATACAGTATGAATGTGCTTGTGTGGCGCCGCAGAAGGGTGAATATGGGAAGAAAAAAGGAAAGGTAAGAAAGAATACCGTAAAAGTTCATAAGGACGTGCAAGAATGCAGTACGGACGAAACGTGTGGGGCGCGAGAACGCAAGAATGCAAGAAATAGTATCACCAAGGTGGTATCACTTAGTATCAGTAAGGTGATACCGTTACTGGTACTAGAAATACAGGAGGACATGGGAAGATCGGGGATGGTACTGGGAAACTACCTTGGAATGTGTAAAATAGTATCACCAAGGTGGTATGTTTCCGTGGCGCGATGCATGGCGTGCATGGCGTGCAGAGCGTGCGGACAGAGCGTGAGTACAGCACAAGGGAACAACGCGAGAATGCAAGAAAAGAATTCGGGCATGGGACCTGTAGTGTGGGTAGCAGATATGAGGTGTGAGGGCGTGGATTGCAGGCAGAATACAAGAACGCAAGAATGCAAGAAATGTGCTAAAGTGGAGGAAATACTTTATCTGTACGGTGTGAAAATGTATAAAGGTGGGGGAAAAGATGGAAATACAGGGGCAAAGTGGAGGATAGTTCCGTAAATTTCTCGATGCGTGGAGTGGTGTGGGCGCGGACTTATGTACAGTGGTTTTATAACTGAGCGCGGGTAAGTGGACTGTGGTGCAGTGTGAGGTTAGCGCGGACTTATTGTGCAGGAAGTACTGGGCGGAGCGCGGACAGGGTGAACACAAGAGTGCAAGAGCGTTAAAACGTTAAAATGTTAAAACGTGAAAGCGCAAGAAAAGCTTCGTGGAAGAAAAAAGGGGATAAATGTGGGGTGAGATGTGAGAGGGGAGGGGTGATGTGAAAACAGTGTTCCGTGCGGCAGATGGCAGATGAGAGGTGTGGGTGGAGGATTGGGAGGAAAGCAAGAAGGCGAGAAAGCAAGAAAGTACTGGGGGCAAAGTCCTATAGCACCTAATACTTTGCCAAAGTCCTGTCGCAAACTTTTTTTTATTTCATATTGTGGTTGCAGGGGTAAGGAGGGAGAATAAAATATGTCTTCAGTTAACTGGGGCGGCAATCACGGAAGTGCAAAATGCAGCAAAAAAGATCATATCCGCGGAGTAAATCTTTTAAAACATTGTGATCAGACGTTCCGAGCTGATCCAACAAAGCAGCACAGCAATATCGAGATTGATCCGTCAAAGTCATATCAGAACCAAAACTTCACAGGAATGTCATGGAAGGAATCAAGGGAGAAATGGGAAAAACGTCTTGCGGAACTGGATAGAACAACAAATACAAACAAAAGGGATGACCGGATTGAAATGACAAGTCTGGAAATGCCGGTACCGCTTGGAATGACAAATGAAAAAGCAAAGGAGTTGTTTCAAGATTTTTACGATATGTGCCGGGAAAAATTCGGGGATGAGAATATCATCAGCGCAACAAGCCACTTTGATGAGATCGCTCCTTACACGGATGCGAAAGACGGAATGATTAAAGTATCCAGACCTCACATTCACATTCAGGTTGTTCCGGAGGTAAATGGAAAATTAAGCAACAAGGATTTCTCTTCCCTGACCAATATCCTGAAAATGAACCAGGCAGTTGAAAAGCTGTGCAACGAAAAGTACCACGTAAGATTTAACACAGGGGAAACCCCAAGGCGGCAGAGTACGGAACATCTGAAAAAGAATTCCCGGTATGCAGAGAAGCTTACGAAGGAAGTAAACCAGAGACAGGAATATATGAAAAATATAATCCTTGATGACGGACGGACCGCGGAAGATGATTTTATGGATGGCGGTGATGGATCGGTTGTAAATGAGGAAAAGAATAAAATTCCAGAAGAGTTGGTGAAGCAGAGAGATGATGCTTACAGAGAGAAAAATGAACAGGGAAAAATTCTTAAGCAGATGCAGGAGGAGAATGAAAGATTAAAACGGGAAATCAAGGAACGTGACTACAAAAGGAAATGCATCGAAAAAGGGATTGAGTTGCAGAAAAACGGGGAATCGATACGTGAAGAATTGCATTCACTTTTAAGTAATCTTGAGGAAACAGGACGGGAGGAACTTGATTTTACGGAAGATCTTGACAGATCCTGATGTGGCAGACTGGTCAAGCGGAAGAAATAATAATACATATTGTTGTTATCCGGATATCCGGAGGAAATTACAGGAGGAATGACAGATGGAAGAAGCAAACAAAGTGGTGAACAACACAATAAAAACTCTTGATCCAATGGCAAGCGTGATTGTCGGGACAGTTACAGGATCAGTCGATACACTTTTAAGACATTTAACAATGGTGCAGAAGTTATCTATGCTTTTGCAGGAAGCAGAGATGGCAAACAAAGACCTGCTGGATAAACTGGCGAAACAGAGCATGGATGTGGAAACGTTCAAACAGGACAAGCAGGATGAGATTCAGAGGGAGACAGGGCTGTCCGTTGTAGAAGCGGAAGATCTTGCAATTAAAGAAGCCGATAAATACTGGGTTGAGAAATATGGTGACTCGATTGGATTCGTACAATTAGACAACAGGGACTGCTTCAATTTTGAAAGGGAAATGGCGGCAGGTCATATGCCATTTGTCATGATGCCGGTCCATGCACAGGATTACACTTCGATCTATATGGTATCCGGCGACAACATGGAACAGATCATGGATATCGCAGCAAAATTTGAAAGCCAGTCCTTATTCATGGATGCAGACAAAGCAAATGATCTTATGAATGACAGCTTTGTCCGTCAGATGGAAAATCTTTCTTATCCGCAGATGCAACAGGTCCAGCTTATTCTCGCAGAAAAAGGAATTGCTTCCCGGATCAGGGAAGACCCGAACAAGAACCTTTTCCTTGTGTCAGAAAAAGATATTGGTTCTCCGGAAAAAGAAAAAATCTTCAATGAAGCGGTCGGGGTTGTAGCTTTGCAGAAGACAACAAAGCTTTACAAAGCGATGGAGCAGGTTCAGGCTGTCAATATGAAAGCATTCGAACCGATTAGCCGGATCATGGACGGCGAAAAAGTAAAAGGCATTACGATTTATGACTCCGCACATCCGGAAAATTATATTGTCCTCAGAACGGGAGGAGCGATCGTATATAAGAATCAGGAGATTGAAAAAGAACTGAATTTTGCAAATCCGGAATGTGTCAAAGAGCTGCAGGATACATTCCATTTCTATGTCTGTCCCGCTTCGACAGAAGGAAGAATACAGGAATTTTCATTAAGAGAACTTGCAAAGCCGTATGTATCTTTATCTATAATTGAGCAGATGAACGGGATCCAGAAAGACTACATGGAACATCTTTTTGAAAACGGGGATTTGAAGCTTCATATGGAGCCGGACTCAAAGCGGAAGCCATATATGGAAATCAGAAACATGGAAAATGATTCGTTGACGGAATACAATGGGAATTCTTCATATATGGCCGGGATTATTGAAGCCGGACGTTATCGTGTGATGGAAGAAGTTGGAATTTTGAATATCACGGATGACAGCGACAACACCGTGACGGCATTAACCAATAATATCGAGATGGATTCTTCAAACATGCAAGGATTTGTTGATAAAGTCCGCACGGATCTTTCTTCCGTTTCCCTTACTTCACAGATGTATGAAATGGAAGTACCTGCGGTCGATGAGGGTCGTGCAGACATTACGATTGAGGACCGTGAGCAGGATGTCGACTATGGTAACGGTGATTACGGCAGCCGGTTCAACGATGATCCAGACTATGACATTAACAGACCGATAAAAGAAGAGCCGGATATAGAAGAGAGTCCGGTTATGGATGATATCGAGGATTTTGATCTGTCGGATGAATTTTAATATTTTGGATTTTACAAAGAGATGCCTCTTATGTGGCGTCTCTTTTTTTTGTGTGGTTCTTTTCTCATTTCATATTGATTGTGTAAACAAATTGCTACAGTTTGAAAGGAGAAATAAATGAGTGCAGAAAAGAAAAAGATTGTAAAAAGAAGCAAAACGAATTCCGTTATGGAATTGGTCGCATCCCGGCTTGGAGTTACCCCGCAGGAACTGGAGAGAGAAGTTTCCGGAAAGTGCAAAAACGTGTTAAACATAGCAGGGCTGGATAAAGCAGTTGATCTCTTCTGGTCAATGATTGACAGTCCAGTCTATGTTTACTGTGATTACGACTGCGATGGAATCACATCAGGAAGTATTATTTCCATCGGGTGCAATTCCATCGGGATTAAGCCGCACATTATTATTCCGCGCCGTTTTACAGACGGCTATGGAATCAAGATAAAAAACCTTGAAAACATGGATCCGTCCGGACTGCTGATTACCGTAGATAACGGCATAGCAGCAAATGAAGCGGTTGATGCCGCAAAAGAAAAGGGTATGAAAGTGATCATTCTTGACCACCATGAAGCCCGTATCTTAAATGGTGAGCAGTTCCTTCCAGAAGCTGATGTTGTGATTGATCCTCACATCACAGAAGCTGATTTTGAGGATTACTGCGGTGCGGGGCTGGCATACCGTTTCATGCGAGAAGTTTTCGCAAAGAAGAGAAGGCCTGCTGATTTAAACGGTATCATGTCTTCCATGATTGCACTTGCTGCAGTCGGAACCATTGGTGACAGTGTTACAATGAAAGCTGAAAACCGCTTCCTTGTAAGAAGAGGGATGGAACAAATCGAGCAGAGACGTGTTTCCACCGGGCTTGCTCTTCTTCTTGAAGAAATGGAGCTGAGCGATACACTTTCTGTAGAAGACATTGCATATTCCCTTGTACCGGCTATCAATGCGTTTGGACGTCTGGAGGATGAAGGCAGCCGCAAAGTTGCCGCATTGTTATCTTATAACGGACGGAAATCTGACGGAGCGAAAAATGCCGCACAGATCGTCAAACAGATGAATGATGAGCGGAAAACGTATTGCAAGGAACTGACGGAACTGGCAGAGAAAATGGTCGAGGAAACCGGACAGATGAACAATTCTGTACTGGTGCTGCAGGATAACCGTTTTCTGAAAGGTATCTGTGGAATTATTGCGGGAAACCTGACAGAGAAATACAAGGTTCCAAGCATTGTATTTGGTGCTCCGGAAAATGGTATTTGCGTTGGTAGCGGGCGCAGCCGTGACTGGTGTAACCTGAAAGCCGTAATGGATAAATGCAGCGGATTGTTCTTCCAGTACGGAGGGCACCCGGCTGCGTGCGGAGCTTCCATCCAGATTGAAAACATCGATACGCTCCGGCAAATGATGTGTGATCTGGTTGAAAAAGTGGAAGAGCCTGGAGATGACGTCGTATTTTATGATATTGATGGAAATGTGCATACCTTATATGCGCTTTACAAAGATGTCCGAAAATATGGTCCATACGGGGTTGGAAACGAAGAACCGGTTGTCTGCCTGAAAGGGCTGGAACTCAAGGAAAACAAATTTGGTGATTTGTTCCGAGAGATGGGTTCTGAAAAACAGCATCTGAAACTCTTTTGTGAGGGAATTGATGTTCTGTGGTTTAATGCTTCTGAAAAGTACAAGGAGATGGGAAAACCGAAAAAACTGAATGTTGTAGGCAGACTGTCAACAAATACGTATAAAGGCAAAACATCCCTGCAGATTAATGCGGAGTATGTGGAGGCTGCTGAATAAGAAAGCTGCGCGATTTTGCGCAGCTTTTTCTTTGTGATAATCCTATTGGAAATTACAACATCTGGATAGCTTTCTGGCAGTCAGTTTTTTCAATGGTGTTTAAGTCTCTGTCGGAAAATGCAATTAGGGGACTTTTCCCGGTGAGTCTTACTGCCTGCGCCTTAATACAGGATTCCACAGTCTTTCTGGCAAGTCTTCCGTTGGCGAAATCCGGCTTCTTACATTCTGATGCATAATAATTGTTAAGGACATCGAAACAGCTATTATCGAGAATGTAGCCGCTTTCCATGGCGTAGGACTGCGAGATCACATACATTTCATCCGGTGAGTAATTTTCAAACTGCAGGGTTTTCCCGAAACGGGAGGAAAGCCCGGGGTTGGAGTTTAAGAAACGCTGCATCTCATTTGGGTATCCGGCCACAATTACAACAAGGTTATTCCTGTTATCTTCCATCTCTTTCAGGATAATTTCGATTGCCCACTGTCCGTAATCATTTTCTCCGGACGCGAGGGAATACGCTTCATCAATAAACAGGATTCCTCCGTCAGCTTCACTTAAGATCTGTTTTGTTTTCTGCTCAGTCTGTCCCTGATACTGCCCGATAAGTCCCGAACGGTCAGTCTCGATCAACTGCCCGTGCTCGACCACATTTAAGGCTTTGTAGATATCAGCAATAATCCGGGCAACGGTTGTTTTTCCAGTGCCGGGATTTCCAAGGAAAATGAGATGGTTTGAGATCTGTGCTGTTTTCATTCCACGGTTTTCCCGTTCAATATTAAGTTTCTGCAGCTGGACAAGATTGTACACATCCTGTTTGATGGATGAAAGTCCTGTCATTTTGTTAAGCTTTTGCAGAGCAGATTCCAGTAATGTCTCATCAATTTGGATGTCCGTCTGCCGGTTTGATACGTTTATTGCTGATTTCCGATCCGGTGCGGCAGACGTGGAGAAAGGCAGATTTCCCGCGCCGGTCTGTACCTGCTTTTTCTTTTTATTTCCAATTCCAAAAAACATAATTTCTTCCTCCTGATGGTCCTGATGGGTTTGTATGCCAGTTACATCATTAATATGTATTCCTGTTTTGAGAGAGGAATTTTGCGCAAAAAAAAAGAGCAGGCTGTTAGCACGTCTGTTCCTCCTCAAGAAAGAGTTCCATCATTGTTTTGAAGGAGTCTACTTTTTCGGTATCGATGGAATACTTGATACATTTGTAGGTTGAATTCTGAACACGAATGGTAAATAATCCATGTCCAAAGCGGTCAGCCAGAACGTTGTATATCGTCAGCTTGCGTTTTAATGCATACAGTGCCCGGATGTCTTGTCTGAGTTCCGGAAGTTCCTCCAGAATTTGGTACTCATTATATGTTTCATAGAAGACTTTTTAAGATCTTCTATATTTTTTTTTGTTTGTTTCTGTATCCATTTTTTCTCATTTCGAAGCGTTTTCTTTAGTTCATATTTTTAATATGAGATAAAAAGTTTCCGCGAAAAATATTAAAAATAGCTGATTCTATTTGACGATTTGCAAAATGGCGCAATATACAAAATGAAGGGAAGTGAAAATTTTGAACAGGGAAAAAATAGTAGAAAGAGCAAATTTTACAAATGAGGAAAAAGAAGATGTTTTAAAGAAAAGCAGGGGAATATGTGCGCACTGCGGGAAGCCGATTTACATTGGCTACCAGTTTTCGGTCGATCACTACATTCCGTTGACAAAAGGAGGGGTAAACCGCAGCTATAATCTTGTACCATTGTGTAAGGAGTGTAACAAAAAGAAAGACGACAAGATATTTGAACCGGAAGAGTATCTTCCATATTTGAAAGAAAAGCCAATGGAACAACTGAAAGGATATTATGAAAGTTATGTGAAATCCTTTAATTTCGTTTCACGGAATAATTACCTTGCACTAGATAGCTTTACAGTTTCGACATATGTGCCTATCCGGAGCATGATGTATTCCAAGAAACCTGTGCAGGTAAAGTATACGGCAAAGCGTGCGGAATACTGTGATCTGGATAAGCTGTATGAGTATTATGTGGAAATTTTAAAAAAGCATGGGGTATTTTGCGGGGCAGAATATGCAAAAGAAAACCTGCAATTTTGGTTTGAAAAAGGCTGCATTTATTTTATCGAGAAGAACGGTGACATTAAAGTAATGGTGGCATTTGATGTTCTTGAAGGACTGGCATCACAGAATTACGGAATTGATAAATGTATTGAGGAATTTATTTTTCCGAAATACTCTACTTATTCCGCAATCTCGCTTACAGAGAGTATGCTTTTGGAGATTCCAAGACGGATTGCAGAAGAGCAGAAACTTGGTGTGCTACCGTTAATCCTTTCAGGGATCAAAAATGACAATGGATTTACACAGTGCCGCCCGGTAAGGGACATTTCCCCATGTGGGTACGACTTTGATGGAAGGGTTGTCCAGTTTTTGTAAATATCGGGTATCACGATGAAGATATTACCAGAAGGTCAAGATACGAATTTGAAGCGCGGATCCGGTCGGAGGCTGTTGCAACAAATAACTTTTTCAAGAAAATCGAAGCGGTCAATAAAGTTAAAATGATAAAAGATAAATAAAAGATACAATGATAAATACCTTACCTTGACAGAAAACTGCGCCGAGTGTCAGAAAAATGGACCCCGTGGGAAGAACCATGGGAAGAAAATGGGCTCGAATGGTTTGTTCTGATCTGCGGAATTATCATCGTTGTACTTTCAGTGACACAAATTAATATGGGGGGAGGGCAATTTAAGATATTCTCCGTAGAAAGGAAACGTATGAAAATTGAATGTTTAAAACCAGGTACAGATATAACGATTGATGCCTCTGATGGCACAAAGAACCTGTCTTTTGCGAGCAGTGTCTTGGAAGTGACAGAAAATGACAGGGAATACTTAAAACAGGTGTGTCCGCGTTCGTTTAATCTGTCACAAATTCCGATTGCAGTCGTCTATGAACAGGAATATGTTGTTAATTTCGAGAGCAAAACAGCGGTGTGTTCCGTGACCGCGCTGATCGATGGACGTCCATACATCTGGGATCGTGTGAAAATTATCATTATCAACCTTCCGGATTCCGGGAACTGCTACATGGCGTTCAGTACAGGTAATGTTAAACCGTATAACAGGCGGTCGGAATACCGTCTGCCGTTAATGGGAGATGCAATCATTGGAATGGGCGGAACTACAAAAGATGCTATAATTCGAGATATTTCCCGGTCTGGCATAGGCTTGATGTGTGATGAAGGTTTTGGACTGGAAAGAGGAATGCATCTTGAGGTCCAGTTTAAGACAAAAATCGGATGGTCCGCGCAGCCCACTTTGTTCCGGCTGGAAGGAACCGTCTTAAGGGTGATCCCGGCGGGGAAAAGCCGGGTAAACGTGGGATGTAGGCTAACGAGAGCGGATGCAAACCTTGGAAAATTTATTGCAACAAAGCAGAGGGAAATGCTTACGACGGAAAGAAATAAGAAAAATTAAAAAATACCGGAAAATCCTTTGACGAATTACAAAATGGCGCAATATATCACATGGAAGCGGTTTTGGCTTCTTAAAAATTAGATTTCAGTATTAGAGAAAGAGAGGATTGTTTTATGAACCAGAAGGAAGTAACAGAATTAAAGAAACGTTTTACAAAAGATTCCTGCACATTCCCGCGTGTCTGCGGAATCTATGTGGATGTGAACAAAAATAAGCAGGCATCCATGAATATGCAGTTCTTAAACCTTGATGAAGATGTCATGTTTAAGTATCTGGATATCGCTAAAAAGACGCTCTCTGGGAAAGTCGGGGATGCGCTCTTAAACATTGACATGCACAACGGCCGTTCCGACCAGGAGGAGATGATAGATCTTCTGCTTGGTATTAAAGATAGCAAACTGGGGGATGAAAAACTGTTAGACCAGTTCTATGACCGTGTGATCGAATCCTATATCACGGATGAACCCTACTATATCATCCTCTTTTATGATGCCTACGACGTGCCGGTAAAGGCATCGGATGAAATGGAACTGGATGATTCCGAAGAGGTATACACCTATATTCTTTGTTCCATCTGCCCGGTCAAAATGTCAAAGCCAGGGCTTGGATATTATGAAACAGAGGATAAGGTAGACCTTCGTATCCGTGACTGGGTGGTACAGACACCTGTTGCCGGTTTTTTGTATCCTTCCTTTAATGAGAGAAGTTCGGACGTGAATGAAGCCCTTTTCTTTAGCAAAAAGCCAAAGGAAATTGACCATTGTTTTATTGATGATCTTATGTGCTGCGAAAGTGGGCGTTCTAAATCGGAGAAGAAAGTGGAATTTGACTCAATTGTAGAAAAGGTGTTAGAAGAATACCGGGACGCAGAGGAAAAGATCTATTCATTTCATGAAAACTTAAATGCGCTTGTCGATGAAAGGGAAGCAACAGAAAGCGATGAACCGCTGACTGCAGAGGAAGTCCTGGATGCCGCGCAGGAAGCAGGATTTGAAGAAGCTTATGCACAGCAGATTTCGGATTCCTATGCTTCTTCGTTTAAGGAAGACCCTGATACACCGGAAACGTTTGTGGACAAGAAACTTTTGGAGAAAAATGCTGCATTAAAAGAAGTCACAGACCTTAAGGCGGAAGTATCCAGACTGATGAAGGAAAATCTGGAATTAAAGAAGAGACTTGAGGAATAGGATTAAAAATTATGCGGATTGTAGATTACAAGATTATGAGGCCACCGCTGGATGAATTTAACTTCGTCCTTGTGGCGGACGAAGAAGGCGTCAGGGCAGAGCTTAAGAAAATGGAATGCAGTGATGCAGAAATTTCCTCAATGAAAGGAAAGAAAGACACACTTCTCAATGTACTGCCTGTTCTTACAAAAAAAGGTTACACATTCTTTCCGGGAAAAGGATTTTATCGAATAAAGAAAAGAAGGGAATAAAAGGATGCAGAAAACAAAAATATTCAGGAAACTCATGGGTGCTGTGCTTTGTGCGGGAATGCTGGTCGGACTGGCAGGGAGTATGTCGGTGACAGCACAGGCTGCCTTAAAAACCGTAAATATCAGTGCGGTATATGGGAAAACGAAGATAATTAACGATTTAAAGACTGTGCCGATAGTCAGCAGTGAGACAAAAATATCATTTTCAAAAACATCGAAGGGCATCAAATTTAAGAGTCAACAGGAAGGGCTTGTGAAATTCAAGGCTGACGGGAAAAATTACCGGGTTCTTGTGATTCCTGATAACTTACCAAAGAATAACTTCAAGTTTGGGTTACTTAAGTGCAAGAACGGAGTTTACTACACGGAGCAAAAGGACAAACTTGACAGCTGGGTAACTGTGTATAATTCCAACGATTACGATGTGGATGTAACATATACGCATAGTGATTACAAAGATAAGTCAACGCTGTTTGAATCAAGAAAATATACAGAAAAAGCACTGGCTCCGGGAGAATCGTACACATTTTTCGTTTACTCATGTATGCCGGACTCGAAAAACAGTGTAAGCGTAACAAAGTCTAAGTATCAGTCGGTGTTAGAGAATGATGTATATACGGCGGTTGGCACATTTAACCAACTGCAGACATCATTTGATTGCATAAATAATACAAACGACAAGATTACAGTTAAAATCAGTTATGCAAAACTGGATAAGAATGGCAAAATCAACTCCTGTGGAGAAACAGAAGATGTTGTTCTGCCGGCAAATTCGCGCCAAAACTACACAATCTTAAATTACGGATTCTGTCCGTCAAATGTTAAGATCGTTGATTTCCATGCATATATAACGAAATAGTTCGAATAATTGTCGGTGACATGGACAAGATTTCCGGAAAGATGCTGAACAACACAAGATTACGGATACGTTAAAGGATGAGACTGCTTCGTTTGAGAAGATTTAATGGAAAGAAGGAAAGATGATGAGGAATAAGAGAAAACAGATTGTTGCAAGAGTAATTGCCGGTGTGGTGGTTGTAGCGATGATCGTCACATTTGCAGCGGAACTGGTACTGCAGTATTCCGTATAAGAATTTCCTTGGCAGTTAAATAGCTGCCAAGGATTTTTTTTTGCATTTTTTTTAAATTTTTCTCCAATTACTTTGACGATTTGCAAAAAGGCACAATATATACAATGACAATAAAAAGAAAATTGGAGGATTTTCCGATGAAAATGACAAACAAGGAGAAAACAGCACAAAAGACCGAGATACATGACCGTTTATTCCGTCAGGAGAAACATCCGGATAAGAATGTATCAAAGTGGTTCCATGCGGAACCGTACTATTTAAGGACACAGAAGAAAGCGCAGGAGGAATAATGCCGGAAACATATATCTTAAAGATAAGAAGTGGCAGGAATAAAGTACATAAAAAGAGGCTGTATTTCTGGCTGAAAGATTACAAACATGTTCCAAGGCAGAAGAACCGGGATTTTTATCAGAAAAAAGAATGTTCTGTAATGGAAAAGAACCGTATGCTAAGATGGTGCCGACGGTGGGGGTTTGTACTGGAAGCAGTACCTACAAAGTATACCAGAAGTCGGAGTTACCGGGCGGAGTATTTCCGCGAGAATCCGTCAAGGACAGGAAGGTATCGCTGCGTTTACTGCGGCAGGAAACTACCAAAAGAGAAGATAACTGTGGATCACATTTTTCCTGGAGACTTCGGCTGCCGTAAGAAGACGGGCAGCACTGCATGGAATTAAAGGATCAAATGATGTAAAGAACCTCTGTGCCGCCTGCAGACGGTGTAATCTGCGGAAGGGTACCCATATGGGACGGTGGATACGAAAAGCGTTCCTGGGACGGATGACATGGTACTGGCCGGTGGTAAAGATATCTCGGCTGGCAATCGTCTGCCTGATAGTATATGCATTTGGGTGCTGGCAGCCGGATATCATCAGTTTTGTATGGGAATCGGTGCAGAAACTTAAATTTTAAAGGAGCAGGAAAAATATATGAGAAAAATTGAGAAAATATCAAAGAAACATAAGATTTTAAAAGAATTAAGTGAACAATCGGATTTGTTCCGGAAGATAAAAGTGCTTCTGATATTTGTGGTAATTGCTGCCGCGGTTTTCCTGGTGTCGTATTTGGAACATAATGCATTGGGATGGCTGGATTATTTTGATAACTATTCGTTGCCAGACATTTTTACTGTTTACGGTTTTCTTCTGATCGGGAATGTGGTAGTCGCGGTCGTCGCATGGGCGGCATACGTCAATATCAGATACATTTTCATTCCGTATATCTGCACGAATGTCCGGAAAATGCGTGCGATCCGGAATTACTGCTACATTCCTCTAACAGAAGAGGAAGTTCTTCAGAAAGGATTTAAGAATGCCAGAGAGTATTTTTCTTATGTATGCCGCTTACTTGAGTATACAGATACAATCATTCCAGATGGTGGATTAACGTTTGAGAAAAGAAATCGTACGCAAAAGAAGAAGGTGTATTTACCGCTTAAGAAAGAGGATCTTCGGGAAATGCTTCTGGTGTGTCTTGCCCTGTTTGAAAATAACGGTTCCTTGTTTGACCTTGAGGCAGAGGACTGCCGGATGTGCCCGGAATCTTTCAGAAATTTTGTTGCAGTTAGGACAGTCAAGATGACGACAGGTTACCCGCGTGATGCGTATGTCAAAGTGGAAAAAAATGGAAAAATCAAACTTGGATTTTACGAAAATAGCAAGATCGAAATCAAAATTTGAATACACCGAGGTAATTGCAAAATGGGAAATATGGAAATACACGAGAAAATTGAAGAGATAAAAGTATCCGTGTACCGCATGGCAGTCTTACCGGAAGACGATGAGGCGTTGGAAGAAGCAAATATGCACACGCAGAAGATTATCAACCTGCTTGATGAAATTGAAAACATTCTTATGGAAATACCACAGACAGCGGAGGAAATGAAAAGGTGCCAATATCTGAAACATCTGAAAGATAAGGAAATCAACTACAGTGAGCTGTGTAAGAACGATTTCAAGTTTGGCAGCGACTTAAATGTGAGGGATGCCTGTAAAATGGTCAGAGACACGATTACTTCACTTGTTCTTAATCCGCAGATGCCGAGGCTGGATAAAGTAACCGAAATGATACATGGGTTAACAAAAGACCCGGCATTCGTATCCACAATAAAAGAGCAGATACATTCAAACGCGGACTGGTTCCGTACAGTGCTAACCTGTGGAAAAAGCATTTCCTGTGCATTCCTGGAATTTTCCGATGTAGTTGCAGCGATTCTTCCGGAGATGAAACCGTGCATTGGATTTGATCAGAAAAGCATATACCACAAGCATGATGTGTACGAACATACACTTGCGGTTGTGGATGGCTGTCAAACGGATGATTTCTGCATAAAAATGGCAGCCTTTCTACACGATATTGGTAAACCATCGGTATGCACAGAAGATGCATCCGGGCATCGGCATTTTAGAGGACATGCAACAGCTAGTGAGGAGATTGCAAAAAAGATCCTTTGCCGCTTTGAATTTTCTGCAGAAGAAACGAGGATCATTCTGGAACTGGTCGGATACCATGGGATGAAACTGCTGGCATCAGAAGAAAACGTAAGAGCTGTCATGGAAAACTCGGAGGAGGGCTTCTTACAGAGGTGGTGCAAATTGCGGATTGCGGACAGGAATGACCATGTATATCCAAAAGATGCCGTTTTTGAGACGGATGTCGAGAAAATCCTTGAACTTGCACAAAACAGCCAGATAGTCTCAAAAAATAATTATTGAAACTAATACATTGCATATGTATAATAGGTTTATGTAAGAAAAACAGGGAGAATGAGGGGATGGAGTGTATCAGTTCCCTCATTGTTTTAAAGATAAGGTAGTGGCTTATGGTAGGAAACACGCTCCGCAAAAAGCAGGAAATTATTAAACAGCAGGAAAAGCAGATTAAGCAATACGAAGAACTCCTTATGGCGATAAGCAAAGAAAACAGGGAAATAAGAGAAAGGGAAGATCTTTTATTTCATGACAGCCCGGATTTTATTGAAATGACGGAACGTATCAAGTGGTTTTCAAGTCTTAATTCCTTTAATGAGAAGGCATTAGCTGTGGAAAGATCACGGAGACTAATCTTCGATGAGGAAACCAGACAGGTTTACATTGACAACAAACGTCTCATTGAAGAAAAGACAAATGAAGAGTATTTTGTTGGTATTACGGAATATCAGCATGGTGCAGAAGACTGGATGCACATGAAAAAAAATATACTGAAGTTACAGGGAAAGATTGCACAGCTTAAAGAGGTTTTGGAGAACCGGGAGAATAAGATCAAAGAACTACAGAAGGAATTAAGTATTTGCCAGAAGAATTCCGGACAGGTGCATAACGCTCGCGGAGCAGGAAGAAAAAAGATGAACAGGGAAATGCGAGATCGCCTTGCATTGTTTGATAAGCTTCTGGGTGAGGGACATCCAATGTCAGAGATCATGGGAAAAATGGGGATCAGTAAGGCAACGTACTTCCGGTACCTAAAGATTTCCAGACAGGGGGAAGAAAACCTGGGAGGCATGGGAAGTCCATGATGTAAGCCGCTGTGTTTCTTGCAGTGGCGTCACCTGTCATATTTTTGCTACAGAAAATGACACCACTGCGGGAAGCGTTGATTTTCCCATTGTCAATTTGCAGATAAATAATACTAAGTAATAGTATAGGATTCCCTTAAATAGGGAGTCTTTTTTGTTTATTGTATCTAATAATACAAAGACAACAAACTTACAAATAAATCAGCTGTTTTGTATTAACAGAATGCAAAATCTGCATCTTTGTATTATCTATATGCAAATAAATTGTGGTCAAATTATTGCATAAACATATATTTCTGCTATATAATTCGATATAGTATCATCATTATGCAAATTATTGTATTATGTTTATGCAAAGTGACACCCATTTACACCAGGATGGAATAGTGGTATTATATATTTATATTGCGTCGCAAAATAATCATTTTACGACGCAACAAGGGCGAAAATAAAAAGGCACCGTATACACCAGTTTATTTGCCTTATTTTGGTAAAATATGCTATACCGCATATTTTCCTCAACTATACACAAAAAGTTACGATTTGGTGCGAATAAATGCGCCATGGAGGTATTTATGGACGAGAAAAACTATCAGAAGAAGCGAAATACATCTACAGGTGAGAAAATAAGCAAGACTATACAGGATCTGCCGGATTACATGATGCGTTTTGTCACGCACATGACAACCGTAAAGAATGCCAGTATCCTTACGGTGTACGAATACGTCAGGGATATCTCCATCATTTTCCAGATTATCATGGAAATCA
>OLND01000892.1_pt1 | contig 34196 bp, 19 predicted proteins | sample 1672031 | NCBI WGS metagenome assembly OLND01 (sample SAMEA3136638, study PRJEB25190) | human gut metagenome | biome: human gut; feature: human-associated habitat; material: faeces | place: Austria | collected 2013 | reverse complement strand
TTTCGCATGCGCGCGGCCCCGCAGCCGAGCGATGTCCATATGGGCACTTCCCGACCCGATCCCCGCCACGAGGGACAATGGGCCAGGAAGGGAGGTGCCGCGCAGAACGGCGCACAACCACCGAAGGGAAGCGAGAAACGGCGCACACGGCTCGGCGGCATCCTCCTTCGCCGAAGGGACGGGAGGAAGGAGCAGGGGCCCATGGACAGCGTCGCGCCGGCCAGCCGCAAGGAGAAAGCGGCCATCAGATACGTCAGCCTCTTCTCGGGGATCGAGGCGGCGGGTTGCGCATGGAGGTCTCTCGGATGGGACGCGGTCGCGTTCAGCGAGATCGACCCCTTCTGCAACGCCGTCCTGTCCGCGCGCTTCCCGGGCGTGCCCAACTTGGGCGACATACGAGACGTCGATTGGAGGGATCTGGGTGGAGAGGCGGACATCGTCGTCGGAGGGAGCCCGTGCCAAAGCTTCTCGGTTGCCGGGAACCGAACAGGGCTCGAAGGGGAATCCGGGCTCATGCTCGAGTACATTCGAGCGGTACGCGAGATCATGCCTCGATGCTTCTTGTGGGAAAACGTCCCGGGCGCGCTCTCGTGCGAGGACGGGAAGGCTTTCGAGCTGCTGCTCGGGAAGATGGATGAGCTCGGGTACGGTTTGGCGTGGAGAGTGTTGGACGCGCAGTTTTTCGGCGTACCCCAAAGACGCGAGCGTGTCTACCTTGTCGGCGTGCTTGGAAGCGCCGCCCGTGCCTGTGAAGTACTATTTGAGCCCGAAAGCATGCCTTGGGATGCTCCGACGAGCAGAGAGAAGAGGGCGGCCCTTGCCGACAAGGCTCAGGGCGGCCCTCGTTCTGCAGGCTTCCGGTTCAACGCCCCTCCCGCCGCAAAAGGGATAGGGTACGTCGAGGAGGGCTCGCCCACGATAACGGCCGGGCGCTGCCCCGCCGTGTGCTACGGGATAGCGGGCAACACCGTGGGGCGCGCGCCGGGGAACGGGGGCAACGGGCAAGGCTTCTGCGACCCAGACGAGGCCGGCATGTACACGCTCACCGCGGCCGACCGGCACGCCGTGGCGGCACCTGCCGGAGGGTGCCTTGCAGACGCGCTGTGCGTCGCCTCCACGAACCCCAACGCGTCGATCGGCGAGGAGTTGTGCGGGAGCCTCACCGCAAGCGCAGCAAAGGGCGGGCCCATGGTCTGTCCGGGCGGCGGCCCCGTCGCGTTCGCCCAGAACGTCCGAGACGAGCTCCGCCTCATTGGCGGGAAGGGAGACCACGTCGGGGCGCTCGCCGCGAGCCCCGGCGCGAAGCAGACGAGCCACGTGCTCGAAGAGCTCTGCGTGCGCCGCCTGACGCCGCTCGAATGCGAGCGCCTGCAGGGGTTCCCGGACGGCTGGACCGATGTGGAATACCGCGGCAAGCCCGCTTGCGACACCCCGCGCTACAAGGCGCTGGGCAACTCCATGGCCGTCCCCGTGATCAGGTGGATCGGGAAGCGGATGGAGGCGTCGGCGGCGTAGCGGCCGGAAGGCGAGGAGGGCTCCTGCGCCCTCCGGTGAAAAGGCCGAGCCCTACTTTGCCGCATGCCGCGCGACGCCGCCCCCGCCGCGCTCCCGCAGAAGAGCGGCCGGACGCCCTCCCGATCCCTCGGAGCCAGCCCCTTCGACCATCCGCCTCAAGGCCGCGAACGACTCCTCGCTCAGGGCGTGCTCCATCCTGCACGCGTCGGCCTGCGCCGTCTCCTCGTCGACTCCGAGACGCTCCAAGAGGCCGGAGAAGAACCGGTGCCTTTCGTAGACCCTCTCCGCCACCGCCCGCCCCGACGGCGTCAGGACGAGCGCGCCATGCCTCCCGCACTCGACAAGGCCCTCCCTCGCAAGGCGCGGAACGGCCTTGCACACGCTCGCCTTCGAGAACCCCATGAACCCTGCCACGTCCACCTGCCTCACGACGGGAAGCCCCTCCCCCAGCCGGAGTATGGCCTCCAGGTAGTCCTCCGTCGATTCGCTATAGGCCATCATCGATCTGCCTTCCCCCGAACGCCGCGCGACCCTCGGCCCTCGCATCGCGCCGTATCGCCCGACAGGCTCCTCTCGACGGCCCTCCCGGTGTACGCCGCCAAGGCCAGACAACCGGCGAGGGAGGCCAGCCCGAAGCAGCAGAGCACAGCGGGCGCCCCGAGCCCCGCCTGGAGGATCGCCCCTCCGCAAATAGGCGCGAACACCGCCCCGAGCCTGCCGAAGCCGAGGGTGAAGCCGAGCGCGGAGCTTCTCGTCTCGGCCGGGAAGGCGTTGGACACGAGCGCGTTCAGGTGGTTCTGCGCGCTTATGGCGAAGGCCCCCGTCGCGGCCACCAGCGCCACGAGCGCGACAGGATTTTCGGGTTTGATCGATATGGCGAAGAGGCTCGCGCCCGCGAGGATGCCGCTCGCCACCGCGACCTTCTTCGCATCGATCCTCAGCGAGACGAGGGACGTCCCGAGGGATCCCGCGATCGCCCCCGCGTTCAGCACCAGCGAAAGCTGGAGCGAGCCTTCGAGGGGAATGCCGAACTCCCGCATGAGCTGGGTGAGCCACGTCGTGACGCCGTAGTAGGCGAAGAGGTCGAAGAACGTCGCCAGGGAGCATGTCACGAGCAGGGGGAGGCGGAACGCCTTGAACGCGCCGCGCCAGGAGTCCGGCGAGGGAGCGCCCTTCCCGGCCCCGCGCCCGTCTGCGGGAAGGAGGGCCAGGGCCAACCCGGAAACCGCGAACCCGGCGACGGAGGCGATGACCAAAGGAGCGCGCCACCCCAGGCCCACGGCGCCGGAGACGGCAAGCGCGGCGACCGTCCCCCCGATCGGGACGCCCGACATAACCACGCTTATGGCCAAGGGAGCCTCCCTGCCCTCCACGCCCCGCCGCGCCACGGAGAGGGCGATCGGAAGCACGACCCCCAGTCCGACGCCAGTGACGAACCGCAAGACCGCCAACGCGGCCAGGTTGGGAGAGAGGCCCGACAAGAGGGTTGCCGCGCTGAAGCAGGCCACGCCCGAGACGACGACGCGCTTCGAGCCCAGGGCGAGGCCGATCCTGCCCGCGGCGATGCCGCCCGCGAACATGCCGGCGAAGACAAGGCTGCCGACGTTGCCGGCCGCGGCCTTGTCAACCGACATGGAGCCGTCCTCGAGGAGCGAGGGTATCACGTTGCCGTAGACGACCAGGTCGATGCCCTCGCAAACCATGACCGCGCAGCACGCGAGCACCGCGCCCCAACTGATGGAGCGCGTCATATCTTCCAGCCTTCGGCAATAGTGAAGGAACGCAAAGAAGCAACTGGCACCAATGAAAGAATGCGCATTTGAAAAGCCGATGAACCCCCTATTGACGCTTTAGGCATTTTATCGTCCTCCACTAACCGACTGCAATTTCGATACCACTAACTTGGCAACGTCAAGGCTTTGATCGACAAAATAGAAATGATCCCCTGGAAACTGGAATACGGAGACTTCTCGATCAGTGCATTCCCCCCAATCTCGTGCCTGTTCCACCGTAACTTCATCGTCTTCGGCTCCCAGCAAAACAGTGATAGGGATGGGCAAGATTGCCGGCTTCTCAGGAACGTAAGTCTCGATCAACCTGTAATCGCTTCTTATAATTGGCATCATAAGCGCCATAAGTTCCGGCTCGGAAAGAAGATCTTTGTTGGAAGAACTGAGGCGCAGCAACTCCTCGGCAATTTGACTATCGCTCAAAGTGTGAACGATGCCCCGATGATGATGCATAGGTGGCTGTCTCGCGGAAATGAAGATGTGTTCGGGTAGCACCGACCCCCTTGCTTGCAGCAAACAGGCTGTCTCGTATGCTATGGCCCCTCCCATACTGTGACCGAAAAACGCGTAAGGCACATCGCTCAAAAGCTCGACTTCTTCAGCAATCCTCGACACCGCCGTTCCCATATCGCCCACAAAAGGCTCATTGAGCCTGTCCGCTCGTCCGGGGTACTGAATTGCACAAATTTCGATCCCAGGAGCATATAGCCTTGGCCAAGCGCGAAAAGCCGCCGCAGATCCACCAGCATGGGGAAAGCAAATGAGCCGTATCTCGGCTTTGTCGGATGGGCAGAAGCGCCTCACCCATTTTTTAGACAATTCCACAAGGCACCACTTTCGAAATATCAAAGATATGAGGTTCGTCTCGGTTAATAAGTCGCGCAGGCCCAAGTCTATCGATAAGCGTCTCCCATAAAATCGAAACCCCGAGCTCCCATTGCAAACGACTCATTTCCGAAGAGGATCCTTCAGGTTTTTTCGAACAATCCCTTAGATCGCGCAACGCCGAAAGAATCGCATCCGGCCACGTCTGGTCAAACATAGACTGGAACTTAGGAGTCGAAGGATCTCCGACAACGACAGTGCTACGTTGTTCAAGATGCTCCAAGCCTCCCATAAGGAGCTTTCCTTCTTTGTCACGACTACTATGCAACCGCGAATTCCAAAGAACCGGGCCGTGGGTATCAGAAAGAGTCAACACCCCTCCCTCGAATCCGACACTAACCCTGTGAAGAAGAAGCGCATGGTTGTCCAAATCAGATGGGTTCATCTCATTTTGAACGCGAAGAGTCACCGGAACACCTCCTACAACTCCATGAACAGCCGAGAAAGGAGCCCGCGTACTCGACAAGACAGCGGATGCACGTGAAGGCGTTGCAGGGAAGTCAAAATGCCAAGGCCGAATCCCTCCTATGACCCTAGTCAAAATATCGATCAAAGAATAAGACACCTGAACTCCGCATGCGGCATCGACAAAAAGAGGCTCCTGGCATTTTCTGATGGATTCTGCAGCAATCAAAAAAGTCTTTACAGAATCGAGATCCGAATGCATCGTATTGGGTCGATATCGAGCGTTTCCAATTTGCGCCGCTTTATTTGCGCGAATAATCTCTTTGGAAAGAAGGGGAACTTCCTGGAGCACATGAACGCCTCGCTCCAAAAGCCTGACCGCAATCTCCGTTCCTTCCCCCGCTCCGGTGGCAGAAGGAACGGCGACGCAGGCGAAATCGATGTCATCCGGAAGTTCATCTATTTGGGTAAAGCAGGGGACACCGTATTGCGCCGCGGAAGCTCGCGACCCTTCGCTTCCGCGAGAGAAGACGCCAACAAGCTTGAAATCATCCGACATAGAAATGGCCTTCAGATGAATTCTCCCGAATCCCGCTCCGCAAACAAGGACTTTCGATGGCTGATTTTCACACAAATTCATTTGCTCGCACCCTCAATCAAACCGTAAATCAAGCTTACATTCGAATTGCCCATGCAGCAGAAATGGTCTCCGGGAATGTCATGCGACTCAAAGCGTCCCGCGCAAAGCTGTTCCCAGCATCCGGCAGGACCCACCAATTCACCCGGCATCAAAGACGACGATCCTGTATTGCGAAGGAGCATCATTGGACCGGCATACGGTTCCGGACTGTGCCGAGCAACGGAAAGCAAACTATGCCGGAACACCCTGAACAACCGGGAGAACTCGGACAACGAATAACCACCCGTGTTGTAAGCGCCTGAAGCGCTGCTCGCTCGATGCACGGCGGCAAGCCGTTCGTTTTGACTAAGTTCCGAAAAACGACAAAACGCTCGACCATAGCTTTCATATTCATCTGCCATGCCGACGAGGCATCCTTCCGGAAGAATTCCCGGCGTCTTCTCCAATACGCATCTTACGGCTTGAGCAAAATCGTCTGAATCGGGAGGCAAACCAAGGGAATTCAAATCAGCACCCATTGATCGGGCAAAAAGGTACTCGATCATAAGCTCATCCTCTACCACCGGCGGCTGGCTAGAGCTAATCACAACCAATCGCTCGACGTTGACTCCCGCTTCAAGAAGCGCGCGGGATATCTCAGCAGCCAGAAAACCTCCGAGACAGTATCCGACAATAACAAAGGAGTCGTATTGGCCGAGCCTCATAAGATCATGAGAGTAGCTACTGGCAAGTGCCGAGATAGCCACTTCTGGGGGAATCGACAAATACCCGTCAAGATCGTTCAGCTCAATCCCCACCAAATCGCGTCCTCCGCGATCTTCGCTGTGAGATATAAGGGCTTGATAAGGTTGCAGAGTTCCTGTGCCAGCATGAACGAAAACGCAGGCAGAATTAGCTGCTTTAGATTCAAGAAGAAACACAGAGGACGGTTTTTTCGGAGCGCTGGGAATCGAAGGGATCTCCTGCTCCGATTTCCTGAGAAAATCAGCTAGCCCCTTTACGGTCGGGTCCCTCAATAATTGACGAAGCAAAACGGCCCACTCAAAGCCAGATGCCTCGAAAATACCCTCCTTGATTTTCCCAACGGCGCGAGAAAGGAGCAGGGAGTCGCCTCCTAGAGAATAGAAGTCTTGTTCACGCGAAATCCCACCCACTCCCAACAAATCGGACCATATCGAAGCGATGCGAAATTCAAGATCGTCAGCAAGAGAGGGAATTGCCGACAACTCGTCGAGGCTTTCGCAAGTTTTTCGGCAAGAGCATGAAGACCGAAGAGTCGATCTGTCTAGCTTGCCATTGCCGGTACGAGGCAACGCGTCAACGAGCTGCACCTCCTTCGGAACCATGTACCCCGGAAGATGGTTCGCCATATAACTTTCTATTTCCTCATTAGTAGCGAACGCAACATCTCCTTTGAAATGGGCCAAGAACACACCCTGACCAGCCGTCGACAATACGCTCGATTCTTCAGAAACGCAGCAAATCGCATCGGCGCCAGCTTCGCTTAGCGCCGACGTCCATTGGTCTCTCGTAAAGAATAGCTGACCTGTCGACTCCCGTTCGTCCGAGAAGTCCTCCTCCGCAAACACGAACTCCACAGATACCAATTGCGAGTAATTACGACGACGGATGGGCTCAAGAAAGACCAGCCATCCTCCGGGCGCTAACATTTTTCGAAGGTTGCTTAACACCGAGGATATGTTGCGTGCGTTATGAAGAACATTTGCGCACAGAATTATGTCAGCGGAACTGGGAAGATACCCCTGCTCGACAACGTCTTCATTTATATCGAAAATCCCATAAGACATCCAAGGATATTCTTTGAACGTTTCACGAGCCTTGCTCAAAAAGAAATCAGACACGTCTGTAAAGAGGTACTCGAGACGGGCTCCTCTAGTAGCCTCTATTACACTTGGCGTAGTGCCGGCAATACCAGCACCGACCTCAACAATCCTGCAAGGAATTCCAGGATGCTCTTTTTCAAATTTTTCAGCAATGTTCGCTATTGCAGCCGATGCGATAGAATTAGCTGTGCTTGCCACGATGTTGTCAGAATAGACTGCGCGAGCAGCTCCAAATTCTCCCTCGGGGAACATAACGCTGCGCACATCGAATCTTCCCTTGATTAAATCCCCCAAACGAGACAAACAAATACGCATGAAATCAAGAAGGGCAGGGCCGTAAGACTGATTGTCCCCCAAGAATTCGATCCGCTCCCAGCTCTTGGCAATATCCGTTTGTCCGACCCGGCAACAATACAAACCATTTTCTGCGTCATAAGCAAGCGCCCCTGCCGCTTCTAGGGCATCTAGCCATCTGCGAAAAAGCCTTTTTCTTTCAGGACCAGGGTTAACCGCATCCAGAATCTGCCTCTCGCTGGCGCAACTACCAACTTCCAAGAGCAAGCCCGCATCTCGGATCTGAGAGAGCATGGCCTGGATTGCCGCCTCATCCATCAAGGACATGAGTTCTCGGAGTTTGTCTCGATCGATTTGCGACTCTATTTTTTCGCACGCTCGAATGGCGGCGGCTTTCACCCCTTCTTGGCAACTAGAATCCTCTGAAACATGGGCCAATTGAGCAAACCCGACCAGAAAGTCCGATCCTTTATCACCAAAGTCAAAAACCGCCGCATCCGAAATTGCCTGATGGCTGCGAAGAATCGCCTCTATCTCTCCAAGTTCAATGCGGTGCCCTCGAATTTTTACCTGGCTGTCCCTCCTACCGAGAAATTCAATCGTACCGTCTGGTAAATACTTGCCAAAATCCCCTGTCTTGTAGAGACGATGGCCACTTTCCGGATGGACGATAAAGCTTTCTTCGGTCTTCTGGACATCCCCAAAATAGCCAGTAGCAAGCCCCAATCCACCGATATAAAGTTCTCCAGGAACGAAATCGGGACAATCCTGAAGAGACTCATTTAAAACACGAAAATACTGATTGGATAGAGGTTTTCCGTAGGGGATACTCTTCCATTCCGGATCGACATCCCCTATTGGATAGAAAATCGACCATATCGATGCTTCGGTCGCTCCTCCTAACCCAACCACTTCAGCATGAGGATGGTTTTTCCTTATCCGGGAAGGCAATTCCGTCGGAATCCAGTCTCCGGAAAGCAAGACAAGCCTTAAAGGGCCTTCGCCGGACGTATCACCTCTTGAATCTTCGTAGTCCTGAAGCATCTGCATCTGAGAAGGCACGCTATTCCACACGGTAATGCCGTATTTCTCGATCAAATCCCCCCAATGGGAAGGATCATTTCCACGATCGGCATTTGGGAGGACCACCATGCCTCCGACAGAAAGAATTCCGTAGAAATCGTACACGGAAAGGTCAAAACTCAGATTTGCCACGCCAAGAATTCTATCATTCGGACCAACGTGAAAACGCATGTTCATATCCTGAATAGTATTCGAGGCGGCCCGATGACTCACCTCAACCCCTTTCGGGGTGCCCGTCGAGCCCGACGTGTAGATCACATAAGCAGGGCCATCGGGAGAGAGGCGAGGGAAAGGAGTCGCGTCGGATTCTTTCGGAAGATCATCAACATCAAGCACCTTTATACCAATCGGCGCGTCCAACTTTCGCCCAATCCAAGACTGACTTAGGATGCAGGACACTTTGGCGTCTGAGAAAATACGATTCCTTCGAGCAGTTGGCTGGTTTGGGTCAACCGGAACATAGGCAGCCCCTACGATCCCCGTTCCCAAAATCGAAACTAGCTGATCTGAGCCCTTTTCCATACAGACCGCAACTCGATCTCCGGGGCAACATCCGGCATCCTGCAAAGCGCATGCGATCGCTTTTGCGCGCACCGAAATTTCCCGATAAGTCAACACACCCCCACGATCAACGATAGCCGGACTATCGGGATGATGCTCTGCCCATTCCAGAACCGGCTCGTGAAGCAATCGCTCAGGAAGAGGAAGCGAGGTGTCGTTCACCAGATTGCGCTGCAATCGCTGAGAAGCCGGAAGGCGCAACGGGCTAGCCTCCTCCCAAACTTCGTCCCCGCAAGAGAGCCTTTCGACAACATCCTTAAATGATTCGAAAGCCGCTTCAACCATTCCGTCGGGGAAAAGTCCGCGTCGGATATCCCAAGTTAAAAGACCCTCCTCCCCGCTTGCCATAACTTGGCAATCTATCCAAACCTGAGGGGTTTGGGTCAAGCCAAGCACAAACGATCCCTTGGAATTCCCAGAACTCGGAGCGGAGCCAATCGTGCTAGTAAACACAATTGGAAACAGAGGCGTTTTCCCTTGCCTACGCCCAAGCTCCGCCATCACATCCAGCCCTGTATAAAGGCGATGATCTAGATCGTCATAGAGCTGGCGTCCGATCGTGTTGGCCCGTTCAGCAAAAGTTTCCCCCGCAGCATCAAGATCGATCCCAAGCAGTGACACACTCGTGAAATCGCCGACTACATTCCCTATTTCCTCATGGAGAGACAGCCGATTAAAAATGGGGATGTTGAGAGTGAATCTCTTATGCTGAGACCAACGGCCAATCGCTTCAGCGAATGCGGTCAATATGACATTCGAAACGGTCACGCCATAGTTCTTGGACCTGACCTTGATCCCCTGCCAAGATTCTTTTTCTAGGCAATGGCTTAGACGGTAGAAACCTTCGCAGCGACAAGACTCTGAACCATGATCGGAGATAGGCAGATCAGGAGCAGAAGGAAGACCCTCAAGCCGATTTGTCCAATACGATTTGTCTCGATAGAATTTTGGACTATTTCTCAAAGATCTTTCCGAAATGACATAGTCTCGAAAGGTTACATCCGGAGCAGCTTCGAGCGTTCCCGACAAAGCCGCATCAAGCTCCTTAAGCAAAATTTGAACACTTGCCGCATCTACCACAATAAGCTCTATAAAGAGGTGCAGAATAGTCTTGTCCTCCAAGACGGTAGCCCTGAGATCAAAAAGGGGCCATACCGATGAATCGCGAGGAGCGGAGGTCATTTGCTCCCTAACGGAATTCAGCAAGCTTTCAACATCTGAAGAGTCCAGGTTTCGAGCATCGATCGTTTGAATACAGTAATGACCGACATTTTCAAGAACCCTTTGATACCCATCGTCGCTAATCACCGCCCTAAGCATACCGTGCTTGAGAACCAGCTCGTTCCAAGCGCGCTCTATGTCAAGGGCAACGTCTCCGATGTACGACACCTCCATATATGCGGTGCATGGTATTCCACCATAGTCGAAAGCACGATGGCGCCCAAGCTGATAAGCAGACTGCATCTGCGTCAACGGGAATGGATCGAAGTTCCGTTCCGGGTCGGCGACGATCCGAACATTATCAGAATCGAGATAGGCGAGAAGAGCCTCCTTGTTGGACGCAAGCACTTTTTTGCGTTCCTCGGTAAGAACCCCTTGCGGGGCACGAAATCTAAGCTCCCCGTCCTCGCACCACAAATGTATCCCAAAGCTCTCAAATTCCTCTACCAACTCATTTATGCTCATATCGTTCCTATCGTCATTGAACCGCCATCGCCCAATTCGTCGGCGACCATCTCAGCAAGATCGGCTATTGTCGGAGAATCGAAGAATCGCCTGAGAGAAACGCTTATGCCATATCTCTTCGAAACCGCCTGAACGAACTTGGTTCCACTCAGAGAGTCCCCTCCAGACGCGAAGAAGTTGCTCGACCTTCCGTTAGGCTCTATCCCAACGGAATCTCTCCACAAGTCGGCAAGTTCTCGCTCAATGCCCTCTCGGAAAGACGCGTCATCCGGCAGGTCTTTTGAAACAGTTCCGCACCCGCCTCCAGGTGCTTCTATGGAAGCATCACCCTGCGCGAAATTGGCGAACTCGCCAACCTTCGCAAGTGCCCAGTCTTCGCTCGCCAGCTGCCGAACCCTATCGATATACCCTTCAAACATGACCTTCATATTTTCCGGATCGAATAGCTCTTTAACGAAATCCCATGTCAGAATCACGCCACTGGAAGTTTCAACCACTTGATGGTCAAGCCACACTTGCGGAGTCTGGGACCACGCATTGTCTGGCCAAATCGCTTCACGCGCCAAAGAAGAACCCACTCCGAGCATGCTTGTAAACACCACCGGCATGGCCTTTGCTAAATGCGACCCCCGGCTAGCCATTTCCCGCAAGACACGTATGCCCGAAACTTCCCGATGGTCTAAATCGCTCCATACCCTGTCTTGAACCCTCCTCAAGAATCCAAGCCAAGTGTCTTCAGGTCGCAATGAGCACTCCACCAAAACCAGGGAAGTGAAATCTCCCACCACCCGCTCGGCCTCGGGAAGCGAAGGTGGCCTATCGAACAAGGTAAGACTGATAGTAAGATCGCCTTGGCAAGCCGCTTTCGCCAATATTTCAGCATAACAGGCAAGAAGCACCACCGAAGGAGTTACATCCTGTTTTTTAGCTTTCTCGGTTATCGCCTGCCAGTCATCTGGATTTAACCGATGCTCAAGTCTTCGAAACGAGGGCTTGCCGACCAATCCGGGGTCAACGACAAGCGGTAAAGCCGGAGCGGGAGCCAGAGAATCCACCCTATCAAACCAATACCTCTCTGATTCCGCAAGACGACCAGGATCCGGCTCGATCTGCGTAACGTAATCCCTAAACGAAAGACCAAGAGGACAAAGCTCCCTATGAGGACTCTCGACAAGCTCATTCCATTCCGCAAGCAGCGTCAGCATACTTGAGCCATCGACAATCATGGTATCGAAGACTGCTATCAGCCTCGCTTCTTCGGCCGTCTTCACCATGCGAATATCGAACAGAGGCCACGAGGAGCAATCCAACGTGGAAAGTTTCATCTCGCCTCTAATCGCAGAAAGCTTCTCTTCTTCCGAATCGTCGCCTTTGGCATCAACCATGGAAATGCGATAGTAAGGCACATCGCGGAGGATACGTTGACGCCCATCAGGTTGAATGATTGCCCGAAGCATTTCATGTCGCCTTACAAGCTTGTTCCACGCCTCTTCCAAGCACGGCAACTCCGATTCTTCGGCTAATCGCTCGACTCCAAAAAGCGTAGGGATGCCACCTAGCATGAAATCACTACTGCGGCCGATCCAGTATGCTTCTTGAACTTCCGTCAAAGGAAAAGGATCGAAACGGTGCTCAATATCCTCGCTAACACCAAGTTGAGAAGCCATCCCTCCGAACGAAAGCGTAGAAGAGAAGTCGGCAAGTGAGGGGCCTTCAAGCAGGCGAGAGAGTTTTGCGCCGGAGATACCTCGACCCCTCAACCGCGCAACAAGCCTGGTCGCCAGCAAGCTGTCCCCTCCCAAAGCGAAGAAGCCATCACCGCGCCCAACTTCAGGAACCTCAAGAATTTCACTCCAAAGCCCAGCAACGACTTTTTCCATCTCGGTCGAAGGAGGCTCGAATCGATAATCGAATAACGACTTCTTCGAAAGTGGCTCTCGCGGAGCAAAATCATCGAGAGAGGTTTTTCCGCAGACATCGGAAAGCGTTGATTTCCAGCTTTCAGAAGCAAGCTGCATCACGCCCATCCGATACTCGTTGAACATTTCGTCGACTAACCCTTCCGGGAAAATTTCATCAACGCTATCCCAGCTTAGAAGCACTCCTTCTTGGCACTCTACGACCTGATGGTCAAGCCACACCTGCGGCGTTTGCGACCTCGTATAATCGGGCCATCGCAGACGACGCAAGATATCCTTTCCCACTCCAAGCATGCTCGTGAATACGATCGGCATAGAGCCTGCCGAGGTGCCGCGCATCCGAGACAGCTCTCGCATCACAGCGACTCCTGACATCTCCCTGTGATCAAGATCTCGCCACAATTGTTCTTGAATGCGACGCGCGCGAGTCGGCCAGTCCTCTCCAGCTTCGCCAAGGTGGCAAGAAACTAGCAAAAGCGAAGTAAAATCGCCTACCACGTGATCGATATCGGGATGAACAGGTCTTCTGTCAAAAAGAGTCAGGTTCAGAGTGAACTCGTGGCTTGCGCTTCGACGACCGATGACATCGGCGTAGCAAGTAAGCAAAGCCACAGCAGGGGTAACTCCACACTGAGCGGCTTTTTCTGTAATATCCCGCCACATTTCTTCATTTATCATCATTTCTCTATGCGCAAACTGAGGTAACCCTACCTCACCCGGATCGACGCGCAAAGGAAGCATCGGCGCTAAAGGAATAGAGGCGAGTCTTTCATCCCAATAACTCCTAGCAGATTCAAGCCTTTCAGGGGACGGCTCAGATTGAACAACATAATCGCGAAAGGTTAGACCTATTTTGGAAAGCTCAGTCTGCGGATAGAGATATAGTTCCCTCCATTCATCGAAGAGTGTCAAAGCGCTAAGTCCGTCAACCATCAGATTGTCCAACGCAACACACAATCTAATGCTGTCATCTCCCAGATGAAACACTCTCACATCAAACAAAGGCCAAACCGAAGAATCGAACGCTTTTCGAGAAATTTTTCTACGATACGATGCAAGCGCTATATCCGAGTCGGAAACGATCCGGGTAACTTCTATTTTATATCGGGGAACATCTGTCAGAATTCGCTGATGTCCTTCAGCATCAACCACCGAACGAAGCATTTCATGCCTTTGGATAAGGCGGTTCCAGCAATCTTCGAGACGTTCCACATCGAGACTATTGAATTCGTATTCGACGTAAAACTGGGCCGATATGCCGCCGAGAGGCAAGTTTTGATCGCGACCAACCCAATACGCCTGTTGCACATCCGTCAGATCGAACGGTTCGTAAAGAGCGTGGGGATCTGGAAGTACCTCTGCTTGAAAAACCGCACGACCCGCTGACAAAGTGGCGGCAAAGTCAGAGAGCACAGGAGCGAGGAACAGGTTCGCTAACTCAGCTCCGGCAACGCCCTCTTTCCGCAAGCGGCTAACTAGCCGAGTGGCCAAGAGACTGTCGCCGCCCAACGAGAAGAAGTCATCGTCTTTGCAAATGCTGTCAACTCCCAGTATTTCGCCCCAAATATCTGCCACTTGCTTTTCCATGTCAGAAAGTGGAAGGTTGCGGTTCGAGCCGGCAGCGGCAGGAGGTTCGACGATTTGGGAGTTTGGCAGAAATCTCGCATTCTGAGCCAAAGCCGATCTATCAATTTTTCCATTGGATGTCAGTGGAAACGAATCCACCTCTACGATCAAGCGCGGCACCGCATAAGGGGCAAGCGTCTCCGATAAGAAGGATTTGAGCTTATCCAAATCGTCTACGCCTTGAACAAAAGCGGCGAGCCAACGTCTTTCTCGCTCTCCGGGAGCAACGCAAATGCCGCGGTCAACCCCGGGATAGGATGCGAGCGCCGCTTCGATCTCTCCCAACTCGATGCGATGCCCTCTTATTTTTACCTGGGTGTCCAAACGTCCGCAAAATTCGAGCGTCCCATCAGGCCAATACCGACCCATGTCTCCAGTTCTATACCATCTCGCCCCGTCAAGCAGAAGGAACTTCTCCTCCGTGCGAGCGGAATCGCCGCGATAACCCTGAGCGACTCCCAATCCTCCAATCCATAACTCCCCTTTAACCCAATCCGGACAATCGCGCCCCTTTTCATCAACCACTCGAAAACACTGGTTCTTTAGAGGGAATCCATAGGGAATTGACGTCCAGCTAGGATCAATCTTGTCGACGCAGAACGCATTCGACCATATAGCGGCCTCCGTCGCACCTCCAAGTGAAACGAATTTACACTGAGGGGCCAAGGCTCCCACTCGACTTGGGAGATCAAGCGGCACCCAATCCCCAGAAACCATGGCCAAGCGCAAGGACGCAGGCAGACCCGATTCCGTTTCGGCAACGGTAACAAGCATTTCCAGCAACGCCGGGACGGTATTCCAAACAGTAATGGAATGCTCATGCGCCAACTCAAGCCACCGCTGTGCGTCTCGACGCTCCTCCTCGTCGATCAAGACAATAGAGCCTCCTGACCCAAGCAGACCAAACACATCATAAACAGATAGATCAAACTCTATTCCGGAAACGGCGAGCGCACGATCATCGGAACCCAGATTGAAACGCTCGTTTATATCGCCGATTGTGTTCATTGCGCTCATATGGCTTATTTCGACGCCTTTCGGCTCTCCCGTTGTCCCCGAGGTAAAGATGACGTAAGCCGTTTGGCTAGAATCCGCGCATTTAGGAGCTGGCAGGGGAGGAAAGCCCTTTGACGGAGCCACATCCTCCACGAGCAAAACAGCACGACCGTCTGAAAGCAGTTTGGCCTTGCGGCGAGGCGGCAAGTCCCTGCCTATCGGCAAGTAAGTAGCACCAGCCGCCAAAACCCCAAACAAGGAGATTATCTGATCGGGACCTTTCGGCAAATCAATGGCAACCGTATCACCTGGAGTAACCCCCTGATCGATCATCCATGCTGCAACCTGGAGAGCCCGACGAGACAGCTCTCCATAAGTCATACGCCCGCCTTCAAAAACGAGAGCGATGCGATCGGGCTCCTCGGACGCCCACTTGAAGAACCCCTCGTGAAGAAGACTGTCAGCAACCTCTCCACTCGTATTGTTTACGCGCTCTCTCACAATGCGTTGACTACGAGGAATAGACGAGGCCACCCCTCGTTGCCAATCGACATCGGCAAGGCGTCTCACAAGTTCGACGTACGCCTCGAACATGGCCTTGCTCATATCCTTTTCGAATAAATCATCAACGGAATCCCAGTCGATTAACAGACCTTTACTCGTCTGAGAGACTTTAAGATCGAGATAAACTTGAGGGGTTTGTGTTAGGCCGCATAGAGGCTGAGGAAACTTCTCCGAAAATTCCATCGACGCGTCAGGCCCCAATCCGAGAACGCTCGTGAACACAACGGGCATCATGTGCACTGCCAATCCGCGCTTACGGGCAATTTCCCGAAGAACCCTCACGCCCGATACTTGACGATGGTCTAGATCATTCCAAAGTCTTTTCTACACGGCGCGAACCGACTTTTCGAAGCATTTAGAACCCTCCGCATTGCACTCTACAAGCATCAGAGACGAAAAATCTCCGACTACATCGCCTATTCCCCTATACCTCTCATCCCTGTCAAAGAGAGTGAGATTTATCGTCATGTCAGAACGTCCACTCCACTGCGCAAGAATCTCCGCATAGACGGCAAGCAACACGGCCGTTGGAGTAACCCCAATCTTTTGGGCGCGATCACAAATACTCTTCCAAATCGCAGCTTCAACGATGGCACTGTGCCGATAGAAGCGAGGGGTTTTCGAACTCGACAGATCTGAAACGAGAGGAAGCTGGGGAGCTGGAGCCATGCCATCGATGCGTTCAATCCAGTAAGACAATGACGCCTCCGAACAATCCGGAGAAGGCAATGCCACTTGGGTCACATAATCTCGAAATGTCATTTCAAGTGGCGGCAGCTCAATGGCACCTAGATAAAGGCTTTCCCATTCGGAAAAGATAATCATGATGCTGCGAGCGTCGAAAGCAATGCTGTCGAGCGAAATCCCTATACGACACTTCGGCTTTTCAAGCTTATCCCCATAAAGAATGACACGGATTTTGAACAGGGGCCACGAAGAGGCATCGAACTCTCCCCAAGCCAATTCATCACGCATTTTTTCAACGAATAGGTTGATCGGATCAGAGCCAGCCTCAACAATATCGAAATTGAAATCGGGGACTTCGGGGAGGACTTTTTGCATACCGTCGTCCAACACAATGGCACGAAGCATATCATGACGCTTGACCAAACAGTTCCATGCGATCTCCAATTTTTCCAGGTCAATATTGGAACCCTCAAGTTCCAGATAATAACTCGGACTAATTCCGCCTAGCGGAAGTTTGGGATCGCGCCCTATCCAATAGGCTCGTTGCACATCTGTCAGCGGGAAGGGTTCAAATCGCTCTTCCGAGCGATGGGCTATCGAGACGACCGTTTCCCGCTCTTCTCGCTGAACGCTGATAGATCCAGAGAAGCCCCTAAGATCGGGAGCCTCGAATAGCGCCGACAAAGCGCCAGACATGCCCGCTTCTCGCAAGCGCCTCATAAACCGGGTTGCCAGAAGACTATCTCCTCCCAACGCGAAAAAGTTATCGCCTCTGCTCACCCGGTCAACACCAAGGAGGTCACACCAAAGATCGGCAACCGTTTGTTCAACGGATCCTACTGGAGCTTCATAATCGCCAGAAAAAGTTTCGCCTTCGCTCAGGACGCGGCGAATGGCCGATCTATCAATTTTGCCGTTGGAGGTAACCGGAAAAGAATCAAATTTCTTAACCCTTTCCGGAACCATGTAGCTGGGCAGCCTGTCCGCTAACCAGCGGCGCAATTCGTCTATCCCAACATCCTTGTTAAGAATCACCGCTGCGGCAACTTGGCGAGCCACAACTTCGACAACAACGGCGACGGCGCTCTTCACGCTAGGATGGCTAGCAAGCTGCGCCTCGATTTCTCCAAGTTCTATCCTATGGCCACGAATCTTTACTTGGTCATCGGCTCTTCCCATGAATTCCAACGATCCATCGGGCCAATAGCGTGCCATATCTCCTGTCCGATACCAGATGGACGAATCGTACTCCACAAAGCGCTGTGCGGTTTTTTGAGGATCCCGATCGTACCCAAGAGCGACGCCAGCTCCAGAAACCCATAACTCACCTTGAACCCAATCGGGACAATCACGACCATGCGAGTCAACCACCCGGCATCGCATATTCGAAAGAGGACGTCCATAAGGAACCGAATTCCACGACGAACAGACTTCTTCCACCTCGCAAATGGTTGCGTGTATGGCCGCTTCCGTCATTCCTCCCAATCCAGCAAAACGGCATTCCGGCACAAGGAAGCGAAGTCGGTCGGGCAGATCAACCGTGACCCAGTCACCACCGAGCATAACGAGCCTCAGCACGGAACGAGGCAGATGCTCACTTCCCGCGACGAGCAGCATGTCAAGCAAGGCCGGCACACAGCTAACAACAGTAACCTCATATTTTTCGATAAGGTTTGCCCACGCCAAAGCATCTCTTCGTTGAGACTCGCGAAGGGAAACAATACTGCCGCCTACAGCAAGAAACGCGAACATGTCATACACCGACAAGTCGAAATCCAACGCTGAAAGAGCAATAGTCCTATCCCGTTGCCCTATATCGAACACCTTCTGAACCGCACATATGGTATTCGCCACGGCTCGATGAGGAACCTTGACGCCTTTAGGCTCTCCCGTAGATCCCGAAGTGAACAAGACGTACATCTCATCTTCCGGATCAATTCGCTCGATTTCGTCAACAGGGCAGAAATCAGCAGCATCCGCCAAATTAAAAACATCTAAAGAAGGCGACCATGAGAGATCGATGCCGGACCCTTCGGTTATTACGGCATCTACACAAGCCGATTCGAAAACCTTTAAGCGCCGAATCTCAGGCACGTCTATACCAGAGGGCACATAAGAAGCACCTGTCGCAAGCACGCCGAGAACCGCAACGATCTGCTCCGGCCCTTTTGGTAAAGTTATGCCAACGCGGCTGCCCTTCCCAATTCCCTTAGATGCGAGCATTGCCGAAACACGTTTTGCTTCAAAAGCTAATTGTCCATACGATAGCGAGCCGATATCACCCTCGCAATCCCAGATAACGGCAGTCAAATCAGGATGGGAGTCGGCTATAAGAAAGAAACGCTCATGCAGTGGAGCCTTGTCAAAAACGGCTTTCGTATTGTTTATGCAATCACGAATTTTCTTTTGGTCTAACGGCAGAGGAAGGTCGATGGGCTTTTCCCACGCATCCTCTTCTCGAAGAAGCCGAGTGACAACATCCTCAAATGCGGAAAACATGGCATCGAGAACACCTTCGGGAAACACGGAGTCTCGAGCGTCCCAGTTTACAAGTATCCCTCCGTCTAGCTCCGTAACTTGGGCATCAAGCCAAACCTGTGGGCCCTGAGATATTATCCACGAAGGACGACCAAAGACTTGTTGGACCTCGGGAGCAAAAAGTTCTCCGAGTTCTAGAGCGCTCGTGAATACAACCGGAGCCAAGACCGTATCCCCGTTTGCGGCCCTGGTTAGATCACGCAAGACCTCAACTCCAGTATATTCAGCATGACCAATGGCCTCGTGCATAAGCGACTGCACCCGAGAAGCCCTCTTGGAAAACGCAGGGCTACCAGACATATCGATATCTACTAAAACGGAACTGGAAAAATCTCCTACAAGATACTCAACGTCATCGTGAAGCGGTTCCCTATCGAACACGGGTAAATTCAAGAAAAAGCGATCGGTTTCGCTCCAACGATCTACCACTTCCGCAAATGCGGTAGCAAACATTACAGCCGGAGTGACGCCATGCCGATGAGACAAAGCGAATGCAGTCTCTTTCTGTTCGGGAGACAACCAAAAATGCCTTCGTGTGACAGTCGGACGACCCCCTGCCTCTTCTTCGCGAAGAAGAGGCAGGCTAGGCGGCCCTGAAAGAGAGGATAACTTTCCCCTCCACCATCCAGCTGCTTGCTCCCGAGCAATTTGACGACTCTTCGCCCGCTCTGCAAGATACATTGGATACGAATACGTCAAACTTGGAAGTTCAGGGTGCTCCCAAAGGTACAGAATTGACAAGTCATTTAGCAGTCTCCGCAAACTCATTGCGTCGGCAGCCATCATGTCAAGGCTGACATGCATTCTCGTGGCACCTTCGTCGAGCAAGCTCAACTGGATATCAAACACTTCTCCCGCAGAAACATCCATGATTCGATGCGACAGCTCATCTCGGATGCTTTGCAAGCGCTCGACCCTTTCCTCGGCAGAAAAGCCTCTTAGATCGTGAATGCAAAGGCCGTTCCAAGCAGGTTTGCGATCTATGTATTGCCGTCCATCTTCGGTTACCCTCATTCGCAGCATTCCATGCCGTTCGAAGAGTTCTCGAATAGCGTTCTCCAAACGCTGAGGATCAACGCCCGGCACGTCTTTGTTGTCGGCATCAAATTCGTTATAAAAATGAGCGGAGACGCCACTAAGTTCCTGACCTTTAACCCGACCAACCCAAAAGGCATGCTGCATTACGGCAAGGTCAAATGGTTGGCCTTCGTCCATTTGAATGGATTCGAGAGGGCATTCTCTTTTCGAAGAAGCAAGTTCTCGCTGCGCACTTTGCACAAGGCTCCACCATTCGCCAACGGTTTGTTTGCTGGAAAGTTCCGAGAATCGAATCGGCAACCCCTGCTTGCGCAGCCAACCGGCAAGCCTCATAAGACGAATGGAATCAATACCAAGACCAATCAGATCGGAATTTCGCTCGATCCGATTCGAAGAAACGCCTGAAATCTCGCTCACAGCTCGACGAAAATTCTCAAAGGTCAAACATGAGGAACTTCCCTGGTTGTCCATACGCCCTCCAAAAACACCTGTCAGTAGGATTAGCGACACGCAAACAAACTAGAATCGAAAGACTTGATCAGGCATCGAAAAACCGAAATCCTCTCCCTTCGATATGGGAACCCTTGGTATTTCGCTATTGGCGAAGCCTGTTCCTTGACCGGGGAGGCGACGCTCCAAATGAAGTCGATGACCCATCAGGAGGTTCGCACCGCCCCTATGTGCCAGTCGGCACTGCCCCGTTGAAGATCGAAAAGATTGGCATACACTCCGTTTCTGCTCATAAGCTCCTCGTGGGTTCCTTGTTCGACAACTCGCCCCTCATCCAACACGACGATGTTGTCGGCGTCGGCAACCGTTCGCAGACGATGAGCAATGATGAGCACGGTTTTGCTCTCTACCAGATGGCTTATCGCCTCTTGCACAAGCGTCTCATTTTCGGGATCCAAAGAACTTGTGGCCTCGTCGAGCAATATGATGGGAGCGTCCTTCAACAGCGCACGGGCAATGGATATGCGCTGCCGTTCTCCACCGGAAAGCTTTGCCCCGTTCTCGCCAAGCATGGTGTCCCAGCCATTTGGCAACCGATCAATAAACTCCTCGCAATGGGCTGCTTGAGCAGCCGCTCGCACTTCTTCGTCGGTAGCATTAGCCCGCCCCATACGTATATTGTTGGCAACCGTATCGTCGAACAAAACCACATCTTGAAAAACGACGGAGACACTCTTAAGCCACGATTCCTCGTCGAGATCCGCAGTTCCGGTCCCGTCCACCGCCACAACGCCGCTTTGAGGAATCCAAAATCGAGCGACAAGCTGAGCGCACGTCGACTTGCCCGATCCGGAGGGCCCCACGAGCGCCGTAACCGTTCCGGGCTCCATCGAAAACGACACTCCCTTGAGAACCTCCTCGTCGCCATAGGAGAAACGCACATCACGGAATTCGACGCGATGAGGCCCCACTTCGATCTGGCGCGAGCCCGAGGCGATCGGCTCGTCGCGCAAGGCGCGCATCCTGGAAGTTCTGGTGTGCATGTACAGAACGCTCACAAGATAAGACATGACGGACACCATCGGCCCATAAATACGCGATGCGATCAGGAGGAAGGCGAGCAGCACGAGGAAGTCCACCTGGCCGCCGACGAGTAGCCATGTCCCCACAAACACCACAAGCCCAACGCCAAACTGCAAGATGGACTGCGCTATTCCGGTACTCACATCCCCGAATACCTCTGCCTTGAATGCAATGTCGCGCATCTCCCTCAACGCTTGCTCGAGAGGTTTCGACCGCGCGCCAACTTGGCGGCATGCGCGAATATCCTTGATCCCCTCAACGTACTCTTGGACATACGCAGAAGCGGCAAAACGAACCTCGTTTTGACGGACAAACAGCTTGTGCTCATGTCTGCGACACACGAGAACCACAACGAGAGCGACGGGGAGCGTGCAGAAGATGCACAGGGCCAGCCGCCAATCGAAGATCGCCAAGGCAGCGCAGGTGATGGTCACCGAGAAGCAATTCGACAAAAGCTGCGGGAGCACGCCCGTGAGCATGGCTTCCTGACTCGTTACATCACCCATGAGGTTTTCAGACAGCTCGCTCAGATCGCGTCTGTTGAAAAAGCTCATGGGGAGCTTGCGTAGATGCTCGGCGAGGTTTAACCGAGTGGCCTCGGATTCCCTATAGGCTGCTATGTAGGTTTTCCGGTAATCGTTGCGAGCAGAGGCGAACACGATGATCGCGCCGACAATGCCCAAGGGGACGAGCATCCAAATGGAATCCCACGCGGAGACATCCCCCGTTAACACTCGAAGCGTCGTCCAAAAAGCCCCAATCGTTAGGGAGAACGGGATCATGAGCGTGAGATTTGTGACCGTGCAAGCAGCAACGGCCCTCTTAAAATTCCGGTAGCCCCCATCCGTGAGGGCGAGCGCGCGCTGCAAACGCGGCTGCCGCGCAACGGACTTCTCGCTAGGCATCGAGGACCTCCTTCCTCGCCGAAGACACCTTCCACGTCACCGCACGGGTGTACAGGTCCCACAAGCGTGCGTACGCGCCCTTGGCGGCAAGGAGATCCTCGTGGCGGCCTCGCTCCATTATGCGGCCGTCATCAATCACGAGAATTTGATCGGCGCCCACCACGGTAGACAGCCGATGCGCGATCATAACGACGGTTTTCCCGGCCATAAGCTCTGCGAATGCCTTTTGTATGAGATGCTCGTTTTCGGGATCGGCGAAGGCGGTTGCCTCGTCGAGCACGACGATAGGGCGATCGGCTAAAATCGCACGGGCGATCGACACCCTCTGCTTCTCTCCACCCGAGAGGTGCACCCCATCGCTCCCGTACACCGTCTCGTAACCCTGCGGAAGCGCCCTGATAAACTCATCTGCCTGGGCGGCCTTCGCCGCAGCCATCACCTCTTCGCTTGTCGCATCGGGACGAGCCATGCGAATATTGTCGAGCAGGGACGCCTTGAACAAACTGACGTCTTGGAACACGAGGCTCATCTGCGACATGAGGGTATCGGAGGCTATCTCCCGCACATCGACCCCGCCAACGCGCACGCTGCCCGACGAGACGTCCCAAAATCGCGCCATCAGGCTCGCTACGGTCGATTTGCCAGACCCCGATGGCCCCACTATGGCGCAGGTGCTCCCTGACGGCACCGAGAAGCTCACCTCGTCGAGAGCGAGATGCCCGTCCTCTTCATAGCGAAACGACACCTTGTCGAACTCGATGGAGGCGTCGGCGGGAATCTTGGAGCATCCTTCGGCCGGCTCTGGCAGAGAGGAGATGCCCGTGACCGCCTCCACCGCATCAAGGTTCGACACGAGGTTGGCGCTATCCTGGGAGATGTACATGAGCTTGTTGAGCACCGCCGCGATAGACGGCACAAAGAGGAGGTAGAAAATGAGGTTGAGCGCAAACGTCAGCCAATCGTCCACGCCCGTGGCGATAACAATGCCGACAGGAAGGACGAACAGCCAGGCGTTGTTCACGATTGCGGTGAAAGCCGGCATGAGGTTCTGCCAGAACAAGGCCACGTCTATCGCCACTCCCGTATACTCTTTGACGGAATCGGAAAGACGGGTGAAAGACGAGGCCGTCTGCCCGAAGGTTTTGACGACGGGCATACCTCGCACATACTCAACGGTGGCATTCGCCATCTTTTCAGTCGCTTGCTGATAACGGGGCATGACGTCGCGCATCCTATTGTTGAACGCAGACGACATCTGCACCGCATAGCCCGCAACGACGCATGCCAGCGCCGCCAAGCCGAGCCTCCAATCAAAGATAATGAGGACTGCAAGCAAGCAGACTGGCGCCATGGTCGATGCCGCTAAATCAGGCAGAGAATGAGCGATGAACTCACTTACCTTGTTCACGTTTGCGTCCATGATCTTCCCGACGCGCCCGCTGCCAATAGACAGAAAGCGTCCGAGCGGGATGCGTGCAATATGGCTCACCACAGAGAGGCGCAACCTGTACTCGGTATCAAACGCAGCGGCGTGCGAGCACAGCAAAGCGGCCATGTAGAGCACGATGTTTCCCACTGCGCCTCCAACAGCGATAAAGCCATACGTCATTACGCGAGCGGAATCGAGATCGGCGAAGTTCGGGTAAACGTGGATGGCGTCAGAGACGACAAAGTAAATCGCCACATAAGGCAGAAACAAGGCGATTTGCGACAAAGCCGCCAACACTATGGCCGCAACAAGAAGGAATCTCTCCGATCCCGCCGCCGCGAACGCACGTGAAAGCCATCCGGGCTGCTTGCCTGCTTCCTTCATGACAACCGCCTAGGCGATGCCAGCGCGCTCGAAGTGGCGCTTGAGGAGCAAACGACCGAGCAGAGAGCCCACGATGCCCGTCACGAAGGCCAGCACGACAAGACCGCACAGCATAGCCGGCGTGATGGTGTTCATGATCTGCTGGCCGTACTCCACGCCGCCGCTCGCGCTGAGCATGTCGAGGTAATATTGGGGCATGGCGATCAGGGGAAGGTGCGAGCCGACCATGAAGCACGCGCTCACAAAGGCGTATCCGATGGAGTTCCAAAGAAAGCTCTTATACTTGCCGATAGCGCTGCACCCCTCGGCGAGCAAAGCCCCGACAAAGTAGGAAACTGCGACAGGCCAGCCGGTTCCGATGAGGAACATGACGATGCCGCACAGGAACCCGGGGATAAGCATAGCCCACGGTTTGGGGACGCGAACGCGAAGGTAGGTCCAAACTATGCCGGCCAAAATGCTCGACACGGCAGGAGCGACAAGGAATCCGGCCACCGACATTGAGAGCACTCCCATAACCAGCATGGTTGCAACAAAGTAGATCAGTCCGAACACGCCGAGGGCAATAAGATCCTTGGCTCGCAGCCCCTGCTTCGACGGGGAAGAGGCTCCTGCCGCGACATTTTTTACGCTGTTTTCCATGGAAGTCCTTTCTCGATTCCGGATAGGATCGGCCCGATGCCGACCCCTTTCCACAATGCCTCTATTCGAATCGCACCACTCGGTCGCAAGCCCTCGAAAGGAACTCGGCATCGTGCGAAACCACGACGACAGCCCTCCCCTCCGAAGCGAATCTCCTGACCAATGAGGCGAGGCGAACCATGTTGACGAAGTCGAGCCCACTCGTAGGCTCGTCCAGCAGCACCACGTCGCAAGGGCTGAGAGCCGCCATGGCGCAGACGACCCTCTGCTTCTGGCCCCCCGACAAAGATGCGGGGTGCCTGTCGGAAAAGCGCTCCAAACCAAGCTCTTCGAGCAGTGCCCGAGCCTCCTCCAGCTCGCGATTCCCGCGGCGCGCGGCCGCCGCCAGCTCCGCCATAACGCTCGTGCGGAACAGCTGGTAGTCGACGTCCTGCATGACAAGAAAAGCCTTCTCCGGCCGCCTCTTCGCATCGACGGGAGAGTTCTCGAACAGCACCTGCCCCGAAACCTCCCTATGGAGCCCGCATATGCAGCGCAGGAGCGTGGACTTTCCGCGCCCGTTCTCGCCGACGATGCCGACGACCTCGCCTTTGTCGAAGGAAAAGTTAACCTGATCGAGCGCCAAGCCGCCTCCGTATCCTGCGCTCAATCCTCTCACCTCGCACGCGCAAGAAGCCGAAGCGGTCGAAGCCTTATCGAGGTGGGCGCAGCTCGGTTGCTCGAGAGAGCGCATCCCCAACCTCTCCCTGAAATCTGCCCCGAGCCGAGCGAACTCGTCGGCCGACCAAGAGCCCGCAACGCGGCCATCGCGTATGCATACGAAGCGGTCGGCCACATCGGCCAGCCAGAACAGTCGATGCTCGGCAACCAGAACCGCAGCGCCCTCCTTCTTCGCCTTGGCGACGAAACTCGCCAAACGCCTCATCGAGGGGATGTCGAGGTTGGAGGACGGCTCGTCTAAGACATACGCAGCGGGGGTGTTCGCCCATGCGCTCGCAAAGGCCACAGCTTGCTTTTGCCCGCCCGAAAGCTGGAAAATGCCACGATCCATAAGGCCCCGTATTCCCAGCTCTTCCACCACGCGGTCATAGCGGCTATGCATGTCGTCGTGGCTCACGCCTAAGTTTTCCATCCCGAACACCACCTCGCCGGTAGTGTCGAGATTGAAGAACTGCGTACGCGGATTCTGAAACACAGACCCGACGACACGGGCGCGCTCCCACGAAGGCATCTCTGTCACATCGCGCCCGCACACACGTGCCGATCCCGACAGATCGCCTTCGTAGAAGTCATAGGCGAGTCCGTTTACAATGCGCGTGAGGGTCGTCTTTCCGCATCCCGAAGCACCCGTGAGGACAACGCATTCGCCAGCCGAAACCTCCAAGGAGACGTCGCAAACGCTCGGCTCGTCAGCGTTTTTGTACTTGAACGTAACGCCCTTCAGGTCTATCGCCAGACGTTCCATCACGCCCAGCCCCCTTTCGCAATGGAGCAAGCAACGGAAACAGCTACGCAGGCGGCGGAAAAGCAAAGGAGCAGGGCTATATCGGCCCTTGAGAGCGCGAGCTCGTTGAACGACGTGCGCTCGCCTGGCTTCTCGATGCCGCGCGTGACCGCAGCCGCCGCAAGCTCTTCGGCGATTTTGGCCGACCTCAAGACAGTGGGAACTATCAAAGATTCGCAGATCGTCGAAGGATGGCGGACCACCCCGGCGGGAGAAAAACTCACGCCTTGCAGCCTTGCCGCATCGACGACGCAACGAAACTCCTCGACAAGCGTCGGAAAGAATCTGATGCCAACTGCCAAGGGTATGACGAGGAGGCGCGGAACACGAAAGGCGTAAAGCGCGGCCACGAGATCGCCCGTCTTGGTCGTCATGATAAGGATGGCGGCCATCAAAAAAGGAGGGAAGGCCGCTCGAAACGACTGGAAGATCAGAGCGATGCGCGTGCCAATCTCCGGATTAACCGTCACGGCCAAAGTAACGAAGACGAGCACGGCAACATAGCCGACGAGAAACTTCACCGCCAAACGGGCCTCTCCCGTTATGCAGGAGAACAGCAGCGCGAGAGCAAACAAAACGGAACCCCACGCCGCATCGCGGCAAAAGCAGGCGCAGATGCCGAAAACGACCAACAGGATAATCTTCGTCCTTGGATCGAGCCGTAGCGCCAACCGAGAATCAGCCTTATCCGACACGTTCACCCTTCCGCATGTTTCACCAAACTAACTGCTCAAAGTTAGCCTAGTATGACAACAGCGCGCAAATTCCGGTTTCATGACAAATTGTCTCAAATTGAAAAAATACAGGCCGATTTTTATAATTGAGCTCAATACGAGAGAGCAAATGAGTCCGGAGAAGCGAATGGAAACGCCAGACCAAGAAAGAAACCGGCAAGAGAATCCAGATGAGGTCATTCTGCGCTACATCGGGAAACCTTTGGAATCCATCGGAATGCTCCCCGCAAGGAGCAATTCAAAAAACTGCGGGATGCTCTTTCAAGGAGACTCCGTCTTGTCAAGCGGAACCTATTTTGCGTGGACCGACGCCCTCGGATTGTTCGTCTACATAGCCGACTTTCGAGTTTTAGAGAACCGACCTTTTTCGATGAAGTTTCCTGAATTCGTTTCCGTGAGACACGATGCGCGAAGCCGCCCCGGCGAAAACGCTATCGCCAGTTTCGCAGAGGTGGCCGAACGCAACGCGTTCACCCTTCTCAAAAAGGGCGCTCGCTACAACTACGTTGAGGTGCAGTATCTAGAAGCTTACTTTGAAAGCAGGCTTCGAGACGACGAGGTGTCCTTGCACGAGCTCGCCACGGACCTTCTGAGCCTAAAGCGAAAGGTGTCTTGGTCCCTCGAAATCGCGCGCTCCTTCGACGCCATCAAAAACTGCGCTTTTTCAGGTCCTGCGGCAAAGCTCGTATTTTCGGGATCCGCAGACATGATCATGGGCGCCATCCTGGGGATGAAAAACACCCTCACGCTCAACCGCGATGACAAAGATGCCATCGCCTGCGTCGTCCGCTATATCGACCAGAACCTTGACAAGCCCCTTCGCCAAGAAGATATGCTCGCCCTTGCGGGCATGAGCGCCAGCAAGTTCAAAAAGCTTTTCAAGCAGATTGTAGGCCGAAGCATGAGCGACTACATTGCCGATCGTCGAATGGAACGCGCGAAAGAGCTCCTTCTCTGTGGGCAACCCATCAAGACCGTTTCCGAGCAAATCGGAATTCGATCTCCAGCATACTTCACAACTTTTTTCAGACGGGCCTCGGGCAAAAGCCCTTCCGAATGGAGGAAGGCATCCCGCGCCAGAACGTTACCCCCAAGCGACACCGCCAATCAAATCATGTATCCCGATTCTTAGCAGCCATCAAACCAGGAACCGGCAAGCGATCGCCATCGGCCCTCGCCACATTCCCGCAAAACCTCAAGTCGAAAGCGCTTACTCGACAGCATTTTTCGTCTTTTCGTAGATATCCAGAAGAGCTTTTTTATCTGTTTTTCCCGCGGCAGTAGCCGGAAACCTCTTCAACACTCTTACATCGTCAGGAACCTTGAAAGAAGCGAGTCCTTCACTGATTAAGAAGTGTCGAATCTCCAAACGATCAACAGGATCGTACCCATCCGCAATTATGACAAATGCACAAATACGTTCATCCAGCATCTCATCAGGAACAGCGATGACGGCGGCGTCTTCGATCGAAGAGTGAGTTATGAGAAGCTCTTCTATCTCTACCGCAGATACACTTTCACCAGCCCTGTTGATCTGGTCTTTTACCCGTCCTTCCACAACAATATAGCCATCGGGAGTAAACCTCACAAGATCCCCCGTGCAATAGAAACCATCGCCCGTAAAAGATCTTTTATTCTGCTCGGGAGCTCGGAAGTATCCACGGACAGTATAAGGTCCACGAACGAGAAGCTGACCGACAGACCCGACAGGCACATCGCGTCCGTCATCGCCAACAACCCTGGTTTCGTCATCGACGCTCAATGAACGCCCCTGGGTATTGTCAACCACTTCATCAGGAGCCCCTATTTCCGTAAGATGCATCAACCCCTCAGCCATTCCGTACACTTGCTGAACTATAGACCCAAAAGCCGAGCGTAATTGTCGAGAATGCTCCGGCATCAAGCGAGAGCCGCCCACTTGAATAAGACGCAAACTCGACAAATCCTCAGGCATCCAGTCCTTTGCATCTGCCCAAAGCCGGGCAACGGCTGGGACAAGGGATGTTACAGTTACACGATATTTTTGAATGAGCTCAAACGCATCGTCGGGCGCAACACTTTTCGAAAAAACGACCGTCGCTGCAGAAGCCAATGCCCCCAATATGCCAGGACTTGCAAGCGGGAAATTGTGCGCCGCGGGTAGCGCAACCAAGTATACATCGTCTTTGGAAAGCCTCACACTTCGTGCGCTTTCGCGAGCGAAACACAAATAATCATTATGAGTTCGAGGGATCAACTTCGGAAGACCCGTAGTTCCCCCAGAGGTCAGCAAAAGCGCAACATCCGAAGGATCGGGATTCGGTCTGGGGCAGGAAACGCTTCCTCGTTTCATATCCTCTACGTAAATCACCTCAAGACCAGGCATTCCCTCAAGAATGGCCGAAACCATGCTCGAACAACCGTCCGTCCGAACATCTCTCGAGAGAATGTAAAAAGACGCTTGCGAGATACGGCAAAAATGCAGTATCTCCCTCTCCCTATGAGAAGAGAGCGCTAATACAGGAATGGCCCCCAGCCTTTGCAAACCCAAAAACGCAATGGCAAAAGTCACGGAGTTCGACAGATGCATCACCACGGTTTGACCCGACCTAACGCCCTTCTCGAAAAAAGACGCGGCCATCGACTCTGCCTCGCATTCAAGCTCAGCGTATGTTAGCTCTCTAAAAGAATCAGCGACAGCCGTTTTCTCCCGATGCCCTCTAGCAGCTTTTTGTAAAAAACCGTATATCGTTTCCTCGAGCCAGTACCCCTTCTGTTTATACGAATTGGATATTTTCTGGGACCACGGCGTAAACCCCTCCAGCATACTCTCTCCCGTCGATAGCGCCTGAGCGAATTGCATATGCTTTGTAAAGAGAGATGTAGCATATCACTGTCATTGCTTGGTGTATATAATATTAGATTAAGTTAACTCGCTTTTAGGTTTTCGGATGTAAATCGTACATGGCAGGAGGGAATGAATGATTAGCGTGGCTGGTGCCAGCGGCAATGTCGGCCGCCTCGTAGTTAAAGAACTGGTGCGCATGGGCCTTGCTCATATTCGCCTTGGCGGGCGAAACCAGCATGCGTTGTTTGAAATTGCAGAAGAAGTCCCTTACGCTGACATCTTCCCGTTCGATTTGACTTGCGAAAGAGACTCCGTGCGCTTCTGCGAAGGAAGCTCTGTCGTAGTCAATTGCGCCGGACCTTCGTATATCATACTTGATCGACTGGCCCACGCCGCAAGCGTTGCATCAGCGCCTTATGTTGATGCTTCCGGCGATTACCCGGTTTACAAGCTACTTCTCGCTCGCCAAACCTCATGTAGCGCATTGTTATCCGCAGGTGTCTTGCCTGGATTATCAGGCCTTGTACCTCGATGGATGGCAAAAGGATTCGACCATCCCAATAACCTCTCTACCTACGTTGGGGGTTTAGAAAGATGCAGCACCGCAAGCACAATCGACATGCTTCTCAGCATGGACGGCAAAAGAGAGCCTCATGGAGAGCCATTAGCTGGCTGGAGATCTGGACGCAAGGCATCCAAAGCCCTTCGCCCTGCGAAGAATCTAGAAGTCCCTTTTGTTCCCGACCGCGTCAATGCATATCCGTTCTTTAGCATTGAATCAGAAAGGCTTGCGTGCGATCTCAGGCTTAACAACTGTGATTTTTGGAACATTTTTGCCGGGGAAAAGCTCATAGACACTTTCATTCAACAGATGGGTGGAGATTTCTCGGAAGATCATTTGGGACAAGCGCTGGAAGATTTAAACCAAGCAGCCACACTTGACCTACTTGGACGGAAACCCTATTACATGCTCGTGTTCCAAATGGATGGCGTCGCAAATGGAGAAGCCGTCTCAAGAACCGTGGCCTTACGCACGCACGACGCATACCGCCTTATTGCGACCATGACCGCGCTAACGGCTCTCGCTCTCGTCGAAGGAAAAGCAACCGAAGGGATAGGGTTCGCAGCCGAAATGGTCGATCCCGATTGGGCCGTTTCCGTACTTCGACAGTCTCCTTCACTTGACGCATTCGAAATAGCAGACCGGCGCTATGGGGAGAACGCCATTGAAGAGGGGGTAATATGATAGAAGGAATTCTTCCGAGCAAGGCAACAGGCGTTGACATGTTCGGGGATGCGACCTCGAAACTCATTTTCGAAGAAGAGGAGGAGCAGATTCGCGAAGCCGTGCCGAAAAGGAGAAACGAATACATCAGCGTTCGGTGTTGCGCCCGAATCGCGCTGCATCGGATGGGACTCCCTCCATCCCCTTTGCCGAAAGGCATTGGGGGCGCACCCAGATGGCCCTGGGGAGTCGTAGGGAGCATGACCCACTGCGTTCGGTATAGAGCAGCGGCCACCGCCTTTTCAAGCGATTACTCCTCTATCGGAATCGACGCCGAGCGCAATGTGAAACTACCTGATGAAGTAACGCCTCTTGTAATAACCCGGCATGAAGAGGCTTTACTGCGGCAATTACGCGAGTCCCCATTTCCAGTGCAATGGGACACGCTTTTATTTTGCTCAAAGGAGGCTCTTTTCAAGGCATGGTATCCCATTACAAAAGAATGGTTGGGATTTGAGGACGCGCATATATCGCTAACAGCCGAACCCCACTCAACTCCTTCGTCCTCGCGCGGCGCTTTCCATGCCCGCCCATCAAGAGAGTTCGAAAACAAAAGCGAGGATCGCACCGGATTCTTCCCTTCGATGCGCGGAAAATGGCAATGCAGAGACGGGATCATAACCACCTGCGCATACGTTGAAGCTCGTTAACAAGAAGCTTGTGGACAACCGGCGCACCCGCCCTCCCTCTTTTCTCTTTGAATACTCTATACCCCCTTGAAACGATAGCGCCTTCTACTAGATTCCAGCAAACAAGGTGGAACTTAGACTCTACGGTTCGTTTCGTCGAAAAACTCGCAGCACGATGAAGTAAGCCCATCAAGACTCAAATATGAATTCCTTTGCAAGCAGACAGGGCGGCAACATTCCCACAATCGCAATCGAACGAATGACGGCAATGGGAAAAGGCACGCTCCTCGAAGGGGCATCATCTGGCCGATTCTCTTTCTCCTTCAGAGCAGCCCCTCTCAGCCCGCCCTTCCCGCTCGCCATTGGAGGCGCGAGCCCGGCTTCCGACTCCGCGAAACCCTTCCCGCCCGGTGCCTCTGAGAGCCGCCGACCGCGCTTCCTCGGCCTCCCTCAGCACCGTCGCAGCCACGTGGCGAGAGAACGAGAGGTTGCTCAGACGCGCAGTCTGCTCGTCGAGTTCCGACACAAGCGCCTCCTCCCTTCCCAACAGGTCCACCTGCAGCTCCTCGGGACCTCCCGAAGCGAGCCTCACCGCTATCTCGCGCATCTCGGCCCTCGCAGCGGCAAGCCTCCCCTCGGCCGACTCCTTGAGGGCATCGAAGCCCCGCAGCGACCCGACCCCCTCCCTCCTTATGGTGAGCAGGCACCGGGCCAGATCGTCGGCCGAGAAATGGGACAGCGCCCCCTTCCCCTCCACTTCCGAAGGGAAGTCCTCCCAGCGAGCATCCGGAGCAAGGGCCTCGATACCGGAAGGGGAGAACGCCCGCCCCAGGCTCTCGTCAGTGGCCTTGTGCTCTCCATCCGGATGGAAGTAGGTGATGCCGCGCCTAGTCAACCGCATGGAGTACCCTGCCGAGCCGAGGGCTCGCTCAAGGGATGCGAAGTCCTCAGAAACCGCCCCGGCCGCAGTGACCGCCCTCCGGATGTCCTCTTTCCACGATGCCTCTCCCCGCGAGGCCATCCCCCGCTCGGCAGAGGTGCGCGCATCGCGGTCGGCGCGTCGGGCGGGCAAGTCGGGCAAGGCGGAGAACCCCAGCTCCTCGGAGATGCGCTGGAGGCGGTTCGCCTGCCGACGCTGGTCCTTGTCGCCCATCTGAAGCTTCAGGCCCGTCGCAAGGTTGGTGCAGTTAACCACGACGTGGGCATGGTATCCCGCACGGGCCGCATCGTCGTGCAGCACGACAGCGATCTCGTGGTCGGGGAACATCTCCCGAGCCCACCTCGCAGCGAGCCCCATCACCCTGTCCTTGTCGAGGGCCGCCTCGTCCTTCGGATTGGGAGACACGACGAAATGCTCGTAGAACCGCGTGCGACCGCGCCCGCCGCGCTTCCGGTCGTGCCCGCGGGCGCGGCGCGTGGCGTCCATGTCGGCCGCCCACTCACGCTCGTCTCCGAGGTTCAGGCACAGGGTGGCCGCCGCGCGCCCGTTTCGTTCGAGGTACCTCTTCAGCGCTCGCACGGAGTTGTGCCCATCTATGGTTTTGAGCATGGTCACGTGCGCGCCCTCCTCTCGGACGACAGCGCGTCCCGGACCGCACGGTACGCCTCGACGCGCGCCGCCTGGCTCTCGGAGACGGAGGCGATGGCATCGGCGCACCCGAGCGGGTCGACGCGCGAGAGCGCGTTGAGGCGATGGGCCACCTGGTTGAGGTTGTTGCCCTGCCGCGCCAGCTCGAGAAGCAGAGCGCGCAAAAGGTCGCGGTCGGCCGCCGGAAGCAGCACGGTTCTCTCAAGCGCCGCCGTCACGTAATCCGTTTTGGTGACCCCCGCAGCCCGCGCCCTCTCGGAGAGAGCCCGGTCCTGCGAGGGTGTGAGCCGGATGTGCAGGCGGGCATCCTTGCGCTCGTCTGCCGTCATAGCCCCCTCCCGTCTCCGCAGCCGCGGCGAAGAGAGCTCGCACGGGACATGATGGGAAAGAAGGGAATGACGGGAAAACCGCGACGCGCGAAGCGGCGGCGCGCCAGCGGGCGCCGGAGGCGACCGGTATTTGTGCGCACGAACGTGCGCACAAATACGGCTCTGGCTAGTGGACCCCCGCGCCCCGGCGCGGGGGCGGGGCGACCGAGCCCCGACGGCAGAACCTCACGCCCCACGCGTTCCTCCCTCCCCTCGCTTGCGGCTCGCCTCGCGCGAGGCCTCCCTCGACCTCGCCTCGTCCTCGGCGCTTCTCTCCTGGGCCGATAGGTCGGCCGT
>OLND01000887.1_pt1 | contig 34348 bp, 29 predicted proteins | sample 1672031 | NCBI WGS metagenome assembly OLND01 (sample SAMEA3136638, study PRJEB25190) | human gut metagenome | biome: human gut; feature: human-associated habitat; material: faeces | place: Austria | collected 2013 | reverse complement strand
GGTAGATAGGGCAGAGGTGGAAGTGTGGTAACACATGGAGCTGACTGTTACTAATCGGGTGAGGGCTTGACCAACCAGCCGAGGAAGCGGGCAAGGCAGGTAAGGGTCATACGGGAGCAAGCTTGCTTGTGGACGTATGAGCATTAGCTGACTTGAACATTTGCGAAGCAAATGACATCGAACGACGGAGTCGTGAGATGACCACCGCTGGAGTAGCCTAAAAGAACAGGCGATGCAGCTTTAGCTGCGAGCCCGTGAAAAAAAGGCAAATCGGCACGCAGGTTAAAATTGATTCAAAAAAACGATTAACCATCAACAAACACATGTATGTAGTTTTGAATATACAATACAAAAGAAAGTGGCCAATCAAGCCACTTTTTTTATCCCCCAAAAACTGTCCCCTAAAAAAATATAAAAATTGCCCCTTGCAATATACCCAAACAAGCAGTACCATAACACCCGTGTTATTACATTCATACATTAAACTAATCACACACTAAAGTAATAACAAAACGAGAGGGGAATTATTATGAACACACAGAACAACACAGTAGTCAAACTTGCAGAAACTGCATTATTAGCAGCTTTATGCTACGTATCTTTCACATTCCTGCAGATCAAGATCCCGGTACCAGGCGGAGATGCAACATCCATTCATATCGGAAACGCATTCTGTGTACTGGCAGCACTGCTTCTTGGCGGCGTATACGGAGGTCTTTCCGGAGCAATTGGAATGGGAATCGCAGACATCATGGACCCTGTTTACATCACAGGAGCACCGAAAACTTTTGTACTGAAATTCTGTATCGGTCTGATCGTAGGTCTCGTGGCACATAAGATTGCAAAGATCAACGAAAGCACAGATAAGAAATATGTATTTAAATGGAGCGTGATCGCATCCATCGCAGGACTTGCATTTAACGTAGTAGCAGATCCTATCGTAGGATATTTTTACAAACAGTACATCCTGGGACAGCCACAGGAGCTGGCACAGGCACTTGCAAAAATGAGTGCGGCAGCAACATTCATCAATGCAGTTGTATCCGTGATCCTGGTAGCGATCATTTACAACGCAGTACGTCCGGTACTGATCAAGAGCCATCTGATCACCATTACTAACAACAAGAATCAGGTTGCATAAAACAACACAAACATATTAACAGAAATAACATTAAACAGTGAAATGGAAGCGAATATCCATTTCGCTGTTTTTTTATGCGGACAGATAATCATTTTATTTATACGTTTGTCCTTGTGATTTTCCCTGTATTTTGTGCAGATTGAAATAAAAACAGCTCTCTTTTTTGTACAGAATTCCAATATATTTTAAAAATAATATTGACATACGTAATTAATATAGTTATAATTCTAAATGTTTGAATTATAACTATTAAAAAGGGAGAAAGATATATGAACGATTCTTTTCACTATCTGTCCATGGCAAACCACATGATGGTTCAGAAAAAGCTGATGGAACAGTTAAAGGATACCGGCCTTACCCTGGGACAGCCAAAGGTTCTGGATTATCTGAAAGATCACGATGGCGCCAGTCAGAAGGAAATTGCGGCAGGATGTCTGATCGAGGCAGGATCTTTAACTTCTATTTTAAATCGAATGGAAGAAAAAGGACTGATCGAGAGAAAAATGCTTAACGGAAACCGCCGTACCTTTCATATTTTTATGACAGAATCCGGAAAGAAAAATCAGAAGCTGGTAGAAGAGACTTTTGAAAAGATTGAAGAAACAGCATTAAACAATGTTTCAGAAGAAGAACAGAAAGTATTTATGGAGATATTTCTCAGGATATACAGGAATCTTGCTGAGATAAAGTAAACAGGCGGATATCCGCTTTACAATAACCGGATAATGGCAGCATAGACATAATTATCCGGCGAAAATCTGTACAATGAGGAGGAGACAAAAATAATGGAGAAACTAAAACGATACTTAATATTTCTGGTGGGACTGTTTGTAAACTCCCTGGGAGTCAGTCTGATTACCAAGGCAAATCTGGGAACCTCACCAATCTCATCAATTCCCTATGTGTTAAGCCTGAACTTTCCATTCACACTTGGAAACTTTACCATCTTTTTCAGTATCTTACTGATCATCCTGCAGCTGATCATTCTGCGGAAGAATTTTAAACTGGAGCACATCCTTCAGATCCCGGTATCCATCATTTTCGGATATTTTATCGATCTTACCATGATCCTTTTTTCCTGGGTCAATCCGGAAGTATATATCATGAAAATCGTATATCTGCTCATCGGGTGTATGATCCTTGGCGCAGGCGTTTATATGGAGGTCCTGGCGGACGTTGTCATGCTTCCGGGAGAATCCTTTGTCCGTGCCATTGTCCTCACATGGAAAACAAACTTCGGAACAACCAAGATTTGTTTTGATGTATCCATGGCAGTGATCGCTGCAGTACTTTCCTTTGTATTTGCAGGAAGACTGGACGGGGTAAGAGAAGGTACAGTTATTGCAGCCCTTCTGGTTGGATTTATCGCACGACTTATCGGAAAAAAACTTGCATTCCTGAAAGATATGATCTTCCCGGAAACAGCATCAGCAGAAAACGAGAGCGAAGCAAACGAGCAGACAACAGGAACTTATGGAAAAAATGTCATTGCCATTGGAAGACAGTTTGGAAGTGGTGGCCACAATATGGGCAAGGCACTTGCAGAAAAGCTGGGATACGATTTCTATGATGCAGAGATCATTCAGATGACAGCAGGAACCACAGGCTACACGCCGGAATTTATTAAGAAAAATGAGGAGATCATGACAAACAGTCTTCTCTATGATTTGGTCAATCAGATGTACCTGAACACAGATATGCAGGATGAAGCACCAAAGGACAAAATTTTCGAGGCGGAATCACAGGTTGTCCGTGATCTGGCAAAAAAAGGCAACTGCGTGATCGTAGGCCGCTGTGCAGATTACGTCCTCAGAAATTCCGCAAACTGCCTGAAGGTATTCTTCTCTGCACCTCTTGAAAGCAGAATCAAAAGAGTAGCACAGAGACAGAACATCTCTGAGAAAGAAGCCAGAGCTGTTGTCCAGAAAAACGAAAAACTCCGCGCAGACAACTACCGTTACTATACTCGCCGCATGTGGGGCGCAGCAGGAAACTTTGATCTCAGCCTGAATACAGATCTGGGAGAAGCGTATATTGAGAGCTGCATCCGTAGCGCAATGAAATTATAAAAAGGCAGGAATAAATAAAATGAAACAGGAAAATTATATAAAAGGTATGATAATGATCATCCTGTCAGCATTTTTCTTTGCATGTATGAATGTAAGTGTCCGTCTGGCCGGAAATCTTCCATCTGTGGAAAAAAGCTTCTTCCGGAATCTGGTTGCGGCAGTGTTTGCGGCGGTCATTTTATGTAAAGATCATACATTGCCGAAGGTTAATAAAAAATACTGGGGGCCGCTGATCTTACGCTGTGTATGTGGAACCATGGGAATCCTGTGTAACTTTTATGCGATCGATCATCTGCTGGTAGCGGACGCTTCAATCCTGAATAAACTGTCTCCCTTTTTTGCGATCATTTTTTCTTTTCTTCTGTTAAAAGAAAAAATCAGCCCGACGCAGGCAGCATGTGTGGCCCTGGCATTTGTGGGATGTCTGTTTGTTGTAAAACCGGGATTTCATAATGCGGAATTTATGTCTGCACTGATCGGAGTCTGTGGTGGACTGGGCGCTGGAATTGCATATACAATGGTACGTGTACTTGGAACCCATGGAGTGAAAGGCCCGATCATTGTATTTTACTTTTCTGTTTTTTCATGTTTGTCTGTGATTCCGTGGATGGTATTTCATTTCACACCAATGACGGTGAAACAGTTTGCAATACTTATGATGGCAGGATTATTTGCGGCAGGCGGACAGTTTACGATCACAGCGGCATACACGTATGCACCTGCGGGAAAAATTTCCATTTTTGATTATTCACAGATTATCTTTGCAACGCTGCTGGGATTTTTCCTGTTTGGAGAAGTGCCGGATAAATACAGCTTTACCGGATATGCGCTGATCATTCTGGCATCGTTTGGAACATTTATCTACAATATGAAAACAGCTTCAAAAAAGGTTACAGCAAAGAAGAGTCCGGACTGATACTGCTTCTGTATTCTGCTGGTGTCATATGAAACCTTTTTTCAAATATTTTATAAAAATGTGTAATGTTGGAGTAGCCGATTTCTTCCATAACAGTAGTTACCGGAAGGGTCGGCTGTTTTAATAATTCGGCTGCTCTGGAAAGCCGGATATCCTGGATAAGAGTGGAAAAGGTTTTTCCTGTATAGTTTTTCAGGATCCGTGTTAATTGTCGTTCGCTGTAATTAAAAAACGCAGATAATTCCGGGAGCGTAAGGGTTGCATAATGTAGTTCGATATATTTCAGTATAAAAATAATATTTTTTTCCTGCTTCTTTCCGGCCGGGTTGGGGACGATCATGTTTTTTTCATGATTTCTGAGAAGACAGATAAAAAAGATTTCCAGTAACGCATTTATCATGGAGGAGGTATAGCGCTTCTGGGTCTGATATTCTTTCAGGATTTTTTTAAATAAATTCACAAGCTGCGGATCTTTTCCAGATTTAAAATACAGATAAAACTGAGATCCGGGGGAATAAAGTGCCCGGCTGAAAAAGTCATGTAAAGTACCGTATTTTGGAAGGGAATTTAAGAATACAGCTTCAAAGGTCTGGCTTTTTATCAGGAAATTGTAGATCACACAGTCATCGCTGAAAGCACTTAATGCATGGATGATCGAAGGAGCCACAATGCAGATATCACCGGATCGCATGGAAATCGTATGGGAGGTAAATATGTTTTCACAGGTTCCACGAAGCACATAGATCATCTCAAAAAAAGTGTGCGAATGCAAAAAAGCAGGAGCATACCGGTTATGACGGAAAATGATCGTATCCTCATCGGAAGGAAGAATAGTTTCATCCAGAGCGTTTCCAGGATGGTAAGTAAAGCCGGCGGCTGCATGGGAAGATGCCTCCGGGCAGAGTTTTTCTATTTCCTCGACGGTATGTGCCTGATTCAGATGTGCAGCCGGATATTCCAGAAAAATCCGTTTATAAAATATTTCGTCAGGTTCCATTTCAGGAATCATTTCTGTTAAATGTTTGTATTCATTCATAAAATCACCTAAATTAACTGAATCAGGAAAATTCTCTGCGGATTATGAAAGTCCGCTTAGTCTGTCAACGAGCTTCAACAGGAAAAACGTATATGTCCGAAAAGGATAAATCATATGTCGTTTAAAGACGTTATCCTGTTCGCTTATTTCTGATAATATCACTATCAACAGGAAAACACAAGAATGACAGAAGGTGATAAATAAAAGTAATTTCATAAAAACAGAAAAATACAGAAGATGCAGAAAACCCATTAGATGAAAAGGGAAAAGGAGAAAGAGATATGTTTAGTTTGGCAAGTAAACACAACGATCCAAATGCCAGCCTGGCATGGAGCGAACGTATCGGTTACGGAACAGGCGGATTTGCCTTTAATATGATCAATGGTATCATCGGTTCTTTCCTGACCATTTATTTTACCAGCACAGTAGGACTGAATGCAGGTATCATTGCAACAATTTTTGCAATATCAAAGGTTTTTGACGGAATCTCAGATGTGATCGTAGGACGTATGGTGGACCGTACAAAATCAAAACTCGGAAAAGGCCGTTCCTGGCTGTTACGAATGTGTATTCCATTTGGAATCACCACCATGCTGTTGTTTTTTGTACCACAGAATTTTCCGGAAATGGCACAGTATGTATATATTTTCCTGATGTATAACATTGTAAATGCTGTATGCCTTACCGGAATGCTGGTACCGTATTATTCCATGATCTCACTGATGACAGCAAATCCTTATGAGAGAGGATTCCTTGGAAACATCCAGCAGATTTTTCAGACACTTGGAAATGTAGTTGTAAACTCAACATTTGTTACCTTACTTGGAATCTTTACAAGCAGTACAGAAAACATTTATACACAGAGAGCATTTACGATCACAATGCTGATCTACTGCATCGCAATGATCGTAATTACAATTTTCAGTGTTTTCTCAACAAAAGAGAGAGTACATTCTGCTGAAAGCGCAGAGGAAGATACTCAGAAATCTGCAAGTGCTGGAAGAGAAGCAGGCACATGGGAAACTGTAAAAGCACTTTTTAAGAACAAATACTGGGTGATCGTAACAGTTGCAAGTTTTGTAGTATTTTTCGTAATTATCATGTACGCAATGGGAAATGTATATTACTGTCAGTATGTTCTCTATGATATGGGACAGTACAGCTGGGTATCCAACTCTATTTCCATTGCACAGTTTGCAGTTATGTTTGTAACACCTGCATTTATGAAAAAGTTTGGAAAAACAGCTGTTTATGAAGCAGGAATGGTAGTTATGGGACTTGGATTCCTCGGATTCGCTGTTCTTGGCGGTTCCAGTACGATCGTGATGATCATCTGCAACGTACTGAAAGGCTGCGGTGTTGGTATGGCCGGCGGTATGGCACTTGGAATGGTTGCAGATACCATTACATACGGAACAAAGAAAACAGGAATTGATACCGTTGGTCTTGGAAATGCCGGTGTTTCTGCAGCACAGAAGATCGGTCTCGGACTTGGAACAGCTGTATTTGGCTGGGTTCTCAACGGAGCAGGCTATGACGGATCTCTGGATGCACAGGGTATCGCACAGCCGGAAAGTGTTTCCACAGCAATTAACTTCCTGTACAACTGGCTGCCATTTATCATGGTGATCGCTATCTTTGTACTGATGGTAATCCTGTATCATTGCGAGAGAGATTTAAAGAAAATGGAAGCAGCTGAATAAAGCTGATAAATGAATAACTGAGAAAAGCAGAGAAAACTGCTTGCGCCTCCGGAAATTAGATAACTATTCTAGTATTTGGAGGCGTTTCTGAAGTTGTGATCGCAGATATTCCAAAGTAAGAGGAGAGATATATGAAAGTTGTAAATGTAAGAATCAACGGTATGGAAAATCCTGTGGGATTTGATTTTGAAACCGTATGTGTATCGTGGAAAGTTCGTGAGACATCAGCCAGAAGACAGCAGAATGTAAAAATAGAGATAGCTTTGACAGAAGATTTTTCAGAGCTTCTCTGGACAAAAGAGGGAAAGAATCTTAACAGTGCGGCGGAAAAACTGGAATTTGAGCAGAGTGCATATACAAGATATTATGTAAGAGTAACCGTTACCAGCGATGAGGGAGAGACTGCTGTTTCCAAGCCTGCATATTTTGAAACCGGAAAGATGGATGATCCATGGATGGGAAAATGGATCACAACAAAAAAAGAAGATACCTTTCACCCTCTCTTTATAAAGAATTTTGAAGTAAAGAAAAAACCTGCTTCAGCCAGACTTTATATTTGCGGTCTTGGACTTTTTGAGGCAAAATTAAATGGAAAAAAAATCGGGGAGGAAGTTCTGACTCCTTATTACAGCAATTATCACGATGAAGAACAGTATCTTACATTTGATGTCATGGAAAATATCAAAAATATCGATAACCATACAGAAATGCAGGAAACAGCAGAAAACCAGTTGGCTGTATCGCTGGGAAATGGCTGGTACAAAGGAAAATTTGGACTGAACAGCCAGAGAAATAATTTTGGTGATACCTTTAAGCTGATCGCGGAGCTTCGTCTGATCTATGAAGATGGGGAAATCCAGGTGATCGGAACAGATGAAACCTGGAACTATATTGGCTCTGATGTGGAAGACGATGGAATTTATGACGGCGAGATCATCAACCATCTGTTATGGGAAGAAAAAGAAAATCCGGCGAAACAGGCAGTTCTTACAGAGGCAGAAGGAAAACTGGTTTCCAGATACAGCCTTCCTGTAATGGAAATGGAAGATATGCCGGTAAAAGAAGTGATCCATACACCGGCAGGGGAAACAGTCCTGGATTTCGGACAGAATTTTGCCGGATATGTGACCTTCTGGAATCATCTCCCAAAAGGAAGCAAACTTATATTTGACCATGGCGAGATCCTTCAGGATGGCAATTTTTATAACGAAAATTACCGTGCTGCAAAATCTCAGTTTGTATATGTATCCGATGGCAGGGAAGAGCTGGTACGTCCTTCCTTTACATATTTTGGATTCCGTTATGTGCGTGTGACAGGGTGGCCGGGAGAAGTAAAAGCAGAAGAATTTACAGGAAAAGCAGTTTATTCAAAGATGGACAGGACCGGATATATGGAAACCGGCCATAAGGGAGTGAACAGACTGTTCCTGAATGCACTGTGGGGACAGAAATCAAATTTTGTGGACTTTCCTACAGATTGCCCGCAGAGGGATGAAAGACTTGGCTGGACCGGGGATGCTCAGGTATTTGCCGGAACAGCAAGTTTTAATATGGACACTGCAGTTTTTTATCAGAAATTCATCCACGACCTTCGAAATGAGCAGGTAAAATACGATGGAATCCTTCCGGGAGTGATTCCGGTACTTGATCCAAACGGACCGATCTTTTCCAGTGTATGGGGAGACATTGCCACATTCCTTCCAATGGTGGTTTATGAACATTCAGGAAATACAGAAATGCTGAGATCCAGTTATCCGATGATGAAGGACTGGGTGGATAAGATCACCAGGGAAGACCAGGCAAGAGGACAGAAATATCTTTATGATTTCGGAAATCAGCTGGGTGACTGGCTTGCACTTGACGGAAGAACCGAGCAGAGCATGGAAGGTGGAACAGATGCCTATTATATTGGCTCCAACTACTATGCAATGTCTGTGCAGAAGACTGCAAAAGCAGCAGAAATCCTAGGATATCATGAGGATAAAAAATATTATGATGGTCTCTATCAGAAGATCAGAGAAGCGATCATCCGGGAATATTTTACAGAAACGGGACGTCTGGCAATTGATTCCCAGACTGGATATATTGTAGCTTTATATTCCGGGATCTACAGAGAAAAAGAAGCTGTTGTGGCAGGACTGAAAGCAAGATTTTACAAAGACTGCTACAAATTAAAGGGCGGATTTACAGGGGCACCGATCCTTTGCAGGGTTCTTGCCGAAAACGGATTCGAGGAAGACGCTTTTTATTTCCTTCTTCAGGAAGATTATCCGGGATGGATGCACTGCATCAATCTTGGAGCAACAACAATCTGGGAAAGATGGAATTCCGTTCTGGATGACGGGCATTTAAGCGGTACGATGATGAACTCCCTGAACCATTATTCTTATGGCTCTGTTGTGGAATATCTTTACAGAGATGTAGCAGGCTTAAAGGCACTGGAGCCTGGATTTAAGAAAGCGCTGATCACTCCTTTGATGAACGGAAAGCTGAAATATATGCATATGACCTATGATTCTGCTTATGGAGAATATAAGGTAGACTGGGAAATCCTGAAGAACGGGAAGGTAACAGTAGATATCCAGGTTCCATTTGGATGCAGTGCAGTGATCGGTCTGCCGTTTTATGAGGGCGAAGTTATGGAAGTGGAAGCTGGAAGCTATCATTATGAATATCGTCCCACAGAAGATCTTCGTCAGCGTTATAACAACAAAACCATGTTTAAGGATATGATGCATGATCCGGAGGCAATGAAAGTGATCGAGAGAGTATCTCCAATGCTGATGTATTTCCTTTCTACCGGAAATCAGGATTATTTTTATGAGAGCATCCAGAGCCTGGAAAAACTGTTTTATATGGGATTTACCAGAGAAATCGTAGATAATCTCCGAACAGAGTTATCCAAGCTTCTTGATATGGAGGAAGAATAAAATGGCGGATTTTTACAGAGCAGAAAAAGTAAACGACAGAATCACAGCGATAATAAGCTTCACAGGAGAAATCATGTATCTGGTAAATGGATCGGAACGCTCCCTGCTGATCGATACCTGCGTGGGAGCAGGAAACCTTCGGGATTTTGTGGAAAGACTTACGGAAAAACCACTTACAGTGCTGCTTACCCATGGCCACATCGATCATGCAATGGGAGCACCGGAATTCACCGGGAATGATGGAAAGCCTGAATGTGAGATCTACATGAACCATGCGGATACCGAAATTTATCTGGGAATGAATTCCATAGAAAACAGAAAAGGATATGTACTGGCAGGACTTGGCGGCCAGATGCCGGAAGGACTGGAAGAGACATTTCTGCCGCCTGCACCGATGACATTTAAAGATCTGAAAGATGGTGACAGATTTGACCTGGGAGGGATTTCCGTGGAAACTTATGCCCTCCCGGGGCACACTCCGGGAACCATGGTCATGCTGATCCCGGAAGAAAAGATCCTGATCCTTGGAGATGCCTGCAACAATGCTACCTTCCTTTTTGATAAAAATTCCCTTACTGTGGAAGAGTACAGGGAAAATCTGATCCAGATCCAGAACAGACTGGAGGGACGTTTTGACACAACCTGTCTCTGTCATCATGTGATCTGGGCTTCCAAAGATATGATTCGCAGTGTGATCGAAGTCTGTGATACGATCATGAAGGATCAGGCAGATGATGTTCCATTTAACTTTATGGGGCAGCAGGCCTTTGTTGCAAAAAAGGCCAATGAATATTTCAACCGTCTGGACGGCGGCGAAGGCAATATCATCTACAGCAAAGAAAAAATCCGCAAAAAAGAGGTGACACCATGAATTATCTGGCGATCGATATAGGAGGAACATTTATCAAATATGCAGTGATCACAGAAAACTGTTCCATCCTGGAAAAAGACAAAACCCCTACAAAACAGGATTCTCTGGAAATATTTATCCAGTCTCTGACAGAAATCTGTGACAGGATCAAAGGGCAGTATGAGATCGAGGGAATTGCCTTAAGCATGCCGGGGATCATTGATTCCAAAAGGGGTTTTATGTATACTGGTGGAAGCCTTTTCTGCATCAGCAATGTAAATATCGTGGAGATCCTGGAGAAAAAAACAGGGATTCCGGTGACAGTAGAAAACGATGCCAAATGTGCAGCGCTGGCTGAGATCTGGCAGGGCTCTTTAAAGGACTGCCAGAATGCCATCGTTGTTGTCTGCGGAACTGCAGTAGGTGGTGCTGTGATCGTTAACCGCGAAGTAGTAAGTGGAAAAAATTTCATGGCAGGGGAATTCAGCTATGTGATCACAGATAGTAAGGATGACTACAAAATGTCTAACAGCCTTGCAGAGACAGCCGGTGCCCAGGCACTGCTTAAAAGCGTATCAGAGGAAACCGGCATTCCTGTAGAAGAGTTAAACGGAGAAAAAGCGTTCTCCCTTGCGAACCAGGGAAATGAAAAAGCTCTGGCAGGAATCCGGAATCATGCAAAAAAACTGGCCATCCATATCCACAACTGTCAGTACATGTTTGATCCGGAAAAGATCGCAGTAGGCGGCGGGATCAGTGAACAGCCTTTGCTTCTCCAGCTGATCCGTGAAGAGCTTTTAAAGATCAACGGCATGTATCCCTGGACGCTTCCGGTCCCGGAGGTGACAAGCTGCCGTTTTTACAATGACGCAAACCTGATCGGTGCCGTCTATGTACACATGAAAGCAAGAGAGAAAAAGATCAGTCTTGAAAAAGTAAATGAACTCATGGAATTACTTGAAAACCGAAGAGAGGGCGAATATTTGAGAGCCCTCCTTACAGAATAACGGGAGGTAATTATGATCCGAAAATATCCAAACTTATGCAAACCGATCCAGATTGGCCGTGTAACATTTCGAAACCGTATGTTTTCTGCTCCGATGGGCGGAACAGATATTACAAACGACGGATGTATCGGCCCGAAATCTACAGCTTTTTATGAACTGAGAGGAAAAGGCGGTGCAGGTGCCGTAACAGTCAGCGAGTGTATGGTACATCCGAAAACCGATGGCTCCCATGCCTATCATCTGGACACATCCATCCTGAATTCCCTGGCATCCGCAACTTATACTGCAGACGCCATCCGTCGTCACGGAGCCATACCGAGTATTGAACTTTCTCATTCCGGAATGTATGCAGGAACTTATATGACAGATAAATCCAGACAGAAATCCATGAACCAGTGGGGCCCGTCTGATACTGTCCGTCCAGATGGCGTGGAGGTAAAAGCCCTCACAAAAGAGCTGATCGACGAGATCGTAGCTTCCTATAAAGAGACCGCGTCCCTGGCAAAAAGGGCAGGCTTTGAGATGATCATGGTACACGGCGGACATGGCTGGCTGATCAACCAGTTCCTTTCTCCGTATTTTAACAAACGTACCGATGAGTATGGCGGAAGCCTTGAAAACCGCTGCCGTTTTGCAGTAGAAGTTCTGAAGGCAGTGCGTGAAGGTGTGGAACCTGGATTCCCCATCGAGTTCCGTATGAGCGGTTCTGAACTTTTTGAAGGCGGCTACACACTGGAAGACGGTGTGGAGATTGCAAAAGTTCTGGAGCCATATATTGATCTTCTTCACGTTTCCGCAGGAACTTATCAGAGAGGGTTCGGTGACACCCATCCGTCCATGTTTAAAGACCACGGTTGCAATGTTTACCTTGCGGCTGAGATCAAGAAACATGTGGCCATTCCGGTTGCAACCATCGGTGGCCTGAACGATCCTGCACAGATGGAGCAGATCATTGCAGAGGGAAAAGCCGATATCGTTTACATGGCAAGAGCACTTCTTGCAGATCCCTTCCTTCCAAGAAAAGTCATGGAAAACAGAGACGAGGAGATCGTTAAGTGCTTAAGATGTTTTACCTGCATGGCAGAAAGAGCGGCAACTTCCACAAGAAGATGTACCGTCAATCCGCTGATCGGACGTGAGATGGAAGGGGATGAAGTACAGCCTGCACCTGCTAAGAAAAAAGTCCTGGTAGCAGGCGGCGGCCCGGGAGGTCTGTACGCAGCTTATACAGCGGCAAGAAGAGGCCATCAGGTCATTCTCTGTGAAAAAGAGGATACTCTGGGCGGAATCCTGAAAAGCGAGCAGGCCCTGCCATTTAAGCATGAGATGTACGAGCTTGCAGGAACTTACGAGCTTCTTGCAAGAAAAGCAGGCGTGGAGATCCGTACATCCACACCGGTGACAAAAGAGTATGCGGAAAAAGAAAACGCAGATGCACTGATCATCGCGGCTGGTTCCAGACCGCTGGTACCTCCGATCCCGGGACTGAACGGCGACAATGTGGTGATCGTAAATAACTACTATAAAGAGAAAGAAAAAGTAGGAGATGAGGTAGTTGTCTTTGGCGGCGGCCTTGCAGGATGTGAGTGTGCCATCCACCTTGGAATGGAAGGGAAGAAAGTCCGCATTGTGGAGATGAGAGATGTTCTCGCACCGGATGCCAATGTAAGACACAGACCACTTCTTCTGAAAGAAATCGACAAATACGCGGAAGTTTACACAGGATACAAGGGCCTTGAGGTAACCGAAGAAGGTGTATGGTGTGAGGATAAAGAGGGCAAAAAGGTTCTGGTTCCCGGAAGCACCATCATCTGTGCCCTGGGCCAGAGATCCAGAACCGACATTGTGGATGAGCTTCGTGACTGCGCGCCATATGTGGCGGTGATCGGTGATGCAAGCAGAGTTTCCACCATCACCAATGCAGTATACTGGGGCTATCACGCAGCGCTGGATATCTGATATCCGGCAGAGAGATATCCGATTTATATGAGAAAGGACAGAAAAAATGTTTCCCAAGAATTTTTTATGGGGCGGCGCAGTAGCTGCCAATCAGTGTGAAGGTGCATACAACGAGGACGGCAAAGGACTTTCCATCCAGGATGTCCTTCCTCACGGGATCAAAGGCCCGAGGACGGAAGCACCCACAGAAGACAATATGAAGCTGGTAGGAATTGATTTTTACCACCATTACAAAGAAGATATCAAGCTGTTTGCAGAGATGGGATTTAAGGTATTCCGTACTTCCATTGCCTGGAGCAGGATATTCCCGAAGGGGGATGAGGAAACTCCCAATGAGGCAGGCCTTAAGTTCTATGATGATCTGTTTGACGAGTGCAGAAAATACGGGATCGAGCCCCTGGTAACCTTATCTCATTATGAGACTCCGCTTTATCTTGCAGAGCATTATGACGGCTGGGTAAACCGTGATCTCATCGGATTTTATAAACGGTATGTGACTACAGTTTTCAACCGTTATAAAGATAAGGTAAAATACTGGCTCACATTTAATGAGATCAACTCCATCCTGGAATCTCCATTTATGAGCGGCGGGATCAATACGCCGAAAGAAAAACTTTCCCAGAGTGATCTTTACCAGGCAGTTCACCATGAGCTTGTAGCCAGCGCCTGGGCGACCAAGATCGGTCATGAGATCAATCCGGATTTCAAGATCGGCTGTATGATCTTAAGTATGCCGGTATATCCGCTGACACCTGATCCCTCGGATGTTCTTGCTGCCATGGAACAGGATCACAAGAACATGATGTTCGCAGATGTCCATGTCCGCGGCTGCTATCCGGGATATGCGAAACGTTATATGCGGGAAAACGGCATCAGCATTTCTGTGACGGATGAGGATATGGAAATCCTGAAAAACACCGTAGACTTTGTTTCCTTCAGTTATTATGTCAGTGTCTGTGCCACAGCAGATCCGGAAAAAAATGTCCGGGGAGAGGGAAATCTTCTGGGCGGTGTGCCAAACCCGTATCTGAAAGCCAGCGACTGGGGCTGGCAGATCGATCCGAAGGGACTTCGCTATATTCTGAACACACTCTGGAACCGCTACCAGAAACCACTGTTTATCGTGGAGAATGGTCTTGGTGCGTTTGATCAGCTGATTCAGGGTGCAGATGGCGAGATGACCGTAGAAGACGATTACCGCATCGCTTATCTCAGAGATCACATCCGCCAGATGGAAGAGGCTGTCATGGATGGCGTGGATCTGATGGGATACACCACCTGGGGATGCATCGACCTTGTCAGCGCATCCACGGCAGAGCTTCGCAAACGTTACGGATTCATCTACGTGGACCGCAACGATGACGGAAGCGGAACTATGAAGCGTTATAAGAAAAAGAGTTTCTACTGGTATAAGCATGTGATTGAGACCAATGGACAGGAACTATAGATAATAAAACTTCCGGGAGTATGTTGTCCAGCTCCCGGAAGTTTTGATATTTAAGAAAATTTATTTCTTCATATTCTCCCGTACCTTCGTAGGTGTGCACCCGAAGTGTTCCTGGAACATCCGGCGGAACAGCTTATAATTGGTGAAGCCGTGGCGTTCCAGGATCACATGCACGGGGTCTTTTGTGTTGATCAGATCTTTGTAAATGAAAGAAAGTCTGTATTCATTCTGATATTCCAGAAACGTAACCCCCATCTTTTTCTTAAAAAAACGACAGAAATATCCGGTCTGGAGATAAGCGACACCTGCGATCTCATCCAGGGAAATGGGCCTCTTATAATTTTCAGAAATATAATTCAGTACAAGGTTCAGCCGATCCAGATCTTTTTTCTGCTGGCTTAAATCACTTTGAAAAACTTTTACACGGAAATTGTGGTACAGCTGGAACAGAAGTTCAAAGATCAGGCTGTTAAAGCGCAGGATAAATCCATCCGGCCGGATATCATCAATGATCTGCAGCTGTTCCAGGGTGGTTTTCAGCATTTCAATCTTTGTCTTTTTAACAGGATCTTTGGTCTGATAGTCCCAGAAAAATACCAGCTGCTGGACATTGGGAATATATTTTTCCATAAAATCCAGCGGAATCTGAAGAACGATAGCTTTATTTGGAACGGTACATTTTGTGGAATGGATGATGTTGGCATTGATCAGGATACAATCTCCGGGGTGGAGGGTATGACTGGAAGATTCCACGATAACATCCAGTTCGTCCTCCTGTATATAAATGATCTCAACAGCCCGGTGCCAGTGGAAAGGAATGTAGCTTCCATTATCTGTGGACGTATAAAATTTGACATTTGTGATACCTGAGTAATCTATGATCTCATAGGAAATTCCGTTTTTATCCATATAACCTCCTTAAAAAGAGAATATCGACCTATATATTAGAGCTTTTCTGACCTAATCTGTGCAGAATCATTATGATAGTATAATACCATAAAACAAAGCTCCATGGCCATGGAAAAGCGAAAGAAAAAACAGGGAGAGGTAAAAAAATATGAATCAAAAGAGTAAATTGACCTTTGGAAAAATATTTGAGCGTTTTTCTTATGGATGTGGTGATTTTGGCTGTAACATCATCTACACGGCGATGTCTGCATTCCTTCTGTTTTCTGTTCCTGCATCCTGGGCTTCCACGCCGAAACTTGTATATGTATTCATTACATACAACCTTGTTTCCACAGTGATCTACACAGCCATCAACGTGCCATATTCCGCACTGAATGCGCTGATGACACAGGATCCCTATGAGAGATCTGTTTTAAGTATTTTCCGTAATCTTCTGGCAACAGCCGGAACACTGACCATCAATACCTTCACACTTCCGCTTGTAGAATATTTCGGAAACAATGCAGCAGCATGGACAAAAACATTCGTAGTATTCGGTTTCGTATCGATCGCCGCATTTTTATGTACCTTCTTTGGAACAAAAGAGCGTGTACGGGCAGCAGAAAATGAAGGTGAAGTACAGACAGAAGATGTACCGTTTGTAACAGGAATCAAAGCACTTTTTAAGAACAAATACTGGATCATGATGACAGGAATGCTTGCCCTTTTCTTCCTGATGTATTCTGTCAACGGAGGAGCAACGGTATACTATGCAAAAGATATCCTGGGCGATAAAAATCTGGTAAGTACCATCAACGGAATCTTTAACATCGTACAGATTTGCGGCATGTTCTTCATTGCCATGCTGGTAAAAAAATTCGGAAAAAGAAATGTATTTGCACTTGGTCTTGTTCTGGATATTGTGGGAATGCTGGTACTGAATTTTTCCGGCGGTTCCATGGCGATCATCGTGGTTTCCAGTGTGATCCGTGGAATCGGTAATGCCTGCGGCGGTGCTACCATGTGGGCTATGGTTTCCGATACCATTGATTATGGTGAGTGGAAAACAGGCTGCCGTACAGAGGGACTTGTAAACAGTGCCTGCAGCTTCGGATACAAGATCGGTTCCGCACTTCTTGGTCTGATCCTTGAGATCGGCGGATATGTTGGAACAGCAGCAGTACAGACAGAATCTGCACTGACGTCCATCAAAGTATGCTTCGTATGGATTCCGATCCTTGTTTATGCCTGCGGCCTTGTGATCATGAAATTCTATCATCTGGATAAAGAATTCGATGGAATCATCGCAGATCTGAAGGCACGTGCACAGAAATAGAAAAGGAGATCAGAGAGAGTGAACATCAAAGGCGTTAATCTTGGAAACTGGCTGGTGCTGGAAAAATGGATGAGTCCGGCATTATTTGAGGGAACCACCGCAGAGGATGAATATTATCTTCCCACACAGCTTTCCCCGGAGGCATATGAGGCAAGAATAAAGATCCATCGTTCAGAATACATTACAGAGCGTGATTTTGTAACCATAAAAAGCATGGGAATGGAGTCTGTCCGGATTCCGGTGCCATACTTTATCTTCGGCGACCGGAAACCATTTATCGGCTGCATCGAAGAACTGGATAAGGCCTTTAACTGGGCGGAAAAATACGGACTTACCATTCTCATTGATCTTCATACAGTACCCTTAAGCCAGAACGGTTTTGACAACGGAGGCATCAGCGGTGTGTGCAAATGGGCACAGAATCCTGATGAAGTAGAGTTTGCATTAAGCGTTCTGGAACGTCTTGCAAAGAGATATGGAAACAGAAAAGGCCTGTTTGGAATCCAGCCGTTAAATGAGCCCATCACAGAAAATATGTGGGAAACCATGGATATCCAGAACCGTTATGCTCCGGCAGATCAGGAGATGGCAAAAGGCTCCGCACCGATCACAATGAAATTCCTGAGACAGTTTTATCTGGATGCCTACGACCGTATCAGTGCCTATATGCCAAAAGATAAGTACGTTGTGATCCACGATGGCTTTGAACTGATGGAATGGAAAGATTTCATGCAGGAAGAGAAATATTCCAATGTGATCCTGGATACCCATCAGTATCTCATGGTTGCGGAGGCCAGAGGATGCAGCCAGACTATTGAAGGCTATCTGAAATATATCAGAGAAGAACTGGAACCACAGATCACAGAGATGGAAAAATATTTCCCGGTGATCTGCGGCGAGTGGTGTCTGTTTAACTCCCTTGCCTGCGGCTGTGACACAAAAGGCGGCCAGAGCGTGCTCAACGGTGTGGAGGGAAGGCGGCAGGAAAGCTTTTCACTGGAGCAGAAAAAAGAGATCTATGAAGCCCTTGCAAAGGCACAGCTGGAACTCTGGGAGAAAGGCAGCGGTTATTATTACTGGAGCTACAAGCTTCTGACTGATACGGTAAATACTCCTGGCTGGATCGGATGGGACAGCTGGGATCTGGGAAGATGTTATGACTTTGGCTGGTTTCCGGCTGATAAAGGAGGATGTTAAAATGATCGTAAATCCAATACTTCCGGGTTTTAATCCGGACCCTTGTATCTGCAGAAAAGGCGACGATTACTATATGGCAGTTTCCACATTTGAGTGGTTTCCGGGAATCCCGGTCTACCATTCCAGAGACCTGAAAAACTGGGAGCTGTACACACACGTAATTACAGACGATGAAAAAGTAGATCTCAAGAAACTTCCAAGTGCAAAAGGAATCTGGGCGCCCTGCCTGACCTACTGCGAGGAAGAGGATATGTTCTACGTTGTCTATGGAGTGATGAATTCCATGAACGCCAGATATTTTGATGTGGATAATTTCCTGATCTGTGCAAAAGATATCCGCGGACCGTGGAGCGAGCCGGTTTACCTTCATTCCTCCGGTTTTGATGCGTCACTTTTCCATGACACCAACGGCAAAAAATACGTGGTATCCCTGGAGTGGGAAACAAGGGAAGGCTACGAGAAGCCAGGGGCTATCTGTATGGTAGAATATTCTCCTGAGAAAAAAGAGATCATCGGTTATCCGAAGCGGATCTGGAGAGGCGGTACAGACAGAGGCTGCATCGAGGCACCGCATCTCACAAAACGAGGCGAGTATTACTATATCATGTGTGCAGAGGGTGGCACCGGATATAATCACTGCGTTACCATGGGACGTTCCAAAAATGTCTGGGGCCCATATGAAAAAGATCCGAAGAATCCCATCGTTACCAGTGTTCCGGGAGAATCCTACGAGCGCCAGGATCCAGACCATCTGAAACCAAAGTACTATAATCCGGACTCTGTACTTCAGAAATCCGGTCATGGAAGCTATGTGGAACTTCCCACAGGAGAAGTTTATCTGGTCCATCTCTGCTCCAGACCTTTTGTACCGGAACTTCGCTGTACACTTGGAAGAGAGACGGCCATTCAGAAAATGATGTGGACCGAAGACAACTGGCTCCGCATGGCGGATGGAAGCAATCTGGCGAAGATCGAAGTGCCGGAAACCTCCCTTCCGGAATACCCGGTGGAAAAAACTCCGGATTTTGACGATTTTGATGGAGATGAGCTTGGGAACTTCTATTATTCTCCAAGGATCATGCCCCAGCGTTTTGCAGATGTGAAAGCAAGAAAAGGTTATGTACGCCTTCGTGGACAGGAATCCAGAACCTCTCTCAACAAAGTAAGTATCCTGGCCAGAAAGCTTACAAGCGTATACGCACGGATCACCACAAAGATGGAATTCACACCGGAAGTACACCAGCACAGTGCAGGTCTGATCCTGTATTACGACAACATGAATTACATCAATCTCCGGAAATATTACAGTGAAACCTTGGGACAGAGCGCCCTGTCTATCATCCATCTGGAAAACGGAGAAAAAACAGAGTTCCTGAACACCAGAATCCCGGTAGAAGATAAACCGATCTATCTGAGACTCTATATTGAGGGAAGAAAATCCTGGTTTGAGTGGAGCTATGACGGAGAAAATTATGAAAAGATCGGACGCATTTTTGATACCACAAGGTTCTCTGATGAGTACTGCAAATACGGAGAGTTCACAGGAACCATGGTGGGAATCACCTGTGCAGACCGCGTTCTCCACAAAAAATGTGCAGACTTCGACTTCTTCGAATACATTGCAGATGAGAACCGGATGGTAGAGTAAAAAGATATTAAAAAAGCTATTGAAAAAAGAAAATGTTTGTAGTAATGTAGTAGCTACAACGCTTACGAAAAAGAAGACTGTTTCGGGTGGGCAGTCTTCTTTTTCTGTGTATTTTTGGATGAAGGAAAATAAAAAAAGGGGGATGAATTTATGGAGAAGGTGAAAGCGAAATCTTCTTTTTTCCGGAAGTTCGTAGGGGATAAGAAGTTTTATCTGATGGTTCTGTCTATTGCGGTGCCGATCATGATCCAGAATGGTATCACGAATTTTGTCAGTCTTTTGGATAATATTATGATCGGGCGGATCGGTACAGAGCAGATGTCCGGTGCGGCGATCGTCAATCAGCTGATCTTTGTGTATAATCTCTGCATTTTCGGCGGGGTATCCGGTGCAGGGATTTTTACAGCCCAGTATTTCGGACAGAAGGATCACGAGGGTGTCCGTCAGACACTTCGTTATAAACTCTGGATGGCAGTGATCCTGACAGCACTTACTATTGTACTGTTTCTTACAGCGGGAGATTCTCTGATCAGCATGTATCTCAGGGGAGAGGGAACCGCGCGGGAAATCCGGGATACACTTGTCTATGGAAAGCAGTATTTATGGATCATGCTCCTGGGACTTCCAGCATTTATGATGGTGCAGGTCTATGCAAGTACCTTACGTGAATGCGGTGAGACTGTACTTCCCATGAAAGCCGGGATTGTGGCAGTGCTGATCAATCTCACATTTAATTATTTTCTGATCTATGGTAAATTCGGATTCCCGGAACTGGGAGTGAGAGGTGCTGCTGTTGCGACGGTACTTTCCAGATATGTGGAAGCGTGCATTGTCCTGACATGGACACATAAGCATACGGAGAAGAATATTTTTGCTAAGGGCCTGTATTCCACATTGAAGGTTCCTGCAAATCTCACAAAGAAGATCCTGATCAAGGGAACACCACTGCTTCTCAATGAAACTTTATGGGCAGCAGGAGTAGCCATGCTGACACAGTGTTATTCGGTCCGTGGTCTGAATGTGGTAGCAGGATTAAATATTTCCAATACTATCAACAATGTATTTAACATTGTATTTATCGCACTGGGAGATTCTGTAGCCATTGTTGTAGGACAGCTTCTTGGTGCCGGCAAGATGAAGGAAGCCAGGGATACAGACAACAAGATGATTGCATTTTCCGTATTCTGCTGTACCTGTGTGGCTGCTGTGATGTTTGTGATGGCACCACTGTTTCCGAAACTTTACAACACCAATGCCGAGGCCCGTACTCTGGCGAAATATCTTATTATGATCACAGCATTTTTTATGCCCCAGAATGCATTCCTGCATGCAACGTATTTTACTTTGCGCTCCGGTGGAAAGACTATCATCACATTCCTGTTTGACAGTGTGTTTATCTGGGTGGTCAGTGTGACGATCGCATTTACCTTAAGCCGTTTTACAGGACTTCCTGTACTTGGGATTTACGCAATGGTCCAGGCTGCGGATATGCTGAAATGTGTCATTGGGTTTATCCTCGTAAAAAAAGGCGTATGGCTTCAGAACATCGTCTCATAGAATTTTTTGAAATCTTCCGGGAGGGGTGCTTCCAGGGAGATTTCTTTTTTGGCATTTTCAGTGCAGGGAATGGAAGAAAGGATGCCTGAAGTCGTTTCACCAGCTGGAAAAGGTGGATGAAATTTAAGTTTCCATGCGTGGAGGGCAGCCCTGGAAAAAAGATTCGTTGTGTCCGATAAATGGTACAGGGAATCACCCAGAAGCGGATGCCCCAGAGATGCCATGTGGACACGGATCTGATGAGTGCGGCCGGTTTTCAGGCGGAGCATTACAAGGGATGCAGAGATCCTGGAACCGGGGGCAGTGGATTTCAGGACGGAATATAAAGTTACCGCCGGTTTGCTCCCTGGGAGAGAACTGCCCGGAGAGATGACCATTTTCAGACGGTTATCCGGATCTGGGGCAAGTGGAGTTGTGATCGCATGAAAGGTTCCGTCTGTATCTTCCAGCATGGAACCGGAAACCGCGGCCAGATAGGTTTTCTCTGAAATTCCATTTTCCCGTTGTTTTTGTAATCTGGCGGCAGCAGTCTGATTTCGGGCAAAAAGCAGGATGCCGGAAGTTTCTTTATCTAGCCGTCCGATAGACCGGACTTTGGTAGGCTCATCTTTGGAACGGAAATAGGCGGCAACCTGGTTGGAGAGGCTGTCGCTGTAGTGGGAACCGGAGGGGTGGGTGACCAGTCCGGCGGGTTTGTTTACTGCGAGAATGTCCTGGTCTTCGTACAGGATCTCCAGCTCAGGAAGAAGCTGTGACGTTGTAGACGGTGAATGGTAAATATGAGAATTGGCATCAGAACCTGCAAATTCCGAAGCTGTGGAATCAGAATATGAACCTGAGTCTGTGGAAAGTGGGAAAGAGTGACTGTCTGAACTGATAGTAAAAGATGACGACTCCAGATGCAGAGAGTCAACATCATCCGTTTCCAGGCATACCGTAATCTGATCTCCTGGATAAGCAGTTTCTGTTACACGGCACTGCTGTCCGTTTTTTTGGACACCACTGGGACGGAACTTCGCCTGGCTGATCTGCTTTTTTGTAAGACCGGCCTGGGTGCGAAGAAAGTGGGAGACAGGTGCCGGGGCAGCTGTTTCCGGGATATGGATAGTAAGATAGCGGTTCATTATAGTTCTCCTTATCTGTGCTGATAATAAAACACAGCAACCTGTGTCCGGTCCCTCAGCTGCAGTTTATCCAGAATGGAACTGAGATAATTCCGTACAGTTCCCTCACTGAGAAAAAGCTCCGCGGCAATCTCCTTATTGCTGTATCCGTTGGCAATCAGCCGGATGATATCCAGTTCCCGTTCATTGATATTTCTGGAAGCATAATCAAATCCGTCGGAGGACTGCAGAAGCTCCGGGATCTTGGACATGATCTCTGTACCGAATACGGTCTGACCGGAATAAACCGCCTGTAGCGCCGGAAGAATGCTGGCGTAATCCTGCTTCAGGAGATAGCCCTTTGTGCCGAGGCGGAGAGCTTTTATAATATATTCATCATCAGAAAATGTAGTCAGAAGAAGAATTTTTGCCTCAGGAAATTCACCCAGGATCTTTCTGGAAGCTTCCAGTCCGTCCATTCCTTTCATACGGATATCCATCAGAAGGATATCCGGAAGATATTCTTTATACAGGGAGCAGGCCTCTTCACCATCAGAGCCGGTGGCAGCCACCTGGATATCCGGATTTGCCTCAAGAATGGTTTTTAATGCACCTGAAACCAGGCAGTCGTCGTCTACGATTATAATTTTCATATTAAAATCTCCTGTTTATGAGTTATAAAAATCAAATTACAGATCAGGAAAAACAGACTGATCCAATACGCCAGAAAAGTACTTTGACCAAATCAGGAAAGTTCCTGGCAAGGTGAGAAATATCTTCCAGATTCAATTGGAAACAGATTTCGGAATCGTTACAAAGATCCGAAAACCCTTCTCCTGTGTAATCTGGACTGTACCACCCAGCGCCTTCACACGGTCCCGGATATTGGACAGCCCCATGCCGCCGGAAACATTTTCCATCTTATTGCTGTCCGTCTCAGCGTGAATATCCGGAATTTCATGCCCCAGCGTACCATTATCCTCGATACAAAGCTGATAAAGGGCAGGATGCTCCCGGAGAAGAATATTGACGGAATCCGCATTACTGTGCCGCATCACATTGGAAAGCCCTTCTTTTGTAATACTGATCAGACTGTATTTCACCTCTCTTGGAACCTGCCTGGACATATCATAGGTGAGGGTTACCGGGCAGAAGCTGAAATCTTTTACAAGTCCCTTTATGGCATCTTCCAGATTCACCGCATCATCGTGAAGATCATGGACACTGGAACGGATGCTGTTCATGGCGCCGTTCAGAGATTCTTCCAGATTTCCAAGAAGAGGATCAAGGGATTCATCTTTGTTGATGGTTTTGCAGGCAGCAGTCATAAGAATGGAGCGGGAGAGCACATGGCCTACATTGTCATGGATTTCCCGTGCGATCCGGTTTCGCTCCCTGAGAGTTGCAGCATAGATCTCATAATCCTGTTTTTCCAGAAGCGCCTTGTTTTTTTCGGAAAGAAGAAGTGCGTGTTCTTCGCTGTCATCACGGCTCTGACGGAAATTCCGGGCAAGGAGTTCATATTGCCTGGTATGAGACCAGAGAAAAAACGCCAGGATAAAACCAAAGATTCCGGCGAGACAGAGAATTTCCGGAAACTTGTGGAACTGAAAAGCAAGGAGTCCCCAGAATGGAAGTTCCACCACTGCCAGAAGAAAAAGTCTGGCAGATAATGTCTGATACAGAAGCAGTGGGAAAAACAGAAGAAGATCCGTAATCCACAGGGAACAGAACCCAAAAACCACATAACTTCCGGCAAGAACCGGAAGGATATTTCCGGAGGTTTTCAGCACTGGTAGAGAATTGTAGGGCCAGGATTCTGTTTCAGATGTTCTGCACAGATAAGTAACGCAGCCAAGGATCACTGTAAAAAGGAGGGAGAATACAAGGGACTGATCTGCAGGTACATAAAAAAATGCCAGCATACTGTATAAGAGTAATATGGCGGAATCTGTAAAATAACGCATAAAAAAAATAAACCCTCCTTTCCCGGAATTACAGCAATGTATTTTCATTATAGTATACCAGCTCCTTACCTGCAAAGAAAAATCTGTTTTCTTACAAAAGACATGACATTTGTCATCCGCAGTTAATGACATCCCACACTTGGAGCAGACAGAAGAAAAAGTTATAATGGCATCATAAAAGAAATATAAATTTCTGAGATAAAACAGAAAAGTCCCGTTTAATGGACTGTGAAAAAGGAGGAAAAAATATGCCACAGGGTATGGTTCACATAGAAAATCTGGTAAAACGGTATGGTGATCTTACCGCACTGAATCATCTGGATCTGGATATCCGGGAAGGTGAGATCTTTGGATTGCTTGGCCCCAACGGTTCCGGAAAAACAACGGCCATCAGCTGTCTGTTGTCCCCGCTGAAATACGACAGAGGTCAGGTGGAAATTTTCGGGGAAGAGATGAAACCGGACAGCTATAAGATTAAAGAACAGATCGGCATCGTGCTTCAGAATGTAGCCGTTTTTGAGGAACTGACAGTACAGGAAAATATTGATTATTTCTGCGGCCTTTACATAAGAGACAAGAAACGAAGAAAAGAGCTGGTGGAGGAAGCTATTGAATTTACAGGCCTGGAAGATTTCCGGAAAATGCATCCCAGGAAGCTTTCCGGAGGTCTTCTGCGCCGACTGAACATTGCCTGCGGGATCGCTCACAAACCAAGGCTGATCATCATGGATGAGCCAACGGTAGCCGTAGATCCTCAGAGCAGAAACAAGATCCTGGAAGGAATCCAGACACTGAACCGGCAGGGCTCCACCATTATCTACACTTCCCACTACATGGAAGAGGTAGAGCAGATCTGCACCAGGATCGCCATCATGGATCACGGAAGAGTGATCGCGCAGGGAACAAAAGAGGAACTGAAGCAGATGATCAAAACAGGAGAGACCATCACAGTGGAAGCCATTGCCCTGGAAGAAAAAAATCTCCAGGATATCCGCACACTGGATCATGTGTTTGATGTGCAGTACGAAAAACAGGTGCTGGTCGTGCGCTGTACCGATGCGAAGCATAACCTGATCCGTCTTCTTAATTATTTGCAAAGCCAGGATATTTCTTTTGGAAGAGTCTTTTCCGAACTGCCTACATTAAATGATGTCTTTCTGGAGATCACCGGAAAACAGCTGAGAGATTAGGAGGTGAGCTGAAATGCTGCATTTACTGAAATACAGTTTTCTTTCCAAGGTCCGGAATTTTAATATCATCTTCTGGCCGCTGGTTTTTCCACTTGTGCTTGGAACTTTTTTCTACTTTGCATTTGGAAATATCAATGAAGCAGATTTTCAGACCGTTCCGGTGGCAGTTGTGAAGAAAGATACTGCAGATACGTTTTTCCTGACCTATCTTGATCAGGTGGAAAAAAGCAGCCCGGATCTTTTAAAGGCAGAAGAAATGCCGGAAAAGGAAGCACTGGAAGCCCTGCAGGATAAAAAAATAAAAGGAATTTATTATGTGGGAAAAGATCCTTCCCTTACAGTAGCAGGGACCGGAATGGAAGAGAGTATTCTCCAGACAGTTCTTGACAGCTGTGGGAATACCAGAGCAACCATCACCAACATTATGAAAAAAAATCCCCAGATGGATATGAAAACCATGAAAACCCTGTTAAGCTCTCAGGATTTGGTAAAGGAAGTTTCCCTTGGGGGCCGTACCATTGACGGAAATGTGCAGTTCTTTTACGCACTGATCGCCATGGCCTGCCTGTACGGATGCTTTATCGGTTTTGGCTCTTCTATCGGGATCCAGGCCAACATCACACCTCTGGCAGCCAGACGTTGTGTGACACCGACCCATAAGCTGAAACTGATCCTTACAGACCAGCTGGCATCTTTTGCCTTGGGCTATATGGACGTGATCATTCTGATCCTGTATCTCCGTTATATTCTCAATCTGGATTTTCAGGGACAGATGGGAAAAATGTTGGTGGTATCTTTTTTCGGAAGTCTCATCGGTGTATCTATGGGAATGTTTATAGGCAGCTTCGGAAAAATGCAGGAAGGCGTCAGAATCGGGCTCATGCTTGGAATCTCTATGGTAAGCAGCTTTCTTGCCGGACTGATGAACGGAAATATGAAGGATATCGTGGAAAAAAGTGCCCCGTTTGTAAACCGGATCAATCCGGCATCACTGATCGCCGATGCATTTTACTGTATCAATGTATATGATGATATGACCAGATACTATAGAAATCTGATCACACTGGCGGTAATGTGCGTGGTGCTGGTGATGGCATCCTTTTTCATGGTCAGGAGGGAACGTTATGACAGTATTTAAAGGCTATATGAGGATCATGAAAAAAAATACAGGTCTGATCCTCCTGTATCTGGGCATTTTTTTCGGAGTGACAATGGCACTTCAGGCAGCGGCCGGTAAGGAAACTTATACCAGCTATGAAAGCGAAAAAATAAAGATCGGAGTGGTGGATAAAGACAACGGACCACTTGCAGAAGGACTGGTAAAATGGCTTGAAGGTACGCATCACGTGACCATGCTGGAGGATAACAGGGAGAAGCTTCAGGAAGAGCTTTTTTACAGAAATGTGGAGTACATCGTGGTGATTCCTGAGGATTTTTATGAGAACTGTATGGTAAACGGCGAAAGTATTTCTGTGACCAAGGTGCCCGGATCTTATTCGGCATATTATGTGGATCAGCAGCTGGAGAGCTGCCTGAATACAATGCGGACATATCTGAAAGCCGGTTTTTCCCAGAAGGAAGCGGCAACAGCGATCCTGGATAAAAAAAGAGGAGAAGTCACCATGCTGGATACAGATGAAAACAGTGGTACGTCCGGATGGCTCTATTATTTCCGATATATTCCATATCTGTTTCTTGCATTACTTTGCTATGTGATGGGATATGTTCTGATGGCTTTTAAAAAAGACGATATACCAAAGAGAATGCAGGCATCTGCGATCTCTGCAAGACGACAGAGTCTGGAAGGGCTTCTGGCCATGTTTGTGATGGGTGGGGGCTTATGGGGAATCGGTATGGCTGGAGCTATCCTTATGTATGGAAAAACATTTCTCAGTTTAGAAAATTTCGGATACTATGTACTGAACACTCTGGTAATGATGGCAGTGGCACTTTCACTTTCCTATCTGATCGGTCTTTTTGTAAAAAACAGCAACATGTTAAGCGGGATCGCAAATATCCTGTCTCTTGGAATGTGCTTTCTGTGTGGTGTGTTTGTTCCCATGAATATTATGGACAGAAACGTCCTGAAGGTGTCTCAGTTTCTTCCTGTGTACTGGTATGAAAACGTAAATGAGACTCTTGGAAGTTATAGCCACCTAACAGGTGAGGCAGCTGTATCGGTGTGGAAAGGCATTGGACTGGAAGCTATGTTTGTGGTAGTTTTTGTCTGCATGATCCTGGCAGTGACCAGGTATCAGCGGCAGAAATAACAGAAAATAATAGCAGATGGCTGTTAATTATGGTAGGATATAGCTGATAAAGATGATTTGCGGAGAAAAACATGAAAAAAATACAAGTTTTACTAAAACCACAATGCAATGCAGAAATTCAAAATCAGTTTGCAACAAAATTCGGAGATCAGTGCGAATTTACATTTCAGGGCAAAGAAACTGAGGATGCGATCGCAGCAGCAGAAGTAGTGATCGGAGAGCCAGAGGAAGAAGAAATCCTGAAAGCAGAAAATCTTCGCTGGATCCAGCTGACCTGGGCCGGTGCGGACAAATATACAAAAATGAAAGCATTCCCGACAGGAGTTACATTAACCAATGCTTCCGGCGCTTTTGGAAAGATCATATCAGAATATGTGATCGGGAATATCATTGCGCTGTACCGTGAACTTCCGAACTACTGGAAGAACAAACAGAAACACCTCTGGGTACAGAATCGATCATCAGAAACCATATATGGAAAAAACATTCTCATCCTGGGAACCGGGGATATAGGAAGAAATATTGCCCATAGAATGAAAGCGTTTGAAACGCATGTGACTGGAATAAAAAGAACTGCAGTCCCGGAGCATTTGCAGCAGATGAAAGAGTTTGATGAGGTATATGATCTGACAGCGCTGGATCAGCAGCTTCAGAAAGCGGATATTGTGATCGGCTGTCTCCCGGGAACACCGGAAACAAAAGGCCTTCTGAATTACGAACGGCTATATTCCATGAAAAAAGATGCAATTCTGGTTAATGTAGGAAGAGGAAGCCTCATTCCAACAGAAGACCTGATCAGAGTACTGGAGGAAGGCCACTTAAAAGGAGCGGTCCTGGATGTATTTGAAACAGAACCATTGCCGGAGACATCACCTCTTTGGAATATGGAAAACGTCCTTATCACTCCACACATTGCAGGCCCGAGTTTCGGTGGAAACGCTGAAGTCCAGGATATGATCTGGAACATCTGCATGGAAAATATGGAACGATATCTGAATGGAAAAAAATTAAAAAATATTGTCCGGTTAAAGGATGGGTATTAAATAAAAAAGATAGTTACAAGCTCCTTTTGATAAACTGTGAAGCAGTTATCCGGTTATGAGCAAGTAGCGAAGCGGATGCTTTTATCCGCTTGACTAAAAATACATTTATGGATATTTAAGAAAGAGACAGAGTGCATAATGATAACACGTCAGAAACTGATCGATCAGATAGAAAAATACAAGCCATATAATGAGCAGGAAGAAAAAGATAAAATCCTGATCCTGGATTGGATCAGAAATAATGAGAATGCTTTTTCCAGGGAAAATGCAGTAGCCCATATGACAGCTTCTGCCTGGGTAGTAAACAGAGAACGGACGAAAGTCCTTATGGTATATCACAACATATACAATTCCTGGTCCTGGCTTGGAGGACATGCAGATGGTGAGACGGATTTACTGTCCGTTGCTGTCAGAGAAGTAAAAGAAGAGGCAGGGATTTCCAATGTTCGTCCGGCGTCAGAAGAGATTTTTTCCCTGGAATCCCTGACTGTAGACGGCCATATAAAAAAAGGAAAATATGTATCCAGCCATTTGCACTTTAACCTAACATATCTTCTTGAGGCAGATTCAGAAGAGGCTGTTTCCATAAAAGCAGATGAAAACAGCGGTGTAGCCTGGTTTTCACCGGAAGAAGCATTGATGAGATCAACAGAACCGTGGTTTGTGGAACATGTTTATATTAAGCTTTTGAAGAAAATGAATCTATGTTATAATGGGATAAAGACAAAAGAGGTTTGACATTGACTGAGCAAATACGAAAATCTGACTGTAATGTAAGACAATACAGTTTTGCAGGAATCGACGGGAAGCAAGGTTAAAATAAAAGAATAAAGGACTGGATTGTATGAAAATGCAGTCTTTTTTTATTCATAAGGAATAGGGAAAATGTTAGCTGAGAAAGGGGGAAACAAACATGAAAAATTATTCAGAGGATGCGGACAGACAGTATCACATTCAGGTAGCAAAAGGAGAAGTGGGACGTTACGTTATTTTACCGGGAGATCCGAAACGCTGCAAAAAGATCGCACAGTATTTTGAGGATCCGGTTTTGGTAGCAGATAACCGGGAATACGTAACATACACCGGAACACTGGACGGAGTGAAGGTAAGTGTGACATCTACCGGAATCGGCGGACCGTCCGCTTCTATCGCAATGGAAGAGCTTTATCGGTGCGGGGCTGATACATTTGTACGCATCGGAACCTGCGGTGGAATGCAGCCAGAGGTAAAAAGTGGTGATATTGTTGTTGCAACGGGCGCGATCCGTATGGAGGGCACCAGTAAAGAGTATGCACCTATTGAATTCCCGGCAGTGGCAAATCTGGAAGTGATCAATGCACTTGTGGAAGGAGCAAAGAAAGAAGAATGTGAATTCCACACAGGTGTGGTACAATGTAAGGATTCCTTTTATGGCCAGCATGAGCCGGAAACCAAGCCGGTCAGCTATGAACTGATGAATAAATGGGAGGCATGGAAGCGCCTCGGATGCCTTGCTTCAGAGATGGAGTCCGCTGCTCTTTTTGTAGTGGCAAGTCATTTAAAGGTGCGTGCAGGATCCTGTTTCCTGGTTCTTGCAAATCAGGAAAGAGAGAAACTGGGGCTGGATAATCCGGTGGTACATGATACCGATAAGGCGATCCAGGTTGCAGTACAGGCAATCCGGGAGCTGATCCGTGCAGACTACCAGGTACAGAAAAAAGGAGAATATATTACAAAAAGATGTTAAATGTGTTCAAATATACTTATTAATTTCTGTCAGGACCAAAACACTTGTTCTGCATATTGAAACATGGTATAATGAATGAGAACAAATAGTTCATAAACATATTAGCCAATAATAATAGGAATCAGCCAGAAAAGGATGATAAGATTGCTAAAAAGTTTCAAAACAGAGATCAATCCTACAGAAGAGCAGAAGATTAAAATACATAAGACAATCGGCACATGCAGATATATTTATAATTTTTACCTGTTTCATAATAAAGAACTTTATACTTTGGGTAAAAAATTTATGAGCGGTAAATCGTTCAGTGTATGGTTGAATAATGACTATCTTCCGAATCATCAGGAATATTCCTGGATCAGGGAAGTCAGTTCCAAATCGGTAAAACATTCGATTGAAGATGCCTGTACAGCTTTTTCAAGATTTTTTCATCATCAAAGAGGTTTTCCACGGTATAAAAAAAAGGACGATCAGATGTAAAAATGTATTTTGTAAGAAATAATCCCAAAGACTGTCTTTGTGAAAGGCACCGGATTAAGATCCCGACGCTTGGATGGGTAAGGCTGAAAGAGAAAGGTTACATCCCAACATCCAGGGATGGATATATAGTCAAAAGCGGAACTATTTCTATGAAAGCCGGCAGATATTATGTTTCCGCACTGGTAGAAGTGACAGATCCGGTGAGAGACAGTTGCTTTAGCGATGGTGTAGGGATCGATCTGGGGTTGAAAAATCTTGCCATCATATCAAATGGAACTGTCTATAGAAATATTAATAAAACAGCACGAATAAGAAAACTTGAAAAACAATTAAGGCGGGCACAGCGAAAGCTCTCCCGTAAATACGAAAATTTAAAGAAAGGAGAGCCCACTCAAAAAGCAAATATACGTAAACAAAAGCTGAAAGTACAGAAGCTTCATCAGCGTCTGGAAAACATCCGTACAGATTATATCAATAAGACGATATCTGAGATTGCGAAAACCAAGCCATCTCATATAACGGTTGAGGATCTGAATGTATCCGGTATGATGAAGGACCGGCATCTTTCAAAAGCAGTCGCATCACAGAAATTTTACGAATTTCGCACAAAACTGAAGACAAAATGTGAGGAATTTGGAATTGAATTACGGATAGTCAGCAGATGGTATCCTTCTTCAAAGACCTGTCACTGTTGCGGACACATCAAAAAAGACCTGAAACTTTCAGACAGAGTCTACAGATGTGCATGCGGTTATACGGAAGACAGAGATCTCAATGCAGCACTGAATCTGAGAGATGCAAAAACTTACGAAATTGCATGATCCCGCAAACGTAAGTATGTACCGAAGGCTATTTCGGGAATTTACGACTGTGGAGTGTACTTAGGATCTGTGAGTAGAGATAACGCAAGTTACTCAAAAGCATACACGAAGAAACAGTAAGCGGTATTCGTGAGAATCCGCATTATCTCGATGTGAGTATGTTTGATCACATTTTGAGTGGCAGAATAAAAATGAACGTAAATGAAATTTTAAAACATGTAGATCACACCCTGCTTCTGCAGGGTGCAACCTGGGAGGAGATCCGACAGATCTGTGATGACGGGATCAAATACCAGACTGCTTCTGTATGTATTCCGCCGTGCTATGTAAAACAGGCCAGCGAATATGTGCAGGGTAAGGTGGCAATCTGTACAGTGATCGGCTTCCCAAATGGAAATATGACCACAAAAACGAAGGAATTTGAAACAAAAGACGCTATCGAAAACGGGGCGGATGAAATTGATATGGTGATCAATATCGGATGGCTCAAGGACAGAAAATATCAGGATGTTGAGCAGGAGATCCGTACTCTGAAAGAGGCATGTGGGGATAGAATCCTGAAAGTGATCATCGAAACCTGCCTGCTGACAGAAGAAGAAAAGATTAAAATGTGTGAGCTTGTGACAAATGCAGGGGCAGATTATATCAAAACTTCTACCGGATTTTCTACAGGAGGTGCAATCTTTGATGATATCCGTCTGTTTGCAAAACACGTAGGAGAAGGTGTGAAGATCAAAGCTGCAGGTGGTATTTCAAGCATGGACGATGCGGAGAAATTCCTTGCTCTTGGAGCAGATCGTCTCGGAACCAGCAGAATTTTGAAGATCGTGAAGAAAGAAGAAGGGGCAGGATATTAAAGAGGATAAATATTATCTGATTTTGGACTGCAGAGTATGAAGCCATAACACAGTGAAATGGAAACATTCACTTTATTCAGGAAAGGTGGGAAAATCATGGAAAAGAAACAGATTGAAGAAATGATCGATCTGGCGATCAGACAGCTGGATCATTCGTATGTGCCATATTCGCATTTTCATGTAGGCGCGGCACTTCTTGCAAAAAATGGTACCTATTATACCGGGTGTAATATAGAAAATGCTGCCTATACCCCAACGAACTGTGCAGAGAGAACTGCTTTTTTCAAAGCGGTCAGTGAGGGCGTGAGGGAATTTCAGGCAATCTGCATTGTGGGTGGCAAGGATGGCGTTCTTACAGAATATGCGGCACCGTGTGGGGTGTGCAGACAGGTTATGATGGAATTCTGTGATCCGGAGCGCTTCCGGATCGTTCTGGGGAAGGGGGATCTTTCCTTCCGGGAGTATACCCTGAAGGAGCTTCTGCCCCTGGGCTTTTCCGGAGACGGCGTAGAAAGAAAGGAATAGAAAAATATGACGTACAGGGAAATCTTATCCAGAGTGGACCATACGCTTTTAAAGCAGGGGACCACCTGGGAGCAGATAAAGGCTGTCTGCGATGACGGCCTCCGGTTTGGGACTGCGTCGGTCTGTATCCCTCCGTCCTTTGTGAAGCAGGCCGCAGAGTATTTAAAGGGAAGGGTTCCCGTATGCACAGTCATCGGCTTCCCCAATGGCTATAATACCACAGCAGTCAAGGTATATGAGACCGCAGAGGCTGTGGAAAACGGAGCGGATGAGATCGACATGGTGGTGAACCTGGGGTGGGTCAAGGACGGCTTGTACGACGAGGTGGGCTCGGAGATCTCCCAGCTAAAGGCCACCTGCGGCGACCGCATCCTGAAAGTGATCGTGGAAACCTGCCTGCTCAACCAGGAGGAAAAGATCCGCCTGTGCCAGGTGGTCAGCGAATCCGGCGCGGATTACATCAAGACCTCCACCGGCTTTTCCACCGGGGGCGCCACCCGGGAGGACGTGGCCCTGCTGCGGCAGTATACGGCCCCTTCTGTGAAGGTGAAGGCCGCTGGCGGCATTGCCTCCAAGGAGGACGCGGAGGCGTTTTTGGCCCTGGGTGCCGACCGTTTGGGCACCAGCCGTCTGGTGGCCCTGGCAAAGGAGGCGGGGCTGTGATGGAGCAGAAAGAGGCCATCCG
>OLND01000867.1_pt1 | contig 34904 bp, 26 predicted proteins | sample 1672031 | NCBI WGS metagenome assembly OLND01 (sample SAMEA3136638, study PRJEB25190) | human gut metagenome | biome: human gut; feature: human-associated habitat; material: faeces | place: Austria | collected 2013 | reverse complement strand
AGCACCTCTCTTTCATACAGAAATTATATCATAATTTCTGTATGAAAACAAGTAGAAGTTTTCGTTGAACGTAACAGTCCACAGCAGGTACACTGCCCCTCGGCGGTGGAGCAAAGCCAACAGGCCACACCCATGCTCATAAAGCTGGCGTTGATGTTCTCCTGTACAGCCCAATACGCGCTGTCGCTGGTGTCGATTTATTTACACTGTAAACTATAACTGTAAACCATAGAACAAGCTCATAACGACAAGGTTTATGAAAATACTTCTATACTTTACAGTTGGTCGGATGTGTAACGGAACAAGTAAAGAGGGGCTGTTGTATATGCTCGTCCGAATGCGCTCACCAGCGCGGTCAGGAATCAGCCTTGCCTGCCAGTGCCAAAAACTTCTTATCGGACTGGATACCCTGTGTCAAAAACTTCCCGTCACGGAACAGGGCATAGGTCGTGACCGGGGCGGGCGTGTTCTGCGCAGTCTCGCGGTCGGTGATGTGGTGTACGGTCAGCGGGATGCCGTGGGCCCGGGCAGTCTCTGCCACGCGCGGCACCCAATAACAGGTAAAAGGGCATTGGTCGGTATAGTAGAGCACAAAGCCGGGCTCTGTGGCCTGCGGGTGCTTGGCACAGGGCTTGAACTTGGGCGGCGCAGCGTCAGGGGAAAGCGGCAGGTACATCAGCGTGATACCGCAGTCGGACACATCCGCCGTGGAAAAGCCCTCATGTGCCAGAAACCTGGCGTCGGCCAGAAATTCGCGCTTGCGTCCCTCGGCAGACAGAATACACACGCCCTTACGCCCCTGCGCCCGGGCATCGTTGACGCATCGGGCCAGCAGTTCTTTCGCGTAGCCGTGGCCTTTCAGCGCCCCGGAGACCCAGAGGCAGTTGATGTGCAGACAGCCCTCCGCCTCCATGGGCAGCCAGGCGTTTTCCGCCGGGATGTATTCAATAAAGCATTTGCCGCGCTCCACGCTGCGGCAGAAAACCAGCCCTTCGTCAAAGCGCTGTTTGAGCCATTCCTTTTTTGCCAGGCACTGCTTGCCGGACATAGCACAGCAGATGTGCTCCTTGTCAATGTTTTCTTTCGTGATGCGGATATAGTCCATAGTCGATCACTTCCCTTTTAACTGGAACGGTTTGCGCTTTCATACTGGTTTTTTCCTGTGCTTATTATACCTTACCTGTTCCTGAAGTTCAATGCTGCCACAAAACATCGGTTTTTTCTTGTTTTTGAGGCGATTTTGTACTATAATAATTACAGTAAGTTCAAAAGTGATGGACTTGATCGGTTGTAAGGTCACGATTATGCAAAATCGAAATGCCAATTTGAATGACATCTATATGTCGGATCGCTTGCAGGCACAGCTGCAGCAGATCGACCAATACGCAATGACCTGCGTATTTGCCCCCATGGGGTACGGTAAAACCACCGCCGTCAACTGGTTTTTGGGGGAACGCAGCAAAGTACCCGGTACACGGGTGGTTCGCATCAGCATTTACTCCGACAGTCTGGCAATCTTCTGGCGGAGTGCACAGTCAGCCTTTGCACATGCGGGCCTTGATTTCCTGCGCCAATATGAATTGCCGTCGGATCTTCAAGGCGTCATGCTGTTGATGGATGACATGAACCGCGCGTTGGCCGGAACAGGCCCGTTCTATATTTTTTTGGATGATTACCATCTGCTGCGAGGTCCCCGCTGCGCACATTTTCTTTGCAAATGTGCTGTCCAGCTCCCTAAAAATGTACATATCATTATAGCCAGCAGAAACCACTTCCTTTCGGAAGCTGAAATCACGAAGCTGTGCAGCAGGGTATGTGTCCTTGGCCCCAAGCAGCTGCGGCTGGACAAGGATGACCTTGCTGTCTACACCCGCCGCTGCGGTGCCGACCTGACAGAGAGTCAGCTGCAGCAGCTTCTCTACGCGACGGAGGGTTGGATCTCAGCCGTCTATCTGAATTTGCGGACCCTGGCGGACCGCGGTGCCCTGCCGGGGCGCGGTTCTGATATATACAACCTGTTTACGGCTACCATGATCGACCCGCTGCCGCCCATGCAGCAGGAATTTTTAACCGTGCTGAGTCTGGCCGATGAGTTTACCATCGAAATAGCCAAAGCTGTCACAGGGCGGGAGGATGCCGCCGAGTTGCTGGCAGATTTGACCACCCGCAATGCTTTTGTAAAGCGCTTGCCGGACAGTGACCGGTATCGCTGCCATCACGTGATGAAGCATTGCGCCATGCGGGCGTTCCATAAGCTGCCGGCGGAGAAGCAGACCGCCTATTACGACCGATACGGCCAATGGTATGAGCAGCATGGGCACCTGCTGCACGCCATGACGGCCTACCGTGCCTGCGGCGATTATGATGCGCTGCTGCGTGTGGTTGAGAAAGACACCGGCATTCGTCTGGCTATCACGCGGCCCAAAATAGCCCTGGCCGATCTGGATGCCTGCCCGAAATCAACGCTGAAGGAACACCCGGTTGCCCTGCTGGTGCTGATGCGCTGTATGTTCAACTGGCATCAGATTCCCAAAATGCTGGAATTGAAAAACCTTCTGTTGGAGACCGTTGAAGAGCACCCCGCATGGCCCGGAGAATACCGCAGCAACCTGTTAGGGGAGTGCGACCTGATCACAAGCTTCCTTTTTTATAATGATATAGCGGCCATGAGCGTACTGCACCGCAGCGCCAGCGAAAAAATGACGCGCCCGGCTATCAGTATCCAAAAAGCGAACGGCTGGACATTTAATTCGCCCTCAGTGCTGATGATGTACCACAGCAAGCCCGGTGCGCTGGATGCCGAGCTGGCCGAGTTAGACCGCTGTATGCCGCACTACTGTAAAATTACAGATGATCACGGCATAGGGGCTGACCGCCTGATGCAGGCGGAAGCTGCTTTTACGCGCGGGCAGCTTGATGATGCAATGATTGCGCTGGAGCGCACCTATGCGCAGACGGACGGCAGCGGGCAGGAGAATATTGCGCTCTGCGGTGACTTTCTCTCGCTTCGGCTTTCCCTGTTCGGGCAGAGTGCCCCGCGTTATACACCGCTGGGGCGCTATGAGCTGCTGCAGCAACAGCACAATGCCCCGTGGGTACGCTTTTGGGATGCCTGCTGTGCCTACTATTATGCGCTGCTTGGGCAGGAAGAAGCGATACCGGAGCCGTTCCGCCTGCATCGGTTGGAGGGCATAAACTTTCTTGCGCCCGGGCGTCCGATGATTCTGCTGATTGAAAATCAGGTCTATCTGACCCAAAAGGCGTGGCCGAAGGTCATAGGCCGAAGTGAAAAGCTGCTCGAGGGCGCCGCCGCTTTCCGTTACAGTCTGGTCGCGCTGTACCTGCGCATCCAGACGGCCGCCGCCTACGCGATGATGGCCAAACAGACCGAGGCTGCCGCGCTGCTGCAGGAGACCCTGCAGGAAGCAAAAATGGATGGTCTGGTGCTTCCTTTTGCGGAGAACTACCGCTATCTAAAGCCGCTTCTGCAAAATATGCCGCAGGATGCTTTTACAAGCCGGATTCAGGCGCTTGGGGAGGCGCTGGAGACGCACAGCGCCGGACTCCCGTATGCCCGTGCCTATCCGGCAGGGTTTGATGTGCTGACAGAGCGTGAGCGCGAAATCTGCACCCTGGTTGCCGCAAGGCTTTCCAACCGTGAGATCGCGGCGAAACTGTTTCTGTCCGAGGGCAGCGTCAAGCAATACTGCAACCGCATTTATTCTAAGCTGAACATTGAGGGGGACACCCGCTCCAAACGCCGGCGGCTGGCCGCATGGATGGCAAACTGTTAACCTTTGGGTAATAGATATTCAGATAAATCCACTGTACTATACTAGGTATAGTTGATTTTTTGTACCCTTTTGTCTGCTTAGACTATTTTAAGGAAAAGCGATAAGGGCAATTTCAAGTAAATCCGGATATATTTATCAGGCACACCGGGGTTTGGCCCTGTTTATTTATAGATGTCCCCGCAACAAAGAGAAAGGATTGAATAGAAACTATGCATAGTAAACTTGTACGGTTGCAAACCGCCCTGTTGACGCTGGCGCTGCTGTTCACGGTGCTGATCCCTGTCTCTGCCTATGCAGAGGGGGAACCCGCTGCCGCACAGGCAACTGCCGACGGTTCAACAACCACCAGCGACCCCAACACGTTAAATGCGTGGGAGCGCACGCAGGCCTATAACAACGCCACCACCGGCCGTATCTTGGCCGACAAGACGGTGGAGGAAGACGAAATCACCTTCAGCGGCGAACTGAAAGACCAGCCCGCCATCAAGGTGTCCAATATCAAAGACGCTGATTTCCTGGTCGCGCTGTCTGCGCTGTCCTCCTATGCGTCTACCACCACCATCGATACACAGGCTCTGGATATTGTCATGGTGCTGGCTGCCTCCGGCAGTATGAAGGACACCATGAGCGGTGGCACAAAGCGCATAGACGCGCTGAAAAACGCTGTCAATGCCTTTATTGACAGCGCCAAAACTCAGAACGCGAAAATCACGGATAAAGAGAAGAAAATCCGACTGTCCATCGTGAAATTTGCGGATGATAGCAAGGACGAGGTTGGCAACGAAATCCACTTGGGCATCAACTACTCGCAGATCGTAAAGGATCTTACCGTATGTGAGGACAACGGTGCCGCTGAGCTTACAACCGCAGTCAATGACATTCGGCCTCACGGTGCCACACGGGCGGATTATGGCTTGCAGCATGCCCAAACCGAGTTGACTAAGCATGGACGCACCAATGCCAAAAAGGTCGTCATCTTCTTTACCGATGGCTCGCCTAATAAATCAAACGGGTTTGACAATGACATTGCTTCCAAAGCGATTGGAACGGCTAAATCCCTCAAGGCGGCAGGTGCCGAGGTTTACACGGTCGGCATTTTTAAGGATGCTGACCCGAAGGCCGATGTCAGCAAAACTTCAAAAGAAAACAAGTTCATGCAGGCGGTCTCCAGCAACTACCCCTCTGCCACTTACGCGAGACCTAAAGGCACCTTGAAGTGGAAATGGAACTTCGGCGACAGACCTGACAAGGCAGATTACTATATGGCGGCTTCCAGCGCTGATGAGTTGAAGAATGTCTTTGCGGACATCTTCACGTCTATATCCACCAAACCGGCAGGCCCCACGCAGGTTACGGACAAGCCCCAGAAAGAAGGCTATGTGACTTTCGATGATCCCCTGGGCGATTATATGGAAGTCAAGAGCTTTGAGGCCGTTGCCTTTTCCGACCAGGTCTTTACGCAGGTGGACAAAACCTCCACCGACACGGCGGATACCTATATCTTTAAGGGTGAGCATAAAGACACGGTCAGCGGTGTCTACCCCAATACAGCCGATTTGAGCCACATCATTATCACCGTCACCCATGGCAGCGGCAGTGTCGGCGACCGCGTGAAGGTCCAGATCCCTGCCAGTATGCTGCCCCTGCGGTATTATAAGGCCACAAGCACCGATGGCACCCCCAAGCTGGAAGTCAACAACGCCCAGCCCATCAGCGTCATCTACTCTGTCGGCCTTAAAGATAAAGAGAATGTGTGCCAGCAGATTGCGTCCGGCAAATTTACCGACCCCGACCTTGCCGCCTACGTTGCGGATAACGCCGAAAAAGGCAAAATCAGCTTCTACTCCAACGAATTTGATAAAAACAATACAGCGGCAGACGGCAAAACAACCATCGGCTCGACCACGGCCACCTTTACCCCGGCAAAAAGCAACAACTTCTACTATCATACCGAGAATACCCTGCTGTACACCAAAACGGATGAAGACAATTATACGCCGGCCACAGTTGTAAACGCGAACGAAACCTACTACTATCAGCTGAACTATTTGCAGCTGGAATCTCCTGCGCATACTGATACGATTAGCGGGACCCGTTGGGTGCCCGTTAGCATTGCAACTGATGAGAAAATCCAAAGTTGCATTAAAAAAGAAGAAGATGGCTACTGCTACATCAAGGCGAACACCAAAAAAGGCAGCTTGCCCTCCGCCATTGATAACCAGCTGGGCGATAAGAAAGAGGAAGATGGTACTGCCGGTAACAGAACCGGCACCGCGCAGCGCCGCATTGACTTCCAGTGGAACCTTGACACAGACGAGGGTGTGCTGTACCTTGGCAACAACGGTAAGCTGACCATGAACGCCACCGGCAGCTTGAAAGTTACCAAGAAGGTGGAATACGCCGAGGGTCTGAACCCGAAAGCTGACGCCGAATTTACGATGAAGTTTGAGTTGGCGGGCGCTAACGTGGCCACCGATGCCGAGTACAAGTATACCGTTACCGGCACTAATGAAACCAAAACCATCAAGAGTGGCGAAAACTTCAAACTGAAAAACGACCAGACTGCCGAGATTGTGGGCTTGCCCGCAGGCAGCACCTATACCATCACGGAAGAAAATCTGCCCACCTACTATACCAGTAGCATTACAAACGGCGGCACGGGCCCGGTCGCGGCAGGTACAGCCAAAGAAGTCACGGTGACAAACACCTATAAGCCCAAAGAGATTGAGGTAACCCCGGATAACGCCGATTACCCGTTCGATGGCGAAAAGATTTTGCAGGGCCGCGCTTGGAAGGCAAACGATAAATTCACCTTCCAGCTGCAGGCTGTCACCGATGGCGCCCCGCTGCCCGCCGGGGTTGGTGACAAACGCTATGCCGAGTGCGTAGTGACGGGTAAGACTGGCGACGACGGAGCGGCTTTCGACTTTGACTTCGGAAGTGTCACCTTTACGAAACCCGGCGAGTATGTGTACGACATTACCGAGGTTATCCCCACCGATAATGAGGATAAGATTGCAGGTGTTTCGTATGACGGCTCTTCCTACCATGTGACCGTTACCATCACGGACGACGGCAGCGGCCAGCTGACAATGACAGGTCACACCATTACGAAAGATGGTGCCCACGCGGATAGTGTCAAGTTTACCAACACCTATTCCACAAGCGGCGTTAAGGTAACTTTGAACGCCACCAAGAAACTGAATGTCCAAGTCGGCACACGCGCACTGAACAAGGACGACTTCTCGTTCAATTTGAGTGAAAACGGCAGGGTTATTAAAACCGCCACGAACGAGGCAGACGGCAAAGTTACGTTTACCCTGAATTTCGAGCAGGGCGACGTAGGCCAAAAGACCTATGTCATCAGCGAGGTGAATAACCACCTCGGCGGCATCGGGTACGATACCCGTACATACGCGGTCACCTTCAACGTCGAAGATAACGGCAAAGGCCAGCTTGAGGCAAGCAACCCCGCTTATACGCTGAACGGCAAACCCGTCGTTGACGGCGCACAGTTTGTAAACACCTACACGGCAACGGCGGGCGATACCGTCAAGTTTACCCCCAAGGCCACCAAGGTGTTGACCGGCCGCGCTCTGAAGGAGGGCGAGTTCCACTTCATTGTGACCGATAAGAATGGTAAGGAAGTTTCCACCGGCACGAACAAGGCCGACGGCACGGTGGAATTCTCCGACATTGGTTTCAGCGAAGCCCAGACAACCTATGCCGCACTGCTTGCCGACCTGCCGACCGAGCAGCCCACCGAGGATGAAAAGCCCGTTGTAGACGAGCAGCCCACTGAGGACGAGCAGCCCACTGAGGACGAGCAGCCCACTGCGACCGAGCAGCCCACCGCGACCGAGCAGCCCACTGCGACTGAGCAGCCCACTGCGACTGAGCAGCCCACCGCGACCGAGCAGCCCACCGCGACCGAGCAGCCCACCGAGGGCAACCAGCCCGATGTACATCGCCAGCCCGCTTTGCTTGCGCTGACCCCCGTTGACAACAACAGCGAGGAAATCGCGCCGACCGAGGAAATGCAAGACCTGCTGACGCATTGGTACACCATCAAAGAGCTCGCCCGTGATGATGCCAACGGCATTACCTATGACCCCACGGTTTATACTGTGTGCGTGAAATTGCAGGATAAGGAAGGCAACGGCAAACTGGACATCGAGAGCGTCACCTATTACGAAGCCGACAAGACCACCCCGCTGGGGGATGGCGTAACGCCGACTTTCCGCAACAGCTATGCCGCAGCGGATTCCGACGCAGTAACCATTACCCTGCAAAAGAACCTGACCGGCCGTGCTCTGGACGCAGGCGAATTCACCTTTAAGCTGTCTTGCCCGGAGGACGCAGCGCACAATGGCCTGACCGCTACCAACGATGCCAGCGGCAAGGTGACATTTGCACTGACCTATAAGGATCCTGACTCCAACAACAGCAACGCCGCCCCCACCGCCTACACCTACACGGTATCGGAGGTCAAGGGCGACGCCGAAGGCGTAAGCTATGATGACCAGACCTACACCTTTACAGTTGAGGTGCAGGACGATGGCACCGGCAAGATGAAGGCAGCGCTTACGAAAGTGCCCGCAAGCATGACCTTTACGAACACCTACACGCCGAAGGCCACGCCTACGCCCACCCCCACAGTCACCCCCAGCCAGGAGCCTTCTGCTGCCCCGGCACCCACAGCTACCCCCGCACCTACCGCAACCCCGAAGCCCGTTGCTACCGCAACACCTGCCCCGATGACGCATATTCCGCAGACGTCGGACACATTCCCGCTGGCGCTGCTGATCGCTATTCTGGCTATCAGCGGCGGCGCGGTTGCCCTGCTGATCGTGGGCAAAAAGCGCAAAAAGTAATTTTCTCATAGTTCCCTAAATAGCAGACCCCCTCCCATACCGCCGGCAACAGCGGTGTGCGGAGGGGGTCTCCTTTTATCTGCCAAACAAAATTCCCCTCGCCTCATAAATCGAGGGTCGAATAACCTATAGAAAAAGAATGTGAAAACACCATCTTGCCGTGCAGAACAAGATGATGTAAAATGGAAATAATGAGAAGTTCCCTTCATAAAGGCAGCCATACACCGCATCCAAAATCCGCCGGGGATGCAAAAACCAATTCGTTGGAGGTGTGCATTATGCCAAAGCCAAAATGGAATTTGAACACCATTTACATATCTGAGCGGCTGCAAGAGAGCCTGCGGCCTATTTCCCGCTGCGCCATGACGACCGTGGTCGCGCCCATGGGCTATGGAAAAACCACAGCGGTGAACTGGTATCTCGGCGAGCACGCCAAAGCGGAGACGCTGCATATCATCCGTATCAGCGTGTATTCCGACAACCTTGCGATTTTCTGGAAGAGCGTGCAGGAGGCATTTGCCCGCGCAGGGTTCACCTTCCTGCGGGAGTATCCCTGCCCAACGGACGCGGCAGGCGGCGGACTGCTGGTGGACGATCTCTGCCATATGCTGGCGGGCGAATCCCCCTGTTACATCTTCCTTGACGATTTTCATCTGCTGACGGACAAGCGTGCCCCCCTGTTCCTTTGTATGCTGGCAAATCGGCTGCCTGCCAATGTGCATATAATCGTTGCAAGCCGTGACCGCTTTTTGCCCGCCGTGGAGGCAGTGCGGCTGGGGGGCAAGGTATATCAAATCGGCATGGAACAGCTGCGCCTCAACCATACGGAGCTTGCGGTTTATGCCCACCGCTGCGGGACAAAACTTTCCGATGCGCAGGTGGAAAGCCTTCTCTATTCCAGCGAGGGCTGGTTCTCTGCCGTGTATCTGAACCTGCGCACCCTCTCCGAGCGCGGCGTGCTGCCCAGCCGGAACTCCGATATCTACGCCACTTTTACCGCCGCTATGATCGATCCGTTGCCGGAAAAACAGCGGGAGTTTTTGGCGGTAATGGGCCTTGCCGATGAGTTTACCGTTAAAATGGCGCAGTGTATCACAGGGGATGCGGATGCGGCGCAGATCCTTGCCATGCTGACCGAGCAGAACGCCTTTGTCACGCGTTTGCCGGATGGCGTGACCTATCGCTTCCACCACATGATGAAGGAATGTGCCGAACGGAGCTTTCACGAGATGAAGGCGGAAACACAAAAACTCTATTGGGAGCGTTTCGGGCTGTGGTATGAAAACCAACGGCAGTATCTTCACGCTATTGCCGCCTACCGAAAAAGCGAGGACTACCACGCGCTGCTGCGGGTCATTCGCGGTGATGCAGGCATTCTGTTGGCCTCGCTGAAGCCGGAGGATGTGCTGGACGCATTGAACAAATGCCCCGCCGAGACATTGAAAGCCAATCCCTTTGCCATTCTGGTCCTGATGCGGCGGATGTTCACATGGCGGCAGATCCCGAAAATGCTGGAGCTGAAAGAACTGCTGCTGACAGCCATTGCGGAACACCCGGAACTGTCGGCGGAGGAGCGCGGCAACCTGCTGGGTGAGTGCGACCTTATCCTGAGTTTTCTCTGCTATAATGACATCAGCGCCATGAGCCGCCTGCACCGCAGTGCCAGCAGGCAGATGTCCCGCCCGGCCATCAGCATCCAATCGGGCGGCGGCTGGACCTTTGGCTCACCGTCCGTCCTGATGATGTTCTACCGCGCACCGGGAGAACTTGAGGGCGAGCTGGCCGAGATGGATGAGTGTATGCCCCATTACTATAAAGTCACGAACAACCACGGTCAGGGCGCGGAAACCATTATGCGCGCAGAGGCGCTGTTCTGCCAAGGGCATTTTACCGATGCACACATCGAGCTGGAGCGCGCTTACGCACAGGTCAGGGACAACGGGCAAATCAACATGGCGCTATGCTGTGATTTCCTGTCGCGGCGGCTTTCTCTGCACACCGATGTGGAGCAGCGCTATACTTTTGCGGAAAGATACGCAGAGCTGCTGCAATATCACGATGCATCGTGGATCAACATCTGGTGTGCCACCAGTGCCTATTATCATGCGCTGCGGGGGGAAGCAGAAGAGATCCCGGAGATTTTTTCGCAGCACAGGCTCTCCGCCGTCAATATGCTTGCGCCGGGCAAGCCCATGATGGAAATGATCGAAAATCAGGTGTATCTTGCCCAAGGCGCCTATGCCAAGGTGGTGGGACGCAGCGTAGAGCTGCTGGCGGTATGCGAGGCGATGCACTACGCGCTGGTGGCGCTGCATATCCGCATCCAGACGGCAGCGGCCTACGAGAAATTGGGCAAGACCGAGGAGGCCCGTGTATGGCTGCGGAAAGCGCTTGCCGACGCGGAACCGGACGGCTTTGTGATGCCGTTCGTGGAGAACTACGACTGCCTGCAGCCTATTCTTGCGCGCGAGATGAAAAACGGCTTGATTGCGAAGATCACTGACCTTGGCGAAGCGGCAATGGCGCGAAACGCCGCAAGCGTGCGTCCGGCAGCATTTGATGTGCTGACAGCGCGGGAATTTGAAATCGTAGAGTTGATGGTGCAGCGGCTCAGCAACCGCGAGATTGCCGAAAAGCTCTATCTCTCCGAGGGAAGCGTCAAGCAGTACGCGAACCAAATCTATTCAAAACTCCATATTGACGGCGATACCCGAACCAAGCGAAAGCAGCTTGCCGAGCTGCTTGGGCAAAAGCCCTAGCCTTTAGTTAATGGTTATCCCACCCGATCCACCGTACAATGTAGGTACGGTGGATCTTTATTTTTGCGGAAGGGAGGGCCTACACTTGAACCGAAGGTATCTCACATCTGTCACGCCGCTGCCTGATTATATTTTGCAGGTCGATTTTGTGTCCGGAAGTCGGCTTTTGCTGGATATGAAGCCGCATCTGGATAAGATTCGGTTTCGCCCGCTTGCTGATGCGCGGGTGTGGAACAGCGCTGTGACCAACGGCATCTTTGTCCGCTTTGGCGATGTGGAGCTAAGCCATGACGAAATTTTGACCATGGCAGAGCAGGCATACGAATGAAAAAAGCAACGCAAAATAGAGAAATTTAAGGAGGAAAGACATGAACTGTATCCAAAAAATGCTGGCAGCTGCGCTCGGCTGCGTGCTGAGTGCGCTGCTTCTGACCGGCTGCGGAGAAAAAGAAGAGCCGGTCAACATAACGCTTGCAAACCACAGCGGTCACGGCATCACATCTATCAGCATCACGCCCTCGACCAGCGATGAATGGGACACGGAGCTTGTCGACGGTATCTTCCAGAGCGGAGAAATGATGGAAGTCAGCCTTGGTTCCTACAAGCCGTCTGAGCTTCCGGACTTCAACATTCTTGTCTACAACGAAGAAAGCTACGTCCTGTACGACAACGATGTTGACGAAGTGGATTTTACAATCCACGATGGCGACTATGTTGTATTCCTGTCTCCGGACGGCGACGACAGCATCGTGGTCTGCACATCGGAGGAATATGACAATCTGTACGCCGGCGATGGCGAGAACGCCCCGACAGGCTACACGGCCGAAGAGCTTGGGCAGACTGGCGGTATGTCAGGCTTCTCCGGCTGCTGGAAGCTTGAAAACGCGCCGTTCTATTTCGTCATCAACGACAACTATGAGTGGATTGCCGTCAACCTCTACGGCGAGCAGGTCGGCCCCGGCTATGTCGTGTCGGAAGATGACTGCATCATGCTCTGCATGGAGGACGACACAGAGCTTGTTTCCCTCTGGCAGACCGCTAACGGCGACCTGAGCGACGCCAACGGCAACACACTTACCGCCTCTGAGTACATTATGCTCCTGCCGACACCGGATGACGAGCTGAACCAGACCGCCTGCTTTCCCGGTAGCTTTACCAATGTATCCATCAAGTATCCAATCCAGATGGAAGCACACGAACACCCGAATGTTGACAATTCGCTGAGCTTCAACGCAGTCATGGAAGACGGAACGGATGACTACTATTCCAATATTGTGATTGCCTTCCAGCCTATCTCCGGCTATGATTCCTATATGGAAAAGGGCGCTGCCAGCGCGAAGCCCTACATGGTCAAGATGCTCGACGACTTTATGAAGGGTATGTACGGCGACAAGCTCATCCAATCCTTCGGCTCGGATTTCAAGGATAACGGCGACTACTACAGTCTGACCGGTTATATGTGGCTCGACGGATCCATCTTCTCCGACGGTCCGTCTCAGCCTGTGCGCGGCTGTATGGAGGTTCGCTACTACGGTCCGACCGGCTACGCGCTTGTCGCAACGACCATCGCGCTCGAGGGTCGAATCCACAACTACTTTGAGATTTGCAACAACATGCTCGAAACCATCTCCTACACCGCCGGATGGAGCACCGCGCCCAAGCCCGTACCCACTCAGGCAACCTATTCCGGCGATACCGGCGACTACGGCACGCCATACTACTGGTATGATGAAGACGGCGACGTGTGGTACTGGAACGGCTATGAAAACGAGTTCATCTCCTACGGCTCGGACGGCTATATTGACGACGATTCTGGCGAATACATGGAATCCAACGATGCCGGCTGGGATTACTCGGATGAGTACTACGACGACTACGATCCGTGGTCTGACCCCGGTGACGGCTGGGACGATTACTCTTACGATGACGAAGGTTGGGGCGACTACTTTGATGAGTAAGATACAGGCTCTGAACGTGCGCTGCCGGTGCCGCGCAATGTCACTTTATTACCTGATGGAGTGACCGGAAGGAGGCGTATCATGAAAAACCGGTGGAAGAACACCGCATTCTTTGCGCAGGTGATGGTGCTTTGCCTGTGCCTTGCCGCCTGCGGCAATTCCGATGATGTGGCGGGGGATGATTGGCGCACGACCGGCATGGTGGTTGGCAGCGGAACCATCACCCATGACGGCGACAGTGTGGATGTCCTGGTCACAGTGAGCGAGAGCAGCGCAGCCTTCTACCGGGACATCCCGGAGCAGGTGCTGTTCGACAGCGTTGCCTTTCCCATGGACATCCCCGATGCGGAGCAGGCATTTCACAGCATCTCCTTTGACGATCTGGACGGCGACGGCGAGAGCGATGTATGGGTGAGCTTTCTTCACGAAAACGGGGATGCAACGGATCTGATCTGGATCTGGGATCCGGAGGAGCGCTATGTCTATCGGGAGGATCTGTCCGCGATTCCGGCTGACGAGGACGATCCAAGCGGTTATGCAGGGCTTTGGGAGTACCCGGACGAAAATCTTTGGCTGCGCATCTATGAGGATGCGACATGGGAATTTGTAAATGATCAGGAAGATGTCATTGAGTACGGCACACTGTGGGCGGACGAAAACGGCGTGACGCTGCACTTTGACGGCAGCGGCGATACCCTGCAGCTGGATCGCAGCGTCAGCGGCGATCTCATCAACAGCGTGAACGGCGATATGCTTTTCCCGGCAGAGAGTAACCGGCAAGGCGGAATAGGAGACGAATATGGAAGAGAAGAATAAAAACCTGACGGATGAACAGCTTTCGCAGCAGCTCCGTAAGAGTAAAGGCGGAAAATGGGGCGGAATGCTCCTTTCCCTGCTGGGCGGCGTAATCGTCCTTGCGGGTATCGTGCAGGGCGGCAATCTTGTACTGATTATTGCGGGCGTTGTGATCCTCGCGCTGGGGCAGACGGCAAAGGGAAAATCCAGGGAGCAGGCCGGCCGCCAGACCTTCGATGCCCTGGCACCGGATATTGTGAGCACAGTCTTTGACAACATACAGATGGATCCCGCCCCGCACATATTGGATGCGAAGGATACAAACATTCCTCTGCCCGGCCACACCTATTGCAGCGGCAGCGGGTATATCCGCGGAACCTATCAGGGGCTGACCACCGAATTGTGCACCGTCAGGCTGACGGAGGTGAACGAGTTTCAGCGCGAGGAAACCGGTCAGTGGGAGAAAAACGAGCGTGAGGTCTATACCGGGCAGTGGATGCTGTGTGAACTGAACCGGGAATTTCCGACCTGGCTGACCATCTGGCCAAGAGAACGGATGGATAAGCTGTTCGGCAGCAAAACCATCCGGACAGGAAACGAGGCTTTCGATAAGCGTTTTAATGTAAGCAGCGATGATGAAGCCGCAGCCCTGCACATTCTGACGCCCGACTGCGCAGAGAAAATTCTGGCGCTGGCGGATTCCTCCTTCGGTAAGCTTGCCATAAACCTCAACCGTGACGGCAGACTGTATCTCGCGGTTCACAGCGGGCACGGCTTTTTTGACCTCGGCAAGGGCCGTGAGGATCCGGCACAGCTGCGCCAGCGCTTTACCCGTGAGCTGACGTGGTTTACGAATATGATCGATGTGTTCCGCGGCGCGTAAAGGAGGTGGGCAATATGCCGCTTTGGCTTGCTGTGGTGCTGTTGGCATCGGCGGTTATCGGCATCGTGCTGTGCCGTAAATATCTGCGCCGAAACAAAACCGCGCGCATTCTCGGTATCAGTATCTGTGTGCTGCTGGCGTTGGCCTGCATCCTGTATATCGGTCTGACCCTTCTCTTTGTGGATGCGGTGCAAAACCAGCCGCCTGCATTGTGACAGGAAAGGCACCGGCAGAGGGGTGAAGGAGGTCGTATGAAAAAGAATCGAATCCTCATTATCAGTATCGTTCTTGCGATAGCGTTTGTGGCGTGTCCCATAGAATCTACGCGGAATATCACAGCGGGAATCGGTTTCATTCTCGGGGCTGTGTCGGTGGCATGGCTCGGGGTACGCCAGCGGAAAGGCGCACAGAAGGAATACGAGGATACTGTGCGGCGGTACACAGGCACCACGATGATGAAGGTGGTATGGATCGAGGAATCGGTCAATGAACGGTGGGAGCAGCAGGAGGACGGCAGCGAACAGCTGCGCCGGGAGACGGTCTATCTTCCAACCTATGAGTACACCGTGAACGGCAAAACCTACCGGTACGCAAGCCGTCAGACTGTTTCCGGCAAGCGGGAACTGGGACGGCAGGTGGTCGGTTATTACGATCCCACTCGGCCCGACCGTATTACCGAAAACAAGCCGCGAAAGCCTGTTTTGGGTGGGATGTGCTTCTTTATGTTTGCCGCGTTCCTGCTCTGGTTCGGTATCATGTCCTTTGCCGGTATGCTTTCCATTTCCTGATACTGCGTACCCATACCGGGTCGCAATAGGCGCATTTCAACCCCCAAAAACTTGTGTGCGCAGCGCGTGCTGCAAAAAACAGGATACTTGCTGCCATGCTTTTGTTTTATCTCTCCATGCAAGCATTTCTTTCGCAGATAGTCCGCGTGTTCGGCTGCATTTTGGCTTTTTCGATACTGCGCAATGTTTTTTCAAAAAAGGCTTGATAATTTGCGATTTTAACCCCTATAATTTTTATAAATACCTTGGGCACTGCTGCCCAACAGCGCGAAGAAGGAGACATGATGAAAAAGCAGCTTGTAAGCATCCTGTTTGCCCTGTGCATGGTGCTCTGCCTTGTGCCCCTGGCGGCCTTTGCCGAGGGGGAGACAGAGAACGTGCAAGTGGTCGCAGACCAGACGACGTTGGTCGCTGCAATGGCAGACACCAGCGTGACTACCGTAAAGCTGGCGGCGGACATCGATATTGACGCTACGCTGAAGGTTGACCGCACCGTGACGCTGGACTTGAACGGTCAAGTGCTCAAATACGTGGGCGAAAGCAAGGGCAGCGTGATTGTGGTCGAGGACGGCGGCAATCTGACGCTGATGGATAGCAACGACGAAAAAGTACACAATTTTGATAAATCCGTCATGCCATGGGCGTTGGCGGCGGATGATGCTACGGGCGAGAACATTGTGGCTGTTCCCGGCGGCGTCATCACCGGCGGCACGGGCCATCCGTATCAGCTCTACAGCACAGTAAATTGTGGCGGCGGTGTGTATATCGCACCCGGCGGGCAGTTGACCATGACCGGCGGCAATATTATCGGCTGCTCCGCGAAGTACGGCGGCGGTGTATGTATTTATCCGAAGCAAGACAGCAAACAGGGTCAGTTCTCTATGTCCGGCGGCAGCATCATCGGCTGCTCCGCGGAGTCCGGCGGCGGTGTTTGTGCTTTCGGCAAGTTCCAAATGTCAGGTCAGGCGGTCATTCGCAGCTGCACCGCCGAAGGCACGTCATTTTATTTCGGCGGAGGCGTATGGGTCGACGGCAGCTTTGAAATGTCTGGTGAGGCAATAATCGAAGGCTGTCAGGCAATCTCCGAATACGCCTACGGCGGAGGCGTATATGTCAACAGCAGCAGTAGCTTTGTGATGTCTGGGAAGGCAAAAATCGAACGCTGTCAGGCAATCTCCACCCCTTCCTCCCCTTCCAAGGGTGGGGGCGTCCATCTCGCAAACAATACGACGCTCACCCTGTCGGGCAGCGCCGTGATTCAAAATTGCACGGCAACAAATTCCGCCAACTCCGGCGAAGCCTATGGCGGCGGCGTGAGCGCCGCTAATGTGAGGGAGATCACCTTGGAGGGCAACGCGCAAATTTTCCAATGTGATGCGGCAAACGGAAGCGGACTATACATCACCGGCTCTCAGATGTATCCTGCTGACTATGGAAAACTTCTCGCCAACGGCGGCTCGGTTGAAGGCGACGTCGTGCTGGGAGAAGCCGACAATCCCTGTACCGTTATAGGCTCCGGCGGGACTGTGTTCAATGGCAAAGTGACCGTTACCCCTGGCAGCACCATCGAAAGCGGCACATTCAACGGCGAGGTCACCAACAACGGAACCATTACCGGCGGCACGTTCAACGGCGAGGTCATCAACAACGGCACCATCACCGGCGGCACATTTAGCGGCGGGATTACCGGCACCCCCGCGCTTGCCACCGGCAGCGGCACGGAGACAGACCCCTATCGAATTGGCACCGCCGAGGGGCTGAAATGGTTCCGGGATAAGGTGAATAATGCAACAAAGGAACCAGACACCAAAATCTGCGCCGAATTGACGGAAGACATTGATCTGAACGGCGAAGCATGGACGCCAATCGGCATTGGTGATGCCTTTTATGCGAGGACGCCTCCCTACTCCGGCACATTTGACGGCAAGGGCCATACCATCAAAAATCTGTCCATCGACAGCAGCGCGCATTATGTCGGCCTGTTCGGCTATGTATACGGCGGCACCATCCGGAATCTGACGGTGTCGGGTTCTGTGAAAGGCAGCGAACATACCGGCGGCATTGCGGGCGCCGCTAATGGCGGCACCTTCGAGAACTGCGCCAACCAGTGTGCAGTACAAGGTGGTACCACCGGCGGAATTATCGGATTTGCGACCGAAGAGGGGACCCTGATCGTCCGTGACTGCTATAATGTCGGCAGCATCACCACTACCACCGGTAACAGCGTCGGCGGGATCATCGGACAATGCATCAACACGTCTGGAACGATCCGCAACTGCTATAACGCCGGTACGGTCACCGGAACAGCAAGTGTCGGTGCGATCATTGGCAATCCTGGCACTAACAAAATCTACAACTGCTACTATCTGGAGGGTTCGGTAACCAGGGCTGGCAACGGCGACAAAGTATCAATTTCCAAAACTGCAACGGAATTTGCTGACGGCACAGTGCTGGCACTGCTCAAGGCTGGCGAACGCGACAACAATGCTGACCCGTGGGCAGACGAATGTAAGTATCTGGCCGCAGCAGGCAAGACCCTGCCCGTGTTCAATGGACAGGGCGACGCCCATGACCACAATGGGAACTGGACATCGAACGGCGACGGCACCCACAGCCGCCACTGCACCTGCAACGCCGTAGAGACGGTCAACTGCTCCGGCGGCACGGCCACCTGCATAGCTAAGGCGGTCTGTGAGATTTGCAAAGAAAGCTATGGCAGCCCTAACCCGAACAGCCACGCCGACCTGAAACACATTGACGCAAAGGCCGCCACCGCTGCCGAAGAAGGCAACATTGCGTATTGGTACTGCGGCGGCTGCGGTAAGTATTTTGCCGATGCCGCAGCGGCCAGGGAAATCACCCGGGCCGACACCGTGACGGCCAAGCTGCCCCAGCCCACCACGCCGCCGACGGCAACCCCGACGGCGGCACCCACCACCGCGCCGCAGGCTGCGGAGCAGCCTCGCCGGACCGCACAGCCCACGGTGCAGCCCACGGCCGCCCCCACCGTGCAGCCGGTATCCACCATCCCCGCCACCGGCGATACCAGCAGCCCCATTTTGTGGGCCGCCCTGCTGCTTTGCAGCGGCGCGGGCCTGGCAGTAACGGCATATAAGAAAAACAGACACCGTTCATAAAAAGCGTAGGCAGCTGTTCGTGGCTGCCTACATTTTTTATGCCGCATTTGCAGGGGCCGGATATGTCCGGCCTCTGCGTGTCGTTTATTGTAAAATTCTTGCAATTTTTGCCGTAATACGGTACACTGGTTTTATAGCAAACGGAAAGGAAACACACCATGGGAATCGTAGTAATCGGCGCAGTTTTTGTTGACATCAAGGGGTATCCCCTCTCCACCTATATCCCGGGCGGGCGCAACGCCGGCCGGGTCGAGCAGGTCCACGGCGGCGTCAGCCGCAACGTGGCCGAGGATATCGCCAATGTGGAGCTGCGCCCCACCTTCGTCAGCCTGGTGGACGACACCGGCTCCGGCCAGGACGTCATTGACAAGCTGGACAAGCACAAGGTCAACACCCGGTTCATCCGCCGCGTGCATGACGGCATGGGCACCTGGCTGGCCGTCTTTGACAATGACGGCGACGTGACCGCCGCCATCTCGAAGCGGCCCGACACCCGCCCGCTGACCGCCCTGCTGGCCGAGAACGAGGAGGGCATCTTTGCCGACTGCGACAGCGTCGCCCTTGAGCTGGATCTGGAAAAAGAGACGGTCAAACAGGTGCTGCGCTCGGCCAAAAAGTACGGCAAGCGGGTGTATGCGGTCATTTCCAACATGAGCATTGCGATGGAGCGCCGCGACTTTTTACAGCAGATCGACTGTTTTGTCTGCAACCAGCAGGAGGCGGGGATGCTTTTCTCCGACGATTACGACCACCTTGCCCCCGCCGCCATGTGCCGCGTGCTGGCCGACAATGTGCGCAGTGCCCGCATCCCCTGCATGGTGGTGACGATGGGCGGCCAGGGCGCTGTCTACGCCCGCGCCAACGGCGAGTGCGGCATTGTGCCCGCCAAGAAGGTGGATGTCATCGACACGACCGGCGCGGGCGATGCGTTTTTTGCGGGCACGGTCATTGGCCTGACCTACGGCAAGGGCCTGGCGGATTCCTGCGAAATTGGCAGCCGGTTGGCGGCGTCGGTCATCTGCACCGCCGAAAACGTCTGCCCCCGCTTCCGCCCGCAGGAGTTCGGGCTGGACGTGGAAGTGGTGGATTGAGGAAAGAAGGCAGACCCTTTTGACCATTAAGGATATCGCCCGCGAGTCGGGCTACGCGGTGGGGACCGTCTCCCGCGTGTTGAACCATAACCCCAGCGTCCGCCCCGAGGCACGGGAAAAGATCCTTGCCGTGGTGGCGCAGTACGGCTACCAGCCCAATGCCAACGCCAAGCACCTGAAGCAGCAGGCCTACGAGGGCCTTGCCCTGGTGGTAAAGGGCACCCAGAACGCCCTGTTTGCGGATTTGCTGGACAAATTGCAGGCATATGTTGAAAAATGCGGCTACACGCCCACGGTCTACTACATCAACGAGACCGGCGACGAGATGGCCTACGCCCAGATGCTCTGCACCGAGCGCAAGCCCTACGGCATCTTTTTCATCGGCTCGCACCCGCACTGCTTCACGCCGGAGCTGGCCGGGCTGGGCATCCCCTGCGTGCTGCTGACGAACAATGCGGCGAGCCTGGGCATCCCGAACCTGTCCAGCGTCAGCGTGGACGACCGCGCCGCCGCAAAGGTCATGATCGAGCATATGTACAAGCAGGGCCGCCGCCGCATCGGCATCATTGGCGACCGGCCCGATTGCAGCCGCCCGAGCCAACAGCGTCTGGACGGCTGTCTGGAGGCCATGCAGCAGCTTGGCCTGCCCTTTGATTTTGACAAGCAGTACGGTTACGCTCGCTTTTCCATGGAGGAGAGCTACGCGGCGGCGGAGTACCTGCTGGCCCACTGCCCCGATCTGGACGCCGTGTTTGCCATGTCGGATCTGATGGCGCTGGGGGCCGTGCGCGCCTTCCAGGATCACGGCCTGCGGGTGCCGCAGGATATCGGCGTGGCCGGGTACGACGGTATTTCGCTGGGGCGGTTCACCGTGCCGCGGCTGACGACCATCCGCCAGAACACCGCGCTGCTCTCCCAGCGTGCCGCGCAGATTTTGCTTGCCAGCATCGAGCATAACGCCCCTGCGGTGCATGAGGTTGTGCCGTTTGAGCTTATTTTGGGGGAGAGCGTGTGATACAAAGGCTTCCCCCCTTTCCCAATATCGCACCGTAGGGGCCGGACATGTCCGGCCCTCCACCTTGCCATAACCGCTCAGCTGCCCTTATGCCGCGGGCCGGGCATGCCCGGCCCCTACAACTCTATGATAAAAAGCAGGTACCCACGTTTTACCGTGGATACCTGCTTTTTTTCTATCATTCTGCCGCGCTCTCCGGGGTGGCTATGCCAAATTGCTCGTTGAACCGCCGCTCGACCTCGGCGTCTACATAGTCGTCGTCTGGGTAGACATCGTCGTGGGCGTTGGCGTATTCCTCGGCGATATCATCGCGCAGCCGGGTCTTGATGTACTCGTCGCGGTCGGCCTCGCTGGAGAAGCTGGAGCCGTCATAGTGGTAGCTTTCCGTCACGCGCTGGGCCACCTGGGCAGCGGTCAGCCCCGCCGGGTAGGAGGCGACGCAGTCCAGGTAGTAGCTGATGCCGTCGTCGGTGTCCTCATCGCTGGAGAAGTGGTAGCTCGTAAAGCCCAGGTCCTTGTCCGCGGCCAGCTGCATAATGCCTATGCAGTCGGCGGCAAAGGACTCGGCGTCGGCGTAGGGGCCGGTCAGGGTGGCGTTCAGCACGCAGTCGTCGCCGCTTTGCAGCGTGTAGCTGCCGCCCGCGCCGTGGTTGAACCAGACGTTGACACCGCAGTAGCCCGTTTTGGCTTTCAGCTCCGGGTCGGCGGTCAGGGCACTGTACAGGGCGTCCACCTTTTCCGTCTCGATGCGGCTTATGGCGCTGCTGCGGGCGGGGCCCCACTCACTGACAGCCAGGGGCAGCAGCGCCGCCGCGCCGACAACGCAAAGGGTGAACGCCGTACCCAGCATGGCCAGCCAGTCAAACTTGACCAGCACATCGGGCTTGGCGCTGTACACGAGCATTTCAATACCCAGCACGACGAGGATAATTGGAGAGAATTTTACAATTTGCAATAAATTGAATCGCGGCACAAGCTGATAAACCATCAGCAGCACACCGGCCAGGATCAGCACCAGTGCAAACGCCAGCGTCCCCACGCGGCGTGTCTTTTTCGGGGTGGTTTTTTCGTCCATGATTCTATTACCTCATTTATTCTTCGTTGCACAGTAGGGGGCCGGGCATGCCCGGCCCGCGCGTGTATGGCGGGCACAGCGGCGGTGGGTCAACAGCGGGCGGAACATATCCCGCCCCTACCCGGCGGCAAAAGGCGGACGAGCGGTGTCCGTAAGGCCGCCCCTCATCCGGCGCTGCGGCGCCACCTTCCCCCAAGGGGGAAGGCAGGGCGTTATTCATGCGGATACGGCGGCAGCTCGTCATCGCTGTGCTTCGTTTCGGGGTGCAGGCCCAGCAGCTTGAGGCCTGCGAAAATCAGCAATGCCGCAATGACAACATTCGGTATACCGGTGATGATGTCGTAGGCGTAGCCGTCGCCCACAAGATTGCACAGCAGCGTATAGAGCCAGGTTGAGACGAATGTCTCATACAGTGCCCAGACGCCGAAGCCGACCAGACCCCAGCCAATCAGCCTGTTATGCTGGGGGACCAGCTTTTTGATCTCCTCATAATTGCCCAGAACCAGCAGGGAATCCTCCTTCGGCTCACCGGCCGCCATGTGGCGGATGAGGTCATAGGTGTCAAAAAAGCTGTACATCCAGATAACAAGGCAGAGGAACAGCAGCGGTTCAACGACGGTGGCCGCCATCACGCAGAGCATCAACATCATCGCAATCGAGAGGCCGCGCTGCATATAGCCGTAGTACATCTGCCCCGCACCGGGGATGCAGGCGAAGATAAAGGTCAGGAATCCATTCTTTTTCATAGGTCATTCTCCCTTGGCGGTGCTGCCGCCGATCGGTTTGGTTCGCATTTGTTCCAGGCCGCTCTCAGCGGTCAGGGTAAAGTTTTTAAAGGTATCGTCGAGGCTCTTGTAAAAGCCGTTGACGGCGGTGCTGAATTTGGTGCCGAACCGCTCATGCGGGGCGGTGGGCTGCTGGGCGGTCAGGGCGGAGACATCCGGCAGGCCGAATGTGCTGACCGCACCCCACATCACAAACCCCAGCACGACGGCGGCCGCCGCCGACACATAGCGGTTTGTCATAATGCGGAAGCTGCGCAGCCGCATCAGGTTTTGCACTTGCGGGATCAGGTCGCGCATCGGCTGTTTCATGCAGTCGGGCGCAGCCTCGATCATGGCTGTGTAGCGCAGCAGGCAGTAGTCGCAGAAGCTCAGGTGCTCGGCAGCCTCCAGCGCACCCAAGTCGTCCAGAGTGCCGTCCTTCAAAGCGTACAGGCCCTCGTCGGTCAAATGGCCTTCGGCGTCAAAGAGTTTTTCGTTATCAAAATAAAGGCTCATTCGTTCTGCCTCCTCTCGGTAATTTGCTGGCGCAGCAGCAGTTTGGCGCGCCACAGCTGGCTGTTGATGGTCGCAGGCGGGCGGCCCACCAGCTTTGCAATCTCGGTGCTTTCCTTGTGTTCCAAAAAGTACATGACTGCGATCTTTCCGTAAGGCTCACGCAGGTTCCGCACCAGCTGTTCCAGCTCTGCAGCCCCGGCGCGGTCGGCCAGGTTTACCGCCGGGTCGTCGGCGTCACTGCCGGGTGCGCCGCGCGGCTCCGGCAGGGCATCGTCGCCCGGGGCCTCCACCTTGCGCACCCAGGCGCTTTTCAGGTGATCCTTGCATTTGTTGGCCGCCACCCGCACGAGCCACTGTTTGTAATACTGCGGCTCGCATCGGTCGATAGCCGAAAACGCGGAGAGGAAGGTATCCTGGGTCAAGTCCTCGGCGGTGTGGGGCTCGTGCACAAATTGCAGGCAGACCGTGTAGATGAGCTTTTGGTATTGCTGCATCAGCCCGGTAAATTCTTCATTTGTCAGTGCCCACACCTCCCTTGCTTTGTCCTTCTGTATACTAAAACGAATCCCCCGGCGCCGATATTGCAAGCGCGGGGGAATTTTTAAAAAAAGTTTTCTTCTTTGGCTTCCCTCGAGGGGCTGCGCCCGCAGGCGCGTGTCGAAGCGCAACCGCCGTAGGCGGCTCTTAGCGCGGAGACTGAAGCTGTCTGCGAAGCAGACCGATGAGGGGCAGGTGTGCCGTTATCGCCCTTTTACCGGGCAGCCACCGGAAGGCCGCCCCTCATCCGGCCTGCGGCCACCTTCTCCCAAGGGAGAAGGCTTTACAGGTTGATATCCAGCTCCACCGGGCAATGGTCGCTGCCCATCACATCCATCAGGATCGCGGCGGTCTGGATTTTGTCGGCAATGCGGTCACTGACCAGAAAATAGTCGATACGCCAGCCCGCGTTGCGTTCGCGGGCGCGGAAGCGCATACTCCACCAGCTGTACATACCGGTGGCGTCGGGGTGCAGATGGCGGAAGGAATCCGTGAAGCCCGCCGCCAGCAGCTCGCCCAGCTTACCGCGCTCCTGATCCGAAAAACCCGCCGCGCCGCGGTTGGGGCCGGGGTTCTTCAGGTCAATGTCCTCGTGCGCCACGTTCAGGTCCCCGCACAGGATGACCGGCTTCTCGGCATCCAGCTTTTGCAGGTAGCGGCGCAGGTCATCCTCCCACTGCATACGGTAGTCGATGCGGGCCAACTCGTTCTGGGAGTTGGGCACATAGAGGTTCACGAGGTAAAAGTCCGGGTATTCCAGCGTGATGGCGCGGCCCTCGTGGTTGTGGATATCCTCGTCCAGGCCGTACCGTACCGACAGCGCCGGTTCCCTGGCCCAGATGGCCGTGCCGGAGTAGCCTTTTTTATCGGCGCTGTATATGTACTCGGTGTAACCTTCGGGCGCAAAATCCGCCTGACCGGGCTGCATTTTCGTCTCCTGGATGCAGAAGAAATCCGCGTCAAGGGTGTTGAACACATCCTCAAACCCCTTTTTCAGGCAGGCCCGCAGACCGTTGACATTCCAGCTGATAAATTTCATGTGGGTGGCTCCTTTTTATACTTTTTTCACCGCATTCTTCTTCCACGCCCCGGTGGCAAATCTGGCGACAAAACAAATCACACGGCAGACCCAGTCAACCAGCATGGCGTACCAGACGCCGACCGCACCCATGCCCATATTGACGCAGAGCACCCAGCTCAGGCCCATGCGCCATACCAGCATGGAAATCGTGGCGACCACCATCGTGTACCGCACATCGTTGGCGGCGCGCAGGGCGTTGGGCAGCACAAAGCTGGCCGGCCACAGCAAAATTGAAAAGCCGTTGTGGATCATGACCAGCGTGTACGCCAGCGCCCGGGTCTCCGGCGTCAGGGTGTACATACTCAAAATCTCGTTGAGCAGCAGCAGCACCGTAACATTCACCGCGCCCTGGGCGATGTAATCCCACAGCAGCAGCTTTTTGGTGTAATATTTCGTCTGTTCAAAGTCCTGTGCACCGACGCAGCGGCCCACGACGGTAATCATGGCAAGGCCCATGGCGTTGCCCACAATGCAGCCGATGGCGTCCAGGTTGTTCGCCACCGCGTTGGCTGAGATATGCACCGTGCCGAACAGCGAAATCATCGAGACGACCAGCACGCGGCCCAGCTGGAACAGACTGTTTTCAAACGCCGAGGGGACGCCGATGTACAGGATGCTCTTGACGGTTTTGCCTTCCAGCCGGGTAACGCTGCGGGGCGTGATCTGCAGCACATAGTCGGGCCGCGCTGCCAGCGACAGGATGATAACCGCGCCCACCGCGCGGGAAATCAGCGTAGGCACCGCGACGCCCGCGACACCCATCTTCAGCACAAACACGCAGAGCGCGTTGCCGCAGAAGTTGATGGCATTGACGATGACCGATACTTTCATCGATACTGCGCTGTTGCCGGTGGAGCGGAAGATGGCCGCGTCTGCGTTGTACAATGCCAGAAACGGAAAGGACAGCGCCGTGATGGTAAAGTAGGTCAGGCAGGCCTGCATGACATCGTCGGTGATCGTGCCGAAGAAGAGCCGCAGCTGTGCCGTGCGGGTGATAAGGCAGAACGCCGCCACGCCCACACCCAGAATGGCACTGAGCGTCACGAGCTGTCCGGCGCTGTGGGCGGCCTCCTCACGCCGTTTGGCACCCAGGTGCTGGCTGGTAACGACCGCGCCGCCGGTAGCCAGCGCGCCGAACAACGTAATGATAAGCTGGTTGATCATATCGACAAGCGAAACACCGGAGATGGCAGCCTCCCCCACCGAGGATACCATGACGGTATCTGCCATACCTACGAGGATTTCCAATGCCTGCTCTATGATGAGCGGCCACAACAGCGTAAGCAGCTGCCGATTGGTAAATAACCTTTCTTTTTTCAATTTTTCAAAGCATCTCACTTTCCCAGGTTGAGTATACCACAAAAAAAGTCCCCGCGCAATGCGCGGGGAGATAAAAGGCTTCCCCTTTGGGGGAAGCTGTCCGCGAAGCGGACTGATGAGGGGCGGCCTTGCCTTACTGCCTCTTTACGGGGACACTACCATAGACGCGCCCCTCATCCGGCCCTGCGGGGCCGCCTTTCAGTCTACGCGCTAAGAGCCGCCTTCGGCGGTTGCGCTCCGACACGCGCCTGCGGGCGCAGCCCCAAGGGGGAAGGCATGGGGCTTTATTCATACCGCAGCGCCTCGATCGGGTCCAGCTTCGCCGCTTTATTGGCGGGGTAATACCCGAAGAACACGCCAATCGCCATACTGAACCCTACGGCAATCACAATGGCCGCAAGACTCGGGCGCGCCGTATAGCCCACGGCCTTGCTCAACGCTGCGCCCAGCCCCAGGCCCAGCACAATGCCGATGGCACCGCCAATCAGGCAGAGAATAACGCTCTCGGTGATGAACTGCATCCGGATGGCCGACGCGGGGGCCCCCAGCGCCTTGCGGGTGCCGATCTCGCGGGTGCGCTCTGTGACGGAGACCATCATGATATTCATGACGCCGATGCCGCCGACCAGCAGCGACAGCGCCGCAATGGCCGAAATGCCCAGTGAAATCGTGCTCATCATTTCAGACATCGAATCCAGCAGGCTCGCCAGGCTCGACGCGCTGGCGGTCCAGGAATCGTTGCGGGTGTAGTAGCTGGCAAAGAAATCGCCCACCGTGTCCACAAAGGTGGTCACGTTCACGCTGCCGCCGTTTGCCACCACCGTGATGCTCTGGTAGCCTGCGCCCGCGCCGGCGATGGATTTTGCCACGTCCAGTGGGATATAAAAGTTCGTCTGGATGCTGTCATCGTCGCTGCCGCCGAACATACTGGAGTAGTTGTCCTCTGTGTACTTATATACGCCCTGTATATAGAACGTATACAAATTCTTGTTGATCGTCAGCGTGACCGCCTTGCCGATGGCCTCCTGCGCGGTGCCGCCGACAGCCTGTTCGACGAATTTTTCTGACACGCAAGCGACCCTGCGGCCCGCGTCCTTTTCATCGTCAAGCCAGCGCCCATACAAAATCTGCGAATCTGCACCAAGATTTTCCAGTGCGGCAGTATTGGCACCGCTGACGCTGGTCTTGATGGTCGTGGTCGGTTCGCCGTACTTGGCAATCGTCCCATCGCCTACTTGCTGGGAAAGCTCGATGTGATCCACCTGCGTCGGGAAGGTGGCCATAAAGTCATCCATCATATCCTGGGTAATGAGGTCGGAATCCGACGGCTGTGAGTCCATGAACCGGCGCAGCCGGACACCCTGGGATGTGCCCGAGGTACTGGAACTGCTTTTCTGCGTTACGGTAACCGAAATGTTGCTGGCACCCATGCCGGACATCGAGTCCATGACCGAGCCGGTCATGCTGTTGCCGACCGTTTCAATGGCGATGACCGCTGCAATGCCGATGATGATACCCAGCATCGTGAGCAGGCTGCGCATCTTGTTGGACTTGACGCTGGTCAGCGCCATGCTGATATTCTCAAAAAGCTGCACGTTCGCCTGTCCCCTTTCGTTCGCCCACGATCAGGCCGTCGCGCAGCGTCAGCACCCGCTGGCACTCCTCGGCCAGTTCAGGGTTGTGCGTGATGAGCACGATGGTCTTGTGGTATTTTTCATGCAGTTCGTGAAAGAGGTTCATCACGACGCGGCTGGTCTGGCTGTCCAGTGCGCCGGTCGGCTCGTCAGCCAGAATCAGCGCAGGCTCGTTGACCATGGCGCGGGCAATCGCCACACGCTGCTTCTGGCCGCCGGAAAGCTCGTTCGGCTGGTGCTTCATGCGCTCGGCCATGCCAACGCGGTCCAGCCACTCCTTGGCGCGGCGGGTACGCTCGCCCGCCGGGACGCCCGCGTACAGCATCGGCAGTTCGACGTTTTTCAGCGCACTCTGGCGGCCGATCAGGTTGTAGGTCTGGAACACAAAGCCTATCTTACGGTTGCGGATGGCCGCCAAGTCGTTGTCGTCAGCGTCGTGGATGTTCACGCCGTCCAGCACGTACTCCCCCGCTGTGGGCTTGTCCAGCACGCCGATAATGTTCATCAGCGTGGATTTGCCCGAGCCGGACTCACCCACGATAGCGACGAACTCGCCGGGGTAGACGGTCAAATCAATACCGTGCAGGATTTCCAGCTCGTTCGGCTGGCCGATGTAGTAGCTTTTGCGGATGCCCTGCATCTGGATGAGCGGCTGTGCGGGGTGCGCGGCCTCGTCACCAATCAGGGTCTGCGCGATATTTTGCGCGAACTGTTGTGTATTTTCCGGCATCACTGACCTCCCGGGCCGCCGCCGGGGCCGCCCGCCGGGGCGTCGTCGCCGCCCATGATCACGGTGCCCTCCGGCATATTGCTGGGGTCGCCGACGTAAAGATCGCCGTTTTCCATCACCTGCATCCCGTCGCCGGACGAGCTAGTCTCCACGCCCTGGGTCAGGTCGGCCGTGGCGCGGATGACGTCGCCCTCGTTCAGGTCGTCGCCGGTGATTTCAACGTAGTAATCGTTGGTGTCGCCCTCGGTGACGGCGACCTGCTCAAAGGTCATGTCCACGCCCTCGCCGCCGGTCTTGCGCAGCACGTAGGTCGAGCCATCGTCGTTGGTGCCCACCGCGTCACGCGGGACGGTAAAGACGTTCTCCTTCTCGCTGACGATGATCTCCACTTTGGCGGAAATGCCGATGAGCAGGCCGCTGTCCTGGTTGTTGACCGTGACAGTCGCGCCGAAGCTGCCGCTGTCGTTGGCGACCGGGTCAATGCGGGTCAGCGTGCCGGTGACGGTGTCCTTGGTAGCATCGCTGGTAATGTTGCACTGCATGCCGGCTTTCAGCTTGCCCACCGAACTGGCGGGGATCGTGACCTCGACGGTCAGGTTGTCCACGTCCTGAATGGTGGCAACTGCACCGCTGCACACGTCACCCACGGTGGCGTTCAGCGCCGTGATGGTGCCGTCCATCGTGGCGGTCAGGGTGCAGTTATCCAGTGCGGTCTGCAAGCTGGTCAGGGTGTCGTCCTCGCGCTGGGACTGCTCAAGCTTCGTCTCGGCGTTGTCCACACTGCGGGACGCGCCAGTGGCAGCCTTCTGGTAGGACTGCTGGGCCTTGTCCAGCGCCTGGGCCAGCTGCTCGATCTGGTTGTAGCACTGGCTGACGGCGTCAAAGCCCTGCAAGCCCAGTTCCGGGATGCTGCACTGGCCCTTGGCGACGCTCTCACGGTTGGTGTAATCGTCGATCTTCCCCTGCAGACCCGCGGCGCGGTCGGCATCGCCGTCCTGCTGGGCCTGGGTCAGCTGGATGCGCAGGTTCGCCAGGGTGTTTTCGTACCCGGCAATTTCCTCAGCGTAGCGGGTGTAATACTCGGTGACGATCTCACGGTTCGTCTTGCCGCTGTTGCTGCCGTCGGCCATTGAGCCGTAGTAGTCATCCAGGCCGAGGGTGTCGTACTTTTTCTGGGCTTCTTCCAGATCCGCCCGGGCACTGGCCAGGTCGGTGGCCTGATCCTCGACAGCCTGGTCATAGCTCTTCTGAGCGTCGGTCTGGGTGTCGCTGAGCTTCAGCTCGGCGTTGGCGATCTGCTTTTCCACATCGGTGGTGTCCAGCGTGGCAATGACGTCGCCCTTTTTGACCGTATCGCCCACAGCCACATTGACCGCCGTGACCTTGTAGGTCTTGACGGAATCCGAGGCGGTGACGCTGGCGCTGCTGCCGGACTTTACCGTGCCGTTGACGTTGACCGAATCGCTGAGGGTCGTCTTTTGCAGGACGGTCGTGCGCACATACTGGTAGGTCGTACCGGAGGCCGCCTTATTGGCCTTGCGCACAACGTTGGTGATGACCAGCGCGATAACGAGCACAATGACCAAAAAGATCGTCAGTTTTTTGTGGCGTTTGACCCAAGCCAACGGACCGCGCCGGGTTTTTGTTTGTTCTGCCATACCGGGTTCCCTTCTGTGTGTGGAGATTTTTTGACAAAATTTAGTATAGGGGGTAAATGTGTTTAAACTATGAAAGAAGCATGAAAAAGCGGCACACCTTTGGGAAAGTGTGCCGCTGTATAAGTCGTGCTATGGTAGGGGTCGATGCCCGCATCGACCTGCGGGGCGTCGAGGACGCCGCCTCCTACAAAACCTGTTAGTGCCGTAGGGGCCGGACATGTCCGGCCCCTACCCCGCTCCTTTTTCGCCCGGGTTTACCGTTCCTCGCGGAAATAGGCCAGGCCCAGATGTGCCGGGGGTTGGTTTTCTTTCTTCTTGCGCATGGATACCACAATCAAAACCACAATCGTAACGACGTAGGGCAGCATCTGCACCAGGTCGGTGATGTGGCTTGCCATCGTGATGCCCAGCAGCGTTGGCAGGAACTGATACAGCCAGTAGAGCATACCGAACAGGTACGCACCCCAGATGGCGTTCAGCGGTTTCCAGGTCGTGAAGATGACCAGCGCCACGGCCAGCCAGCCCAGCGCCTCGATCTGCCCGGTGGTGGCCCAGATGCCCTGGTTGTAGTCCAGCACGTAGTACAGGCCGCCAATGCCGCAGATGCCCGCGCCGATACAGGTCGCCAGGTACTTGTACAGCGTAACGTTGATGCCCGCCGCATCTGCGGTGGCGGGGTTCTCACCCACGGCGCGCAGGTTAAGGCCCGCGCGGGTGCGGGTCAAAAACCAGTGCAGCGCAATCGCCAGTGCAATGGCGGCATAGACGAGGAACCCGTAGCTGAACACGACCTGCCCGAAGCCGCCCAACGTGGACAGCACCGGGATTTTGGCGCTGAATGCCTTGTTGGCGATGGGGGCAGCGGAGTAGCTGGCGCCGTTTAAGATAAACACGCCGAAGAAGTTCGCCACGCCCATACCGAAGGTCGTCAGCGCCAGGCCGGTGACGTTCTGGTTGGCGCGCAGGGAAATCGTCAGGAATGCGTAAATCAGGCCGCCCGCCATGGATGCCAGAATAGCGCAGGTCAGGGCAATGACAACGCTGACCGCGCCGCTCGGGTTGGCGGCGGTGTTCTCATAGGCCCAGGCGCTGGCAAAGCCGGCAAAGCCGCCCAGGTACATGATGCCCGGCACGCCCAGGTTCAAGTTGCCGGATTTCTCGGTCACAGTCTCGCCCAGCGCACCGTACATGATAATTGTACCAAAGGGGATGGCGCGTAAAATCCATGCAATCAAACTGCTGTGCATATCACTTGCCCTCCTTGTGTGCGCCGCGCGGGATGACGCGGTAGTTGATGAAGAACTCACTGCCGAGGATGAAGAAGAGGATGATGCCGGTGATGATGTCGGCAGCGTACTCGTTCAGCGAGTAGGCGGACGCAATCTCCGACGCGCCGCGCTCCAGGAACACGAGCAGGAAGGAGATCAGCGCCATATAGAAGGTGTTGAACTTTGCCAGCCAGGCCACGATGATAGCCGTGAAGCCGCGCCCATTGGCGGAGGCCGTGGAAATCGTCTGATCCTTGCCCGCGACGATGAGGAAGCCGCACAGGCCGCAGATGGCACCGGAAATCAGCATCGTGCGCACCGTGACGCGGCGGACGTTGATGCCCGCGTACCGCGCGGTGTTCTCGCTCTCACCGACGACGGAAATTTCATACCCCTGCTTGGAGAAGCGCAGGTAGGCGTACATGACGAAGGTCAGCACAATGACAACGATGATGTTGATCGTATAGCGCTGGCCCAAAATGACCGGGAACCAGCCCGCCTTGGTGGCCTTGTTCAGCGTGCCAAGGCTGGACGCCTGGCCGCGCATGATGTTGGTCATGCAGGCGACGATCGACGTTGCCACGTAGTTCATCATCAGGGTAAACAACGTCTCGTTCGTGTTCCAGCGGGACTTGAACCACGCAGGGATGAAGCCCCACAGCGCACCGGCGGCAATGCTGCCCAGCGCCATGGCCGCAAACAGCAGCGGCAGCGGCAGGTTGTTGCCCTGGTACACCATGATGAGGGCGGCGGTCAGGCCGCCAATCAGAATCTGACCCTCGCCGCCGCAGTTCCAGAAGCGCATCTTGAACGCGGGGGCCAGCGCGATGCCGACGCAGAGCAGCGTGGACAGATCGCGCAGCATCCAGCTGAAGCGGGTCATGTTGGCAAAGGTGCCACCCCACATGACGCCGTAGACGGCCAGCGGGTTCAGGCCGGTGACGAAAAAGATAAACAGCGCATCGACGACCAGCGCCAGCAGAATGGCGATGGCGCGCACGGCGATCTTCTGGGGCATCGTCGTGCCCTCACGCTTGGCAATGCGCAGCAGCGGCTCGCGGGCCGCAGTGGCAGTCTGACTCATGCCTGCTCCTCCTTTACCAGGTTGGTCATTCGCAGACCGACCTCCTCCTTCGTGGTCTTGCGGCCATCGAGAATGCCGTTGACCTTGCCGCCACACAGCACAACGATGCGGTCACACAGCTCCAGCAGCACGTCGAGGTCCTCACCGACGTAAATAACCGCCACACCGCGCTTTTTCTGCTCGTTGAGCAGGTGATAGATCGTGTAGGACGTGTTGATGTCCAGACCGCGCACCGCGTAGGCGGTCATCAGGACGATGGGGTCGGCGGCCAGCTCACGGCCCACCAGCACCTTCTGGACGTTGCCGCCCGACAGGCGGGAGACCGGGGTGTTCAGGTCGGGCGTGACGACGCCCAGCTCTTTCTTGATCGTCTCGGCCAGCGCCAGCGGGGCCTTGCGGTCCACGATGGGCGAATGGCCCTTGCCGTAGCTTTTCAGCATCATGTTGTCGGTCATGCCCATCGAGCCGACCAGACCCATGCCCAGACGATCCTCGGGCACAAAGGACAGGTGGATGCCCGCCTCGCGGATGGCCTTGGGGCTTTTGCCGACGAGCTGCACGGGTGCGGCAGCGTCGGGCGCGTAATACTCGATGCTTGCGCCGCTCTCGGCGGGCTGCAAACCGGCAATGGCCTCCAGCAGCTCCTTCTGGCCGTTGCCGGAGATGCCCGCAATGCCGAGGATCTCGCCGCCGTAGACCGGGAAGGACGCATCGTCCAGCACGGTGATGCCCTCGGCGCTGCGGACGGTCAGATGTTCAATGTCCAGCCGCTTGACCGGGTTGACCGGCTCGGGGCGTTCAATGTTCAGCTCGACCTTCTCGCCGACCATCATCTCGGTCAGCTTGGCCTCGTCGGCGTCCTTTGTGGCGATGTCGCCGACATACTCGCCCTTGCGCAGGATGGCGACACGGTCACTGATGGACAGGACCTCGTGCAGCTTGTGGGTGATGATGATGACCGCCTTGCCGTCGGCCTTCATGTTGCGGATGACACTGAACAGCTTCTCGGTTTCCTGCGGGGTCAGAACTGCCGTAGGCTCGTCGAGGATCAGGATGTCCGCGCCGCGGTACAGCACCTTGACGATCTCCAGCGTCTGCTTCTGGCTGACGCTCATCTCGTAGACTTTCTGGTCCAGATCCAGGGCAAACTGGTATTTTTCGCAGATGGCGCGGGCTTTTTCGTGGACCTTTTTCAGGTCGAACCTGCCGCCGCCCATGGAAAGAGCGATGTTTTCGGTGGCGGTAAACACATCCACCAGTTTGAAGTGCTGGTGGATCATGCCGATGCCCAGATCCAGCGCATCGCGGGGGGAGCGGATGGTAACAGCCTTGTCCCCCACGTAGATCTCGCCCTCATCGGGGTAGTAGATGCCGGCGATCATGTTCATCAGGGTCGTCTTGCCGCTGCCGTTTTCCCCCAGCAGGGCCAGGATCTCGCCCCGGCGCACGCTCAGCGAGACATCCTTGTTAGCCACCACAGGGCCAAAGGTCTTAGTGACGTGCTGCAAACGCACGGCGTATTCGGTCTGCGCCATTCTGCAGGCTCCTCTCACAGGTTATTTTTTCAGGGTTATTTAAAGGAAGAAACATTTTATAAAACCACCAAAAGGGAAGGCTGCGGATTTGCCGCAGTCTTCCCTCTTGGGTACCTGTCAGCGATCAGGCAACAGGGTCAGCATCTTCGATGATGCCGTCAATGCGCAGGGAGAAAGTGGGGGCTGCGCGCAGCTCGCCCTCATGGAAGTAACCGTCGGAGATAGCCTCCTTGGTCTCGCCCTGGTAAACAGCAACGGGAGAACCGGTGCTGTAATCATAGTAGGTCAGGTCAACAGGAGCGGTGGTAACAGTCTCGCCGCCAACGGTGAACTTGCTGGTGTCGAAGACATGCAGGCTGCCGTCTTTCAGAGCAGCCTCGACCTCAGCGACCTTCTCGGCGGTGCCGTCAGCGCACTCGGGGCCAAGGTCGGTGATGGCAACAGCGCCATCCTCGTAGCCCTTGCACCAATCCTGCGGGATGCTGCCAGCCTGGGCGCCCTCGAACAGCTCTTTGTAGTAGACCTTCCAGACGTTGGTGGCGGAGGTCAGGGCAGCGGTGGGAGCGGTGGCCAGCATATCGATGTTGTAACCGACGGAGTAGCAGATC